>C687J35021_10000299_pt1 | contig 39035 bp, 62 predicted proteins | sample RifCSPhighO2_12_FD_35021 | JGI IMG/M metagenome (IMG submission 35021) | reverse complement strand
AGGTTCGTATCCGCATTAATATGCCCTCCTAGAATCCGATTGATATTCGACCCATTACCTGTGGATGGGTCAGACCGCTGCCGCCAGAACCGCAAACATCAGCAGCGCTGACTAGATTTCCGCTCCCGTCTGTCTCGACGCATTTGGAGGCGGTTAGGTTCCATATATTGGGCGCCCGTTTCCATGCCGACCCCGTGTACCAGTAGTGATAATTGTCGTCGATGGCCTGCATGCCGACTGCACCGGTAGCTCCCGCGCTGGCAGGGGTGGCGCGAAAGACCGGATAGATCGGTTCCCACACTGCGGCACTATAGGCTACTGCGGCACCGGAGACTGTGGCGTTGGCGGCTGAATCAATCGTGAAAACGGTCGTGGAAGTTTTTACCGTGATGGTTTTTACGCCGCTCACACCGGCAATGGTGATCATATCCCCGACCGCCAGGCTCGAAGGCGCGTCCATCGTCAGAGTTGTGGTGCCCGTGGTGATACCGCCGGTCTCCGCGCCAAGGGTGCCCATTGTGCCGGCGGTCACGACCCACCACATAAGAGGCTCATCAACGATCGTACCGGGAGCAAGACTCGAAAGAGTAGAATAAACAAAGTCGCCCTTGCGCCATGTACCAGAAGTCGGCACCACCTCATTAGGCTTCACTGCGAAATGCTTGCTGCTCAGTTCAAAAACGTGAAGCCCTGTAAGATTATTCGCGGCGGCGGGCCGTAGTAATCTGATATTATGCGCGTCGATGATCGTGTTGTTATAGCCAATCACCACAAACTCTTGTGCCGTGTCGCCTTGGATCGCTGCGTTAACATCACGATTTAAATCATCGCCAATACTGTAAAAACCCTCGCCTTGGCCAACGCCAGCGTTGACTTTGATGTTACCCAGCAGCCCCGTGTTGATATACATATTTCCGATGAACCTGATACCAGAGCTGGCATCTGTTCCGTTGACAAACTCGATGTAGTAGTCTGCGCCCGTCCCGCAGTGGCCGAAGCTGTTTTGCGAGATGGTGGCCTGAGCTGTGCTCTCGATAAAGATCGACCGGAAATCCGCGCCATAGCCGCCGCAGGTATCCTCGAACCTGTTTTTCTCTACGATTGCGCCGAGAACTTTGTAGAGCCGGATGGTTCCAAGGCTCACACCCGCGATGTGCCCCTCGAAGCTGTTTTCTGTGATGGTTAGCGTGTCAACTGTGCTGAGACCTTTTGGGTGGATGCAGTATTGACCGCAGTATGAGAACTCATTGTTCCTAATCCAAATCTGATTATTTCCCCGGTCGCAGCTCTCACACGTCAGGACAACGGCGTCCTGCTTCACGGCATCGAAGCGGTTAAAATCAATCTTGGATAAGAGGACGCCGTTAAGCACGATGGCATCCGTCACGTCGTCAAATTTGTTGTGATAAATTTCGTCGCTGCCCGATGATGTGAGCCGGATTGCTTCGCCTGCGCGGTTGCCGGCGCCCGTGCTGGTCCAACGCATGTTAAAAATGTGGATTGTGCCTTTGGTCTCGGCCAGTAACGAGTTGTGAAAAATGGTGCCGCCGAGCGTGCCACCCCATTTAAAGCCAGAGTTCTGCGCAACTCCTTTGATATAAAGATTGCCAAGGTCCGTACCGTGCCAGGTGAGCGTGGTAGTAATCAGAGACTGCCCCGTGCTGATGATGGTGCCGCCCGTGGTCTCCAGTGCGGTCAGCATGGACTGCCAGGCTGTACTATCGTCGGTTGTTCCGTTGGCCGCGGCCCCCCAGCATTTATCGATCAAAATTCCCTGAGACTTCTCTTCGGGACACTTCGCGTTTGTGCCGTCGCCCATGAAGAGGATACCGTTGTCGGTATCCCGCGTCAGTGAGCCAGCGGCTGTGGCAGGAGTGGCCTTGCCGGGGATGATGAGGGGGTCAAAGGAGCCGACGCCGCCACTTGGAAAAACAGTCCACGCGCTACCGTTCCAATTACATAGAACCCGAGTCGATCCACCGCCCACCGTACAATCACCAGCGGTATTGCCATCCGTAACGATTCGTACCGAAGTGGTATTCAGACCAGAAGTAGGCAGCGTCGCTACTGTCGCTTCCCTGATACCGTTGGCGACTACTGGGCCAGTAAAGGTAGCTGCATAAAGATTGATGGGAAAAAGTAGAAAAGCTAAAGCGAAAAAAATCTTTTTCATTTCTGTCTCAACTCGTCTGCATCCAAATATAAGCCGTTGCCGTAACGTTACTCCCATTAGAGCCTTGCCCATTGGCCCTGATACGGAAAAACGGCATCGGGGTCGGGCTGACCGTAACGATATGAATGTTGGTATCAGTCACCGTTATGATCGTTCCATCGATATCAGGCACGGCATAATTTGCGGCCGTATTGTCAAAGGATTGCAGTATTTGGAACGCGACATCAGGGGTCGTTCCGGTGAGCACGACATATAGCCCGAAGGTCATGAATTGGCTCAACTCGAAACCTACTGCGCCGGGGTCGAACAGTGAGTCTACATCTGCCGTTCCATTCACGAGTTCGCTGTCAAAGATTTTATAAAGCTCCCAGGAGCCGCCGTTCGCTGTTACCCCCGAGCGCACGGACGTAACTCGACTTACTGCATTGGCCATAAGGTTTAATCTCTCCCGATTGTCAATCGCTCAACAACAAAAGCAGTCTGCGCATTGTCCGCCGTCCTATTGATTCACCCACGTCCAAACTAGCTAGTCCATGGGTAATCAGTGCGGAAATATTGAACCCACCAAGCGATCTCACGATAAGCCCGCTGATCATGATGCCCTCGTAATCGTCGCAGGCGCCGTTGCGCTATCGATGGTGAAAGTCATCGCCGTGGTGCTACCATCTATTTTTTTTACCGTAATCGTGGTTCCGCTGGCATTCGCTTCGGCCAACATAGCCCAGATCATGTAGAGCAGTTGAACAGGAGTCGCCGCTGCACCGTCTGCTGCGTAGGCCTCTGTTGCGACGGTACTTAATTCTGTCGGCAATTCCTCGTTCACGTCCACAATCACGTCAGGGGTTGTGGTGTCACCTGCCTGTCCCAATAGGTAAACAGTCAGAACGTCGGTCGCGTTGATCGTGATGGGGCCAAAAGCGAAGCCTACCTCGGTTTCCGCGCTAAGCGTCCTCGATTCCGATTTAATCGTATAGGCCGTGCCGGCACCGGCTCTTTGAACTTTGACGGTGCAGATATAAGCCCCGCCACCAGCAAGTTGATCGGCAAAGACGTTCACAAACACTTCGCGAATCCTGGTCGTGTTCGTAAAAGTCGAGACCAATAATACGGTAGCTAAATTGACATCCGTTGATGTCTGAGTGTCGATCTGAGTGAGATATGCCATTGGCCCATCGCTCCTTTTATCGTTTTATCACCAGCACGATTGACCGTGCCGCAGTCTGCGTTACCGGGGTTGCCGTAGTACCGCTACGAATCTTAATGAATCTAGCAGATGCCAATGGGCCGGCATGAAGATCCACGCCGATGGCGCGGCTCGCAGCGGCAACCACGTTGACCTCGGTTCCGCCATCATCGTATAAATCTTGATACGTTCCTCCTGGAGCAGTAGCGACCTGGAACGTCAGGTTAGCCGCATCCCAAGCCGCCGGCATAAAGATTGTCATCATTCGATGATTGCTCAGATCGATCTCATTTGAGACCGAGGTGCTGATGGCAATCGTCGCCGTTATGGTATCTATCTGATCCGCATAGGATGCTTCTGTTCCTGGCATTTCAAATCTCCTTTATGGACAACTGGTATAACCGGCAACCGTAAGAACTGCGGTTGCACCGCCTGTTCCAGCGGCCAAAACAACAACAACCGGTTCATTAGCGTTCATGGTCTTGAGACCAAATCCTGGAAAATCCAAAGCGCCGGCACCGTGGATATATTTTTTAGCGATTACCTTTTTTCCAAACTTCACCGTCAATAATCCCGAGACAAGGACATCTGAATAGGAGGCATCGATTTTCTCAATCACATGATGGCGTCTCGCTTCTCCAATCTTGACCAAACTCAACTCAGTATCCGCAGGCGATTCATCCGTAAGAGTCCAACCGTTAAAAATGCGGTCAACTCTCCAGTCGTCTATGTGAGCCATTTAACGCCTTCTGCTGTCTCCACCGATTGAACTCATCCTAGCAACCCGCGCCCTGCGGTCTCTGTCGGCACCCTCCGTTTTTGGCGGAGGCTTTGGCATCTCGATGATAACCGTTTCGGGTATGGGAACTGCTCTGCCAAATGATCTGCGATAGGCCCACAGACCAAATAGAACGATGAAAATAATAACCGCAAAGATCGCCAGTAAAATATAGAGATCGTTCATCCTTGTCTCATAAAAAAGGGCGCGGGGCGCTTTGGGCACCCACACGCCCTGTCAACAATCTTGGCGCCTACAGCCGCTATACGCCAAGTGCCTCGAACCGAACTCCGGTCAGAGTGGATAAATCGGTTGCCGCCGCAACCTCGGTCAACGCTCCGGCCGCGACTGCGTCCCCGGTAAACGTGGGTGTTGATATTGTTCCTGCTGGAGTTCCACCACCCGTCGCTGCCGTACTGCCGCCAAGCGTTCCGGCAGCGCCGTCAAAATCAATCTTGTAGATTACGGCAACATCATCGCCGTCAGCTAGGACGCCAAAGTTCACGGTCTTATTAGTTGAATCGTACAAACCCGTAATGGCGAGATTCGCCGCATTCTTCGTGAGCTTGAGAATGTCGGCCTCAGCATTGGTATCCGGGTCAATTGGAAGTCCAAGCTTAGATCCCGGTCCTGCTGCATGCTGCCAGTTGGCGGGCTGTGCGGCGGATGGCGTGATGGACGTAATACTATCGAACGGCTCCGATCCGTACTTGGTTGCAACTTCGTTCTGAGCCGTAGAGGTTAATTCAAGAGCGGTAAACGAAACAATTTCACTCTGCGCCGCGCCTCTAAATGTGCCCACGATGGTCACGTCAACGGCGTTCCCCGTACTGGCCCCGGCGTTAGTATTCTTGAACGCGATGCCAACGGCTCGTGGAACGTCCGGTTGAAGAGCCAAGGTAAAGACATTCGTGTTGTCGGCGGCTTCAAGATTGGAAATCAACTGGCCATTGGTTTGGAGTGTACCAGCAGCGATACCTACATCTACGGTTGCCGAACCCTTGATATCGCCGCCACCGGGAACATAGTTGTAAATCAAACTACCGTCAGTCGCCGTATAGGTTAACCCGGTAGCCGCATGGACGTGAGTGCCTAGAGCATCGCCGGTGAATGTCGGAGTAGAGATTGTGCCGGACGGTGTACCTCCGCCGTAAATATAGGCCAATACCTTTTTATTGGTATGATCATACTCAAAAACGTACCCGCTTTTGGATTTTACCACGATGTCATCTATGACGCTCAGCCCTATATTCGTCGCAACCAGCGATTCCCCGCCAGTCGGGTAACTCGAATCGAACGCAATCAATCCCTGCGTTCTCACATGCTGCCCCACAATATCGGCAGCAATGCTGCTGATCGTTAGAGCCATAACCGATCTCCCTAGTATCCGATAGCGAAGTAATTCACTCCGGTAATCGTGCTCAAGTCGTTCGTGCTCGGACATTCCGTCAGAGCACCGAGACTCAACGTGCTCGATCCTAGAGTGCTGCCCAAACCGAGGACGCTGCTTGTGGCAGCTCCAGGACCGGCAGAAACCGCGAAATCGTCGATGGTCGCGCTGCCCGCCGCACCTACCGTCACGCCCTGACCGTAAGCCTTGACCTTCGCATTGGTGTGGTCGTATTCAAAGACGATCCCGCCCGTCGGTTCGAAGATGACGAATTTGATCGATTGCAAACCGATCGTGGCCGCCGCTAAGGTTTCGCCGCCGGTGGGATAGCTCGAATCGAAGGCTATGGTTCCGACCGAGGCAACCATGTTGCCCAAGCTCAAAAGCTCGGTAATGCTTACTGTGAGTGCCATTTGCTTCTCCTTAACTAACCGGCTGCGCCTGGCCAAACACGTCGATCACGAACGCTGCCTGTACGGCAGTCGTCGAGGTCGCCATCGGGAACCAGCCGATATAGTCCTGCTGCTGTGAAGCGCCGGTGCTCAATAGCACGACATACGATGTCGCCCCCATCTGACCGGCAGCGTCGGCGGTAATCGCGGCGCTGTTGGGATCGACTTGAACCGCAGGATGGAAACCGTGAATTTGGCACCATCCGTAATCCTTCGCGGCCGGAGTGCCCATCAAAATGCCCGCGCAGTTGATGTTATTGGAAGCCAGAGCGCCAGCATCGAAATGCTGCACGCCCCAATCGGAGTAGGTATCGCCAGATGCAGGAGCCGCCGAAAGCGGATAACCCGGATCAAAAGTTAACTGGGTAGTCGTACTATCCGTGATCAAGGCGGTTTCACCTTCGGGAGCCGCACCGCCGGCAACGTTGATCTGGCAAATCTTGCCTTCTTCATCCCCGGCGGTAAAGTTTGTCGTGTCGGCAAGATGCGTGGTGTCGTTGAGTTCCCCGGCAACCGCAGTTACAGTTCCCGTCACTAGAGCCACGCGGTCAAACACGAGGCCAGGGGCTCCGGCTGCCATCAGCCTGCAATATCGGAAGATGCGATGATAGCCAAAGGCATCGACCACAATGCTGAGCATCCCCAATTTGACTTTCGGGGTCGTGCTCGTTTCCGTAACGTCATTGCCCCCGATGGACAAAATATTGCCCAGATGCAAGAACGCAGCAGCGGTTGTAAGAGCCATGATTTTCTCCTTATCTCAAATTCGCCAAAATTAAGGCGAAGAGATCGTTGCTTCCGGGTTGGGTCTTGCTCCGACAACCCAGAGTTTCTTCCTTGTATCGAGCCAGCAATCGTCTCGGAATCTCGTCAGCCCAACGAGTGATGGCCCAGACCACTTTTTAACTCGCCGAACGAGGTCCAATACCTTAAACTCATGCTTGTGGTTCGGACCCTTTAGAACACAGATCACTCCAAACCCACCATCCTGCGCGGCATGCAACACGTACCGAGCGGCGACATGACAGCTAACTTTTGGTGGTATACCGTCAACGTATAACACGCGATCGTTGCCAACCTTAAGCGTCGCCGCCTCTCCTTTGATCGGCATCATATGACGCAGACCCGGAGGGACGTGTTGTGCGGCTGCAACCCGCTCAGGCTTTTTGGGTTCGAGTACCGGCATGCGTTAGCTCACGTTCGTTGCCAGATTCTGCAATCGCGGACTTTGCACAACCAGCTCACCGGCCCAAAGCAACTGTTGAATGGCCTGGTCCGAATTTGTGGGGTACTTCCATCCTGTCGGCTCCCACATGCGCTTACTGTGGATCACCATCTTGACGAAGTTGGTGTTGATGAAAAAGATATTCCCCGAAGGGCAATGCCCATCGACTACCACTTCGGCACCGTTGAATTCGATGCTTGAGAAGCCCACCGCGGCCAAAGCGCCACGGGCATCGCCAGGCCCGAACCGTTGCGCCGGCTGCGCGCGTTCCCACCATTTATTCCAAAGCGCTTGCGTAGTGATAATCAGGTTCGGCTTGTGGTTGCTGATGGTCGCCGTGCCCATGAATGTGTTCATCTGCGACAAGCTGAAGGTAGTCGCAGTCGTGGTCACGTTGCCGCTGACAGCCTTACCCGGCGTGTTCGCAGTCGAAGATCGAGTGATTCCGCCGTAGGTGGTGTAGGTCGTGCCATCATCAAAGGCAGCACGCAGTCCAGTGATCGCCTTGCCGCCGTTGCCGGTGCCGTCCAAGAACACATCATCACCGATCAGATCCGGCGCAGTCATCTGCGCCTCGTCCATCTCGTCTTGGACGAGATCGCTGATCTGAGACTCCCCGGCATTCTTTAGGAGATCGATGCCGTCAAGGGAAATATCGACGTAGTACTGCTTCCAGTTGAATACCATCTCGGTGCGGCTTTCCTTCTTCGACGTGTCGAAGGTATCGCTACCTGCATAGGAGCCACCCGGTTTCCGGGTATAGATGATGCGTTGGCGGACATCTTTGCCGCCGTCGGCTAGGATACGGTCCTGCTGCAACAGGCGCATAGCGAGCGGGTTAGATTTGTAGAAACCGTCGATCAGTCCTTGCAGTCGTTTCTCGATCGTGCTCGTACCGACGTTATCGAGGATATAAGTCAGGCTAGGCGGTGCCATAAAATTCCCTCATCTTCGACCACTCCGCCAGTGGACTGCCGCACCGTCTTTTGTTTTCAGCGGGACACGAGAGCGGAATCTCGTGCGTCGGTTGGCCTACCGCCCGCTGAAACTATGTCCAACTACGACCGGCCTTGATCTGTTCGTTGCGTACCGCTTCGGCTACTTGAGCACGGGTCATGGGTTGAGCGCCAAAAGTGGGAATCGGAGCAGGGTTTCGTAGGCCGCCATTGGTGATCTGCTGATTTTTCATTTCCAATAGCGCCTCTTCCCTGCCCTTTTTAAGCCACTCCTCTTGCATCTTCTTCATCGTCGCCTCGGAAGTCACTTTGTTATAAGCAGCCTCCAGGGGGTTGACTTGCCCATTTTGAAATTCAAGTGCCGTTTTCAGATACTCAGCAAGATTCAGTTCCGGGTTTTGGAACTTACGATCGTACGCATCGGTCTGAATCGCGAGGTAGTTCTTAAATGCCTGCGCATGATCGGCGATCGTTTGGTTGAACTTTTGCTCTAGTTTCCCTAATGCGTCTTGAAAGACGCTCTGCTGTTGTTGCGTCGTGTACTCAGCAAGTCGCTTGGCCTGTTCTTTGGCGGGAAGAAGATCGAATTCTTCAAACGGATCGGGATTCGCGGGATTCGTATTCGCGTTCTGCTGCGCCTTTAGATGGGCCGCCTCTGCGGCGCCATTCAAGATAGGTGCAATCTTGTCCCAATGCTTTTGAAGTTGCTGTTGAAACGGCTGATACCGAGCATTGAAATCGTTCCACTGCTTTTCCTTGGCCGCCCAACCTTTTTCCTTCTCCTCCCAGGACTTCCGTTCCCCTGCTAACTCGGAAGTCTTTTTGGTATAATCGCTCTGGAGAAGGTAACTCTTCTTCGCCTCTTCTCTGAACTGTTCCGGTACGGCATTTAACCATGCCGGTTCTTGGCCCTGCTGACTTTGCTGTCCGCCTGGATTATTGCCGGCTCCCGCTGGGGGTTGGCCGCCATTTCCGTTTGGATTTGCTACTGGATCTGGCATAAAATCTCCTTCGGTTGGTCGTTCAGTTGGTCTTTCGACTCCTACTGGACTCCTTAGAGGCTTTGGGCTTGTGGTTGGTCTTCATAGACTCCATCCGCCGTTAATATTTCGAACCCCTATTCATTATTAGCGGCTGGCTCCCAGTGAACTTCTCAAGCCCATCGGGTCCATTCCGCAATAAATGAATTGCCATACTGGCGTTCGCACTGATTTTCGGGTCCATGTCTCTGACTTCATCGAGGATATCGATCGCCCGCTTCACCTTATCCTTCGGGGTCTCGCGCGGTTTCTGCGCAAGGCTGGACATCATGGCGAATAGCGGACTCAGATCCGATGAAGGCTGAGCCGGTTGTCCGGGAATCGGCATCATCAACTTGCTTTACCTTTTGCCGCGCACTTTGCGCTTCGGCATCATGGCGCCGGCGCTTTTCATCGACTTGCCAGTCTTCACCGACGACGCCATGACCACTGAACCCTTGCCCTTGCGCCCGCCACCCTCTAAAAGATCCTTTGCCATATAAAACCCCTTTCTAAATTTAGAATCGTTCTAACGCATCATCCCCGGAGTGCCGCCCATTGACATCCCCTGAGGTCCACCCATTCCCGGAGCCTGGATTCCAGAAAGTCCGCCGCCAAGTCGGGCCGATAACATTTGCATCGCTGCTTGAAGTTCCTGGGGATCAGTTTCCTGTTCAGGAGGTGCGGGCGGTTCCATCATTTTCAAAAGCGGTCCAAGGAGTTCCATACTGTTGGCCATATCGCGAACTCCAGCACCGGCTAAAAACAAAGGCATATTGGGAAGCTGAAATAATTGCTGGCCACTACTGCCGGACTCGGCCATCTTTTTCATACCTTCTGTAACATTTTTGAATCCGGCGCCGGCGGCAAGACTCATCATCAACTGGACGATGTTCCCGCCTTGTCCGGCTTGCGGTTGGCCTTGCGGCATCAGTGGCATTTTTTATTCACAACTGCCTGGCTAGGAGCGAAACTCAGAGGAGGACTCAGTTCCAAAAGCTCCGCTCTCTAGCCGGACATAAAAAAGGGGAACCACCAAAGTGAGTCCCCCTTTTGCTTGATCAACCGGGCGCGAATCGGTCAATCGTTAGAACGCTGTTTCAAACAGAGAATAAGCTATTATCAGAATCTTTGTCAAGCGGCTATTTCAGGCTTGCGATAGCCGCGTTGCTTCTTTTGTCGATACCCAGCATATGCAAGGATACGATCCAATAACCAGACGATAGAGGCAATAATGAGTCCGGGGAAGCCCCAGATGAAATAAACCAATACAGTCGAAGCAAGAAGGATCAAAATAACCATATTTAATCTCCTCTCTTAGTAACCGGCACTACTCTCCCGGAATTATCAATTCGCATGCCTTTCGGGATATCTATGCCAGTAACAATGATTTTCCCCCAAAAGTTGCGCTTAATGTCCTTCAGGGTTAAACGGCCAAAACTATCACGTCTAAAGTCGTCAGGGATTTCTCTTCCGAAACTATCGCGTTCCATTATGCCGCCAGTTGTCCGCCACCCATGCTGCCAGAACTCGTCGGCATCCCTCCGCCTTTACCTAGCACGGCATCAAATAAGCCGCTATCCTTCGCCTTTGCCGCCTCTTTTAATTTTTCCTCTGGATTCATGACACCAAGCTCCGCAAGAACCTCTTTGGGGTGCAACCATCCAACGCTCGCCAACTGGAACTTCATCATGGCGCGCTGCGTGCGTGTAATAGCCAAGGAGCTACCTGGCGCAATCGTGAAATAGAAATCCTGGGCGGCCTTGCGAATGTCCTCGGCTGAGCGCGGCTTGCCTTTGGCGTCCTGCAAAATTTTGAGCCGGTTGAATTCAAACTTGATCCATTTCATTTCGCGGCCGACCATGTGGAGTAATCTATCGCTCGTATAGAATTGGAAGATACGGCTGATAAGCTTCTGTCCGATGCGCTGGTAGAACTCCTCAATGCGTCGGGCTGCGGTGCGGATCGGTGTCTCGATCATCAACTGCAAGCCTTCAATTGCTGGGCCAGTGATTATCGACGGCACCCGTTTCTGCGTCGGAGCCTGGGTAACACCAATCTTTTGCCGCACCCATTCCATGAGCGTGGTCACAAAATTGATCGTATCAACGGGTAGCACCGGCGGAACCTGATATTCAAAAGATCGCCCAGGAGCTTTTTCAATTATTTGCGCAACATCATTGGAAAGTTTGTTGCGCTCAGTAGGTGAGAGCGCATTAGAGTCCATCACGATACGCGCGACCGCATTCATGATTGTCGTCTTGGTGTAAGCATCGCCGATTCTGTTGATCGCTTCCTGCATCCGCTTCACTGATTGGATCTCATCCGGCCCCCAAGCCGATTCCATGTCGAATTTCCAAGACATCATATCCAGTGGATAAGCGCCATCCCAATAGGGATTGAAACTGTCTTCGAGGATAATCTTCGCGCCGCCTCTGATGATACGGCGACCACCGGGAAACGGAATGCCATCTTCAGCCCACGTCGTCACATTCTCCACGATCGGCACAACGCCATCGTCCTCAATGCTCTGGCGGCGATCCTGAATAAAATATTCCCTGACTATGCCTTTAGGAATTGCGCTTTGCTGCTGAGGTTTCTTGCCTTGGACAAGCCTACTAAAAGCACCGCTGATTTTTGCCGTTGTCGTCTGGGGCTGGCTGACGTTGTATCCCGAAATCCGCTCATCGCGTTCGACTTGGGCACCGCGACCGGGAAATTCAGATTTGATCAGATCCAAGGCTACATAATCTTCGCAGGTCACGTATTCGCCAAGGTCGGCATCCTCGGCTGCCGTTACGCACATATCTATCCCGCAGCAACGGGGATCTTTCACCACAACATCGATATCACCGACACCGTTGGCTAATCTGCGATTGAACGGAGTCCCTACAAAGGCGGCACCGCAAATAGCGCCCATCAGAGCCAAGCGCTCAGTTTTGTACTCGACCTTATTCTTGTCCCATATACTTGTTACGACTTGGGTTAAAAGATCAGCGACGGGACCGAGACCGTTAGAACTCGGCAAGACCATAATTTCAGGCTTGGTTTCAGAAAGTTTGCCGTTTTTGTCTTCGATCGACGCCTCGATTACGTTAAACATAAAACTAGGAGCGGCTTTGCCCTTCCACTGCTTGCCCCTATATAGGTCCAAATTCTCACTGACGCGACGGTCAAGATCACCTCTGGAGTTCTTAATCTCGTCATCAACGGAATCAAGAAATTTTATGAGATCGGATTCAGACTGGAATGGGGGCGACATCCGCAACCTCCGTCTTTACCTGCTTCGCCGCCAACTCGGCTTGACCCCCGCAGCGGTTAGTGCAAAACCGCTGCCCCTCATGATCAGGCTTGAAATCCTCATGGCACCATTCACAGACAGTAACTACTTGGCGTGGCTTATCGATGGATTCCCAGTTAGGGTCAAGGAGCAGAGCCGGCGCAACCCCGTACTCCTGGACGCGCCGCCATTGGGCCCACAAGGCTTGCCACTTCGGCACACCGTTCATTTCGGCGACTTCTCGGAACCAGGGGCGCTCGCCTTCAGGTAGAACGTGCAGCATGGCGTCAATGAACACATCCATGTGCTCGCTGTTGAACAGATGGCCGTTCTCAACGGCATCCTTGATAACGCCGATGGCATCCTCCAACAGACTCGTTTTGGCTTTGGGATTAAAAATCTCGGCGGGAGAAATCTTTTGTCCCTTTATGGATTCGTTTGCCATTGGGTCTCCTTGTTTTTATAGGAAACGACGCTGCCTTCTCTTAGCTCTAGTCCTTAAGGCCGGACCTTTTCCAATGAGAGCAGGAGCACTCGCGTCGTTTCCTATAAAGACTTTCACCAGCTCCCCGTATCCACGTTCAAGGTGTCATCCCCCACCGGATGCAGGCCCTCGCTGTCAAAATAAGCCGCATCAATCGCCGCCTTCGGCTTCTCCGCAGTCGTATCAGATACGGACGTTTTATAAAAGCGTTCGAAATTCTCATCTTCTGAGGTCTGAACGGCGATCAAATAGCCCATGCAACAATCATCATAGCCCGTGGCAGCATGATAGGTTATCATGCCAGTTGGCGTCAAGTCCTTGACGAAATTGCGCATTTCGTCCCAAAGCGTCTTGCTATGAATCACGGTCTGGCGATAATAGAGCTTTTCGCGCATTGTATTCACCAAGACGTTCTTGCTCTCGTATCCCGTTACCCACCCTAATTTCTTAGTGAAATCCATCGATATGCCGTCACGTTTGCGCCAAATGTAGATGTTGCTGTAGGTTTCCCGGAGCCGTTCCAAAGTGCTCATGCCAAAGGTGTTAAGTTCGGGAGCGACTTGGGCATTATTGTAGAATCTGCCCACTGCGGCTAAAACATCTCCGAAGGCACGCGGAAGGATATGACCCCGCCATTCAGCACACTGTTCTAATGTTCCACGTGAAACAATTTCGGCCACGGAGTAATCGCCGAACTTCGCCCCATCGGCACCATCGGTAGAACTGCCATCACCGCCGGCTATGTCGGCACCGATATCATAAACTTTATCTTTTTCTGGCAATCGCCAGACGTAGAGCAATCCCTCGGGGTCTTCATGGAGTTTGCCATCAGCAACGCTGAAACGCTTTTTGGGCGGTCTGAGCTGTGACTGCATCTCGGTTAAACGACCGTAAGGGAACGCTGAGGCGTCCTTCGTTATCCAGGCTTCATCGAAGTCGGTGGGATAGCTAAGATAGAACAAATCGACATCGCCCTTGTATTCATCGATCTTGGAGCGCCGCCACTTGATGTTTTCGTGCGTCAAGCCGATCTTTTTGACAAGGTGCTTCTCGTTGGGATAGTCACCACTGTAGTCGAGTTTGATCTTCTCGCGCTTGAGCAAAGGGATCGAATACTCCGGCAGTTTCCACCACTGCATGAAATGAAACTGGTACTCACCGCGACCAGACATTGCCCGCTGGCATTGATCGCGGAAATAGTCGGCGCAGCCTCCGAAGTGAGCCGTGGATTCGATAATGCGGATCGTGCCGGGAAAATCGGAGCAGGCGGGAAATAAGGATTCAGTCAATGGCGACTCGCTGGGATATCGTGCGATCTCGGAAAGGTGGAGACAGTGAATCGTCGAGCCGACGCCAAGATTGATGTTTTTAGCCTCGCCGACGAGAAGGTTCGAGGCGATACCGGAATTGTCATAGCTCGTAGAATCAGAACCCAAGACAATCTCTGTGCCCTTGGTGAAATACTGGCGCAGTGGGCGAATGTCCTTGTCCATGTTGCGATAGAACAGATCATGCATGTTAAAGATGCGCTTAACTGTGGTTTTATCTTGGGCAACAATAAAAGCATTGACACCGGAGAATAACGAAGTTTTGTTCCAGATAAAGCCGGAAGCGAGCGTGGAGCCGCCGGCCTGCCGGCACTTGAACCAGAGCTGGCGTATCTTGCCGGTCTCTTTGATCTGCTTATTGACCGCTTCTGCGATTGGAATTTGAACAGGATTCAGCGTAAAGGGCTGATAGCCGATGCCTTTGGTGCTGATTACGAGTTGTTCGGAAAAGAACCGATTGATGTTGCGACGGTAAAGAACCCGCTTGGCATTAGTGCGGGTCTCGTCGCTTGTGGCGATAGGCAGGCTATCTTGGAACACTCATGATGATTTCTGAGTCCTCAACTAAAAAATAGAATCAATAAAACTATTGGGATCAACACCGCGCAATCTATAGCGGCCCCAATCATGCCAGCTCCGATTGCACCGTTAAAATCAATCGGGTTAAGTTTCCATTTTTCGCGATTCAAAAACCAGAAAATCATACCTAATCTCTCCCCTGTCTCTCGTCGTTCCATTGCTCGCTGATCTTTACGTGCGTGGCATCTTTTGAATTACCTTCTTCATCCTCATAGATGGGATACGGCGGGAATTGAGAAGCGAACTTTCGGAATTGACGTAGGAGATGGCGGGCTTGGATGATAAGAACCAACCCCATGACACAGGCGCCTATTAGGCCGACGTAACCAAGAATCACGGCGAGAACAAAAAGGAAATCTATAGAAGTGGCTGAAGTCATCATGCCCTCATGTCTTTTCCTATTTCGGATATCAGATGCTTAGCGCAATTATCGAAATATTGCGCTAAAAACTCAGCAAACATATCGTCGAAAATATAACGCGACCACTTCATTGTGGTAACGTACCAACGATAGCCACTCGGCAACAGAATAGAATGGAACCGGGCAGGCAAGCGATAGTTCGATAGCAGACATTCCGCACTGTCATCTTCGAGCATGCTGCGAATTTCGCTTTCGGCATACGGCGTATTGAAAGGTATCCACTCGCCACCCTCGATGCGCGTGTAAATAATTATCATGCTCTCATGCTCTTTTTATAGGATTCTCTGCCAATAGCACTGGCAACATGGCCAAGTGAAAATAAACACTAACTATTTCCTTCTTCAAACCGACATATTCAGCCACTAAACATGGAATTCGTTCAGCAGTTGAAATAGTTGGAAGCCATTTAGAATGAGACACGACAATCATTTCGATTCCAAGATAATTGAATTTCTGTCCTATATCTCGGAATGACTTAAACTTGTCCACGCCAATTTGATAATCGTTTGACGATGCCGATTTTTCCACTTTTTTAAAAAAGTTCATGTCCTCATGCTCCTCAACGTCTTCTGCAAGATTCTCAGCATCGGCGATTTTCTAAATGCTTCGGCTCTCAGTCTGTGCTCATCTAAATGACTTTGAAGTGACATCAGAGGATACAGTTTTGTGCGGCAAATAGGACATACCGCGGCTTTGAGAGTCCATTGGTAACAATGAATGACCGCAGTTCTTGTCACCGCTTCGATTTCATTTTGCGCTTCGGCTTGACCTTGTAGTCCTCTTTTCTCATCATCGACATCGATTCGCCCTTTTCGTGTTTCGCCATGTCCATCATGTGACTATCACCCTTATGTTTCATCGCTTCGACCTCACCTTTCTTTTGACTCGAATATAACGCCCTTCTTTTGTCAATCTTCCCGCCCTCTCCATTGATAGAGATTCGGCGACCGCTTGGTCCTGACTTTTCCCTTCATGCCGCAACATGGAAATCTTTTTGCTGACTGGGCTACGTTCCTTCATCGTTCACGACTCGCGTCTTGCGGAAGCGCTCTTCTTCATCAGGGAAAATAATCGACTCAACGACTCTACCGTTTTTGTTCATCACAACAAAACAAGAATAATCTTCACCATCAGAAAGATCAAAGCCAACCACATACTCACCTACATCAAAAACCCCACTACGTTCCTTCATCAATTCCAACGCACCTTCTCGTCGGTCAGAATCACACAATGTGAGCACTTAGTAAAGATAAAACCAGCAGGATCAATTTCCCAAGGCGCTCTGCAACTTATACATGTACCGTCTGCCTTGAAATCATAGTGATAAAAATATCTTCCGCCCGGATATTTCGCGATTATGGTAAACGGAATCTTACCCTTCATCGTTCACCCCGGCCAACTTTTCAATCTGCTCGTCAGTCAGCCCCATCTTCTCCAAATCCTCAACGCTGAATACCGGTCTCGGAGACGGTGGAGGCGGTTCTTTGGATTGATGCGAGGCAAGGATTCTTAAGAAGAACATGGAACTGCCGAACCTAGCTTTGAACTCGGCGGGATGCTCTTCCATGTAGGCGCGGAACGCCGCTCGAACCTCTTCGTTCTCCGACCATAGATCATGGTGAAACTGGAGACCGTTGTTCACGATCTCATTGATGCGGACGATGTTGGGTTCGCTGACAGCGAGCATCGCTTTGGTTTGTTCGTAGTCCCGTTGGTCACGCTTGCTCATTTGAATCGATTATCGTCCTAACTGACGGAAGATGTCAAACTGACTTGCTCACCGCGTCGGGATGTGGCATGAGCAGGTCTTCGCTGAATCTATCAACCCTGTATCCATTGGGCATGTAATAGGAACATAAATAATGTAGTTGAATCCCGCCCATACACTCCTCCATGAGTCGAGACCTTACCTGCAATGTTAGTGGTATAGACTCTTTTTTCATCCAAGCGTCCTTCGGATCGCGCCTTGCCTCTATCGCCTGATGAACGAAATACGATTCCTTCGTCGTTACGATCTGACTGATTTTAAACTTGAAATTAACGTCCATAAGTCCTCCTTGGTTTCAACGCCTAATTATTGTGCCTGCCCACATTCGCATTTATAACGATGAACGTGACTGGTAACATCTAAATATTTGATCGTAAACGACACCTCATCATTTAGTCTGAGCGGAGATGTCCGACCAAACATTTTTGACAACCACTCCATTTGCCCTAGCGGAATCTCGAATCCGCAATCCAGTTTGAAATGGTGAGAATCAACCATTCTGCCGTGCAGCCTAACAGAAGCATCTTGTACAAATCCATAAGGGCGATTGTCCATGTTTTCTCCTTCACTGCGCTTTAGTCATTTCCTCAGTGCTAGAATGACCTGTATAAACTGCGCCTTTACCTCATCCACTGTTTCTCGAATCTCTTCCCGCTCTCCTTCTATTACGCGATGAGCCTGGATCATTTTTGCTGCTTTTTCCAACGCAGCATTCCATATCTTGATTTCTAACTTCTTCATTCCAACAACTTCCTCAGTTCTTCCGCGATCTGATCCACGAGATTGTTGTGATCATCGGCACCACAGTTACAAAGGCCGTCTTCAAAGGCATCATTGTTACAGCCTTCGGGCGACTTGGGACAGCTATACCAAGCGTCTTCACAACTGTTGTGCGGTTTGTGCGCAAGACCGATGAGACGTTCGAGTAGATCAAATTTGAGATCATAGCTCAGTGAGACAACCTCTGTGGGCGTGAAATCAATCGTCGGAATGTCGGTTGCCCATTTTTCGTCTTTCATTGGCTCGGCCCTATTTTTCCGACTCCGAGATTCTCGTTACCGTTTTCCAGTAACCGGCAGCGAAAGCCTTAATAAGACCGGTTTCCCCTAATGAAGTCTGTGGACCATAAAAAGCTATTGCACCATTAGGGAAAACAATACTATCAGCTTCTATGATTTCAACGTCTGGGTTATAAGAAGGAAGTGGCCTTATAAAAATCTTAAATTTAGCCACAATGTGCCCTTATTTTTCCGACTCCGGCTTTTCCGCTTCAGCGACGATTTTCAATAGGCTCTGGCAAAGATCAGAAAGCGTCTTATTTTGGGACTTCGCCATGAGCTTCAAGCGTCGTTTCGTGATGGGGTCGAGTCTCAGGCTAAGAACTTCTTTCGGCTTCACGATTTATTTTATCCAGGGGGGAAATCGAGATTTACAATTTCAACCTTGGACCCATACCTAAGTTTTCCCGCATTACTTTTTGATTCTCTTGATCAATCTGCATATTGTGAATAACCATCGCTAAAATTTCATCGGCAATCATCAGAACTAACGCGACTCCTATGACTATTAAAAAAGGTGCCCATGAATTTTCGTCATAACCGAACATCAATCACTCCCTATAGGCTGATTGTCAATCCCCGCACGACCACTTTCCGGCAATTGATCGCCATAATGGCGTTTCAAAATATAGATCATCTCTTTTAGGTTGAATACCGATGATATTTGACGCTTGTAACCCAGATTAAAATCATCTTTCCCCACAACTTGATCATCTGGTGTTTCCTCAACAAAAAAGGGCTGATTATACTTTTTGGATATTCGTATCATTTGAATCTAAACCCCCTTCTTTAGCTTCACGGGAACCAAACTTTCAAACTTTCATCCCAAAACACAGAGGGGCAGCATTTTCAGGATAATTTGATTCCACCTTGCATCCGCGTCTTTAAAGCATTGAACAACTCGCACAATGGAATACTACGATTGCAATCGTGACAATGCCCAAATCCTATTGTATCGTCTGCAAAGACTTCCCAGTGTTCATGTGAACAACAAGTAGCATTTATCGAGGTCTCTTCGCCCGGTGCCGTCGATAAAGACTGTTTTACCTTCTGCTTTGGCTTCACGTAAACGAATGTATACGATTAGACCAAAAGAATCAAGCGCTATCTGGACTGTTTCAAGGCGTCTGTTGATCGGCGGGAGTAGTCCCGCCGGGTAATTGTCTCAATAATTGAGTGGCGGCAGCACCAAGGCGCATCGCGTTTTCAGTTCCAGGTCTTTCCTTAGAAAGCAATCTTACGAGTCTGGCACCGCGATCATTGGCAAGAAGGGCGGATAAACCTTCTGCCCCTAAAATCATAACTCCGGCTTCAATCGTGTGTCCAGAACCATAGCCAACACCAAGAGCACCCATGCCCCACATCAATCGATGCTGTCCATAAGTTCCAGTCGAGCTCAGAAACTTTCGGAAAGCTCCGGGTTTTTCAAGACCCTTCAAGTGCTCCAGGGCTTGCTTTTCAACAATAGAAGGTTTTCCTAGTTGGGATATCTCCTGTCCTAACTCACCACCATAAGATTGCAATTCGGAAAGCTGTTGTTCTAAATTCGCACTCTGAGATTTTGCCCTCTGAGCTAAAGTCGTAATATCTTGAACTGCCTGGCTCGATTGCTTGATTCGTTCAATTCGTGCCGCAATCTGCGCTTCTCTCGCAATGGCAGCTTGCTGTTCTCTCAAGGGGGTCTGAACAAATGTCCGCGCGATTTCATCGAGATCGGCTTTATGCTGTGGGCTAAGCACTTGCCGTTTGACGCCATTTTTATACGAGAGGTATTCTTTTCCCCAAGCAATTGGATCAAATGGCATTTCCGGCGTTTGAGATTTCTTGCTAACCACCTGAAGAAACGTCTCGCCCATCTGTGACTTTTGTTGCGGGCCAAGAAGTTCCATTGTCTTTTGGACTCGTTCAATCTGACCTTCGCCGCTTGTCTTGAACAATGACGCAGCAAAGTCTTCAGCTTTCTTGCCAGACAGTTTATAAGGCAGCGAATCGAAACCAAAAAGATTTCGCACCGCATATCCGTAATCCTTATCCCACCCGGCTAGTTGTTTTGCTCCTTCTTCGCCGAGGCTTTGATTGATAGCCTTAGTGTAACCATCCTCCAAAACTTGCAATTGATTTCTGATTAAGGATGCACCTGCTTTTTCAGCAGCCCGCTTCATTGATCGGAGTAACACTCGATCGCCGTGAATATTCGCTAATGCCGGCAATCCGGCTCCTTCCGGCGCTCCAAGACCCTTCTCAATAAAGACCCTTCCGGTAACAGCGGCTTTGGTAGTATCGAGCAGATCGTTAATCGACGCGGTTCGTCTCTGATCGAATGGAATGTCTAGTAAGGCCTTATTCGTAGCCAGAGCGATCGCTTCGCCCTTATCCAATTGGCCCATTTTAGAACTGATAATGTCGTCGATCTCGGAAGCGATGTTTTGCGGTCGGGTTTGAAGTCCCGATACGGTTCGTCCAGGCATGAGTTTCTGCGCCGCTTCCATAATCGGGTCTACAGTTGTAGTCATTAAGCCAGGAGGCATGATCTTAGTTAAGCGTTCCGATAGCGCGCTTTTGACGCCCTTGGCAGCAGTACGGAACAATCCAGGTGTACCGGCAATTTCTGACGTTGCCTGAGTCCCAATAAAACGTTGGCCGGCCTCAACCAAACTGCTCTCCGTCGGCGCGACTCTGAGAGGAAAATGTTCCAGCTTTGCGGTTGCTATCGCCGTCTGCGGCTCAACGATAGGAGGCGGTGAGGGAATAGGCGATCTCCGTTGTTGCCTTAGTAATTCCTTAGCCCTTAACACGTCGGCTTGACTCGATTCTAATTTTTGCAAGGCAGTATTCGCCTGCCCGGCTACATTCTGAGCCGCCCCCTGAGTCGTATCAAGTTTCGATGCTATGTCCTGAACAGCAGCTTCCCTTGCGGCTTGTTCTGAGGCAATAAGCCCTCGTGTTCCCTCTTTTCGCGCGAGCTTCGAGATGGCCTTACTGCCCATACCGCGCAATGCGGAAATGGGATCAGGCACAACCATAGCTCCACCCAATGCGGCAATTTCATTCGCCACTTGTCTTACGGCTTCCTCTGTTTTTCCGCCTCGCAAGAAAGGCGGTAAGAAGGGCACCATTATCTCGCCGGCTATTCCGCTTTCCTTAATGGGGTTATAAACAAATCCAGTAATAGGAGAAAAAGCCGCGCGCATAAGCCCCGTCACTTGCGGTGGTAAAATCGGCCCGCCTTTACTGGGAGGTATGAGATTGCCGGGTTTATCGGGACCGTAAGGATCGAAAACATCGGACATGCCGCTTGTGAATTCCGTAGTTGTCGTACCGATAGCTTTAGCTAAACTATCGCCAATTTGAGCGAGGAATCCTGGGGATGCGCTAGATTGCTGAGGCGGAACTTGCGCTAACGCCGCCTGGATCTCCCGATCGGAAAAATCATCGGGAAATTCATGTATAACGCCATCCAGGGCGATTTGTTTCATGGTACTGGTTCGGGTTGGCCAGTTTGCGGGTTACGACGCCATTGTTGAACAGATGGGGACTGTTGAGGCGCACCGGGAGTCCTGGGCGGCGCACCCAAAGATTCGAACGGTTTAATTTCTCCGCCAGTAATCGAATTGACTCGGTTTTCCATTTCCCTACGGCCAACCTTGAGCTGGCGAATGGCGGTGTCGGCAGTAACCCTTATTCCCGGGACAATCTGGCCTTTGACTTCAGCAAAGATCGACCCTAAAACCCGACTCGAACCTGACAACGCGCGGGCCTGCTCGATCGACAGTGAGGCACCCAAAGATGAAAGTTCCTGCAAGTCTGGATCGGACCCATACTTCCCTACCGCATAATTTTTCATCAATGTTCCAAGTTGCTGGCTTGGATATTTGGCCAAGACCTTCGGAACTAGTTCCGTCATGCGATCCATCATGGGGAATGAAGTCCTGAGTAAATCAACGGTCATCGCCTCTTGAGCCGAGATGCGTTTGTAATTCTTTGGGTTCGCCTCATGGTCCCCTTTGGTGATCTGCATCACTTCGCCGGTCGTTTTATTGGCAAAGACTCCGGGGAGAACCGTAAGCTTGTTGCGTTCCGCCGCTATCCTATTGCCTTCTGCCGTTACCGTTGCGGATTGATTGGCGTGCCGTGCAGACTGCCAGACATCAATGACCTTGTTACGATCAGGATCGTCTAGGTTGTTAAGAGATTTCTTTTGATCTTGAGTAAGCGGCTTACCCGACATTGCGGCATCCCATAGTGGAACCGGAACAGCCGGCGAGATGAGTTTCATTGCAGCAGTATATTTCCCCTTACCAACTTCCGCCAGCGCCATAACCGCCGATTCCTCTCGAACCGATCCGTTGGCGACTCCCACCTGCAACTGTTTGCTCAGATACGTCGCCATCGCAGCCTGTTGAGCAGTCTTTCTCTCCTGTTCAGCAACCTTTGCTAATCGTTCTTTAGTTTGAGCCTTTGTTTCCTCAAGCTGAGCCGTTTGCAATGGCGTTTCAGGTAGAGTGGATGTGATTCGTGGTCCGCCAGGAGCATTAGTTTGTATTACGCGATTCCCGGAAACGGCATATTTCGGCTCATTGACAAGCCATTCCGGTTTGCCAAGCATGAGCAAGGCGGCTTCTTCAGGGCTACGAGCGTTAGCAAGTAGTTCAGCGGGATTTTCGGCTCGCCTAGTCGTTCCCGGTGTCGCAGGTATTGTCAATGTAGGCGGCTGAGTGCCTTCCTCTTGCGCGCCAAAATCCTCGGCCGCAATAGGTCTCAGCGGTACGTTCTGTTCCGGCGTTCCCGGCACTGGCACCGTAATACCTTGCGCGGCTTGAGCGATCTTTTTGTTCAACGCAAGCTGCATGGCCATCGGGTCTTTTCTCTGGGCTTCAAGTAAATCGGAAAACACATTGCCGACACCACCGGCAAGGGCAGAGCTGGCGCCAAGAGTACGCCCCAGCGGTGTCCGTGTGCCACCGATGAACGGCGCCAATGGACCCAAGAGCGAAGCGAGTTTGAACAGAATCTCTGCCGTGCTTGGTTGCGGCATTAAAGAACTACTCATTCCGTTCATACCACCCATGCTCGAATCAGTAAAAAGAAAATCGAATAGACCCATCGTTATGCCTTAAGCCATTTCTCAGCTCCATGAAATTTTTTTAACTTTGCGACCTTATATTTTACTCCGCCGCAAAGACATGAAACTTTTTGCTCATCAGATAGTCTCATCTTAACGATCTCTGGCATCCTAAGAGAAAGAACATGCCAACGGCGATCACAGAATTTTCTATAGCGCTTTGCCATAACTATACCTATCTCACTATCCAATACCGAAATATTTTCGAAGCAAAGCAATCTGTTCCGGTGTCATTGGGCCACCGCCCATCACCGGCGGGGCCATCGGAGTAGTTCCCGCTACCGTGCCTGGCGATGGAGTTTTAGCGGAAGATACTAAAAAGATCGCAGGATTCGCCGTGCCACGTTGCGTATTCATGCCTGGAGAAGCCGCAAAGGCGTTTGGTGGAGGAGGAGTCACTTTCGGTCTATCGTCGCCGCCAAGAAGTGAATTCAGTGTCGTAGCGGTTCCAAGCGCCTTTGTGCCCGTATCAATTCCTTTAAGCAGTCCTGCGCCCGTAAGCCCACCGCCGACCGCACCTGGAGCACTACTTGATAAAAAAGCGCCGCTCGACATCAAAGGACCGGTTAAAGCACCTAATCCGGCTTCGCTGGAAAGAAATGCACCGTTCTCTAGGAGTGGCCCGATTACTGATCCGGCACTCCCGCTCCCTGCTGCGCCAATGCCAAGACTACTGCCAATCGTTCCGGCACCTAAACCGCCAGCAGCGCCTCCAAGGCCACCAGTAAGCCCGCCCATTCCGGCCCCCATCAATGCGCCCTTGCCGCCGCCGGTAGCACCACCAATCCCGCCACCAAGGGCCGCGCCAAGTAGGGCGGCTTCACCTATGCCAAAGTCCATTTATTTCCCCGATTGCTTCGATGTCGTTGTCGAACCGGTTATCGAGGGCATACCGGAAAGTATTCCAGTTGTAAATTCGCTGCCCAATCCCTGCCTGCGCAGCAAGTCCGCAAGTGTGGCCTGACCGCGGGCTTCCTCAATTGCCCTGCCCTTCTCTTCGGTCATCCCAAACTCATTCAAAAATTGAGATTGACGGTTGGCTTCGGTAGCGCCCAAGTTCTGGAGTTGCGGTATTGCCTGAGCACGGAGTTGTTGTTCTTGGAGGAGAAAGGGCGCGTAAGCCCCGATGAGGCTCGTTCCTACGGCATCCGAATTGCCTAGTCCTGCCATAGCCAAATCGTTGAGCGCGGGATCGCGGGCCGCCGCCATAGCGGCAATCGTACCAGGAGCTGAACCGACCGGAGCGTTTATGAGATCCAAGAGTTGACGTTGGGCGGCCTGTTCGGACGTGTTGAGTATGTTGGGATCGAAGGCTCGCATACGCTGAAAGGCGCCGATGTCCTGCTGGCCTTGAGTGAGACCGGGAATTTGTTGAGTCTGATTGCCAAAGAATTGATCGAACTGACCCATGATCTGAGGTTGCAGATTCATGATTCCTTCGGCGGTTTGCGTATAGAGCGGTCTCAATTCCTTTGGAATACTTGCCTGTGTTGTGCTTGATCCGCCGCCACCGCCCTTGCACAGAGAAATAGGACCATCGTGTTCATAAGAATCTTTCTCGATGACGCGATCGGATTCTATCTCAATGACGATACGACGATGAATTTTTGTCATCCGAACCTCACTCTATGTCGAAGCGCGACGTGATCCGGTATTCATACCAACCATGCCGGCTCCACAGTCTCGCCTTTGCCCGACAATCCGATTCATTGAGGATAATTTTAATCCCAAGCGACAAACTCCAGGCTTTGATCAATTCGAAGCCTAGCTTAATTATGTCGGGCCCGCCCTCATCCTTTTCAATTTGACCCAGGATGACCACATTTCCTAATCTCGGACGGGACTCGATGTAAGCGACGGAATGGGCAACTATCTTATTGTCGCCATCGAGCGCGACGAGTACCTGGACAAGATTCGTGGCTTGATAGAAATTCGAATATAGAAGATTGCCGAGCCAGATTTTGTCGGTGTTTGAAGTTAAGCGATCGATGAACCCGATGGCACGATCAACGACCTTTGGGAAAAGATCGCGGTGCGTGGGATCGGTTGGAACTAAGCGAATAATCGTGTAAGCGCTTGGAGCCGGGGTTTCGATGGGAACGGGATGGCCATTGAATCTGAACTCAACGGTCGGTACGGGTTGTTCAATCTCTACTTTCAATTTGCGGCATTTCTTGAGTCCTCGAAATCTTACTGCGACATTCTCAATTCTTGAATAGTCGGGCCGTCGTACTTGCGTTGATTGCCGCAACCCGCACAGCTACAAACTTGCGGTTGCTCTTTGAATCTAGCACGCCGCCTTGGATCAGCTAGAAATTCCCGACATCTCTCGCATGAACAACTTTTCAGTCGTCTAAGCATATGAACGGTAGCTTGATGTCTTCTTAATGCCCGTTTCATGGATTTTATCTTACCCCGGCAAAAAGTACAACGCCAACTGAAACGTCGATATCCGCTGTGACCGGGAGCCATGCGCTCGTACTGGAAATTACGCAATCGATCAAATCTCCGGCAACAAACGTATCGATGCCCTGATTTTGCCGGTCGTAATTGACCGTCGTATTCGTGGCGTCGATGGTTAGCGAAAAAGCGGCCTTCACGCCGTTTACGCGAGGCGTCACCGTAAAACTCCCCGCCGTGCGCGCGTCGTTACACCGTATTGCGATCGTGCAAATCGATCCATCCTCGCCAGCCACGTAGCCCCGCGTCGAGGGCGGGCCCAGTAGGGCGACATCGGTTTGCGAAGCGGCTACATTATCAGCATAGAATGAAAACTGGTGGAACTCGCACAGCTCATTGAGTCTACGTGCGAGATCGTCATGGCCGGCCGCAATCGCAGTGCGCTCCTGTTCGTGATAGCGTTCGTGATCATCCTGCGCCTTGTGCAGGTTCGCGATGCCTTCCATCTCGCGTCCGCGCTGCAAGGGACGAAACTCCCGGCGCCTGAATTCGGGAAGGATTATCTGTCTGTCAATTCCGCCCTGCTCCGGCACTCTATCCTCCCGTAGGCCCGCTTGCTATCTTGGCCTCTTCGCCGCGGAACATGCCACCATTCCATTCTATCTGCCCTCGCGACGCGGAACCGTAGTGCTTCAGGCTGACAAATCGTTTTTCGCCTAGGCTTGATACATCAAGATCATTGCGCTGATCCGTGGCTAAGTCAACGGTAGCCATCACCGCATATGCGGGGTCACTCATCAATGTATCTGAATAGCCAAGTGACGTGTTAAGGGTAGTACTATTGGCCGTCTGCTTAAAGAAAGTTTCAAAAGTCGAAGGCACAAAGTTGGAGGCCCAGCCGGCCCAACTGCGTAAGGGCAACTCAAAGCCCCATTCGATCGGCGATCCGTTATCTGAACCATCACCATCGCCCATCAAGAAGACTTGACCGGCCGCGTTGCCCAAGGCAACTTTACGTTGAGCCGAGAGCAAGCCAAAACTGTCCCAGGTCGGGTATGTGGCGGCTAGATTATCCCAAGTGAAACTTGCCAAATCGCCCCAGGTGATTCCGTAGGTTGTCTTGATACGGCCCATAGCCGTGATCGGACTCGGATAATAAAGCCTACCCATCTCACCTGTCCTGACATCCAAAAAGATACCACGGTTCGGCCCCAGAGCGGCGCTAATTTGATCGGGGAACAGCCAGACGATCTTATTCAGTTCGTCGATAAATTCGCCATGCGCCATTTTCTCGTTGCTGGGGTCGATGGTGTCTTTTACAAAGGGTTTCATGGCCCAGCCGATAGGTACGCATTGCACGCCATCAAACAGATAAACATTGTAGTCTTTTGCCAGCCAGTAGAGTTTCGATTCACCTGCACTGATGATACAGGCAGATGACAACGGGCCGGGTCTGTTGGATATCTGCTCATACCGAAATGGGCTACTGCCGTTTTGCGCCCGTGCCACCCATTGGCTTTCTTCTCCAAGGATAGCACCCGACATCCGCGTCAACCTTCCCATGCCGATCATCAGATCGCCGGAATCGACGAGGTGCACGCGAAAGCCGGCGCCGGTCGGCCACACAGCCGGATTATTGAAATCGCTAGTCCATACGGTCTCGGGAGCCACGAGTCCCAGTAAACGATTGGCGAGCACCATACCGTCAATAAAAGTTCCCGGCGAGCCGCCGAGAGCAGAGCATGTCGCCGCCGCTCCGTCCCAACTCTTAGGCGGATTGACACCGTTCATCAGGATCACATTATAAACCCCGGATAATGCCATGACGGCGGATCGGATATGGTCGGTGCTGCCACCGCTCAAAGCCGTGCCCGTAATATCGTTCCAAATAGAGCTGGCGTACTGCCAAACCTTCGTCAGTGTAGACGCAACTTGCTTGTTCACCCCAGCAGCGGTGGAAAATCCCCCAATGCCCATGACACGATCAGTCGGATTGGTTGAAGTCAGCAAGACGTGACCGGGACGAATAGTAAGGCGGCCTTTCTCGGAGCGCATCATATTGGAGCACAAGCGCAAACTGCCTATCGGCAATTCTCTGTCCGTAAGATCCTTGCGCTCTCCGAGAAATGGCACGTCAAAGGGGAATTCCATTTGCAATCAGTCTAGCTATAACGTATACGTATACGTCGGAGGTGAACCATGAAAAAACTTGCTATCGTTCTGTTCTGGTGGTTCGTCATTGCTTCAGGCAAAGGCGGCGATCTTCTTGAGATTGGGCCGTTCTTAAAGTTGACTCTCGACATTCATCCGTGTCTTGCCTGTGAGCCGGTTACGAGCTGCGAAGAAGTCGCAGCAACCGTAAAGAAGCCAGCTATTGTCGTTGTTCCTTGTTATTTCAAAACCGAATAATTATGGACCTCCACGAAACGGCCTGCGACCGAAACCGCCGAATTGCGGCGCCACCGCAATCGTAACCGTATTCCATTGACGGCTTGTATTTGTGAATGCAGCAGGGTCTTCGCTCAATGCAACTAACTCACGCCGTAAAGTACGCACTTTTGTTCCCGTCGTAGTCCCCCCGGAATCGTTTTCGATCGGATCGGTATAGTTGGCCGGATCGGCGCTGAATATCACGTTGGCATCGCTGGCGGCAGCGATAATCCATAGAATCTGTTGAGTACCCCAGGTTGGAACAAGCGATGGCGGGTCTGCCGCCGTGTCTGTGCCGGTCGCAAAATCTAACTGCGGCTGGACTAATTTATTAGTCCCGGTAAATTCGAACGATTGAGACGCAGATTTTTGCGCGTTTCCAGTAGTTACGACAACTGCCGGATTTGGCCCACCGACGCCATCGGCAAGATAAAAAACTTCGAGATGGGAACTAGCGCCCGCAATTGAACCAAGAGAAACCCCAGCCGATATAGACACAGATCCAGGATCAAAATCACAGCTAAACAAAATTATTCCAGGACCAGAGAAACGTAGATCGCCGACGACTAGATGCCCCAATGCAATTGTATGAGATGTTGTATCGGCGGTTTCTTGCGATTGAGGCCCATCTATTACTTGGGGGAATCCCATTGTAAAACGATGCTCCTAGATGGCAATCAGGCGGCGATACGTGACCTCGCAGCCGATAAGCATCATGGTAGCCGCCAATGTGTCAGCCGCATCGGCAAGATTGCGGGCCACCCTGAAAGTCGCAAGTTCCCCAGCGGCCATCCCGGTCGTAGCGACGCCGGTAATAGTCGCGCTATTGCGCGTGTTCGCTGTGGCGAGGTTGGCTACCGTAACCGAATCCGCCGTGTTAAAAGTAGGGGCTAAAACGTCCTCCGTATCCGCTATGCTCTTGGTCGCGCAGGTCAACACGATATTCTTTGTGGCGTCAGCGGTTGCCGAGAAAAAAACAAACTTGATATCAATGCCGCCGGTCGCCGTCCAGTCGGAGGGCAGCATTAGATTGAACTGAGCGGTAAGCGCAGTCGCCCCATCGGCAAAATCCAAGGCGCCGAACTTGTTCGGTGAAGTGCCGTAGGCCGTAGCAACGGGAGCGTTGGCTTCGGGTAGATCATAGATTGCCGATGCCGAAGTCCCGTTGGCGCCAGCGGCTGGAATCCAAATCTTGACCGGCACGGCGATGTTGTAGCCCGTGAGTGAGACGCTGGCTGGTCCGGTCAATGATCCAGCCAAGGTAAGCGCGCCGGCCTTAGTCAGGGCGAACTTCGACACACCGCCAACGAACAACTCAAGCAGCTTAGAGGCTGCCGCCGATGCGGTATCGGTGACATCGAGTTTGATGGCGGTGAACGTATCGGCGGCATCGTTCCAGGTCGTTGTCAGATCGACAACCGCCGCAACGTCGGTGATCGTTCCCTGAGTGCCGACGAGACGCTTGACCGTGAAGGGCGTCTGAGAGACCGTAATCGCGCCGCCCGTGGTCACGCTGAACAACGCGCCCGTGATCGTCGCCGGGGATGCGCCTAAGCCGAAGAGATCGAGCAGGGCGTTTTTCAGGGCGACTATTTCGTTGTCGCCGAGACCGGGGGATGTAGATCCTGTGGGGGCGCTGGTATCAATGGTAGTAGGGAGGCTCATAGTGAATTACCTCAAACGTCGTGGTCCAAAGCCCAATCGGTATTTCCAAGTGGAACGCCGCCAACAACATCCTGGACGGTTTGGATCACGCCTTCCTTGCGCGCGTCCTGGGCCAACTCGAATTCCAACGCTCTGGCGGCTTGGCTCTCGTATTTGGCGGCAAGTGCCAGCCATATTTCGTCCTTCGTTTTGGCGGCAAGGTAAAAACAGGTGTCGATCGCGGCGTACCACTGCAAAGGCCCGCTGGGCACAATGGGGTTCTGCGTCGAGGTCAGGTCGGTATGAGCTTTTTGGATCTTGACGTTGATGACTACGGCCGATGTGGGTCGAGGATAAATTTCAATCCTCACCAGATCATTCGTGCTGCTCAGATCGCGCGAGGCTCGGGCGAAGTATTTAGGATCTCCGGTGGCGGTACGCGATGGATCAAGCCTGTCCAAAAACTCTTCCGATGTCTCGGTAAGAGGGCGCTTGTATTTGACGCTGATGATTTGCTCGATGGCGGTCCCTAGTGAATAGCGCTGCGTGAACATCGTGTAGGTCTGCCCGGTAGCCGTAGTGCCGGGAAAAACAACCGCCGTCCCGTTGGCATCACCGAGACTGATATGGGTAGTGTCCGTGAAGGTATTTACGGTCCAGATTGAATCTGTGTTGCTGCCGATCTTGAGAGACCGGTTGACATCGGTCGAGGCAAAAGCCGTCGTGGTGCCAACCACTGCGGCGCTGGCGTTGGTGACATCGATGGTGCCAGCGGTCTTATCGACCTCTGTGGCAATTAGAATGTCGTTTTTACGTCTGGACCAGTCGTAGCTTTCAAGTAAGTCGCGGTGTCGGCTGTTGACAAACCCGCCGACAATGGCGGTTATAGCTAAAGCATGCGATCCAACGAGAGATTGGACGCGAGAAGTCATCTGGGCAAACGAACTCAAATGAACACCTTAAACAACGCCGAGAGTACGCCAAAACATATGTCCATCTTCACCCCGAAAAAAGAAAAGAATGGGCAAAAAGATATTGGGCAAAAATAATTGCCGATCTGACATACACATACGTCGTGCCCCCAAATAGAACGCTAGTTTATATATTCCCTTTTAGACGGTTTTGCCCAGGTTTGCAAGGAAAACTATTTGCCAAATCGTATACGAAGGTGTAGAAATAGGATATGACTGACAAAGAAATCGGGGAATTGTGGCGAGAACAGACACAAGTCAAACAAGAATACGCCCCAGCACGGCGTGAAGATATTTTAGACTCGATCCGCAAGCTTGTCGAGGAGCGCAAGTCCGGTCTCAGCGAGCACTGGTGCGGGACTACGGAGGAATTGCATGTTGAAGTGTTGAGAAGTTTCGCCATCCCGCTGGAAAGCTGGAAACCATGAATTCAAAAACTTTAAGCGAAGCAATCAGTAAAAAGTGTTCGCTCACAAGGCAGAAATATCTACAAGTCAGCCCTAATGCGCCCTTAATGCGTCTGTTGATGCACCCGGACACCTTCAGAGGCCTCAAAAGCGAAACGGAATTTCTGCGCGAAAATGGAATGCGAAGCTGGCAAGACGAACCCACATTTCATGGAATACTAATTATCGAAAATGAATTCATCGAAACTTGGGAACTAGTGGTGGTTGAACCATGACCTTCACCTGCCCACCCTCCTACTGCAACCTCTGCGGCTCCAGACTGAGCGCCTATGAACGGGTGTATCAAGTCTGCCTGTGGTGCGCGGAGGTGATTGGAAGAAAGCAAGGAAAGGAAGAAACCGGGAAGGAGGCGCAAGATGGATCAAGTTGAGGATGAGCTGATAAAGGTTGCAGGTTGGCATGTGGTTAGACTATTTAATCGAGGGGTTGATGCTGAAGTTCTTAGAGATGCTATTGAAATCCTTAGATTGGTCTTGCTGAATACTGAGGATATTAAGGTTGATCGTAAAGGAAGGGAAAAAGAACGGCGCGTGAAATGAATAAAAAGGAGGACTCAGATGATTCGAGAACTATGCAGGCACATGAAAGTAGGTGAACGGGTAGAAATCGCTCGTGAAATCTTTCAGGATGAATTCCCCTGTGGGTGGCCGACTATTTATCGTACTTATAGCCAAGCTTTTTTATCCTCACAGATAGGATCGGCTTGGGGTGCCTGGAAATGTCATCAAGACCCCATCAGCGGCAATTACATTGTTTCCCATCACGAACCGGGCAACACTCGGGTTTATATCGACCCCGACAGAGAACATCTCTGGAAACGATAAGGAGCTTGAGGAATTTTCTGTGGAAAACTTTTGGAAAATTTTTGGGTAATTTTTGATTGTGGGGTCCAAGCGATGGTAATGGAAGCAAAAACCCAATCTTTAAATGCCGTACCCCCTCCGCGATAGCCTATCCCAGGCCTGAATACAGCCCACGACACGCCGGCCAAAGCTCCACCAACACGCAGCCATATTGAGCTGCGCTGCACACCGCATAATCCACGCTATTTCTGTTGATAGATTAGTAAATAGCTAGTTAACTCACTAACTTGCACGTCAAGTTATGTGCCGAGTTAACCGAAGACGCCTTATCAGACATCGTTTTGCAACTATGCTATAACGTTGAGCTATTCAGCCGGTATTTCCTACACTAGCGATTATGGACAGCGTTTATGTGACTATGTGACAACGGTTGAGAGAGTAGAACGACTAGAATGGTGTGATGGGAGAGCGGAACTGGCGCCGGCGCTGCGTGGCTTGGACTTGGATACTACTCAATTTCGAGGGCATGTTAATGTTGAACCACGAGGGGATGAGAGGGAATGAAAAATGAAGCGCCATGAGGCGGCTCTAAGCTGCCTTGCCCATCTGTGCCGCTTTCTTCGCTAACTTGACCGCTAGAGCAGCTTGCTGTCCTTTCCTTCGTGACGCCAAGTACTGATCATACATTTTGACGTGGATCGAGTTGCTTCCAGCCTCATATTTAGGGAAATAGCTGTCTATAAACACGGCTAGGGCATCTGAATCAACTATGCGTATGGTCCTTTGCAGCTTGCCTCTATACCATAATCGATACCCTAGTTGACCCGATGTCATCCACTTGTAGACCGTTTCTAATCGCACTCCCAACCTTGCCGCAATCTCCCCAGGCTTGAAAAACACTGGGCATCCCGGCACATAATCTTCTCGGCTAACTACCATGCAACTATATTACCGCGGTTGGCGGGTACTTGACAAGAGCAGCAGGTTGAGCCCAGGTCAATTGCATCTACAGTAGATCCCATGAGCATCGCTCAATCGTCGCTAGGCTAGCCTACGCCATCGCAATCAGGATTGATTGCGATGGCTATCTCTCAAGGTGTCAACGCGGACGTTGACGGATATCCTAATCCCCTCTTATCCCCTTAAGAGAGCATTTTGGAGAACCTGTCAAGAGCCGGGCACAATTATTTTCATTCCGCTTATAGAGCAGCGTATTTACCCACTGTTGCAAAATGCAACAATCATAGACCTATAAGAGCCTCGATTGCCGGTCAATCTTGCCTCTTCCGTGCACAATATGCGCACCACCGCTACTCCGTGCATACATCATGCACGCAATTTCGGGCATCGCTGAGACCCTGCATACATCATGCACACCTGCGTCACAAATCGACACATGTCATTTCTGCCCGTTCCTAGAACTGAAATGCCCGAAGTGAGAAATCCTCAATCATATCGCCACTTTCGCATCTCTGCCCGTTCGGGCGATTCTAAGAAATCGGAAGATATTCGGGCGGTAGCGCCTTGATTCCTTGAAAAGATTGATTTGGCATCATTCTGGCATCACTTCGGTAGCAGGGAGGCAAAAAACATGAAAACCTGGAACGCGACCGTCGTTTTCATCTGCGGGGAAAAATGGGAACAGCTAATAGCGGCTGCCTCGGAGCAAGCGGCGAAGCGAGCGGCGCACCAGCTGGCCATGGCGGCTATCCCGTACAGCGGGACACCGATCAATATCTCTGTCACGGTGCAACCATGACTGAAACCGAACACAAAACAATCTCACTGAGACTGCCGCTCGACGTATGGGACGCCCTAGTCGCGCTGGCGGATCTCCAGGACCGATCCCTCAACGCGCAGATAGTACGGATCTTGCGCAGGGAGATCGAGGGTGGACAAGAGCAGGAGCAGGAGGAAAGATAGGCGTGCGCGACCAAAGCCCCGCTGACCCGGGGCGAGGAGGAGACGTGAAAACTAACAGACATATCCACAGAGCTGTCGAAAAACTAGATAAAACATGGGGATGGAATTGTTGTGTGGCGGCAAACGAAAATTGTGATGGTCGCCCGCATGGCGGTGTAATACACGTATCTACGTGCGCGTGCGGTGCGACCCGAGCGACCGAGAGCAACGGGCGGTACGCGGCCCGCAGCGAATGGATTACAGGCGCCAACGACCAGCAGGATTGACTCCCAACGGGCGATTCCTCGTCCGAGGGGAGCGGCTGCGGCTAGTCGCCGCGCACAGGGCGTCCGTTAAGCGCCTGGATTTTGCGGATCGAGATGAAGGCAGAGCAGGACAACGACTAGGCGTGCGCAACCGGAGGGGAACATGGCAAATAAATTTCAGGAAAAAATTCACCTCGCCACGGAGGCATACCCCGAATTGACCATTTATTACGGTACGGGTTATCCGATTGACCGTCCCCATATTTTCGCGCTTGACCGCGGTTCGTGGTCATCGGTTCGCGCATATCCCGAAGGGGATAATGGGTTATCTGGAATTGGCCTAGGTCGTAAAGTCGTATCATTCGACTGACTAGCCATATCGCTCTCCAGTGAGCCAAAAAGCCCGGCGACACCGGGCAGGAGGAAAGAACATGGACACAGAAAACGAACTCATAGAGCACCAAACCATAACGGCAATCGTCGAGAACGTCGAGCAGGCCAAACTAGAAGTCAGCCAAGCGTTTGCCTTGCTCGCCACAGCTAAAACCCGTCTTGATGCTGCCCTCGGCGGTATCGGCAGCGGCTCCTATAATCAGATTGTGCCGCATGGCAATCATTATGGGGACAGCGTCTTTGAGAAAGTCGAACCGGCTCACGTCATGATCACTCAAAACGCTTGGCGCTATATCCTCGCGCAGACTGGGCTAAACGCTTACATGACGGAAAGGCGCAAAAATGAATTGCACAAACAAATTGAAGACAACGAGCTGCCGGCGCTGACCGTGGAAAACATCATGAACACATTGGGCGGCCTTGCCGGGCGCGTCAATACGTTGCTCTGCGAATCGATTAAAGAGGTTTTCGACTGGCTACGACCACAAAGCCAATGGGGAACCGGCGCGCTCAAGACTAACCACAAGTTTTATGTTGGCGAGAAAGCAATCGTCGGCTGGGCCGTGGAGCGCAATTACGGCGGCGGGTTTCATATCAACTATCGCGACGACGCAAAGTTTAGGGCGCTCGGCAACGTCTTCTCTTTGCTCGATGGTAAAGGCGTGGTCAAGTATCCGAATGACTTCTACACGCGGTTCAATGAATACTTCAAAGACAAGCCGGCGGGTGATAAATTCGAGGATGAATATTTCGAGTGCAAGTGCTACGGAAACAGAAACATGCACATTCGATTCAAGAGAGCGGATCTTCTCGCCAAGCTCAATCAGATTGGCGGGGATGGAGAACTTCCAGGGCAAGAAAAGGACGCCGCTTAATTTCCTAGGCCCACTCCGGGCCGAGGCGACGCCAGGCGGACCAGTCACCCGCCGCGCCCTGGGGCGATAATCCAGGGCATTGATGTTGCTGCCGGGCCGACCCTCAAGAAGTAGACCCGGCATGCAACCAAACGCGGGAAGGGGGTGGCCAGATGAGAAGACTAACTTAGCCTAAACTAGGAAACCCCTTGTACATGACCCCCCCCTAAGATCGGTTCGTTCCTTCCGGAACGACGACCAGTGTTGGTAGCGCGTTAAGTTTAATAAACTATCTAATGGTTTGTCAATATGCCCTCGGACCTGGAATGGCTAAAAGTTTCACTTATTCATTTCGGACAGCAACACTCTAAGGAATAGTACTGACCTGCAAAAGCGATATCAACTCCATTATCCATATCGCCAGCAGGCAACATGCCGGAATTATGAGTATCCACAACCATGGACTCGAAAACCACGGAATCGAATATTTCCCACCTAAAAACAAGAGCGCTATAAAGCAAACTATCAATAATATTTGAACGCCAACAAGAACCAATTTCCTAACTCCGACCGGCTGTATCTCGGCGGTGTGCTCGAAAACATTGCCATAGATAATTGCACCAGGTTCAGCGAACGTGATAGTCGGACAACCCTCAACCGAGCACTCAAAAAGGTTGTTTTCAATTACGAGAAAGCCACCCGCTGCGGCAGGAGAGCAGCCGAAGAAAAACAGGAACAGCATAAGAATGACGGCAGCGATTAAAACGATATAAGGCGCCGTGACCATCTTCCATATTTCCTCGATTTTATGTGCCAGCTCTTTAAATTCGTCGTCGGTCATGGCTTGCCGTCCTCCAGCCCGTGTTCCTCCCAATAGCGTTTTTTGCTTGCTTTTATGCAATCCTGGATCGGCGTTGCAGCTTTGCCCGTCAATAATTTCGTTGCATATTCTAGTGCGCACCGGGCTCCATATTGAGCACCTAAATCATAAAAAGCGTTCCGGGTTCTAGCGCCTACGTCCTCAATTTCCTGGGCCGAGCTTCGTTTTGGGGGCGTATTGCAGGCAGCCAAAAACAATAAAGTAACCATCAGAAATTTTTTCATGGGTTCTCCTTGAGGTTCAACTCGTGGCGCCTCTCTGGCGACAGCGCACGCCACAGAGTATCGTTCATGGTTTTCAGTTTAGCAATCTCCGCCTGGGCCTCGGCAAGCCTGCGCTCGAGGTTCATCACCAGTTGTTGCGCGTGGCTCCACTCGGCGCTGGCGATGCGAAAATTTTCCTCGGCTTCGTCTCGTTCGCGCTCAAGCTCGGCAGCCATGGCGGCAAGATCAACATCCTCTTTTATCCGTCCTGTTGCTTTAACCAGGGACTTAACCAAGAGATCGCGGATAGATTGGAATCCGGCAACCTCGGCGCGTAACCGGGCGATCTCCCCCTTTCCCTCCGTATGGAACAAGCCGCAACATGGACAATGATAGCTAGACATCTTCACCCACCTCCAAATCTCTCAGCAGTTTGTCTGCCTCTGCGCGCCAGTCGGCGGGAGTCCGCTTATGCCCCGGATCGATTTCCCCCCGTAATCCGCAGAAAAGGCACTGCTCGCCTGGTACGCTTGAAGCATGAAAGTTTTTAAATTTCCACTCCAACGCCCCCGCCGTCATCTCTTGCAGCGCGTCGCAGAGAGGGGTGATTTTGTATTGTTCGGCAAGCGGCTGTATGTCCCGGCACTCCACATATAGCCGTCGCATCTCTATGGGGATAGGATTGGTCATGGGTTCACCTTCTCATGCTCCTTCCATTGTTTAAACGGAATCCCAAACTGAGTTAAGGTGCGTTCGATACAATCGCAACTGTCGCTATGAAAACGATGCATTCCATGTGGTCCATTGCTGTTAAGGTGTGCTCGTTCTTCGATGACTTGGTGAATTATTTCACAACATGCGGCAACAAATCCGGTATGCGAAATACTATCGTCTTCGTCGTGGATCGCTGTCCAGTATTCACCGATTTTTGAGTCAATCATCCCAGCCCCACTTTCTTCCGCGCCTTTGTCCAATGATCCCATAACGCTTGATTTAGCGCGACCGTCTCGTCGGTCATGATGGTTGGCCCATCGCGCCATTCGTTTGCCGCTTTCACGCATTCCAGTAACGCCGCAAGGTCGGATTTATCGACAATCGCAAGCCGAGTATCCGAGCTTGCCCCCGCTGCATTCTTTGCGCGTTCCAGCCGTTCGATAATAGTCACGTCGATTTGCCGTCCAGTCTTTGTACTTCGCTCAGCAGCTCATCAATGCCATCGCTTTGATCAGCTCAATGTTTTCTTCGCTCATGGTTCTCCTTATTCTCCTTCCGCTCGGGGGCTGGCCGGTTACGTGCTATGCGTTTCCGATTAAGCCACCGATCTTCGTACGGTTTCACAACTTCAACCTCAAACCCGTAAAACGCTTGAACCAATTTTCTTTTGAGCCGGCTGAGCGCGTTGTCTTTGCCTTTGACATCCTCATACACTTGACATTGCCGGCCGTGGCTCCAATAGCCAAAATCCAGCACGACCTTACAAATGTGGCCCCAACGATCAAAACGGTGTCGATCTTTAGGCGGTATACCAAACTCGGGATGAACTTCCAGGCTTTCAATCTCGCCGGCTGATCGTAGAAGTTTCAATTCTTCAAATCGTCGCGCCTCTAGTTTCGAATCGAAGATATACCCGTCGATCTCCACCTTAACCGCATTATATTTTGACCGGCGCTGGAATCTCATTTTACATTCCGCCTCTATTCGCTTCCCATTGGCAGAAGAGACAGCCATCTGCTAGTTTTTTATGACGATTCCTATGCTCTGCTCGTAAGCGATCGGCATCAGCTTTTAGGTTTTCCCTATGTTGCGGGCAAACCAAAACTGCGCTATTGATCTGTTTGTTTATCAACTTGCCATCTTCAAGAAGCCGCCGCGCAAAATCTGTCTCGAAGAACGGTTCTCTTGGTTTATCGTTTTTCATATCAATCACTTGGCTGTTATTCAGTCCCGTTATCGCCCACCCATCATAAAACCAACGCCGCGTTTTTGCTGTGCATTTTTTGAAGACGCAGTTAAATTCCTCTATTCTCTCATAAGCCATTGTCTTGTTCCTCCCTTGCTTACCCCTTACCCACTGCCTGAAAAGCCCGTGTAGGGGGTACTTTTGTTGATAGAATCGGCAAAATTCGAGGCAGCCAGCTTTTGTCCTGACAATTTTTTTGCCTCACTCGGCCCCTTACCCATCTCTGCCCGCTTCCTGACCGCCCAAGCCTGAGCTCCCCGGTCTGTATTCTCCCGCAGGACGGCGGATAAATCCCAACACGTGCCGCAAATCCCCGATTTGTTGCCCGTTGGGCCGTGGCACCAGCAGCAGCGGTGGGGGGATTTAACGCTCATCCCCTGCCCGTCTCTTTCCCGGCTTGTTCCATGCTAGGATTTCCGCGGATATCGCCTGCCGCTTGCTGTAATCCCCGCTTGTAGGCCTCTGCGTCGGCTTGGCGGAGGGCAATAGCAAAAACCAGGCGATAATATGCTGGGCAAATCGAGAAATGACTAGCATCGCCGGCACATATACACGGCAGCCTTTTAGCGGCGATCTCTTCCCATTTGTCCATGTTATAGCTCGCTTTCTTAAGAGTTTCGGATAAAGCCCCCCCCTCCCCCCCACA
>C687J35021_10000296_pt1 | contig 39223 bp, 57 predicted proteins | sample RifCSPhighO2_12_FD_35021 | JGI IMG/M metagenome (IMG submission 35021) | reverse complement strand
CAAAAGAAAAAGGGAAACACAAAAAGTATTGTGATGCGTACAGGATTTCCCAATCCCTAATTAAAGCGTCATCAACTTTAATCACCCTCAAGGTCGAAAAACAAAAAATTGACAAGTTAAAATTATGAACAACCAACAAAATTATCCAACGCAGGGTTTATCGGCGGCAGTTCCAAGTGCATCTCCGAAGTCATTTGAAATCATCTCAAAAATTAACAATAAAATAACCAATCTTTCTCAAGCTCTTTCTCCCGTCCTAGTTTCGAGGCCGACAAAAGAGCAAGGAGATAAAGCCATCAATTCGGGGTTAATCGCCGAACTTGAGAACATAGATTCAAGAATTGGAGGAATCCTCGATTGTTTGGAAATATAAAAAGGTCGAACGCACAGAAAAGGAAGAAGGAATAAGATGAAAAAACTAACACTCGGAAGTTTCAAAAGAGAAGGTTCGCAAGGTAGTTTTGGTCATCGGTTTTTCTGTAAACTTGACGATGGACGGGAAGTTGATTTGGAAAGTTGTCTAGGTGGATATTGCGTAGGGATTTATGATGAGAACCTAAATATCATCGGCGAAAAAACCTGCACAAAGATTGAAGGGATGCTCGAGAGTCAAATAATGCCAGGATTCAGTATGATGAGTGGCGAGGCATTAGAAAAGGCGATTAAAATCGCGAATGAGAAACTTACCCCCACCCCTAAAAAGGAGATATAAGAAAATGAAAAAAGAAACAAAACAACCAAGAGAAGAAATATGGAGTTGCGGAGATTGTGGAGATAGAGTCTTTCCGAATGGAGAGCATATTTGCCACAAAAAACCAAGAGAGTGTTGCGAGAAATGTTATGACGTTTACTTTGAGAAAGACTGGCCAGCACATACTGCATACCCCTGTTGTACAAACGAAATCTGTGAATGCCACAAACCTATCCCTGCCGAGAAGAATTTTCTTCAAGTAGGTCGGACAATAGAATGTGGAACGTGCCATCCTGAAAAGTTTGGTGATTGTAAAGAATTAAGAAGAATATATAAGTTTGATTGTGGTTGTAAGTGCCACGATAAAGTCATCCCTCCCTCCCTGCAAGCCGAAGGGAAACACAATGATTTTTCGGACGGCGCATTAACCCCTCTCGGCGAGGAGCTTCAAAAACCATGTCCCAGATGTAGTCAGCCTTGGATACGCCACGATTGCCCAATAAAAAATAAAGGAGTAAGCCCCAGCCGCACCCTCGACAGCATTCCCGCTTGCGGGGTAAGCCAATGGATGGAATACGGGAAAAAGTATCACTACACGGATTTTTGGGAAAAGAAAATCAGGAAGGAGGCAAAAGAAGAAGCGCATAGTACGCTCAATGGATGGTGTTGCGCTTGCGAGTATGACCAAATAGAATTGAATGATAGAGTTAAACGGTGCCAGTTGGAGGTACTGGAAAAAGGTCTTGAAATGGTGATTAAAAAGAGGAAAAAATAAAATATATGCACCTAAAATCCTTCATCAAAAAAATTAGGAAAGAGGCGATAGAAGAAACTTTAAAACTAGCAAAACAAGCAGTCGAAAAAGGACTCGATGACTGGGATAAACTTGACGAGAAAATGAATGAAGAAAACGCGGTGTGCTATATTATAAACAGGATTTACAGACACCTAGAGGAAATTGAAAAGATGAAATAATATGTCAGCAAACGACCAAAATGAAACGAACATATCTCGCCAGAAAATCTAAAAGCGAAAAAGCCAAGATAAAAGACCGCATACAGGCATTGTGCCGCGCGATAGCTATTAAACGAGATAAAGGTTGCTTTTTGAGGCATTACGCGGATGCCGGCGGATGCGGCCCGAGAAGAAAAGACGGAGAAATAGTGTTACAATATGATCACCTAAATTCCAGAATCCACAGCGTGTCGTTCGGAGACACAAGATTGGGTGTATGTATCTGCGCTCGCCATCATGGATATTGGAAACCGCAGTATCCGGCGAAATATGAAACCTATGTGCGAGATTTTATCGGAGAAAAACGAACAGAACTTCTTGATAAAGTACGGGCAGATAATAAACCCTACAAAATGGATTGGAAAGTACTCGAACTTTCGCTCATAGACGAGTTGAAAAAAATGGGGGAATGATGTATATTTAAATGGATAATAGATTACGTACTGAAAAATGAAAAAAGAGGGGAATATCTTATTTTGGTTAATGGTGGCGGCTATTTTAGGATTTATGGTGTGGGGGTTTTTCCAAATTGATTGTTGTAAATGAAATACTCAATAGATAAAAAGATGTTCGCTAACGATCCTACGGGTATAAAAGACAAACTTGGAGGATCACCCTTACCGATGGAGTATTTTCTAGGGATAGAATATCCTCCTGAAGGTGGAATTTTATCTCGTTATCTTCCGTTTCGTTTTCCAAAGAAAGGAATACCACTACAAGAATCAATAGATAGAATTGGTACGGTAAAAAAGATTATTAGAAACAGTATTTGGATTATCGTAAAAACCCCACTTAAATATGTTGTTTTGTTTGGTTTATTTTTGCCCGCTAATGGTTTCAAAATCCCTTACTTTAAAAAAGGAATACTGGCTAAAAGGTATTTATCTAAAGATAAGATTATATTAGAAGCGATTGAAAAATTTAACGATATATGTGATCAGATTATGCGGTTACAGGTTCTTACTCCTAATTCATTTTGTACTTGTGCCCGAGAGGTATATTTCAAAGGCAAGGCGTACATAGATACGCACTACACTGGCAGAAAGCAGATAGTATACGAGCGGTTGCTGTATTATTTATGCCATATCATAGAACTTGATACTGCGTACCGATACAGATTTCAAGACATCATGATGGAGTTAATCAAAGCGAATTTCAGAAAGAATCCAGCGAAAGAACTAAAGAGGTTATTGGGGCTTATAATCGCCCGTGAAAGGTCGCAAGGGTTACGCATGGATAAATACAGACCATTCTTCTTGGTTGCATATTGTGGATTTAAACTGCGTCCATCATTTCGAAAGAAAGTTATTGAGTTTGTGGAAACACTTGATACATCTGGCGAATCGTGGGAAAATATAGAGGCGCAGACTGATTGGCTTTCATTACCGGATTATTCCCCTCTCCAGCGTATTGGCTTTGACCACGCGGACTGGTATGATGTAATGAATGGAGTTACTTATGACTCTGGGGATGTGAATTTAACAAGACGGATGGCGTTACGAAAAAAAATAGATACAGAATGGATGAATCATCTAACAAAAAAGTACAATACGACAAAGGTAGCAGACTTGATGAAAGCTCTCTCTTTGGCTGTTCCCGAAACTTTTGGGAGAGACTCTTTGTCGTCGGAATCGGGCTAGTAATTGGATCGGTAGTTCTATGGTTTGTTATCGTATCGGCAATTAAAACAGCGTTACAATGATTAAAATAATAAAATCGGGCAAAGAGGCGAGAGATGCAATCAAGCGTGGTATAGATGCCTGTGCTAACTTGGTTAAAACTACTCTCGGCCCTGCAGGACGCAATGTGCTTATCTGGCGGCAGAATCAATGGCCACTTTCAACAGATGATGGTGTAACCATTGCAAAGAAGATGGATGTTGTAGATGAAACAGAGAACCTAGGTCTTTTGACTTTTGTAAACGGCTCGATACGGGCTAACGACATCGCTGGCGACGGAACCACTTCAACAATCATAATAGCTCAAAAGATTATCGAAGAGGCATTCCAGCAACTTGATTTGTCGGATAGTACATTTTTAAAAGATATTGTTATTGATTCTAAAGGTTTATCGGACGAGATTTTGAGACGCGGCGAGGAAGTGTGTGAGAAACTCGATGCTATGAAGAAACCGATTGAAACGCGGGAACAACTGATACGCGTAGCTCAAATTGCAGTAAAAGATAAAGAGATGGGCGAAGTGATAGGCGACATGGTATGGAAGCTTGGTAGGTATGCGTATGTGTCTGTCGAGGACTCGTATGGAAGTAAGATTGAGAGCGATATTATCAATGGGCTTAATTTTAATGGTAAGCCGGTAGTGGACTGGACATTTAACGATAAGCGTGAGATAGATTTTCCTGATACAGGTATAATCGTAACCAATCAAGAAATACGGGATGGGTTTGATTTTATCCGCAAGGTAGGAGAGAAACAGCCAGCGATACTCCTTGAGTTGTTAAACTCCGGTACAAAGACTTGTGTAATCTTTGCACCGAAATTCAGCATCGAATCTATGCACCAGTTTGCAAAGTGGTGGGCGGGAGGGTATAACATTATACCTATCAAAGTGCCATCGCTTACCAACGAGCAATTAGAAGACGTTGCAATTTATACGGGTTCTACGTTTGTAGACACTCAAAAGGGATCAACGATAAGCCGCTTGGTACTCTCGGACATTGGTAAGGCAATCAGAGTACACCTCAAAGACGAAAAGGTATCTCTCTATGGCGGCGGAGGCACAAAGCAAGCAACGGAAAAACGTGTAGAGGCACTTAAAAAACAACTTGAGAAAGAGGAAGATGATTTATTTAAGAAGAAGATGGAGCGGCGTTTATCCGCGCTCTCCGGCGGTATTGGTAAGATTCGTGTTGGATCAGACACAGATGTTCAAAAAGGGTACTTAGTAAAGAAAATTGAGGATGGCGTGCGAGCGACAATTTGTGCTTTTGAGGAAGGAATTATACAAGGCGGAGGTATACCACTCAAGGAAATAGCCGAATCAATGGATAAGAACATTCTCACAGAAGCTCTCAAAGCCCCCCACGAACAACTCAAAATCAACGGAGGCAAAGACTTCACAGTAAACGAAGGTGTATTTGACCCCATAAAAGTAACCAAGACGGCAGTGAAAATGGCGTGTTCGGTTGCTTCGATGATGGTAATGACCGAGGGGACTATTGCACTCAAGCGTTTATCTCTTATGGATGATTTACAAGCAGGTATTAGGACGGACAAGCGATTCGAGGACAAGATACCGGAACGAGATTTGGAAAAAGATCGAGATGATTATTGGAACGCCAAAGCTGGAGATGTTTAAGGCTAAAATAAAACACATAAAGCCGTGGTTCTTCTTTATCATTAAGTATTATTTTCCTTACGCAGATTTCAATAGACAAAATCGAGGAACTGTGGTAGTCTTTAACCAGACGATTTACACGAAAGACCCACTATCCGCCCCGCTTTACGCCCACGAAATAATTCACTGCGAACAGCAAAAGAATTTTTGGGGGGCAATTAAGTGGTGGAAGCAATATCTCAAAGACCCGAAATTCAGATATGAGCAAGAGCTAGAATCTTATCAAATGCAATACAAGGTTTACTGTGGAATGGAAAATGATAAGGAGAAACGGAACAGGTATTTGGTATTTTTGGCAGGAATCTTATCGGGACCGTTGTATAAGTATTGTATTTCGTTTTCACAAGCGGAGATGAAGATAAAAAAAGGAAATGGATAAAGAAACCGAAATATGCCAACTCTTAACCAAGAACGGGCGGCAAAAAGGGTAAAAGAAGTGATTGAAAAGAACCTTGACATAGATGGCGGTTCGTTGTTGAAAAGTGTGGATTATGGGATAGGATTCCAAAGAAGTCCGGGAAGGGTTTTTAAGAGCAAGGGATTTCGAAAAGCTATGGAAAAATTAGGTTTTAGTATCGAGGCGGCAGATTTGACTGTTGCAAAGATTTTACGAACAGGAAGGGAGGAGAATCAATTAAAAGCGAGCGATCAGATTTATAAGAGGTTGGGAGGATACCAACAAGGAGACGTACCAGTTTTAAACATCAGCCAATTACTTATACTTATCAATGGAGGAACTCAAAAAGCTGAAAGACAAGACGTGGAGAGTAAATAATCTCTACACAATAAAAGATAAGTCTGCAAATCTTATTTCTTTTAAAAGAAATCGAGCGCAGGAAGATTTCGCAAAAAATGCTCATACAAGGAATATAATTCTCAAGAGTAGGCAATTAGGTTTTACAACGGACGAAGCAATATCAATGCTGGACGATGCCTTATTCACTCCAAGCATGGATTCATTATTCATTGCACAAGACCTCGATACAGCAAAAGATATATTCTCAAACAAGATAACGCTTGCGTGGGATAATTATAAACTCAAAGCATTATATGAAGTAAACACAGAATCGGCGAGACAGTATAAATTCGGATTTGGTGATGGTTCAAAGAGTTCAATCACAGTAGATTCGTCGGGGCGTTCAGGAACATATCAACGGCTTCATATTACAGAGTTTGCTAAAGTATGTAGAGACTATCCGGAGAAAGCAAAAGAAATCTTTACAGGTTCAATACCGGCAGTACCTACAAATGGCAGAGTGGACATAGAATCAACCGCAATGAGTTCAGAGGGATTATTTCACGATTTATTCTGGGAAGCATGGGAACGAGGAGAGCCAACATTGCCAACGGAGTTCAAAGCACACTTCTATAACTGGCAGTGGGATGAAGAAGTACAAAGAACGGAAGTGATTAAGGAGCTTCCACGAGAGATGCGAGATTATCAAACGCTTCATAAACTAACCGATCAAGAAATTTCGTATTTCTTTATCAAGTGGAACTCTTTAAATAGGGATTGGAAAGAAACAAAACGAGAATATCCTACGACACCATTTGAAGCATTTGAAGGCAGTGGTGCAAAGGTTTTTGATTGGGCGGCGATAGAGAGGTTTGTATTACAACAAGGCGAGAAACACGGAGATTGGATTTATTATGATCAACCGAAAATAGGAAATAATTATGTGCTTGGAGCAGACATAGCCGAAGGCGTAGGACAAGATAGTTCTGCGTGTGTTATATGGAATCTAACGCCAGTGCGTCCGAGAATTGTTGCTATCTATAAGAATAATCGAATAGCGCCGGATTTGTTTGCGTATGAGATAAAAAACGGAGCAGAAAAATACCAAATGGCTTTGGTTGCCCCCGAACGAAATAATCACGGACACAGTACGATTTCCAAACTTAAAGATATTTATCAAGAGGAGAATATCTACGAAGACGAAAAAGGGAAATATGGCTGGGAAACAAATTTAGTGAGCAAGCCGAAAATGTTTTTTGATTTAGCAACGGCGGTAAATAACGATTTAGTTGATGTTCCGTCTCATCTTATTGCAAGCGAAATGAGGAAGTACGACAAGGAGAATTTAAGTACGAATCGGTTTGATGAAAATGTTACCCAGCATTATGATTTACTTACGGCGGCGTGTATCGGATTTCAAATGAAAAATCATAGGAAGAAACCGCAAGAAGCCACTACCTACATCCCCGACTGGTCTGATTCCAAAATCAGTTCCACAATACCGGAATCCACTACCCATGTAGGGTTTTGACATTGTACTTATAATTTGCTAAACTATGGATACACAAATAGCAGACATAGAATTTAGGGTTGTTGAAATGTTGCGTAAATTACGTCCCTATGGTAAAATAGAGATTGCTATGAATCAAACGGGGACGGAGTTAGCGGTTACCATGACCAATCCTTCACGAATAATTTTATACACACAAATAACGGCGCAAAAATGAATATACCAAAACTACCAAACGAATTAAAAGCTTCTTCTGTTTATTTAGAAGGTAATTTTTATGTCATTGTATGTTTGGATGGAAATTATCTAAGTATTTTTAAATGGGATGGCATTTCGCCAGAGTTTAACTTTTATGTTGGAACTTTTATAAAACCAAAAGAATACAACATTTAAATTAACCAACATATATTCTTGAGCTAACGCGAAATACGCAAGCTCTCTTCAGTCGAAGAGGGCTTTTTATTTATATAAAAACTTGATAGGAATACTAACTTTTAGTAAAGATGGCAAGCTCATAACCCCGAACGCATCGGTGTCTATTTATGCTCCAAACTATGATATAGAGACACTCACGGCGCAGGTATCAAAGGATTACGAGACAGGTAGTAACATACTAACTACCCCATACACAGAGTTTGGCGGGCCGGGACTTTCACCAATGACTGTTGCCGAACGGGATAAGCTCATTTTTAATTCATGGGAAGACTCACCATCAGAAGACCCAGACAAGACGTGGAGATGGACTGGCGTACGCCCCACGGCTAGAAACAAGATCATAGCAGTAGCGGCTCACTTTATTGCGGCACTCTTATTCCCCAATATCTTTGCTCAAAATGAGGAAGACGATGAGGACAAAGACGCGGCGAATTTAATGAAGGATTTGATTATTTACAACATAGATAATTCAAACTATAAGACTTCGTATCTGTTTGGTATCGTAGCCGCTCTCTATAACCCTGTGGCGTACTTTGAAATTGAGTTCGCCGAGGTAATCAGAACTGTTCGAGAAAAGCAGGAAGATGGAACGATAACACTAAAAAAAGCGATTGATGATGTATTCTCTGGGTTCAAGATGCACAGTGTCTCATTTGATGAGGTACTTATCAATAATGCGTATGAGTACGATTTGCAAAAGCAGAACAGCATTATCCGGCAAAGGGCTATAACGTATGACGAAGCTAAAAAGAGATTCGGCGAGCATGAGAACTGGAAGCATATCAGGCCTGGCATTAAAACCATATTTGATACATCTTCCCAAGCGTTCTATGACATAGTAGACGCAAACAGTGGAAATCTCGTGGACTGGACGATATATTACAACCGAGGCGAAGACTTGGAAGTGTCTTTTGTGAATGGAATCTATGTCGGGGCGACAGCGATAGACGCTAACTTTATGAGGCATAGAAGGGCTGGAAAGACAGTTGATGGCGATCCGATACTTGTGCCAATTTATCCTCTTATAAAGTTCGGGTACAGTCCTATAGATGAGGGCAGATTCTTCTTTTATAAATCTTTAGCGAATGAATTAGGCCCGCAGTACCGTTTAGCCAATCGTATGTGGCAGATGACAGCCAATGGAACGTTTTTAGACACTATTCCTCCTGTATTTATTACGGGTAAGCAAGTTATCAAATCTAATGTTTTTCATCCCGGCGCGGTAACATCGCTTCCCGATAGAGAGTCTACTGTAACTCCTATTAAGGTAGGTAGTAATCTTAATTCCGCGTATAACGCTATGGCATTGATTGACGGAGACTTGAATGCTACTGGCAAAGTGCCTAACCTCCCAGCGAAGGCAGGAACAACAGCGTATGCGGTGTCTCAAGAGATAGCTCAAGCCAAGATACAGCTTGGTATCTTCGGAGCTATGGTGGCAGAATGCGTGGTACAAATCGGAATGCACATGATTGATGTCATTTTACAGCATCAGACCATTGCCGATGTTGAGGAAATAACAGGTGGCGAGACAAAGCTCAAATACCGGAAGTTTATACTTCCAAATCAAGTTCGAGACGGAAAGAGCGTTACAAAGGTTATTCAACTCACCAATCAAGAGCTTCAGGGCACACAAGAGGAGAGCGATGAGATATTCGCTATGCAAGGCGGCCCGAACGCAGAGAAGGAACTGTATTTTGTAAATCCAGCGATATTCCGACGTATGAAGTTCTTAGTACGGATTGATCCAAATGAACTTATGCCTAAGAATGAGATATTTGAAAAGGCATTGGCTCTTGAGTTCTTCACGACATTTTTTAATAACCCATTCATAGATCAAGAAGTATTGACCAAAGAAACTGTAGAGAAATTCAAACGGGGCGAGGCATCGAAGTTTATGAAGAAGCCGGAAGAAATGCAACAGATGGCTATGGCACAAGCGGCACAAGGCCAAGCGTTAAACGGAACTAAAGCAGGCAACATTGTAAGCCAAGTAACGGGAAATTCTCCTTTAGCGGAAATGGTACGAGCATAAATTACTGAAATCAAAGGTCGAAAAAATATAAATACATGGAAATAAAGTATTACAACCTAGATAAGTTAGAGCGAGCGCGAAAACTCGCAGGAGTAGGAGCATCAGAAGAAAAGGTTTTAGAGTCTTATGCGAAGCTGGGCGGGAAGTTTGATGTAGTCAAAATTGATTCTAAGCCAGTAAAGGAAGTAAAAACTAAAGCCAAAAAATCCAAATGAATTACTACGTTTTAGTTAACCAAGATAAAGAAGCGAGAGCTAGAGGTGTAGTAACTCGCAAGGGGACTCCTCCGGATAAACGCGCAGATAGAGAGCGCACGGATTATGCTGAATGCAATCTCTATGATAGGGCGAGGTTAGAAAACTCTACGATTAAGGATGATGACTTGATTATTGCCGTCTATCGGGGTTTGGGAGGCAAGGTAGAGGAGTTTCCTACACAGAAAGAAGCTGACGCTCGGGCAGATGAACTAAAGCTCATTAGAATTAAACAGTCGAAAAAGGATGCAAAGGCATTAGAAAGCTAAGATGAAGAAGGTACGTTTCTATGTTCTTAATTGGCTGACGAGGAAACTATACAACCCTATCACCGCAGAGGACATTCTCTCTATCAATGAGGATGGGAGTATGTCGTACAAAGGTAAGAAACTACCAGCCGAGGACAAGCTCAAGATAGCGGAAGATGCAGAGAGATTTTCTAAGTCAATTATATGGAAGTTTCTTTCGGATGACGCGAAATACCATGCTAACTATACGATGTACGAGAAGAGTACGAATTTTGACAGTATGCTCTTTGGTAAAGCGTTGTTATATAGCATAGATATTATCGAGCAAAGGATGGATGATCTTAGCAAATTGAAATAGCACTGGGGTCGGTGCAAGGCGATTCAGAGAGCGGTAGCACATCGTAAGAGGCCAACCCAACTACCTCTCTCCGAGTCGCCTAGAGCGACTTACAGGCAGCGTGTGCCTAACACGATTCGGTCTGTTCCCTGACCTGTATAAATGGGGAAGGTAGTGTGAACCTATAAATAAATCACAATACTCAACCTACATGGCTGATGAAATTAAGGAGGGTACTGCCACTCCGGAAGGAGAAAAAGCCACGGAAAAGACGGATACCGAAAAAAAATCCGAGCAACTTGACTACAAAGCATTATACGAGGAAGAAAAGGGTCTACGGAATAAGGCGGAAAGCATAATCCAACGACATAAAAAACCGAAGGAGGATATTGTTGATGTCGAAGGTTTTGACGATGAGCAATCATCGGATAAAATCGAGAATCTCATCAATGAAAAGTTTTCTAACTTAGAATCGAAACTTCTTACCGAAAAGATTGACACTTCAATCGCAAGATTGTCAGACAATCTGGACAAGCAAAAGCTCATCCGGTATCACTATGAAAACTCCATTAACCGAACAGGCAACATGGATGTGGACTTAGAAAATGCCGAAGCTCTTGCAGATAAGAAGCGACTCAAAGCGCAGAATGACGAGTTGAAAGCAACAATACTCTCGAAAGAGACTCGTTCCGAGGGTTCTGTGGGAGGGCGTAAGGTAGCATCGGAAGATATTTCCGAACCCCATCTTACGGACATTGACCGTAAAATAGTCAATGAACTTAGAACGAAATATGTGCTTCCAAACGATGCGATTCGTAGAATACTCAAAGGCGAATCACTCGACAGTCTTTTAGAGACTGGAGTCATTAAAAAGCGGTAATCCTCTAACTGCGTGTAGTCTCAAAGGTCGAAAAAATATCAATGAGACAAACACATGAGTGAAGGAGATATAGAAGTCATAAGTGGTTCGTACGGCGTGCGAAATGTTGATGTTGGGAGTGCTACGTTAGCAATTCAATTCGGTGAACCAGTCAGGAGATTAGCTTCTAGTGGTACTTACTACGGTGCGCATTTACAAAATGGCGCTCCTAGTGTTGGAAGTGATGTATTTTTAGGAATTGCTAATAGAGTATCTACGCAAACAACAACCCTCGATGGGAAAGTTGAAGTAAATCTTGTCGGAGCAGGCACAGTCCTCTTTGGCGATGCGACAACTGCCGCAAACGTTGATACTGCCGCAGAACTTTTGTTGATTATGTTAAACAATGTAGCATTCGATGTTACTTCTACTGTTTATACAATCGATGAAGATGAAGCGGATAAGGCAACACTTGGATTGCAGATTGTCGGAGGAGATGTAACACGCAGTAAGTTATATGTTCAGGTTCATGTAAATTGTACTTCTCAAGCTTCTCTCATTGGTGTAGCTGGAATATAACCTAAATGTCATTCAATTCAGGTGCGAATGTTAACCTCGTTCAAACAAGGTTAGACAGCATCGTTAGAGAAGAGTTTGACCATCCGAATGAACCGAACGAAGTAACCGCGCTTACTCCAACTTTCTTCAAACAAGAACCTTTCGATAAAGGTTCGTATGTACACGAAGAAATCGGTGGCCCGGGAGCTTTCAAGGATCATTCGGAGGAAGAGGAAGTTGACCAAGCGACACCGAGGTCTGGAAATCTCGTAACAACGAGAATACGGGCTTATAAGAGAGATATCCCCATCCCAGATGAAATGATGGAGGACAATCAGCTTGGGACAGTAGACTACGAAGTACGACAATTAGCATCGAATGCGAAATTATCACGCGATGATTTTGCTTTTCGGCAGTCGTATGGTGATGCGTTCTCGGGGTCTTTGACTCCAGATGGAGACGCACTCTGCTCAAACAGCCATACCACGCTTTCGAACGACACAGTAGATAACTTGGAAACAGGATCACTTACTGCGGCGAATTTGGAGGTAGTGGTGCGGTCTGTGCGAAGACAGAGAAAGCAAGATGGTATGCTCGGCGGGCATAATGCGGCGGGATTACTCACCGCGTTAAACCTTGCGGAGGATGCTATGGAGATAACCAAGTCTAAATTGAAATCAGGCACACCAGACAATACCCTCAACTATTTCTCGGAAGTCTATCCGGGATTGGTGGTTGGTACGTCTGCGTACTTGCATTCTGATTACAACGCGGGCTTGAACACGAACGTTAATACGTCATACTTCGTGGTTTCTCGGCATCACCAGATTACGAGAATCCAACGGAAGACGCTTACTACGAAACTCGTTCCGCCCGATACGGATCGGAAGGATCGATGGTTCTATCGAGCGAAGTTCCGTGAAGTGATATTAGCGAAAAGTTGGAGTGGGATTTGTGGATCAAACGGGACAGCTTAGTCAAATTAACTTAAAGGTCTAAACCAAAACACAACAATAAATAATGGATAAAAAATCTTTATCTTCTCTATTTATCGGAGTCTTGATCGGACTTGTGGTTGGTTTGGCTGTTGTCGCCTTACGGCCACAAGTTCCTTCGGAAGTCAGATTAAGCGGACAGACGGAAGATTCATTTGCGACAACGCAGAATCTTTCTGCATCGGGTACGTTGAATATTGCGGGAGCTTCTACTCTTACGGGAGAGGTTTGGTTCGGAAGTTCCTCTACGATTACTGGCTTAGTTACTCTTGGATCAGTGAGTGGAACAGCGAGTTCCATTACTGGAATACGATGTGTAAATCAAAACTATGACGTGCCATCATTATTGGCGTTTCAGACAAGCTCGGTTGCTACGGCACTTAGCCTTGTTGGACCGAGTTCAACTGTAGCGTTATTCGCAACATTGAATACGGCGACATCAAGTGTTCCGTATTTATTGCCAATCGTTATATCGAGCGGAACTGCGACATCGGCAGTGGCACAAGTAACTTTTACCAACGTCAATGCAAGTTCAACTTCGGCGATAAATGCGATTAGCGGAGTCCTTACGACTTGCGCGATTCAGCAATAGTCCGCTTGCTCTACTCGTCAGAAAATGGCGGGTAGGGACAAGCGGATTACGAAAGGTCGGTTAATAAAATAAATATATGAACAGCAAAACAACAAATATAATTTTAGGAGTAATTCTGTTGATTCTTATTATCCCGTTTTTTCAAGGGAATAATGAGCCAATACAATTACAAGGAAATGGAGGTCGCCAGTTTTCTGGACTAGGTACGATAAACTCTAGTGCAACAGTAACTTCACAAGGAATTACTATTATTACAAACGCTTCTAACACAGGTCAGTGGTTTAGCATTCGGAACACTTCATCTAGCCCTGTGTGGTGTGGAGGAGGAACGAATACTTCAACATTAGTTTTTGGAGGTCAGTTACTTGTGGGGATAACGTCTTCAACAGGGTCGAATGTGTGGGAGATGTGGGAAATGGGAGGGCCAATATCGTGCTGGGTAAGTGGAGTATCTGGGACTATTTCGTATTCATTCACATCACAACAATAAATGCCGGAGCAGGAAACACAACTACCTATCATACTTGATCCGCAAACAGAGCGGCTGATTCGCCGTTTGGGTCATTTTGCGTATGTTACAACTGCTCCGACATGGACACCGGATGATAATGGAGTGCCTGTCGTATATTTCGATGGTACGAATTATTACTTGTATATATATGCAAACGGTGGATGGAGGTCTGTTAAAGTTACTCTTAACGAAGCAAGTACAATTCTTACGACTCAAGGCGATATTCTATATCGAGATGGTAGTGGTCTGGCTCGGTTAGGAGCTGGAACGTCAGGTCAGTATCTTGAAACACAAGGAGCAGGAGCTAATCCACAATGGAAATCAAAGTTTGGAGGAACAGGTGCTGATGGTGCATTGAGTATAGGAAGTGGGACGACTACGTTGAGTTTCGGTGGCAATCAGTATTTAGTAAAGAACTACACAACATTATCTATCACAAGCACAGCGTTGCTTACATTCTCAAATCCTCACGATAACGGAAGCGTGGCAATCCTCCGCGTGCAGGGAGATGTAACAATTACCGCTAATGCTCCTTGTATAGATGCACGGGGAATGGGAGGGGCGGGTGGTGTTTCGACCACGAGTACGGGTGCAGGAATTATTGGAACTCCGGGTGTAGTATTTTTGGCAAAATGTATGGGCGGGGAACCAGGGGGAGCTACGATAACACTCACTGGAGAGAGAACCGGAGGATTGCCGGGAAGCTATACATCATTCACGGAAATTCTACTCAAATATCCAATCATGGCTGTCGGTGGTGGCGGCGGAAGCGGACAGAGTACCAATAACTTTGATTCTGGTGCAGGGGGCAGAGGCGGAGGGTGCGTGATTATAGAATGTGGCGGAGCTTTAAACTTTACAACAGCAAGCGGTGTAGATGTGTCGGGAGGCGCGGGAGGTAATGGAGAAGTAAATGGCGGTGGTACAGGCGGTGGAGGCGGAGGTGGAGGCGGAGGTGGAATGTTTGTTTGTTTTTATAATACGCTCACAGCTAATTCAGGAAGTGTGGTAGTAACGGGCGGGTCAGTCGGTACTTCCGATGATACAGTGAACGGCGGAGGAGCCGCGGGAACTGCGGCAGATGGCGATGACGCTTCGGGTCAAGCCGGAGCAGGGATAAGCATAATAGCGGCAAATACAGATTACATTTAAATGGCAGAAGCTAAACCAATAATAATTCAAAATCCTCTCGATGGGTGGGTGGTACAAACAGCAGGGACATCAGCTGTATCTCCCAACGCTTCACTTCAAGGACGAGATGGTCAGTACGCCTATTCATCTGCAATTAGTTTATTTAGAACGGAAAAGCCGGGACATATTGCTCCCGGAGAAGTTTTATCGCCTATTGCGGATGCTAATTCTCTAATGAATGAACTTGCTTTAAATGCTGGCGTAGACTCTATGGGCACTACATGGGTAGTTTTAAAAAATAGTAGATTGCTGGCTCTCGATAGAGATACGGCTGCGGCAGTTGATGCAAGGTTCGATGTCGCATTATCGGGCGGTCATGCAAGCCATTCTCCTATTTCGACAACATATATGCCAGACTGTTTAATCTTTACAGACCCAACGGGTACGCAGGTTGTTTTGTGGTCATGGTCTGATGCTGGAGATGGTGATATAGCGGCTATCCGAACAGATTATGGCAGTCAAGATAATGATTGGTTTTCAACTTTATCCGGTTCAGGTGCGCTTACATCAAATGTTGCGTATAAATTGATTCAAGCTCCTGATGGAAATGTCCATTGTACTAATGGACAGTACATCGCAACTGCAACTATGGCATCTGGAGTTGGATACACAACGGCAACGGGAAATAGCCAAGGATTGAATCTTGGAGCTGGATACGTTGCCTCAGGTATAGTCCCGTATCAAGTTTTTGATGCAATTTGTGGTCATGCGATTCCACGAACAAGCGGAAATGTATTCGCTCGTTCAAAATGCCGTGTATGGCTATGGGATGGTTTTTCTCCCGAACCAAATCATATTTTCGATGTTCAAGATAACTTCGCGGCAGGTATTTTTTATGATGGGAATAGATTGATTCTGATAACAAGCGGAAGATCAAACAGAACTCGTTTTTGGGAATTTAACGGGCGCGGATTTGTACAATTTTTTGAGACGACAGCATTCTTGTTAACTCGTCCGATTCAAGGTTCTATGGAATTTTACGGTAACAGTCTTCATTTACTTGCGAACTCAAAACATCTCTATCAGATATTTGGTAACGGGTTTCACGATAGAACGATTCTTACGGACGGAACGGATGTGGCGGAGGTCGGTATGCTTAAAAATCTGTTCCAATCTCAATTATTCGCAGGCGTACAATCAGGTTCGGACAATAAAGTTCTCTATCAAAATGTATTTACACAGTATTATGTCAATGCAGATTTCCGTACTCGACTCATTGAACTTCCATATAGGACAACGGTAACCCGTATCATTGTTTACTTCTCGCAATTCGGTAGCGGAGCAAGTCTGCGGATGGGTATGTTCAAAGACTATGATTCGATGAGTATGGGCGGCGACAATGATCTCTTAAGAGCCGGACAGCACACGGTAACATTCGCCACACACGGAAAACTTAGGCATTATGAATTTCAAATCAATGCGGCGGATATTGATTCGTTCTATCTAAACTTCCTATTCAATCATACGTCAACATCCGATATCGCTGCGATCATTCGTAAGATAGAAATTTATTACAAAAATACAGGTGCATAGTAAAATGTCAAAAAAAATGTTATAATTTACAAAATAAATGGCACTTAGTCAATATACTAGAAATTCTTTACTTGCGGCGGTGCGCGACTCTTACGCAGAGCCGTCTTTAAACTCGCAAATAGTTTTAGAAGATGCTTTGAACAAAGCGGCGCGAGCCGTATATCTCGACGTAGATATAAAATCGTCCAAGCGCGTAGCCATCATTACTCCGAACATCTTTGACGATATTTACAGATACACTTCGCCTAGTGATTTAAAGGACTATGCCGTTATAGACGTCCGTCCTCAAGCATATCCAAACCGAACGCTTAACTCTCGTATCCGGCTTGTATCTCCCGAAGTCTTTGATCGAAAGAAAAGCGCAAATAATCTGCTCGTTGCAATAGAAGACGATGACAATACACAGAAATTGCTTTTAAACATTGACGTAGACGATGATGTTGACGAAATTTCCAATCTCGATAGTTTAACAGAAGACGGGAGCAACTGGGCGTTGTTTGGAAGTGCCACGAACGTTGCTATTGATACGAACAGAAAGGTAGAAGGTAATGCTTCGATTGGATTTGATTTAGATACTGGAACTACGGCTGGAATTTATAACGCAGGTATTTCTCCTGCACTGGCGATCGGCACGGAAGTGTTTAACTCCGGTGTAGGGATTGTATGGGCGTACATAAATTCGATGGCAACAGCAGTAACTAACTTTATTTTACGAGTAGGATCAAGCGATGCCAACTACTACCAAGTTACGGAGACGACTGATATATCGGGCAACACGTTCGTAGCTGGATTCAATGCACTAAGATTTGATTTTGCGGACAAGGTTACAACGGGTACACCGGATAACGGAGCGATTGCATATGTAGCACTCTATATGACCAAGCCCACGGACAAAGCTGATGATGGATACCGATTTGATGATTTGAAACTCCATCTTGGAGAAATCTATGAAGTCATGTATTACTCCAAGTTTCCGTGGCAGAATGATTCTCAAACATATTTAGAAAATTCTACAAGCGGGACGGATTATATTAACGCCTCGGCGCAAGAACTTGACGGAATTGCCGCACGAGCAAGAATGGAAATTGCTCGTAGAAAAAGAGATTATGAAGAATATAATTTGGCTAAACAAGATTATGAAGAATGGAAAAATACGTATCAACTCAAAAACCCTTCGGAAAGGTTGATAGTAGAAAACGTCATAGACGGATACGCATAATATGCCAACACCTTACGAACTAGAATTGCAGACGCAGGGACTTCCGACCTATGGGCCAACGGGGACTACCCCGACAGCTCCACACTCGGTAGCCGTAGCAGGCCCCGGAATGGGAAAAACAAAATACAACCAAAATGTGTCGTATTTGAATCAGTTGCAGACACAGGGCTTGCCTACGTATGGCCCAGCCAGTAATCAGCAATCAGGAGGGCAGACAACTCCAACTCCTGCCCCCGATTCTTCTAAACCGCCCGCACAACCGGCTACCACACCACAACCAAGTCCAAATCCGATTCAAGCTACGTCTCCCAACAATAACGCCTTACAGAAAATCATAGACGAAACGAATAAGATTCTAACCCAGCCGGGAGTAACACTAAGCCCAGAAAATCAAGCGGCGTTGAATAGGATAAATGGACTAGATGCGCAGATTAAGTCTCTAACTGCTTCAGCAACATCTGCCCAAACAAATGGCGATGTAAGGGGCGTAACGCAATCAGTTCCGCAGATAAAGAATTTTAGAGCAGAACTTGAAAAAGAACTTCAGGATTTATACATAAATACGATTACTCAACTGCGTCAGGAGCATATCGCCTCTCTTGCTCCTTCAGCACAGACACAGGAAGTAAAAAAACAGCTTCAAGAAATCAAAGATAGAATTACAAAATTCGATATAGAGACGGAGCGACAACAAGAAGGACAGATGGGCTTGGGACGTGCCTTGAGTTTGTCGCAAGGACAAGCAGGTAAGGTAGGACGTGAAAGAGGATTTGATAAGAGAGTATTACTCGCCGAAGAAAATAATCTTTTAATGTCGCTGGGACTTTCGCAAGAGGCAGATCAAGCACGGACAAAAGGACTTGCGGCCGGATTAGATTATGCTATTCAGGATCAGGAATTGTATCAGAAAGCACTCGATCGCATACAAGATCAGGAAAATATAGTTTTCGAGCAGTCGATGCAGCTTCAGAATTTGGCACGTCAAAAACTTTCCGACTCGCTTGAGATGCTGGCGAATGTAAACCCTGATAGCTTATCTCAAGATGACGTATTGCAGTTACAAGGTATAGCGTCTCAACAAGGTTTTCCAGTATCACTTCTTTTGCAGGGTCTTAAAGCACAATATAATTCATCCAGTTTGGATACGTTGTTGAAACAGGCACAAGTTCAAAAAGTATTAAGTGATGTGGTAGGAGGAGGAGATAGTGAATCAGGGAAGCTTCTAACCCCAACAGAGGCACAACTTCTCGGTGTTCCGTATGGCACAACGCGGGGCGGCGCGGCAGGCATTACCCCCAAAAAACAACTTGGAAACGTTGCTACAAACGATCTCATTCAAGCCCAAATTGCTAAAAACAATGTTTCACGCATAGCCGAATTGATTAGCGAGCTCGGGCAACAAGGTCCAATCATAGGAAAATTTAGAAGTGCAAATCCATACGATACACGAGTTGTTGAACTTAATAACTTATTAACGCAAACGGTTCCCGGATTAGCGAGAGGTATATTTAAAGAAGTTGGCGTACTCACAGATACCGACATAAACCGGTATATGCAGACACTTGCAAATACGAATCTTACTAAAGAGCAAGCGGACAATGCGACCAAACAGCTTTTGAAGTCAATTAACTACAGCATCAAAACTCAACTTGATACATTTGATAAAGCTGGTAGGGATGTACGAGAGTTTGATGATCTGCGAGAATCGGTTTCTGATACGTCTTTAGACACTGAAAAAGTTGTAGATGGAGTGCTTTATAGAAAAGTCGAGGGTGGCTGGGAAGCAATAGCAAGTGTAGATCAATAAACAAAATGAGAAGATTTATAACAGATGACGAAATGAATACTCTTAAGAAATCGGGTAAGGTAACTGCATATAAACCTGCACAAAGTTTACAACCCCAACCAACGCCAGAAAAAGATATTGTCTCGAAAGCTGGCGATGCGATAGCTAATTTCGGAGTTGGTGCATTAAAGGGTGCTGGTTCAACTATATTTAACATAGGAAAGCTAGGTGAGATTATTGCGAATCCTGTTGAACGTGCTCTTGGATTAAAAGAAACCAAAACGGAAAAACCGCAATTCTTGAACCCTGAAGGTACGGCACAAAATATAGGATTTGGAGTGGAACAAATTGCAGAATTTCTTATCCCAGCCGCCAAGATTGCAAAAGTTTCTACCGCTATAAACAAAGCGTCTTTAGTAGTAAAAGCTCCTAGTATTGTTCAAAAAGGGATTTCTCTTGCAAGTAGGTCTGTATTGGAAGCTGGGTCTGCTGGTGGACAGAGATTTATACAGACAGGCGGAGATACCGAAGAAGCAAAAACAGCCGCTTTGGTTGGTGCGGCATTTCCTGCTATTGGAACAGTGGTTGGTGGTGTTGGAAAGTTTTTGGGTGCAACTGGGAAAAAGATACAGCAAACGGTTATTCGTCCAAATGCGAGGGATTTCGCAGATGGATTTAAGATTGAAAATGTTGCTCGATATAAAGTAGGTGGTTCTCTATCGGAAACAGTTACTAAATCTCATTTGAAAATGAATCAATTATCTCAAGAACTTACTAAAAAGTTATCTGGTTCAGATGCGGCGTTGAACCTTAACAAAGTTCTTGATAACACAAGAAAAGCGTTGGTGAGAAATAAATCATTGGACTTCGGAGAAAATAAAGCTATTAAAAGGGTATTGCAACAAGTTGATGAAGAAATTAGCGAGGTTGCTGGAAAAAATGGATTAGTGGATTTAATCGAAGCGAATATGGTTAAGCGTGGAGCAGGAACAAAAGGTGCATGGGCGTTTGGTAGACCAGACCCAGATGCAGGAGCGATTGAAAAAGTGTATTCTGCGTTTTATCACGAAATGAAAGTAGCTATTGAAAAAGCCGCACCTAAAGGAATAAAAGAAATTAACAAACAAATCTCTGAACTTATCCCGATTAGTAATGCGGCAGTGAGGAGACTACCCATAGAGCAGAGAAACAATGTTTTAGGGCTTACTGATTCAATAGGGCTTTTTGCTTCGGTTTTTGATCCACGAGCCCTAGCCCTTATCGGAGCATCCCGTCTTTCTAAATCCGGTAAATTCGGTAATTTCCTAGTTAATGTCGCACAAAAATTTAAACCGCAAAGTGCAATAGGGAAAAGATTTATTCCTTAATTATCATTCCCAATCCAAAAAAGGATGAAAAAAACGACAAGTACTATTCCAAGAACTAACATATCTACATTGTATCACTATGCCTAACCTTTCACAAGCTCTCAAAACATCAGGTTCATCACTCGTAGACAAGCTCCGAGGCATCCCCACGCCCCAGTTTTCCTATACATTTCCAGAGGTTAAGAAATCTACCCCCTCCTTTGCCGAGCCAAATATAGGCATGCCGCTTCCTGACTTCTATTCCCAACTAGACGAAGTGAAAAACAAATACACCCCGGAACAGATAAAGGGAACGATAGATCAGCATCCCGATATTACAGACAAATCTTTGGCGAAGAAATTGGCGAACGAGAGGTTGAATGTAAAAACAAGCACGCAGGCAATCGCTTCTCCCGAACAACAAGACGCAGGAAAGCAACTAGCAAGCAATGTGCTTGCGACTTTGCAAATCCCCGATAAAATTCTCGGCGCAATCGGTTCTGGAAGTTTGCCAAAACAAGGCGAAACATTTCAGGATTTTATAAACAGAGTACCGTATGGCTCGGAAATAATTATAGATGAAATGCAAAAGAAATTCGGCAAGGCGGGAATTATCCCCGGACTTATTGCCTCGCTTGTTATTCCGGGGAGTCCATTGGGGAAAGCGAGGAAGGTGGTGAAAGTTGGAGAGGAAATTTTAGAGCAGGGTTCGGACTTACTCAAAACCCTCCGCGGCGCAAAAGGAATGACTGCCGCAGATATTATGAAAACCTATCCTGATATTAAATTATCAAGAGATGTCCCTGCCACCGATATTTATGGGCAAAAAGTCAAGATACCGGATGGCGAAGTGCTTACCCCTTACGAATTAAAAGGCAACAAAGTTCTCCTCCAAGACGGAGAAACCTATGTCGTATCTAAAAACCAGTTTGAAAACATTAAAGGACAATCTGTTTCCAAAGAAGCCAAGCCGTTTGCTCCAGCATACCAAGAAATTCCCAATAAAACAAAATTCAGCATTAAGCCAGTTGATAGTTCTGCCCCATTCAAATCCTCCCATTGGGACGAACCCAATGTCATCTCCCACCTCCGTATGAACGAAAGAACCTATCAAGGCAAGAAGGTTGCTTTTATGGAGGAATTGCAAAGTGATTGGGCGAGGGAGGGGAGGGCGAAAGGTTTTTTGAAAGAACCTGAACCTGTAAAAAATGTAGGCGAATTTAGAAAAGAATTAGCACAAGAAACATTAGATAATGTCCGTTCTTCTGGCTATGAACACACAATAAATGAAGATGGAACATTGACTCTTTATCACAAGACCACACCTCTTGCTAAAAGTAACATTGAGAGAAATGGTTTCAGTTCTGATAGTTTTTTTGCCGATAGTGCCGAAAGTGCCGAAACTCTTGCCTCTACAAATAAAAAAGGCGGAAGCGTAACAATGGAAATTAAAGTTGAACCTTCAAGCATTAGTTTTAATCAAGGAACTTATGAATTTGAGGCGAGTGGAAAATTAAAGAAAGGGTCTGATGGAATATACAGAGTTGATGACAAATACATTAGCGATTCTTATGAACTTAATCCGAAACCAGTAATACAAACAGGCGTTCCCAATAACCCCCTCCTCAAAAACTGGCAAGAACCAACTGTCAAACGAGCTTTACAAGAAGCCGTAAAAGATAACGCTGATTATTTCTCGTGGATAAGCGGAGAACAAACCAGTGCGAGGTATAATTTGGCGACATATCTTAAAGAAGTGAAATGGGTTAAGAGTAATCTAAAGGATGTAAAGAATATCGGTGTATATACCAAAGAAGGAAAAGATATTGCAGTTAATATAGATAAAAATGGAATAATTTTTGACACAGAAAAAGCAGAATGGCAAGGCAAAAAACTTGATGAAGTCCTCGGCAAAGGTCTGGCTGACAAGATAATGGAAAAGGAAACAGGCACTCTCTCTGGTGAAGGATTAAAGTTCGGCGGTGAGTGGGAAACAGTTTGAAGATATAAAAAAATGAAATTAACCCTCAAACAACTTCTCGAAAAAAAGAGATTGATAGATTACCTCCCTAAAATAAAAACAAAGGAGGAGCTTTTGATTGAAGAATTGACTACTCTCAAAGCAGACCTTATTTCAAAAGTAGAATCTGCTATAGAGCAGGTAAAATCCATAAAGCCGATTAAGGGAGACCCAGGGTATTCACCAAAACTCGGAGTAGATTTTCATATTCCTACAGTAGAGGAAATAGCAAAAAGAGTTAAAGTGGAACACGGAAAAACACCTATCGCTGGATTAGACTTTCACGTTCCGACTGTAGATGAAATTTTAGGCAAAATACCCTTACCGGAAAAAGGCAAAGATGGGACAGAAATTACTGATAAAGAAATTATAGACAAAATCAACGCCGCACCAATTAAATGGGAATATCAGATAGACTGGGATCATATTCGAGGTGTACCAGACTTTGGAAAAGGAAAAAGGACGATACATCGGGGCGGTATGACTTTGCAACTCTATACGTTAAGTACCCAACTAGATGGGGTTACAAAGTCGTTTTCTATCCCAGCAAATAATGGGATATGGGGAGTCAATTCTTCTTCTTCTCCCTTTGGAGCTTTTGAGCCAACGGTTGATTATATTGGTAGTGGCACGACTACTATTACATTCACAGATCAGGTAGATGCGGCAGTTTCATTAGCAATAGGTCAAAAAATTGTAATTGCATTTTATTAAAAACGAACACAATGAAAAAACTCTTATTTATAATAATCGGAACTCTTGGATTTGCAGGTGTGGCATTTTCGGCTCCCACGTCTACTATCATCAAATATCTCATTCTCAATCCTGCCATAACCGGCGACCCGACACTCTGTCTTCAACGGCTTTCGTCAGGATTGGTTGTTACCTCAACCGCAGATTGCGGTTCAGGCGGCGGGGGCACAACTGACTGGATTGGCTCTGGATCAATCCTAACCGCTTCCACAACCTACAACGTCGTACAAGTTTTTGGCACTGTTTCGTCCACAGAAATACGCTCTGCTTCAGGAACTATATCGGGAACTTTGCAGGTGGCAGGCAACCTGACCGACGCAGGGAACAACAAATACTCCACCTCAACCGGCGTAACAGGTTCGGGTACGTCCACTCGCCTTGCTATATGGGATACGAGCAACTCTCTCACTAGTTATTCTACCCTCTATACATCCGCAGGAGGTAGTATATTAATCGTAGATGCAAACACATTGTTTGGAATGAATATAGATTTACAGAATAATGGAATTTCTAATGCTGGTTTAGTTACAGGGATGACTTTCACAAACGCATCGGGAACAAATCTTTCGTTATCTGGCTATCTCCAGTCGGCGAATGTTTCCACTACAAACATCACCGCTTTGGGATTCTTGCAGTCAGCAGTCGTCTCTTCCACAAATATCACAGCATCTGGTTTCTTTCAGGGAGCATCGCTTAACATCTCCGGGCAATCATCGCTTGCTTCCGTGTCTTCAACAAACCTAGAGGCGAGCGGGTATCTAAATGTAACTGCTACCTCAACTCTTTTGAGAAGTTTGCTGTTGGGAACATCAACTAATTCAAGCAGTAGTGCCATATTTACCATTGCAACAACCACAAATATACTTACTGTTCTTTCGTCAAATGGAAATTTAGGAGTTGGAACCGCCGATCCCTCTGCTCGGCTTACCGTACAATCTCCGGTTATAAATGTTGATTTGATTAAAATTCGCAATACGACAAATGTCAACGGATATTCTTCGATAGGATTTTTTGATTATCTTAATGCGCAGTCAGGAGGGTTTGGATATGGAAATCCGGGTTCATCGATAAATTTGAGAGACACAATTTATTTTTACAGTATAAACAAAAACTTGGTTTGGAGTACCAATAGTGGTAATAACATACGACTTGCCGTTTCGCAGTCAAATGGATTTGTCGGCATTTGGACATCTCGCCCATCTTCAACTCTTCACATTAACAATCTTCCGTCTGCAGATTCGGCTATGTCTATGGTGTTGTTCGGTGTCAATAATATAAAGGGCGGAAGTGGAGCAGGAACGTATTTGGGAATAAATACAACGAATACTTACGCTGGCGACTACTTGAATTTCCAATTCAGCTCGAGCACGGTGCTTAAAATAAGTTCGTCCAGTGTTACTGTAGGAACTTCTACAAGTATCGGTGTAGGAACTTCCACCGTTCACTCAAAAATAACTATTGTTGATGGAGATATTTATCTCACATCTTCAACGAGAGGACTCATTCTGACCAGCCCCGATGGTTCTTGTTCTCGATTGACAGTGAGCGATGCCGATGTCGGAACATTCACGGGAATAACTTGCCCATAATCCAATGAACAACGGAAACGGACATTTAACAGCAAAGACATTTATAGCAACTATGATAGCACTTGCGGGTATTTTCGTTACAATATCTATTTTTATTCTTTCTTTTATTTTCAGCCAAATGAAAGGAACGGAAGTGAAAGCATCGGGGAACACAACCGATATAGAAGTCGTCAAAATCCAGATTGTCGAACTGAGAAATACACAAATAGATATTTTGCAGAAATTCAACACATATCTCGACACGCAAAACGAGATATTCCAACTTCTAAAAGATATAAGGACAAGATTGATTAAATAAAGTATAATATAGATATGGAAATCAAAAATTATGGATTCATCCCCGATGTGATTATCGAAGGCGTGGACTATGTCGCCGGCGAATATACGAAACTCGGTGCAGTGGAAATCAATCCATTAAAAAATTGGACTCTCTATCTGCCCGATAATGAATTTCAAAGAAAGGCGGTTGAAACGATGAATTGCACCTCGTTTGGAACTTTAAATTGTGTGGAAATTATTCTTAACTTTCTTGGCATAAAATCCAACTACTCCGACAGGGCACTTGGCATCGCCGCAGGAACTACGCCACAGGGAAATTCGGTACATAAGGTAGCGGAGACAATTCGTACCGTGCTTGGGTGCGTGAATGAGAATCTACTGCCCTTTGACCAGTCAATCACTACTTGGGGACAGTATTACTCTCCAAACCCCCTGCCGGAAAGCATTACGAGCGAGGGGAAGAAATGGAAAGACATAGAATGGAACTTCGGGCATCAGTGGGTTTTTCAGGGAGGATCGCTGAAAGATAAACAAGTGGCACTAAAAGCGGCATTGGGACGCTCGCCTGTCGGAGTTTCCGTGCAAGCGTGGACGTTTGACAACGAAAAAATGATGTATACGAAACCATTGGGCGGACTTGATAATCACTGGTGTGTTCTTATAAATATGAAAGAAAATGAATGGTGGGAAGTTTTTGACACATACGATGGATTTATAAAGCGGCTCATTTGGGGCTACGATTTTGGATTTGCCAAAGAATATACACTATTGAAACGTCCGCCCGTTGTAACTCCCACATTCACCGAACAGGAAAAGAACATCTTACTTATTTGGCTCGATAGCATCAAGCAGTGGCTCTTGTCTTTGCAAGTAAAATTTGGTGGATTGTTTGGGGGTAAAAAAATTAAACCGATAACGCAATTTGACGAGGAACTCCCGCCAATGGCGTAAAGGTCGAGATGAATAAATAATAAAAAAATGTCAACACAAAAGGAAGAAAAAAATAAGTATGCGTTACTTAATTTCAAGAGAGAATATCGTAGTTCTGATGACAAAGAAGGCACACAAGAATTTCAGATGATAACATTCTACAAAATGAATCCTGATGAAAGTTTTGAGAATGGAACGACTCTTGAAGAAATGTTGCGGGTATGTTCGGAAAGATTAAGTGATTTAGATGCTCGTTTTCACTGTGAAGAAAATGAAAATGCATTGAAACATATTGAAGAAGCCCGAATGTTGCTTGATACTCGGACAAAAAATAGGAAAGCGAGAGGAGTAGAAGGAAAACACATACTCTAAAAACCCAAGCAGTTTCTCGCAAAGACGAAATTTAAAAGGTCGCAATACAAAAATAATAAAATGCCAATTTCAATTACGGGTGTCGGCGCAATAATAACTTTACTTGAGGCGATAGCCAAGTGGGTTGGTCTAGATATTCCCGAAGGTACTTTTACCTCGGGAGTGAATGGTGCTATATCGTTTATTGGACTAATTCTGCTTGTTGTCGGACAATTAAGAAGGAAAGATTTGAAAGGCGGTATCATTAGAAAGTAAAACAGTGTATACTATGTATACGACTGACGTTCCCCGCAAGTTCGCGGGGAGAGGAAGCGAAAGCCACACCTGATTCTAACTTTTAGAAAAATACCTTTTCGCTTTCTCTCTCTGCTAATTTCACCGCTCGTTAAAAACTTAAAATGAAAGGAAAATCCGTGAATGAAAATCCCGTATGTCAAAAATGCCGTTTGTACATCGCCCCCACCCAAGAACGAAAGTATAAAGATACATCCTTTCACGCGAGGTGTATTGCAATCCTACGAGCGTGGGCGACACATCAAGGTTCACCTGTGGAGGTCGCAGTATGGACGGGTAGAAGTAAGACGATTGTCTTGATTGACCCTGAGCCAAAGGAAGTAAGCGTCTAAAATAAGCCGTGTTTCAAGGAGGACACGGCTTTAAAGTTATGCCCACGCTATGCACTTTTCCGCTTGAAAACCTGCTCCAAATCGTTTATACTATCCCCAGAGAAGATTTTAGTCCCTTTATATTCTTTTAGTCCTAACTCTTTTCTTCTCTGCGGGCGGGGATTGTGTCTAAACCTTTTCATCGCAAGATGGAATAATTGCAAATAGACGTAATCCCCTATCCCGCGAAAGAGAAAAAAAGTAAAAGGATTTCGATGATGAGGGAATATCGCCAATGGTGTCCAGCTGGAAACTTTAGAATCTCATATGTAAGATTTTGAAGTTTGCGGGTCAGAAACGATATTCCCTCGCCACCGCCATCCTTTCTTTCAGAGAGAAAGCGGAAGGTTAGAGTCTTCTATGAGGGAATTTTATAGAATTTCCTCATAGGCGACCCGATGAGAAAGGACAATCGCCGTTCATGTGTAAACTATGGGGCTACATTTTACCTCTTATCTTAATCGCAGTTTCCGAACTTGGACTTTATGTAAAAACTCTCCCCAAAGAGGCACTTTTTGCTTCCATGCCAATTTCGGCGGTTTTAAGCATTCCTGACGCTGTACAAGCGGAATTACGTTTAAACACCCCTACCCACCTAGAAACTAAACCTGACGCAACTACGAGTACCCCCAACTCAACGCCACCCACCCTAATTAAGCCCGAAATACCAAATATAACGATAAACGAGGAAAATGTTTGGAAAGCTATGGATTTTCTGGCGCAGTGCGAATCATCGGGAAAACCAAACGCTCTCAATCCGAAAGACACTGACGGACACCCGGCTTATGGAACATTTCAATATAAAATATTTACTTGGGAAGCAATGGAAAAAGAATTTAATTATAAAGGTGATCCTATGAACAGAAAAGATGCAATCGAAATAACAAGGCGGGCATTACTCAAAGGATATTTATACAAATGGGGCGATACCTGCCGAAAATATGTCTTTGATAATTTGAAATGAAAACAAAGCACGCAGAAACAGGTATGTCTTGGCAGAGCGATTTCGTCAAATTTGCCGAGAAATACTGCAAACACAATGGTACGAAATTTAACAACTGCCTCTATTGGATTTTATATCCTACGCTGAAAAAGTATTTTAGGAAGAAATTAAAGAAATGAAAAAGTATCAGATAATATATGCAGACCACTTGTTTTACTGTTTAGGGCGTGCTACCATAGAGTTATGAGTTTGTCTAAAGAATTACAGTTGGGAAAGGCGGGCGAACATTTGGTTTGTTTTGATTTAATTAGTCAAGGGCATAATGCTTTTTTGGCAGACCAAGGACTACCTTATGATGTATTGGTTGATTTGAGCGGAGAAATTAAAAGAATACAGGTTAAAACTTGCTCAATGGCAAACGACCATGGCAAAAGCAAAAATGTTTATCGGTTTTCTTTGCGAAGCGGAAAGGGTGCGAATAGGGCAATAACAGCAAACAAAATTGATTATATGGCGTTCGTCTTTTTTGATATAAAACGAGTCCAATATATTTCTGTAAAAGAAATAACCTCTAATAATGGATTTTTGAAGCAGTGTATTGATTTTAGAGATAGAGGCAAGACAAGATATATTATCAATAATTTCAACACATTATGACAAACAAGAAGTATCAAATTATACTGGCTGACCCGCCGTGGAGATATGATTTCTCAAAAGATAGTGCTGATACTATTGAAAATCATTATCCAACAATGTCAGTTGATGAAATATGTGCTTTGCAAGTTCCGAGCGAAGATAATGCAGTTTTATATTTATGGGCTACCGCACCAAAATTAAAAGAAGCATTAAATGTAATGGAGGCGTGGGGATTTAATTACAAGACACACGCAATTTGGGATAAAGGTTGGATAGGGATGGGGTATTGGTTTAGAGGTCAGCACGAATTATTGCTCGTAGGTGTAAAGGGAAATTTTAGCCCCCCCCAAGCAGAACAGAGAATTAGTAGTGTTATGAAACAGAAAAAGAGCGAGCATAGTGCTAAACCCGAAGGTATAAGACAACTTATAGGAGAATGGTATCCTGATAAAACGAAATTAGAACTTTTTGCTCGTAGCAATAATGACTCTCTTTTTCAGAAAGGAATTAAATGGGATGTTTTCGGGAACGAAGTTAAAAGCGATATAAAACTAACCTAAGAAATGAAGAAAAAGAAACATACGGAAACGGGTATGTTTTGGAAAGATGATCTCGCCAATTTCGCCGAAAAATACTGCAAACACAATAATAGTAAATTAAATAATTGCCTCTATTGGATTTTATATCCTGTATTGGAAAAGTATTTTAAGAAGAATAAGAAGAAATGAGAAACTCCTCAAATTTCCGCCAAACAAAACAAAAAGACGATTATAAAATACCGAAAGGCGTTCTCGTTCAAAACGGAAAATTCAAATTGTGCGGGTGCGGGAAATTTAATATAGGGTTGGAATATGAAAAATGCGGCCCGTGCGAAACCGCCGAAGAAGTTTTGGAAACAACACTGAAATATAAAAGACAGAAATGACATGGCAGTATTGGTGCGAAAAAGAAAAGAAGTATTATTACTATGAGAAGAACGACATCAATCTTGTATGCCAGTGCGGGGCGATTTTATATATGTGGAAACCGGAAGAAAAACTAAAGAAAAACGAATGGGATTAAAAAAACGAACTTGTAGGAAGTGTAAACAATTATTAAACAGGAGCTACAAGGAAACTCGTAGTTGCAATTTTAGAAGAGATTTTTGCGCTTCTTGTTTGGCATTTATAGCGTCAAGATATTCTATGTTTATATTACCAATGCTATCGGAAGAAGAAATGCTGTTAAAAGAACTGCACGATGTCAGATTGGCGGCGCTAATAAAAAACCGCCTCCCAATAAAGGGATAAGCGGTGAAGACTCTGGTCTATGTCTTGCTTCGATAAGTAAAACGTGGTAGAATATCGAAAAGTTACGCTGTGGATAACCCAGTCTTGTATACACGACCTATCTTTGATATACTTACCTCGCAAGTTTGAAAACTAAATTTTGTGCTTCAAGCACGGCGAACACCAAATAGAGTCTTTTTTATTTTGACCCTTTTGGGGACTCTTTCACCGGACGCGGTGAAGGGTTCGCCAAAGGGGTTTTTTATTAAAATGACGAAAATAAAAATAAAAGATGAGAGCGGAGATAGAAAGTATTTTACTCAAATACCGAATATTATAGTTAATCATTCAACGGCTTATGAGCAATCTTTGTATCTCATAATGAAGCGGATAGCTGGAGAAGGTGGGAGTTGTTTTGCGTCTTTAAATACTCTAGCTGGACGAATGGGTGCTAATAGAAAAACGGTTGCAAAGAACATAATAAAACTCGTTGATAGAAAATGGATAGAAGAAATAGAGCCAATTAAAATAAGAGGTGGAATTGTAAAACAGTTCAAAATAGTTGATCTTTGGAAGTTAAATATGGAAGAATATGAAAGTGGGGCTAAAAGGGATAGGGTTGAAGAAAGTGGGGCTATTATCCCCGAAGTGGGGCTAAAAGGGACATCAGGTGGGGCTAAAAGGGACACAAAGAAGAACCTAGAAGAAGAACATAAGAAGAACCTTGCAACGACAAGCGTTGCAAGTGAGGAAATCGTTAAGTTAATAGAATTCTTTGAAGTAGTTAATCCCTCAATAGAAAAGTATTACGGAAATAAGACACAGCGTGCCTCGGCGGAAAGAATGATAAAAAAGCATGGTTTGGAAAAACTAGAGATCATCGTAAAAGCATTGCCGCAAATAAATGCCAAACCTTATTGGCCCAAGAGCACGACACCATGCCAACTTGAAGATAACTTCGGGAAGTACAAAGCATTAAGCGATACCGAAAAGTCAAAAGTCGAAAAAAATAAAAGTAAAATAGCATTTGTATAATGGCAAAGTATTATAAAGTTGTAGCGTACAACGGGGATGAATTTCAAACCAACGAAACACTGATAGACGATGAAACATTCCGCCGGTGTCAAAAAGCATTAAGCGAGGGCGTGGAATTTCTTGCACTTCCAAATAAGGTAATCCGTGCGAGTTCTATTAAAGAAATTTCCCCAGCAGATGATATTGTGAGTGAGTATTTGAGAATTGGCATGAAGCCGGAGCAGATCGGATTGCCAATGGGTTCAAAACCATCTGAATTAAAAGAAAATTCATGGATAGACGAGGGACTTAAAAAGATCGGAGATGTGCTTCCTAAAATATCAAAATAAAGATAAATTAGCAGAGGAGAAAGTAAAACTAACATGAACAACTTAACTATTCTAAGTAATTGGGATAAAGCAAAACAAGCTATTGAAGCGTGCAAAACCATAGATGAGGTAAAGAAGATACGAGATCAGGCGGAGGCACTCCGGGCATATGCAAAACAAGCAAGAGAGAGTCAAGAAGTTCAAAATAATATAGGTGATATAAAAGTTCGCGCCGAGCGTAAAATAGGGGAATTTAGTAGTAAATTGTCAAAACTTGGGCGTAATGAAAATTCTGCTTCTCCCCACGATGGGACGAAGCAAAGTATATTAAAACGAGCAGGAATAGAACACGCCGAACGCTATGAGGCAATTTTTAGTTTACCGGAAGATGTGTTTGAAAAGCATATTTCTGATATTAAAAAGAGTAATGAAGAACTTACAACGGCGGGGATTATAAAACTGGCTCGCGACTTAGTAAAAGATAATCGCATTGAAAGCGAAAGAAAATATAGAAATAAAAAGATAGCTGATATTGACGTTCGGAAAGGTGATTTTAAAAAGGTTCTTTCAGATGTGTATGATATAGATGCAATTATTACTGATCCTCCTTACCCAAAAGAGTTCATTCAATGTTTTTCGGATTTAGGATTATATGCAAAAGAGCATGTAAAAAAAGATGGTTTTATAGCTGTGTATTCGGGCCAATATCATCTACCCGAAGTTATTAAAAGACTTTCGGAGCATTTAACGTATGTGTGGACGTTTTGTCTATATCATGTCGGTAAAAAACAATTAGTTAATGGAGTAAACATAATGTGCGGTTGGAAACCGGTTTTGATTTTCTCGAACGGAAAAAAGAAAATGCGTTTCTCGGCGTATGATGTTTTGATTTCAGAAAAAAGAGAAAAAGCAAATCATGAATGGCAACAATCGGAAAGCGGCGTATATCCATTGATTGACATTCTTACAAAGCCCGGCGAATTAGTAGTTGATCCATTCGCAGGCGCAGGAAGTTTTCTAAAAGTGGCTCAAGAAAACGGACGAAAGGCAATAGGAGCAGAAATACTATGACAAGAAAGGAAATAACAGGCAGTAGAGATTTAACATTCTCTGGTTGGATACGAACAAATTTACCCGATAGTTCAACAGGATTCCTTGTATCTGATTTAGATTTTATTATTTTTAACTGGAAGACAAAAAAGATAATTCTTTTAGAAGTTAAAACCCGCAATGCAGTTGTACGACCCTGGCAAAAGATATTGTTTGAGAATTTAGATAGGTGGATTAAAAACGGCATAGAAAAAGAATGGATATATATGGGATTTCATATTGTGCAATTTGAAAATAACTCTTCTGAAGATGGTAAGTGCTGGCTCGATGGAAAAGAAACCGATCCGTTTGAGCTAAAAGAATTTTTATCTCTATAACTCTCAATGCAAAGATGGAGAGCTACAAAGAAATGAATGAAATTAAAAAACTTCCATTATTTTTAGAATTTTGTTACATCTTTTTGTTTTGGCTCGTCCAGCCACTGGGAATTTTTTTTCCTATATGGATTTTTTGGTGTATTGTGTTCGATGATAGTAAATATGATTTGGATGGTATCCCTGACATTGTATGCAACGCAGTTCTAAAAAAGGAAGCGAGATTTTATGATTGGCGAGGGAGAAGAACGAAAGAAACAAATTTTGTAAATTACCCAAAATGGATGATGTGGAGGCAATGTAGTCCAATTACCCCCCCCTAGCATGAAAAAATATAAAAACTTTGACCGAGAATGGCAATAAACTATAAAGAGTTGCAAGAGGCAATAGAGAAAATGAAACGAACGCCGCGCTATCGGTTTGCGTGTCTATTGTCGTGGCTATCAGCGCACGGTTTTGTGAGTAGAAAAACAGCGCAGTGGATATACAAGAAGTTTATTATAAAATCGGCGAAGTATTGACAAAACTTCTCAAAATACGCTATTAACATTTTGACTTGTATATACTACCGAAACGTGAAAGAATAAGAGTATAAGAATATGAAACCCTGTCCACACCTCCACTGCGTAAAGCGCCGGAAACAACGCAAACTCTCAATACGGAGATATAGAATTAGAGTTAAAAGTAAATTAACCAAAAATGCCCACCGGATTACACATTCAAGAATGCCTATTTTTCAGTGGTGAGCTACAAAGAAATGAAAAATAGACCCTTAAAATTCCGCGCTTGGGATAATAAGCAAAAGAAATGGTTGCTTGGGTATGAGCTACCAAATCTCGGTGGTTTTGATTTATTCGGCGAAATAATGCTTCTCGGAGAATGGGCGCATATCCTAAACGAATACATTTGCAAGCGAAACGGACACAAACAGGAAGATTTGAAGGTTATGCAATTTACTGGATTACTGGATAATGTCGGAAAAGAAATTTTTGAAGGCGATCTTATGGAATACGAAGAACCACAATTTGAAAGTGGGATGGTGAAAGGAGTTGTTGAGTATCTAGGCGCAGGATTTTCTCTTGCGAGAGAGGTAAAAACAGCAGATGGAATTTCCATTGAATATGATGACTTGGAAGTTGTGGATTTAAACAATACGGGAAAAATCGTAGGCCATATCTTTGAATATGATGAATTTATAAAGAGATGAAAAAAGAAAAGAAAGATACACCAATCCTCGTGGCGAACACTACATGGCCGTTGCCGGACTCTTTGATCCAAGACGTGAAAGTCGAGCGGATGGTAAGCGCTTTGCTTAACATGGCTTGCCCAGATATGGACTACAAAGCGTTGGTCGGAGATGCGGAAGTCGTTGCATATCTTATGCCCGCGACAAGCCAAGCACCGTTACGAAGCGAGGAGGTAGAAATATATTGTTACTGTGTCCGGCGTTTGATGAAGCGAAAAGGTAGCGATTTTCCCGAAGGCAAAGACGAGCTGGACGAATGGCAAATGAAAAGATTGAACGAACTCAAGAAATGGATTTTCGAGAAAAGAGGCGGGAAAGAATATAATCCTGTTATTGGGGCGCTAAACGAGGTTTTTATGAAAACATGAAAATAATTAAAGCGTGGGCAGTGATAGAAAAAGATGGCTCTTTATTCCGTTACGAAGATTGTGAAATGGATATTTACGCTTCCAAGCGAGCCGCTAAAGAATGTGGCAAGAAATGGCAGATGAAAAGAAAAGTTATCCCAGTTTTAATTACTCTTCTACAATCCTATAGGAAAGAAACAAAGAAATAATGCCCACCCCAGGCATGATGAGGAATAGCTCTAACCCCCTTATTTCGGGGCGAGTTGACAAAGAGGGAGAAAATACGCTATCCACAGGGGGGGCTTGACGGCAACGAACGAACCATGCTACACTGGTCTTATGAGCAAGAGAAACAAAATAGAAAAAGCGAAGGAAAGATTTGACTCTATTGTTAATAAGATTTTCATTGTGAACATTGAACATCAAGCATTTACAGACAATCAATGGAATGAAGAAGTAGCACCGCTTTTTAGACAATTAAAGAAACTAATATCGCACCCATTTGAAGAATGAAAAAAATACATCCAGCAGAATCAGAGTATTATAGAAAACTCGGAAAGAAATCAGCCGAAGCGCGGCGTAAACAAATAATCGAACGGTCAAAAATAAAAGTCGAGCCGTTAAAAGAAAAAAATAAATAAATGAGTAAAGAACACAAAGAATATCTTGATGCGTTACGGGACTCTGGCGAGACCAATATGTTCGGCGCGGGGAGGTATGTACAAGAACAGTTCGGACTTGAGAAAAAAGAGGCACGGGAAATCTTGAGTGAGTGGATGAAAACTTTTGAAAATAAATAAATGAACGAAAAAATAACTATGTTGCGAGGCAAGCATTGGGGAGGAATGTTGAATGTTCAAAGAATCTACAACACGCTTCTCAACCGGGATAATTTGGGAATAGCGTTCAAACTCCGCCCACGAGGGATAATTACCCTCATAGAAATCATAAGAGGGATAGTCGGGTTCGGGTTGATAGCAGGGTTTATGTGGATTCTTCTTCAGTTAGCCAACATAGGGGCATTATAAATTAAAGGGTTGCACCCGCCAGTTCGGAGATATATGTGGCAACACTTTGCTCTGGGCTGGCGAGTAAATAAAAACAATGGTATCACTACAAATTAAAAAAAATCTAAAGCCAGCACCAGTTTCTTTCAAAGAAGAAGGACACGCATATACACTTCTCTCGAATCAGAAACTTGTGCCGGGAGTTACGACAATATGCGGATTGCTCGATAAACCATTCTTAGTGCCGTGGGCGGCGAAGGAGGTTTGGAAAGCTCTTACGGGCAAGCACGGCGAGATAGTTAAGTGGAGAGAAGAAGTATATGAATCGTTTATCCTCGAAGCAAAGATGGCATATCGGCGCAAGGCAACGGAAGCAAAAGATTCCGGCACTCTCGCGCATGACTTTATAGAAAAATGGATAGATTCAAAGATTACGGGCGGAGGGTTTGCGGAAGAATTACACGATCCGAAGGCTCTTAACGCCGTGGAGGAGTTTAAGAAATGGGAAATAGCTCATCAGATAACATGGTTGGCTTCGGAGTTGGTTGTCGGTTCGCAAGTACACGAGTTTGGCGGCAAGCTAGATGCTCTTGCTATCGTAGATGGCGTACCCTCAATCATAGACTTCAAAACCTCGAATCAAATTTCTAAAGATTACTTCTTGCAGACGGCGGCGTATGAAATAGCTCTTGAAGAAATGGGTATCAAGGTATGGCAAAGGGTAATCCTGCGGATTCCTAAAGATGGCTCGGTATTCGAGGCATTAGTTGTCCCCACACCTCTTGATCTCGACAGGCAAACATTTCTGTCTCTCCGGCAGATTCAGCGATGGGTCAGTTACGTTGGGAATGAGAAAAACGAAGTGATTGATACCGCCGGAAAAGTAAAACCAAGTGAAGTTGGGACAAAAGTCGAAGTTCCGATATGTGGGATAGTCAAAGATGAAAAAGTAATCTTCACAAAGGTCAAAAAATTAAGACTCCGAAAGGGAGTAAGGCGAGTAAGCCAATCGAAAAAAATTAAAATAACTGTATAAAAATATGGAACTAAGAACTCTAATTTCAGCAGTCAATCCAGTAAAAAGCGGGACAACGAAAAAAGGAAAACCCTATACGTTGTATTCCGTTATCGCGGCAAACGGTACACGATTTAGCACATTCAACTCCGAATGGCTGAATAAAATCGGCACGGAACAGCTTATCACCTACGAGGAAGTCCAAAACGGAAAATATACAAACAGGAATATCATTGACCAGACAAACTATACAAAGGCAGAAAATCCAAAGCCAACACAAGCCGCGCCAAACGAAGGACTATTGATACTCAAAGACATCCTCCAATATGTAAAAGAAATCCACTCGATGCTTTTAGAGCCGCAAGAACCGGACGGAGGAATTACCGAGCAAGATTTAGGAAAGGGCGATATTAAGCCGAGCGATTTGCCTTTCTGATGGAAAAAATTACCTCGGACATTATTCTCGAATATCTAAAAGGACTTGTTGAATCTAAAAAACCTATAGCGAGAGAAATTTGGCTCGAAGTTGCTTTTAAACTGAACTTATTGCGGATAGACGAGGCACAATTATTCAACAAAATGGCGCAATCAGTTGCACAGAAGAAATTAGAGATTATGAAAGGGCAAGTGAAAAGAAATATCGCGGCAGTTGAGGTGGAAATTCAGGCAAGTGATGAAGCAAGATTCATGCGCGATCAGTCAGATAAAATCTACTCGATTGATGAATTTGTGCGGATTGCTAAAAAAAATAGCGAGGTAAACTTCTAACATGAGCCAAACAACCGAATTTTCCCCCAGCGTTTCTAGATGTCAAAAATCAAGAAGTTAAACTATTCTAAAAACATGAACATCAAAGACGTGCCGGAGGATATGATAGAGGAAAAGAAATATATACTGATAGGGAAAGGAGATAATAAATATACAGAGAGATTTGCTTCAATAAACGGAGTTTATGCTTTCCTATATTCAATTCTTGAAAACCTTGAAGAGGTAGATTATGACAAACATCCACAGTATGATATAGAAGACGATCAAATAATACTTAACTCACCTGAAGGAATATTTTATTGTAATGGTTGGCATTGGTCTAGAGAAAATGTACATAAAGAACTATTGATGCCAGACGGAGAAAGTTTTTATCGAAAAGCGACAAAACTATGACCGTGCAAAATAAACTTATATGAAGAAAATAATTAAAATAAAAACAATGAAAAAATCTGATTTAATTTATTTCCGAAGATGCTGGATAGATTTCTTTAGTGAAGCTAGAAGCAAATATAATAATAATCCGTCTACTCCTTCTTTTGTAGAGTCTCTGGATTCTGTAAATGATATAATAAATTCATGGGTAGAGAATTTTTCCAAGGAAAATGAAGAAAAATGATTAAATGAAGCAAAATGATTAAAGGAAACGAAAAAGATTGTATCTGTGCAAAAGAAAAAGGGAAACACAAAAAGTATTGTGATGCGTACAGGATTTCCCAATCCCTAATTAAAGCGTCATCAACTTTAAACACCCTCAAAAAGGTCAAACGCACAGAAAAGGAAGAAGAAATAAAACTATGGAAAAAATAAAAAAGTTATTACACGATGTTCTTGGTTGGGGATTCGCTCGTGAAGTTTTATCCAATCCTGGAGAAACTATATTCCCAATCTACGCTTGTCGGTTTTGCCCTAGTGAATTATCTAAAGATTCACAAGGAAATTGGTTTCACTTAACCTCTCCCACCTCTAAAAATATGAACAAATCGCATGAATAAAAAACTACTTTGGAAATCTCTGCCCGCAGATATGAAACCTCACGGCTTTCAGTATAAAATCGGAGAGTGGTATAAACATACGGGAGAATTAAAATTATGTTTTTCCGGCTTTCATTCCTCCGAGAGTGTGATTGATGCGATGGGATTTGTTAATGCAGAAGTGATTGCTAGGGTGGAGGTTCGGGGCGATTCCCTTAAAGAATCCGATAAGCAAGTTTGGTCAGAAATGAAAATTGTCAAAGCGTGGAAATGGAAAAGGGAAGACAGCATTTCTCTTGCAATTTTCGCCGCAGAATTGGTTATAGATATTTTTGAAAAGAAATATCCGAACGATAAAAGACCTAGGGAAGCAATAGAGGCGGCAAAGAGAGTATTAAAAAATGATACAAAAGAAAATCGTGCGGCGGCTGGTGCGGCTC
>C687J35021_10000294_pt1 | contig 39285 bp, 68 predicted proteins | sample RifCSPhighO2_12_FD_35021 | JGI IMG/M metagenome (IMG submission 35021) | reverse complement strand
GTGTAATCATTAAACGTGACTTGCAGTTTTTTGAAGTCTCCGTAAGCTTCTTTGACAAAATCAGCGAGTTGTGAAGTGTCTTTAGCAAATTGATGGATAGCTTCATAGTTTGAGAGGGCTTCTTTTAGTACAGATTCACTCTCTTCAAGGATTTTTTGAATCTGCTTTAAGGCTTTTTTCTCACGGCTCTCTAAATAAGCAGATTCCTCAACTTTAAGCTGGGCAATAACGCCTTTTACTTCACTAACTTTTACGTTAGCGTCAGCAAGAGCCTTTAGAGCTTCCATCTTTTCTGTTGTAATAACCTGTGTTTCCATAGTAAACCAGAGGGGAGGCTTGCACTCCCATACTCGTCTGTACGCTCTGGTTGCGTCACTAACTGACGAGTAGTTTTTCCAATTCGTCCTTGCTCTTTCGCTTATCGTGTGGGATAGCGCGCTTTTCGAGTTCGGCAATTACATCTGCTTTATCTGAGTACACTGCAGGACTGTTCCCAGGTGACTGCGGTGCGTCATTTGGTGTTCCTGTTGCAGTTTTAGCTGCGTCTGGAATCAACTTTTCTACCAATTGTTTGTATTCTTCTACCTTAGCCATGAGACGGTCTGTCTCAGTCATTGCTGCTGGCTTTTCTTCGCTATACATCTCGGTAATAAATGATGCTTGTGTTCGCTTTAGGGATTCTTCATCCCAAAGTGATACTCCTGTTGGTATGCCTTTTGCATCTTCTGGAGCGTTACGATTCATCACCGCTTTTGCGAGATTTTTAGCGAGTAAATTACCAATATGGTAAGGCAATACGACACTTTCACCAGGTTCTACTGATGCACCTGACTTTCCAAAGATAGGGAGACTGTCGTACATGCAGCCCAATTCAGGTGTGAATGCAAAGCTTGTCTTGTTCGTGAACGTGACAACCTTATAGTCATTCGGATTTGTAGCAATTTCTGCCATATTTCAAATCTTATATTTATAATAGGAGCTTTGTTATTCTCCTAGCGATAACTTATCGCACCTCCCCTCCCAATAATGAGAGAGGAAAGCGATAAACTATCGGATGTTTACCATAACAAGGTGTCCACCGTCGATAGCACCAGCAACGATTGCATAACCGAGGTTCTGCGCATCGAATGGTCCTTCGGCAGTGATTGCCTTGATTACCTGTCCTGCAGTGTCGTCTCCAGTAGAGAAACCTGCACCAACAGTAAGCGCTTCACCAGCGAGCACACGTCCAGTACCATTTGTAAGCAACCAACCGTAGTCAGCTGCTGCAAATGACGCCTGTGCGATACCCTGCGCCATCTGAATCTTAGATGTAACAGCTGCTGGGTCTACATAGCTCATGCTGATGTAAGTAAGGTCAGAATCCGCTACAGCAAGCGCAGTACCAAGTGCAGTCTCTGGGTAGAGAGTGAATGTGGTTGCATCGTTTGTGCGGATTTTGAATGTTTGACCGATACCAGTACCTCCGTCTACTACGCCGATACCATCTTCGTACGCTCCCACGGTGAGTGAGTTAGCAGCACGAGTAAGGTATACAATACGTCCTTGACTGTCTGTTGAAGATGAGTAAAGGTCTGAGCTTGCTACTGCGTCTGGAACGGCTACGAGACTAGTTGCAAGGGTAGATTGTGCCCTCACATACTGCCATTCGCGACCGTCGGCAGTTGCAGCGCGTTGACCGAGCTTAAACTGACCACGAGCGGTAGTTGTCTGATAGACGTCCTGAAATGTAATTGTATTCACGTTAATTTTAAGTTAGCTTGTAATTTTTGTTAGCTCTGCCTTTATAAGAGTCGGTCTTTGAGTGACAATCTATACAAAGTGTTCTCCCGTTGGTGATTTCCATTCTTAATTCTGGAAATCTACAGAAAGGTTTTATGTGGTCGGCTTGTAAGTATTTTTTACTTCCAGATACCCCACACCACAAACACTGATAGTTATCTCTTTCAAAAACTTTTGTTCTCCACTCTTTATACTCAATCGAATTTCTAATCTTTTTGTTTTCAGGAGTAATTCCCCCTTTCCAACTATGAGATAAATGACCACGCTTAGCAGATTCCCTCATCTTTTCCTTTGTAGATTCAGATAGGGTTTTCCCCCTCTTGCTTTCGGAAATCTTTCTTTTAGACTCTTCGCTATGTTTCTTGCCAAGATGCCCGTAAGTACCTTTTTTACCAATACTTGCTTTAGACATCTTTTCTATAGATTCCTTTGAAAATACTCTACCAAGATTTGCTCGTCTTATTTTTTCGATTGTCTCTTTCGAGTGTTTAAAGCCTGTTTTCATGCAGTAAGTATACCAAATGAAAACTAACTACGGCACTGCTATCAAAGATTGTTGCTATTTTCAGCTTTGGGTTCTTAGCCCTCCGCTATTTGAATTAGCAATTCTTATAAGTTGCCCTTTTAGGGTAGGCTAACCACGCGACTATGCTGTTCGTGTAAACACATAAGCAGTTGCACTTGAGAACATGAGTGTGTAGCGTGCGAGTCCTGTGACTCCAGACGCTACTGTCAAATCTCCAAATGAACCTGCTGTATCCGCAGCAGCAGTTGAGAGAATACCGTTTGTTGCTACTGCAATTGTAACGGTGTTTGCTCCTGCAGTGTTATCAATGTACAAATCAAAGACTGTACCAGCTACAGCACCCAATGCTGCCCCTAACAGTGTCCCTGTAGGAAGAGTAATTGTAGTGGCTGCGGCTGATGTCGATGTTATGTATCCTGTCGCTACCTCGGCTGCTGTTGCGGTCGCGGTAGAGTTGATAGCTGCTGAGGTTGAGTGCGTTACCAATTGTGTGTTCGCTTTAGTCAATACTGGAAGTACAGGGGCTGCTGTAAAGGTAGCCACTCCCGTTACCGCTAGGGTACTTGAAAGTGTTGTTGCTCCTGTTACTGCCAAAGTACTGCCAAAGTCAACGGCGGTGTCTGTGTTGAGACCGTGGAATTTTACAACTGGAACGTAATGTTCGATTAATGTAGACATAATTTTTGTTATTACCCTCTCCGATTTAACGGGTTAAAGGCTTATGCTATTAAGATGCTCCTGCGAGTGTACCGTTGAGGCGACAATTTGTAGCCACAAAGTTTCCAGTGTAGATAAGGTAACCTACCTTAGTAAGCTGGTCTACTGGATTCATCATCTTTCGGAACTGGAAGCCACGAGTTGACTTCACGTTACCTGGAACACCTGATGGAACTGCGTCACTAGTCTTCTTGAAGTTTGCAGTCATAATTGACTCATCTTCATAGTTGAAACCAACAAAGCCGAAGCCCTTAGTGTTTGTAAGGAAAAACTTACCTGATGGTACTTGTTCATCCTTAGCAATTGGAGTACCACGGAAAGTAAGGTATACGAATCCTTGCTGTGCTCCCATTCCAGGAGTTGAAGGAACGCCACCCCATGCATTCATCTTTGGATATCCTGCAGTAGAGAAGTTTGCTCGAACTGATGGAGTCAAAAGACTTTCGTAAGTTGACCAGATTGCTTTAGTTGTAAGAGCAAGGTCTGGACTATCTACACCAATTGTCACAGCGTCATCTGCTGTAGCAAGCTTAGCGAGAGTTAGAGCACCTGCTGATGCAAGGTAGTATCCTTCCCACGCTGAGTAAGTTGAACGGGATAGAGAACCGTAAGTTCCATAAACTGTAGAGTCGGCTGCAGCGTTAGCTAGCGAGTCCCAATCATCACCAGTTCCGTTACCTGTGTACAGGTTTTGTGCCATCAGAGTCATGAGTGACTGTGCTTGTGAGTCAAACTCAGTATCAAGCAAGTCTACAATTTGCTCGTCACCCATGTTGGCTGTTGTCTCAGCGATAGCTACAACAACTGGCTTGTTAGCCGCCTTTAGGTTAAATTCTGCTTGCACGCGGACATTCTCTCGGTTTGAATCGAGCTTGTCAGCGATACCCATGTTTCCACCATTTGTGGTGTCTTGGTACTTGATAGCAAACTTATAAGAGGTACCTGATTTCCATTCCTTTGGCTTTTGCAAAAAAGTCATGAGGCCTGGTGTACCAGTGGTTACTTGGTCAAATACTTTCGGGAGAATGAACTCACGAGTTGTAGTTGTGACCGCGGTGTTAAAAATCATTTTGTTATTGATTAAGTTTTGAGACTTCGCATGTAGTCCACGGCAGAACTAAACGCAGACGGGTCTGGAGTTACCCCAACAGCAGAACCAGGAGAAACTGATACTGGGTCGTTGCGCTTGGCAATGTTTTCCACAGTTTGTTTCTGGACAGTTTTAGTTATCTGTCCCATGTCTCGCATGTTCCGGTAAGTTGTCTTAAGGTCTCTAAACCCGTATTTATTAGCATGTAAAAAGAGTTTGTTCTCATCTACGTTAGGGTCGATTTTCTTTACTTCATCTAACTGAGCGATAACTGCATCTTCGACAGCTTTAGTCTGTGCGATTTTCTGCTCCTCTTTTTGTGCTAATTCTGTAAGAGCCGCTTCTTTTGCTGCCTGGATTATCTCCGCATAAGTCTGTGGAACATAATTAGGGTCAGCATAAGGGTCTACTTTTGGAGTCTCGGTTGGTAAGTTTTGATTACTCTTCGCTGCCAATTCTTGTGACTTGCGAGTGTAATCTGGTAAGAAGTTATCTTTCCATTCTTTTGCAAGAGTGGCACCGTCTACTTTTCGTCCGTCTGGCAGTTCGTAAAGTTCTGCTTCTGTAGTAGGTTCAGGTGTAACTTCTGGTTCAGTTGGTTCTTCTGGAGTTTCTTCACTTGGTGTAGTTTCCACTTCTGGAGTTTCTTCACTGTTAGGAATCTCGATTGATTCTGATGGAATCGGATTTGTCATAAGCATAGGACTGCTTCGTGTGACTTGGTCTTGCGACTGAAACACTAGGCTTGGTCGTGGTTATGTTGATAATGATTGAGTTTAGCGACATCTCAGGTCGTGTTCGGTTACATCATTTGTGGTGGTACTTCTTCACCCATCATTGGGGGCGGTGTTGGTGGCTGTGTCGCTGCTAACTGGTCTGGAGTGAGTTGTCCAGGAACAAACGGTACAGGCATGTCCTTATCCGCAAGACCTACTGCTTCCATTGGGTTTTGCTGATATAGAACAGCATTTTGTGCAAGCTCTCGTGCGTTATCGTACTTAGCTATTTCAAGATAGTCAGCAGGAGAAATGTAACCCTTCTCCACATCATTCTGTGCTTGTTCAAACTTAAATTCGTTATCAACAGGCAGAGTCTTACCAGCAATAATTTTAACCTCTGAACCAGTCTCGAAGTCATCTTGAATAATCTCAATGAACTCGCGGGCACCTTCCTTGCCCATCCATTTTGCATAGTGATATTCGGTATATCGAGTCTTGGCGAGTTGCATTGCCCATGAGAACATTTCGTAATACACGTAGTCCACGACCTGTACCAGTTCATTAAGTCGGAGGAATGATTGCTGGATGAGCGCAAGACGACCAGCCTTAGTTTCTTGTCCTTGGCGCTCTCCTCTAAACGCAGAAGTTGCAGCCATGATGTTGTCAATTTCAGAACGAGAGTCAATCATGTCTTCAAATACCATTTGCGGCAGTGGTGTACCAGTTTCACGCTGTACACCTGCGACCACACCCTTACCCCAGATAACACCTTTGGTTTCGAAACGGATACGTTGTGCGTCACTCTTCCCCATTACTTCTGAGTCTACTTTTAGAATACCGTTTGCAAGTTCACAGTTTTCATCAATGTCCATCTTGCGCTTATCGATACCTCGTTGCAGTTCAGCAGACAAAGTAATCATGTCAGTACGACCAATTGGTGAGTTTTCGTTGTTGAATACAGTTGCAAAAATATACGGCTTACGAGGTTCATCAAAGTAGTTGAAGTAGTAAGACTTATACGGAGGTTCCATTAATTCCTCTGTCTCGTATTCTTCGCCACCCTCCTCTGCTTGGGGAGTCTGGATAGACTGTATTTCTGCCTTTCTTTCGTCTTGACTGAGTTTAATCTCTTGGATGCGCTCTCGACGCTTTTCAATAGTCAAGCCACCTTCTTCTTCTGTATTTTCTAGTTCTGTCCGTTCCTCCTCAGTAACCAAGATTCCGTCCCAATCCCAATATGGGTTTTTGATACAACCAAGAATGATGTTCTCTACTGAGAATATGACGTAATTTTGAATCCATGATTCTTTGTATGTGATGTCTGGATTTTTAATATACAAATCAGCATCATCTGAAATACCAAACTTTCTCATCAACTCATCTTTCTTTTCAGGGAACCTTTCAATCACAGCACACAGATTGTCGCCTATTTCTTCTATAGCGAACTCACTGTCTTGTTCCTTAGTTGCATACTTACCAAAACGTACTTTTCGTGGGTCAATGGCACGATAATCAAAATCGTCAATAGCTGGGTTCCAGAACGCTTTGATAACAAGCAAACGTCCAAAGTAAAGGTTGCGTAGTCCTTTACGTACAATTTCTTTTGTGTTCAAATCAAGAAACTTCTTCTGCATGAAGCTCTCTAACTTGCGTGCAAAATCTTGTGCATCATCGCCGTCACGAGCGGGCAATACATTTAATCCAGGAGTTTCAGCAATCAAAGAGTTGATAACTGCCTCCATGTTTGTGAAGATACGGTTAGCTTGTACTACGCTAGCTTTTCGTTTTTGCGGCACACTAGTGAGCCAGTCAGATTTATTTTCATAGATGGCTGTATTGTTTCTATAGATTCGGTCAACAACATCCCAAACAGTATCAGAAGACTTCCAACGGTTTTGTACCAGTTGGATTTTTTGAGCGTCATTCAAAGATTTAATGTCGATATTCATATATACGAAAAATGGCGAATAACCTCTAAGAGATTAGTCGCCTTGTGTTGAAGGGTTATCGTGACTGTCCTTTATATTATACTACTTACAATTATTCGTGTCTAGCGGAGTATAAGACATCTGCTCTATTGATTGTCTTTATCGCACCATGCTTATCCATGTGAAATGTAATACTCCCGTTACGGACATCAAAGACACCGTGGTTGAGCATGAGACAAAATGTCTCGTAGTGTTCTTGAAACAAAAGGAATTGTTTGGCCTCTTGGTCGGGTATGTAGATAGCTATTTTTTCAGTCATATTTATTCGTTGTTTTCAGCAAATTGCACGCTCACGTCATACACATTATCGGCAGATATTACAGATGGTTTTTCTTCATTAAGCCCACTAAAGAAAGCACCAGCACCNCCAGCCATAACTGCCAGTCGATAATAAAGAGTACTAAAAACATAGTGGTCTTCACCCGTGGTGGAATCCCATACATACCTCTCTATCCCCTTATTATTTGTTACCTTAGCGCGTCTGAGAGTCTCAAAATGCTTAATAAACAATTGGAACTCTTTATCTGCCTTGACTGAGATAAGCCAGCCCGCCTCAATCATATCTAACAGGATTCTATCCAGGATACGGTCACGGTGCGAGTAAACAATATTATTTTTATCTCCCTCCCCCCACCATACAATTGTCTGTGGGTTGTTGTTGTTCTCTTGAAAGTATGACATTCGCATCCACGGATATGTCTCACAGAGATACTTTGAAAACGTACTATCTGGCATCGCGTCAACTACTCCGGCGGTTGGCTTCCAAATTCTAATGATGTCATCTAGGTCACTTTCTTTAGAGAACCTACCGATTTGTATAATTCCTTTTTCTGTACCAATGGTGTAGTGTTTAATATTACCCACGTCAACACCAATATAAATGTTGCCCGTCGTCAAGTCTTTTGGTGTCCATAAGTCTAGGATTGTTGTTTTAGTAACAGACAAATCACCAGGAGAGTAAGCAAGGCCTAGTACAAAGTTATTGAAGTATTCGGGGTCGCCTTCACTATCCTCAATAATTTCCTCAGCTTTAATCCAAGGACACATCAAGTGAGATATGTGGTAGCCGCTAATCTTACTCTCACCATTCTGTGCTTCCCATTGTCCCTTACGTCTAACCTCATCTGCAATAGGTTCTTTACATGCCTTGCATACATAGCATTTCTTCTCTATGTCAATAGATTCTGGCCATGACAAGAAGTGCCTATCATTACAGTGTGGACACTCAATAACCCATTCTTTTTGGTCTGATTTAATCCATGCTAAGTCAAGCTCGTCTCGCTCAGAGCCTGGGTTAGAGAAAAGCCAGCGCCCTTTGTATTGACTGGCTTTAGTACGCGACTTGTATGTGTTGATTGTGTTTTGGTCAGAGCGTGATAGCTCATCGTGAATCAGCAAATCAGCAGTATCAGAGATAGCAGCCGTTTCAGATACAGTACCATTGAAGAATAGAAACCTGTTGTTTAACTCCTTCAACTGCACACTGTCAGTGTTCATTCCTTGAAACTGATGGTTATTCGACTGAATCAGTTTATTAAACTTTGACTTAACAAACTTGATTACATCGCTCTCGGTTGGGAATGTGTAGATGACGTTGAAATGTAGGTATTTAAGTGCGAACAACGTCTTAACCGAGAATGTTACGGACTTACCAACCTGTGCACACGCAGTCACTACAATATCAGGCGTGAAGTCAGTAAGGATATCCAGGAGGAACGGTCGGTCGTGAAAATCAAACTGTTCGCCCTTTTCATTAACTATCCCTTCGGAGACAATCCACTCAAGAATGGAGTAATATTGTATTTCATCATTTTTCATCTGGCTTAGTTACAATTACTGTCTCAGTCCCAACAAGGCTCATAGCAATGGCCGTAGCGCTCTCTAGGGCAAGTCTGGTGACTTTGAATGGGTCAATTATGCCAGCGTCAAACATATCGACTACTTCCTTGTTCTTAAAGTCAATCCCATAGTCACCTGCAAGAGGGACATGTGCATTTTCAAAGACATTAGCATTTATACACATTTGGTTAAATGGTGCTACTGCTGCTTCTTTAAACATAGGCTCAATCTCCATCTTACTAACTCTAAACAATGCACTCCCACCCCCTGCAACAATACCCTCTTGCAAAGCAGCCTGGGTTGCATTGATAGCGTTTTGGAACTTGTACTTCTTAGCGTTAAATTCAGTATCAGTATATGCCCCCACTCGGATTACTCCAATACCACCAGAGAGTTGTGCGAGTCTATCCTTTAGGTTCTTCTTTTGATAGTCACTAGTTGAACTCTCAATTTGTCCTTGAATGTCCTTTAGTCTGTCTCCAAGATTATCTGCTGGCGTACCTCCAATGATAGTAGTTTGGTCTTTAGTGACAATAACCTTTTCAGCTCGTCCGCACAGTGCAATAGTAGCTTCATTAAGCTTCATGCCACGTTCCTCAGAGATAACTGTGGCTCCAGTAAGCGCAGCAATATCAAACAGGAAATCACGAGCTGGACTCGCTTGGTATGGGTTACGAACACAAGCAATGTTAGCAATTCCATTGGCTGCGTTGTGAGTGAGTGTACCAAGAGCTACCGATTCAACATCAGTGGCAATAAACAGGATGTCTTTATCAGTACCAATTGAATTAAGCAGGCCAATAATCTGCTCATTCATGCTGATTTTGCGGTCAACAAGGACAATGTACACGTCTTCTAGGACAGTGCGACGGTTTTCATGGTCGTTGATAAAGAATGGTGAAATAAGTCCAGAGTCAAAACGTGCACCCTTAACTACTTCTTTTGTGTAACCAAGTTGTGCACCGCGTTCAACAGTGACAACACCTTCAATACCTACTTCTTTAATAACGTCAGCAATGAGCTTTGCTACCTCTGGGTCAAGTGATGAGATAGTAGCGATACGTTCAATGTCATCTTCTGTGATGTCTCGTTTAAGCTTACTCAGCTGGGCTAATACTTCCTGCAAGCCTGTTTCGAGACGCTCTCTGACTTCACGTATTTTTGAGCTATCACTTTCAATCTCTTTGAATGACGAGTCTACGAGAGCTTGAGTAAGTACTGTAGTTGTAGCAGTACCATCGCCACCCTCTTCTGAGGTACGCACAGCCGCTTTTCTGAGTGTCTGCACACCCATGTTTTCATACTTATCTTCTAGCTCAATATTCTTCAAAATAGTTACCCCGTCATCAGCGTGAATTGGGTCTAACCCTGGGTACTCAATCATTGCACTCATTCCCACAGCGCCAAGAGTGGGTCTGACAGCATTAGCAGCAATATCAATACCTCGTTTAATCTTTGCTCGTGCTTCTGCTCCTTGTGTTATCTCTTTTATCATTATAGTTTCGCGTAAGCTATTAATAGTTTTTCCTCTGCCTTTTTAAGTGCTTCTTTTCTTTGGTCTCTGGTAAGGTCATCCTCAAATACTACAGGGATAATACTGATTATCTTTTGGTTAGTATCTTTAAACGCAGTTAAATAAGCCTTGCTTCTTAAGTGACTTGCTACGGGATGAGGTGTACGCAGGAAACAATAGCCAGACGGTATGCCTTCCACTTCGTACGGTTCTTGTTCAGGCATTTGCGAGTATCTTTCTTTTAGTGTCATAGTACAGCTAAAATATCCTCCACTCTAATAATCTTCATCTCTTCACCTTCAACGTCTACAGATTGAGTATGCGGTGAGTACTTAGCAAACAGCACAGTACACCCCTCATTCAAAGGTGGTTCTACTTCACTCGTACCTGCAATAGTTGCGCCACCTCCAATCTGTTCAACAACACCCTTATAAAGAAAGTCTGTCTGTACTTCTACAGTCTCAAATCCTTCTGTTTTCTTCTCTTCTTTGAGTCTCGACACGAGCACTCTGTTTCCTAAAATATGCATAAATTATTTATTCTTACGTCCAAACATTAATTCAAACCCTGATTCAAACGGCTGCAAGATGTCTGCAAAGTGTTTACCTCTATCCCTAGCCACTTGAGCTGATTGCATCCAATAAGGGTCTGCGTTTCTATCTGTGATGTATCTGATAGCCCAAGTGCCGCAGTCTTCGTGCACTCCCTTATAAAAGGCTATCTTTTGTGCAGTGTTTGACCAATCAGTCTCCACTTGCTTATAAGCTAAGTGAGCAAAATCCTCTTTACATTCCTCACACCAAAACTCGATAATATCTACTGGCTTGTATCTGTCTATTTCCTCTTGACGCTCAGCCAGTTCTTTGTCTTTGTCTCTGTGTAGGTTACGGTCTTTGGTTTTCTTCTCTTGTGTTTCAATAAGCATCCTGATATGGGGATGGTTTTCTAACTCGGGGCGTGGAGTATTCTCGTAGTTCATTTTTTATTTAGAGCTAACCATAGCCGAGCTACTGCTTCTTCGGGTGTTTCTCCATTCACCCCAATGCTCGCTAAATCGTTTTCGTAATGGTCAGATGCCTCCCAGGCACAAGTTTTAAAGTCTCTACACGATAAACTAAGACCATTAGGAGTTTTCTTTTGACACGCCTCTATAAGCTCTGAGAGTGATGGTTCAATCCACATAGGATTATCACCATAAGCTTGCTCAAAGTCTTTACCAGATGGGAATCCAGCATCCTCCAACTCTTTTGCTAAGTCGTAATCCATAAACTAATCTAAATTCCTTAACCTACGATACCATCCACCTAATCCCTTATCCTTGCGTTCTTGTTCCACAAACTCTTCTTGTGAGCCTTCACCAAAGAAAACAGCCTTCCCATCGCCTTTGTCTGGAATGTCTGCAAGTTCTTCTGATGTGAACTGTGAGTATCTATCTAAGACTTCTGGGTCTTTTTTACTCAACTCCCACAATCTATGGATTCTCTTGAACATCTTGAGGTAGCATTAACATTCTTTTAATGTCTTCGTTAATTACTCTTACCTTAGCTTGTACTTCGTTGGAAAAAATGAAGTTGTAAGTGTTTTTAGTATCAGAGCGTTGTGGTTCTTCTCGTTTAACCATTCCAAGAATATCAGCGCCAAGTTTAAGTTCTTGTACTCTTGATTTTGGTTTTGCTTTGATATCTTCTACTAAAGAGCTTGTGATAAGCTCCTCTGTGAGTCCAAACTCGGCAAGCGCCGACTTAAATCCTTCGCTTTCTATAACCCTTTTAGGCGAGTTTTGCAGTCCAGCACCGTAGCCAACACTTTTCAGTACTTGTCCAGTAGAAACTGGCTTACCTGAAAGAAAGTTATCTACGTAGGCTTTAGCTACTTTTCTCTGACGAACTGTCGGACTTTTTGTCTTCTGTTGCAGTTGCTGACTCATTTGGTGATTTTACAACCTTCATTAAATTGATGGTGGATGTTACTCCCATCTCTGCGTTGTGTTTTATTAAAACTTCTTGGAGGTCTTTTGTTAGTGCTGTGAGTTCTTCTGGTGTAAGAGATACTACTGTGTTCCCTGATGTGGAAACTACTTCATCATTAGTTTTTTCTTCCATATTTTTTGTTATTTGTTAAATCTGGGCTACTTAGAAAGTATACCACAATCTATTTTAATTATTCCACCACCCGAGAATCGAACTCGGCCTCCCTAGAGTATAAGCAATATAAAGTTTGGGAGTTCCTGCGCGGGTAAGTGCGCTTGGTGGGAAAGCCAGTTCATGTTCAATTTCAACAGAGGGACTGACCGTGTTCTGGCTACCCGAATCGAACGGATGTGACAAGATTATGAGTCTTGCGTCTTACCACTAGACTAAACCAGCATGACCTACCAGGATTGTCTTTCGACTAAGCGCGATAGGTGTTGATACTGGTGCCGTTATCTTTCCGACATTATGTTCCAGCTTTATTGCTATTACTAGCTTTACTATTCTATCAAAAAAGTGAGTTTTAGTAAAGTTATTCTTCCTCAACTTCAACTCCAAAACCGATTGCTGTGGCTAGATTTTTTTCTTGCCAGTTGTTGTCTATGTAAATTTCGTGTACAGCGGTAGTTTTCTCTTTTCGTAAAGCCTCAGTAACATTCTTAGCCATGATGTACTTACGAGAGCAATACATTTTAGGTTTTTCTTGTTTTTTCATGTGTGATGTTTGGAAAGTCCCTAATCCGTATCGTTCTCTTTAACTTTGGGTTCTCTACCAGCTCTAGTCCAGCGTAAGTGTTATTGCAGATTACTACACGGTACTTCTTGTAATCTAGGGTGATGATGTCTTCGGGGTTCATGGTTTTATTAAAAGTTTACACTCTGCTACTGCTTGTTTTCGTTCCATAAATCTACCAGATTTTCTTTTTAGTTCTATGTACCCGTCGGCTCCGAGCATTTGTATCATGAAATCAGTATAGCCTTCTTTCGGTCCTTCCCATTCTGCGTGGCATGTTCCACAAAGAGTAATGCAATTTATTGGACAGAATCTTGTAATCGAAATTGCTCGTTTGTGATAATGAGAACAAGTTAGTCCTTCGGTTGTATGGCAGCGTAAACACTTACCGTCTCTTTCTCGTATCCACTTAGAGAAATAGTTATCTGCGGTGGTGGTAGACCATTGACCGTTTCTACGGCGTTTTGCGGCTGCTTTGGTTCGTTTGCGTGTTTGGATAGCTTCGGGGCTTTTAAAGGGCTTAGAATTGATTGTAGAGCTTCTAGTGAGAGATTTGAAGCCTGTCCGCTTGAGGTTCTTAGTTCCTCGCTTTAATGGTGTTCTCTTCATGTTTTAATTGCCAGTATTTAAGTAAAATATCCCCTTTCCCTAAATTACATTGTTCGCATGATGTTATTAAGTTCTCAAGAGAATCGTCTCCACCTAATGATTTAGGAAACTTATGGTCACAATGAAGTCTAACGTCTTTATCTACCATGGGAGACCTACCACAATATTTACAAGTGAAGTCGTCTCTATCAAAGACTAAAATTCTTGCTTTTAGCCAGCGATGAGCTGGGCCGTCTGAAAGAATGTCTATGTTTGAATGAACCGCGTCAAATTCGTATTTTTTCATTGAGCACTCAATTTTGCAGTACTTCTGGTTATGACTTTTAGGAACAAATTCAGTTTGACACTCCAAACAAACGCGTATTTCAGTCTGCCAATTTTTGGTAGTCTTTCTTACTTTATCGTACTCTTTTTCGTAGTACTCCTTATAAAAAAGTTTAGAACACTCTTTATTACAATACTTTTGATTAAAAGAGGACTTTATAAATTCATTCCCGCAATAATTACATTTGGTTTCCATAAGGACTAAAACCAAAAGGGGTAGCACGCTTTACGAGTATGCTACCTCCTTTGGTCGTAAAGCTAAATTCATAATAGCTATATTATATCACGTCCTTCTCACGCTTAATAACTTGTTTTTCTTTTATCTCTTGGAGTGACTGCTTTCTAAATCCGCTTCTTACCATGCTTTTAATTATACTATGTTATTACTTTATTAACTGCTCTTAGTGTAGCCCTCTCTTTGGTTTAGGGGGTGGGGTTATCCACTTACTCTTTTTCTATTGGCAATCCGTAAGACACTATACCGCCAATTAAGTATTTGTCGTGGTAATACCCAAAATCTCGTAAAAGAGTTTGTGATATTTGTTCGGCACTCTTTAAATGAAAAGCTCTATACTCAGCACTTCTGTCTTGCTCATTAGATTTTCTAAATGCGTCTACAATAGCTAAACATTTTGTTTCTAAATGCCCTAAATCAACTGGCTTTAATTCTTCTTTCTTCATAATCTAATATTTAAGTCTGTTAGTGGGGGGTTAAAATAATTCCTTAATCAGCCAAATCAGTAATAATCCTTTGACCGCACCAGTGACAATAGCGTTGGAAACAAGAGCAAGGTTTTTCATACTTAGAGTTCATTTTCTTAAAAGAGTCAATAACAATTGGACTTACTGCTTCATGGATATACTTGTTTAATACATAGTCATAACCATTATTCATCAACAGTACACCGTTAATTATTCCATCATGTACTTCGTTATGCGCGCAGCTTCCTAAACTACAATAACTTAACTTGCCAGTCCAAGGACTAAGAAAAACATAATAACAATGCTGGGGATATAAAGACTGAACGACGTCCCCATGTTTGACTTTAACGTATGTCTCTTTGTAAAGTTTATCTATTTTAGATTTTAATATTTCTCTTTCTTTTAAGAGATTTTGCATTTGATTGAATTTATCCATATCTCTATTATCTTAGTTTTGTTAAATGTGTTTACTTTATAATAGCAAGTGTTTCTTCTTTTTCTTTACTTTATCAACAGGTATGACACGGCACCACTTTTACTCAGTTCCCTACTAAAATCAAAGAGATTAAAGAGAAATGACAACAAAGTGGTGTGATTGATATTTCCAAACAACAGCGTAGTTCCTTAAAGTGTACTATAGCCCCAGTGCCGTACTTTTATCCTTCCCCGCTTGGGTGTAGCTAGTGCCGTGTAAGTCTAGCGTGATACTTTAACTGTAAGGTCGCTCTACGTAAATTTATAGAAGTCCAAACTGAGCAAGGGGACGAAGTGGTCAAACGCTACCCCCTTGTATAAAGTTTATTTTTCAAGTTCTCTTGCCTTGTTTGAACTCCTATTTAGCAGATTTTATTTATATGGAGAAGACTGCTTAGTGCTTCCCCCTGTTGAATGTGAATGTACTATTGAGCTACAAAACCCCTACGCTTCCCTTTGTAGACGTTTTTAATTTCTTTTGCCCCTACAATAGTTTTCTTTGCAGTACACTCTGTACACAATAAATGATGTGTCCGAGGTTTTTCGTTTATATCAAGTCCGTCAAAAACGCCTTTAATATATTTTTCGATTACCTCTTTGACTTCATTATGTTCAGGTATAGTAAGTTCACGACCAATAATATTACCTAATAAGGCATATATTTCTTTGCGTGTATTTTTTCTATTTGGTAGTGGACGACTTTTGGTCATAATAAAAACACGCCTATGAAGCGTGAGTTTTAATTGAACACTTTAAGCAACCGACAATCCGACCTGCAAGAGTCAAAAAGTGGATTGCGAAGTTGCTTAGAATATTCAATTGTGAATGTGACTCTTGCATGTACAAATTTTACCACAAACTGTAATATAAACACAAGTGGTTCGGCTGGGGATTACGGTTGTATCAAATCTTTTTCATAAGCCCAACAATGATAACCATAACTCGTTTTCTTTCCAGGAGGATAAATAGAATAAGCTATAGGATTCTTTGCCCCCCAAACTCCATTTGGGTAGTATCTTCCTAGCACCATGTATTTTTTACCACGCAGTAAAACCTTATCGCCTGTACTGTATTTATAATTCATTTCTTTTTAGGACAACAGTAGTAATACCACAAACTTGAAAAGTTACGAGCGCTATCTAACTTCTTAAAAAAAGCATGTAGTTCCTCTGTCTCTATATGTGACATTTTCATAGCGTAGAATTTTGCGCCAAGCGGCTTGTACCCTCCTGCTACCCTAGAGTTATTTAGTCTAGTCACAAATCTTTCTAGCAACTCAGCACGTTCCGAGTTCGCCTTAGTAGTAGGCTGTTCTATTCGTGCTTGGATATGGGAAAAATTCAACATTACTACATTGTAGCAAAAGGTTCACAACTTCTTCATGAAGGGTGTAGATAACTCAGCCTCTCCAAGTCTATAAGTGTGACAGACTTCTATCTCCGTTGCTGGGGTGTTGATTTTATTAAATGGCGTTTGGTGGTAGATTTGCGACTCTTGCTTCGCTCATCATACCTGCGTGATTTTCTCGTAATGTGGTGTGCGTTTCTGGTTTCAGTAAAATACCGTCATTGAAACATTCCCAAATACGTTGGTGGATTAAATCCTTAAATGGTTTTTCTTGTTTATCAGGTAGTCCTAACAATTCAACAAGTGTAAGTACATTTCCGATAATTCGGTTTGGGCAGTCTTCTGCTACAGCGTAGCCATAACCCCACCCAACTTCTGACATTCTTCCTTTAGTTTGCTTTTTTGACATAACTTAACTAGTTCTTAACTTAAAACCCCAGCAACGGAGATATAAGTGTTGTTATTATACACTATTTCACTATCCCCAGCTACCTACTTTACTGCTTGCAATCCCACTAGCATTGTGCTAGTATATAGGAGTTATAAGATAAGTATAAGCAATGAGAAAAAAAGTAAAAACTAGTTGGGAATTCAAGCATAAAGGAGTCGAGTGTGAGATTGTATTTTGGTTCAATGAGTTAATGCAAAAACCAGAACACGAGATTGTTTACCCACACAAAGGAATTTGGAATAGCTACATCTTAATTCGAGAAGAAGACATCGCGCCAGATTTATTTAAGCAGTTAGTTTGTCCCAGAACTAAACGAGTATATCCAAGTGGAGACAGGTGGTCTTACGACTACTCAAAGTTTCCGATTGATATGGAGAGTGGCATCACTTATTACGAAATACAGAAAACAGCACATTGTAAACCTAAGAAAATGATTAAAGTTGGTAACGACTACAACCATATCTGGAATGAACACTACCACTACGACGAACAAGTAATCAAGAAAGATTTAGAGAAAAGTGTGGACGACTTATTAGAATTTCTTGGAGTAGAAGAAATTAAAAACGATTACTAACATGGACTGGACAAAATCAATCGCAGTAGAACTCTCCACAGGCGAACGCGAACAAGAGACAGAAGAAGAAATGATAGAGAGAGTACAGAGAGAGGAGGATAGAGCAGAAATGGCTTATGATGAGAACCGCGACAATGAATTACAAGATTATTTAACTCGGGAATAAATATGAAACCAATTTACACACTAGAGTATATCGAAAACGAAGCCTCCGTTATTTCAGGACACTGGAACGGCTCAGATGCAAAGTTTGTGGACGGTAACGGAGAGCAGAGAACAGACGAAGAAGCACAATCAGCTCAAGAGCTATTGGTACGTATCAATGAGGTGAGAGATTTAGTAAAAGAATTAGGTATTTAGCATGTACATCTTTGATGAAGACAGCGCCAACACAGTAAAGGCAGAGGAACAAGCGTACACGCTTTGGGCACGAGAACAAAAGAACATTATTCTAAACATGAGCAACGTACAAAAAAAACAGACAATGTGGAGTAGACTTTTTCCACAGGTAGAACGCTCAGATGATTATTTAAGTGGTACAGTGTTTTAAGAGTTGGGAGGGGCGCGTCTCCCGTTCACCGCGTGAATACTAATAAAATAATAAATCAATATGTTAGACAACAACATGGAGCTGCCGCGAGAAGAATCTAAGGAATACAAGCCACTACCAGAAGACGTGTACGCAGTAGAACTTTTAGATGTAAACGCTAAGGAGGTTGAGACCTACGACTCAAAGCAAGACCGAAAGAAAGATGAAATGCTCGCGCCTAAATACGAGACAGTACTAGACTTTCAGTTTGTACTTTTGGAGGGTAAAGACGGAGACGAGGATTTGCGAGGTCGTAACATCTTTATGAACTTTGTACCGTCTTATCTTTACATCAGTGCTAAGGGTAAGAATAAGCTCTACCAGATTGTAGAGGCTCTACAAGGCTCATCTCTTTCACAAGAACAAGAAGCTTATGGAATCACTGGCAAAGACCTTAATTCATTTATCGGAAAGCAGTGCCGTGTCGGAACAGTCAACAAGGTCAACGGAGATAAAACCTACAGCAACATTGATAAGTTCTTGGTTGCCAAGGGAGATTTTGCACCACTTACCGTTGAAGAAAAAGACAAGGCTAAAATCAAGCCAAAAGATACAGAAGGAGAGCACACAGCTAACGCGCTTTACGAAGGAACCGACTTGACCGAAGCAGACGTGCCGTTTGGTACAGCTAAGTAATCATGGACAGCAAGATTAAAGCCAGACTTCGAGAGTTCATCCTAAACGGAGAGACTGAGAAAGCTCTGGCTTTTCTCAACGCTGTTGAAACTACTAATTCACCACGTACAGGCGCTCAGAACGCAGCCATGCACGTTTGGTTTGAACAGGTGGCACAAACATGCCGCGAGAACAGTGTTGACGCCAAGATGGTTATGGGTAGAACCGTGCGTATGGATATGACTGCTGCCTTTATTAAAGAGATGTGGAGGGCATTACAGACCGCGCTATACAAAAAGCAAAGCACTACGCAACTTAATAAGACAGGCGAGATAGACAGACTGTACGACCACTTCATACGTTTTTTTGCTGATGAATTTGAACTAGAATTGCCGCCCTTTCCTTCTAACTCAGTCAAACAACTAGAAAACCTAGGAGGATATAAGAGTAAAGCCGGTCAAGGAACTGAGGGGTACGATGATAATTATAAAGAGCCGTTAATTTAGAACTATGAATAAGATAATAATTATAGGGGCAAGTGTAGTTGCGTTTATTGCAATCTTGCTATTGATGATGTCAGGCTGGTATAACAAAGCCGTTACCTTTGAAGAAAATATAAACACCTCGCTATCAAACATCTCAAAAGAAGAACAGCGTCGAGTAGACCTATTTAACAACCTTGTTGATTCAGTAGAAAGTTATAACCGATTTGAAAAAGAAACATTCCAGCTTATTACAGACGCTCGTTCTCAGGCCAACTCAGGCAACTTAGAGCAAGCAAACTTAGTGCTTGCTATGGTTGTAGAAGCATATCCACAACTAAAGTCACAAGAAAACTACAAACAAGCAATGCTAGAGTTTTCTATTACTGAAAACCGAGTGGCAAGTTACCGAGAACAGTACAATAACGATACACGAAACTATAATCGTTTTGTACGTTCATTCCCCGCAAATATCTTTTTGGCAATAGTCGGATATGAAAAACAAGACTACGAATACTTAGATTTTGAAGTAGACAATACTGAGGCACGTAACTTATTCAACAATGAGCAAGCACAGTAAGCACGTCTTAATTTTAGTTGGTTTTGTAGTTGCTATTGGAGTAGGTTTGTTGATTCGAAGTGCGATAGAAAACGCACAGTACGAAAAAGCCAAAGTGTATAACACTGCAATTCAAGCTGATACTACAGAAGTATTCAATTACGCTGTTGATTCACGGCAGGGAAACGTGTTAGCTAGCGGGGNATTCACAACAAAAAAGCCTGTAAGCATTGAGCAAGTCTCTGGTAAATATATCCGTATTGTTCAAACAAAAGAAAGGTATACACAACATACAGAAACGTACCAATGTGGAACAGAAGAATCGCCACGGACTTGTACTAGAAATTACTACACATGGGACTACAACGGACAAAAAGAATACAACACAGTTACTGTTACATTTCACGATAGAGACTACCCAGCAGAACTATTTAGTATAGAAACAACACACAGACTTGACTGTGACTCTATAGTAAATAATTGTCAGTACGGTTACGAATATGAAGACAGTAGTTTCTGGACATCTGAGGGAGACTTGCGCTGGAGTTATTCTGTAGTAAACGAATCTGTATTTGGCACTATTCTAACGAATACTAAAGATGGCATACTAACTCCAATTAAAGGTTATAAAATTGATGTTACTTACTCAGACATACCCACTATTCTTGAAAGAATGAACAGCCAAAAAGGAGCCACTATCTTTATTATTATTTGGACAATTATTACCCTAATTATTTGCGGATTTGCAATAAAAGCGAACTATGAAAACTAAACCCCTAACCCCTAGAGAGCAAGAGTGTCTTGATTACATTATCGAGTACAAAAAAGAGACAGGAGAATTGCCGACACACGTTTGGCTTGCTAAAAAACTAACACCAGAAGTAGCATTAGAAGATTTAGACCGAAAAACCGCAACCGCTTATATTTCTAGCCTTAAATTAAAAGGCTATTTGGAACCTACTGGCAGATTTGGCTCATATAAAATACTTGTGGATAACTAATCTATACAGTGTCTAAGCACTATGCTACTATATAAGAGTATAAGTATAAGCAATAAATTATGTACCACCAAACACAAGGAGCAAAGATAATCGCCTACCTAAAGAAAAACAAGTTCATTACGTCACGCACCGCTATTCAGAAGTTCTTTATCACACGGCTGAGCGCAGTAATCTTTGAACTTAAAGAAGCAGGATTTGAGTTTGACACAAGTGAGCGCGATGAACATGGGTTTACCAAGTATCGGTTAATAAAATAATTTATGAAATTCTTTGACATCGCCACACCAGCAAAAACACGTTGCATTAAAGTATCAAGAGTAAACGGCGGTCTAGTATGCACAGGATTCGATGTAGAGCATGAGACAATCGCAATCAAAAATAAAACACAACGCACATTATCAAACGGCACCATCATTCCATCAGAGTCAAAGATGATGAGGTTAGCGTATAAGAGTGGAGTATAAAAATAACATATGAACACAAAATTTAAATTTACAGGAGAGACTAAAGTAGAGTATGGAGTAACCCTAAGGCGTATCGAAGCTCTAAAAGACTTTGGTAATGTATCAAAAGGAGACAAAGGCGGCTGGATTGAGAGGGAGGAAAATATAAGTGGGTCTGGAAACGCATGGGTGTATGGAAACGCACAGGTGTGTGGAGACGCACAGGTGTGTGGAGACGCACGGGTGTATGGAAACGCACGGGTGTATGGAAACGCACAGGTGTGTGGAAACGCACAGGTGTATGGAAACGCACGGGTGTATGGAGACGCATGGGTGTATGGAGAGATAAAACTTGAAGCAGGACTATTCTTTGGAGTTAAATGGTCATCAGATACAGAAATTAAGCAAGTAGAAATTGAAAACGGTAATTATCTTGTTTATAAAGGTGAAGCTAAGTTTGGTACCGACGAACCAGAAACAGACGACGCTACAGAAAACGCTATTAAACTTTTGAAGGAGAATGGGTATAGAATTATCAAGGATTAAGTCAGGAAGGTAATAACAAATATATGACACCAGAAACAATCAACGTAGTACAAGCAGCTTTAGCACCTGTTGCAGAAAAATTAGGTCAAGGAGCAGAATATTCGTGGGAGATATTAGTTAAAGGACAGTTTGCCGAAGGAGTAGCAACAGTAGCAATTTGTTTAATGGTTATTGGTTGATTCTACGCAGCTATTAAATTCCTTATTGGACTAGGACAATAACATGAAACATTCTAATTTATGGAACGAGGTGTATAAAGGAAAGAAACCAGACACATCATGGCACAAGACGTTAGTAGTTGTAGTAACAATGATAACCCTCTGTGCTGGGATGCTGGTGGGTGGATTATTAGTAGAGGGGTTAATTAGTTAGGGGGTATGAGAGTAAAATCAAAAGAGATAGAAGTTGTTTTAACAAATGATGAAGCTTGGGAATTAGCTTTCGCAATTAAGCAAAGTATCAAATCAAATATTGACCACTATATTAGCTTAAATCACGATAGTTACGGTAGAGGACTAGAGGGTCACGCCAAACCATTATTTGAAGACCAAAACAGACGGAAGTTAGACATGATGAATATGTTAGTGGCGGTGACTGATGGAAGAGATAAGTTTTTAGAAGATGATTTGTGGAAAGAACTAGAAAAACAATATATTAACAAACACGGCTCTACAAACCCAACCAACTAACCCCAAGGAGAGATAAGATATATGAAAACAATTGAAGATGTAAAAAAAGTAGCAGAGAAAATGTCAGATGATTTCCGCATTAACCACAAAATAATGGAGCTGTCATTTCCTGACCAACCAGATATGCGTGCTGGTTTTAAGAGAAACAAAGGAACAATGATATTGCTCTTAGCAGACTATACAGGCAAACCAGAAGAAGACTTAGATGTAGCCAAAAAGACTTTTGCATTAAGTTTAGCCAAGTCCGCTGGAATAAATTGTTCACCGTCTGATTTTCAGAACTGGTAAGTAACCCCCCAGAGAAGATTATAAAGTAATTTTGAGAGATGTATGAACAAAACTAGAAAAAAGATTGAAAACTTAAAGTCAAAAATTATTCCATTGCAGGTTGAAATAAACAGACTTGAAGAACAAGAGATAATGAAAGTTCAGCGACCAAGGTTGCAAAGCATGATTGGAATGTGTTTACAGTCAATTTACGAAAATAAAACTCACTACGCACGTATTCTTGATATTGTTGAAGACAAAGACGAAACTCCCTGGTTTATTCTTGAGTGCGTAAGTATGCAAGGCGGTCACAACCCTTACATACACCTAGATAACACAACTCCTTACTTAAACAAAGAGTGGTGGGATGCACCCGTACCAATTTCAGGCTACAAACCGTGTAGTGATGAAGAGTATTTCTCTTTTCGAGAAAAGGTATTTAACGAATTAGCTACACAGAAATTACTTAAAAAGTTCTGTAAGAATTACAAATAACCAACCACCCCCATGTCAAAAGACTATCAGGAGATTGATATTGCCATTGCAAACTTAATATTTTCAGGTCTTTCTATTGCACAAATAGAAAAAATACCAAAATGGTTGCTAGAAAATATAGAGAAAAAAAAAGCTCAATTCAAAACATTTGTGTCCACCTACAGCAATCAGCGAGAGCTAGAGGGAGTGGAGAAGGGTAGGAAGGAAGAAAGAAAAGCCTTTGGCGGCTGTACTAATTGCTACGGTAAGGGCTACCACACTACGTTAGACTTCACAGTTGGTCACGCTGACTTTCCTGGCGATGTTGGTTTTATAAAACAAAACCCGCAACTAAGATACTGTGGTAAATGTGAAAGGGGGGAACAACTAAAAGCTCTGCTTACTCCTCCCCAACCAAACCCCTCAGAGGACTTAGTAGTTTAATTTAGATTTATGTCAACCAAAAAAGAGGTAAGGAGTGTTGAAAGTCTCATGACGGAGTTTAATCATTTACACACGGTAAGCATTACAATTCAGTCAGGAATGATGGTAGGGAATAATACTACCGATGACGCAGCACAGGCTTATGAAAATTTAGAGAAGTGGGTAGAGCAAACCCTCACCGCCGAACGCACCGCACAGAGGGAGATGGTGGAGGAGATACTACGAAAAGCAAAAACACAGTGGGACTACTACAATGATGAACCTGGGACTAATGAAATTATCGAAATAAAAGACATTAAGAAAATAGCTAAGAAGTTTAAAATCAACGTAACTAAGTAACATGCCCTGCTCATGCGACCGTTGTAAACAGTTCCACTTATCAGTCTTAAAATTAAAAACATGGCATGCTGTACAAAGTAACGTACCTCCTAAACAATAGTTATTGCGAAGCTCTGCCGTCTGACACTGAGTGTCAAAGAGAGCAATTAGTTGAAGCTAGTAGTAAAGCTGAAGCTGTAATGAACCTACACTATGACCGTGGAATGATACGGGTAAATAGTATCAAGAACGGAGGCGGTAAATCTTTGCCAGACATTTGGAGTGTTGAGCAGGTGTAGTATACTTATAGTCTTATGAAACTTGGTGATACTATCAGACGCACCTCAATGTGGGATACGGTAATACGTGAGAATATCGACGCGGCAGAATTAAAGAAGTCTAATGAATTATTAGCTAAAGGGGGGTTTGACTTTGAGGTGATGAGAGATGGGAAGTTTGTGCCAGTGCCTAAGTTGGTTATCCACAAGGCGCGACCGGAGGAGTGTGAAAGTTGCCAAGCTTAGTAAAAATTTAGCCCCCACCATTTCTGGCAGGGGCTTTTCTTTACGTCGTGAACTTCGGATTGACATACAAAACGGTCTCCACTTTGTCTTTGACACGCACCACATGCGTGATGGCTGTGGTGTCGTCGGTGTAGATGACCAAATAAATGGTCTCGTCCGACTCGCGGTAGAAGATTTGGCACATCACTTCTTGCGCCTGGTAGTTGCATAGGCCCTGGTGGACTTGCTGACTGCCAGTCAAGACTTCGGCCTTCACGTCTTGAGGGACTGCCCATGCTTTGAAAGCGTAGGCAATCAGCAAGATGACGAACAGGATTTTGAGCGTTTTCATGATGTGCTCCTAGATGTCAGCNTCGTTACAAGCTTCCGCATATCGCAAGACATACGGCGGACAGATGGCGTGGAGTTTAAATTGCGCCACATCATTGTAGACATTGGCATCAGTGCCAAAGCAGTAGATATGAGCCATCCTGAAAAAGGTAAGTTCGTCAGTGTTGGCCCTAGTCATTGCATGAATTACATCCTGAGTCTTCATTTTTGCTCCTCTTTGTAGGCTTCGTCACACTTCCGCGAGCAAGTCCACACAGTGGACTCGTCCGCTAGCGACCATTGGCCGTATGCTCCAGCGAGCAATTTGTGGCAGATAGCGCACGGCTGTTTGGCTACGGCCCAGGGCTCCTCTTTCTTCTTTTGCTCCTGGGCCTCATGTAGCTTGAAACTATGTTTCATCACTTCCTCCCGAGTTGGAGTGGTTCCGCCTTTTGGGGAGGACACACAAGGTGAGCAAACAGGGTCAAGCCCTTAGTCTGCCCGATGATGTGCGGGTGGACGTTACAATTGAACATCCGACCACACGATATGCAAAGCCTCCATTCAGTCAGGAAGCGAGCATCACCGTCTTTGACGTAGGTGTACATGATTCGCTCCTTTGTTAATGAACTGTGGCGGTCACAGAGGATTGTTCACCTCACCCAGCATTTAAGCGTAACCAAAAACTTACTCTGGTAAGCGACTGCGGCTATCTCTGACTACTATTATAACACCTGGGGACAAACCTAGTGTGTAAGTTATGCACTTTGGTATACTAATAACAATGACAAAAGTTTACACGAGCCGAGATACCTACAAGATTAAATATGAAAAACTGCTAAAGAAATGGCAGGCTGAATTAGTAAAAGTAAAGATACTAACTGATATTAATGACGGTTTGACAAAACAGCTAAAAGTGGGGATAACTACGAAAAGACCTACCAAAAATGATAAAATTAAGGAGTTAAGGAAGTAGTAATACTTCTTTTTCTTTCCCACTAGTTAGTTCTAGTGTTAGGTCAATAAAATAATAATATATGAAATTTATCAACGCTCTTATTCTCGCAGTAGTCGTTGTGGGTCTTATGTACGCAGCAGTTAATCTCAGAGGTAAGGAGACTGTTTATGAACGAAATGAAACTTTGGAGGTGGAGACACCAGTAGAGGAGGTAATCGAACAAGACGTAATAGAAAAAGCGCGTCAAGAGTTGGAACGTATCAATCAAGAACTAGACACTAAAGAGCAAGAGCTGTTAGAACAGCGCAAGGCTATAGATACAGAACTTGAGAAACTACGAACCACACGCACGTCTTTTCAATAAGCCCTAGAGCCAAGAGAATTGCAGCCGCTATCGTGACAGTAGAGACAGGTGGTAATTGCAACGCTCGTGGGGCAAGTGGAGAAGGCGGATGCTTTCAGTTTATGCCTGGCACCTGGAGCTATTGGTCACAAAAAGTCTTTGGTTACGTAGAGAGGCAGACACCAGCCAATGAAGAGTACGTAGCACTTCATAAGATTCAAGCCCATCTTAATGAAGGGTACGGAGAAAAAGAAATAGCTTTAATTTGGAACCAGGGGAACGCATCTCCTTGCAAAGCGGGGACAAATAGCTACGGAGTCGTTTATGACTCTTGCAGCTATGTACAAAAGGTATTAGTCGCGATGAGGTAATCCACAACCCCCACTTGTAATAGGTGGGGGTTTTGGTATTGTGGGTAAGTTACTAGTTAAAAAGCAATATGATTACCGTAATTGGAACTATCCTTGCTATCCTGTTCGTTACTTACGTTTTAAGTGTAGTATATGATTTGGGTAAAAATAGTAAGAAAAAGAAATGAAAACTTTCCATAATTTCTGCGCCATTTTTGGGGCTTTTATATTGGGAGTAATTTTAGCGAGTGTTATTAAACATAATTATTTACTATGGGTAAACTAATAGGAGGTGGAGTAATGTTGTTTGTTGGCTTGATTATTATTATGATGTCAGCAACAATTATTGAACAGACGGAGCGAGGAGTGTTAACGAGATTTGGAGTAATCCAAGATGTTTTGGAGCCAGGGTTTCATTTAGTAAATCCATTTACACAAAATGTATACAAAATTGACGTGTCGGTACAAGCCCTTGCTGTCGATGAGCTTGTCTACTCAAAAGACTCCCAAATTGTAGCTGTTCAAGCTACTGTAAATTATCAAATAGATGCGTCTCGAGTTCGAGAGCTATTTGAAGAGGTGCGTCGAGAAGCTGAAATTCGTTACGTAATCCCGCGTAGTAAAGACGCATTAAAAGAGGTTATTTCAGCATACACAGCACAAGGTATTATTGAAAATCGTGGACAATTAACTATTGAAATCAAAAACCGCGTAGCTGAAAGACTTAGTGTAGACGGTATCTTAGTACAGGATGTAAGTGTTACTAACTTTGATTTTGACGACCTGTATGAGTCGGCTGTTCAAGCAAAACAAGTTGAAGAGCAAAGAGCACTTGGTCAAGTAAACGTCACAAAGCAAGAAGAAGAAAAAAAGAAACAAGAGATTCTTCGAGCAGAGGCCCTAGCAGAGAAAACACGTCTTGAAGTAGAAGCATTGTCAACTTCACAAGGTGGTCAGATTATTGAAAAGATTAGAGCTGAGGCAGAATTAGAGGCGGCTCGAAGGTGGAATGGTCAACTGCCTACAAACTTGTATGGTTCAGCACCGCTCCCTATTCTAAACGTAGGTAACTAAATAAAGAGACAGAAAAAGAGCCACCTAAATAGGGTGGCTTTTATAGTTCGTCTTTGTCATTAAAATCATTGTCCTCAACACACTCATCGGCTCCCTCCTCTGGTTCTATCTCTTCTTCATCATAATCCGAAGTCAACAACACCTTCTGTCGTCTTGCAAACATATCCTCATACCATTGCTCTGCTTCTGGGCTACTGCTCATGCCGTTTGTATTATATTGATAATCTTCCATGACTATAATAATACCACACTGTCAACACACAAAAAGCCACCTCTCCAGGTAGCTTCTTGCCAACTCATCTACGGAGGGCGGTCTATGACAACCGCGCCAGATTTATTTTACTACTTGTTTGGCACGGCGTATACCATGATGGCTGTTGATACTGCGACAATTATTGCTTCAATAACTTGAGCTACTGTACTTGCTTCATTGATACCAAGCGGCATAAGTAAAGTAACAACAAGTGGTGTGATAAGAGCTGCGATTGCTTTTGCGTACATATTATTTTTGTTTTTGATTTAAATAAGACCTCAGCCAACTAATAAACATCTTCTGTACGTTCTTGTATGGCTCAAGGTAGAGTTCTTTGCGTACAGAGTAGGCTTTCTTCAAGTCAGGAGCTATCATTGTTAAGGCTTCTGTATTCTCTTTATAGCGAATATATTTAGCATCTGGGTGTTTGCCATGTACCCAAACACCATCCCACCTAATTTTTATCTTTTTATTAGACATGTTTCCATTGCTTATTAGTTTTTATTTTACTGATAGTTGAAAAGTGAACATTGTATTTTTCTGCTAACATTTGATTTATCCCAAAGTAGTTTCCTCTTTTTTTTATTTCTTCTTTTATTTTAAGAACAACTGCTTCGTTTGTTTTTGCATGCACATTATTACTTCCTCTTGGTGCTCTTCCTTTCCTAGCTTTATCTTGCCCGTTCTCTAAATGTGTCCCTTCAAACAAATGATGCGGATTCACACACGATGGGTTATCACATTTGTGACACATACATAATGTTGGCCAGACCCCATATTGTATGTACCACGATACGGAAGTTGCTGTCTTGTTCTGTTTTCCTAAGCGCAACCTGCCGTATCCTTTCCCCCCTGTAAAACCCTTCCACATCCAACATTCTTGCTCTGATTTTTTGTTTACCTTTTCCCAAAATCTATCTTCTAGACTTTGTGTTATGAACTTCCCAGTTAACTTGTCTTGTATTTTCATGAATATATAATACCATGAACAACTACTTATCCCAAGTATCTAAGAGTGCCTTTCACATAATTACCAACCTTGTCTACTTCTGTTTCCCAGTACTGACTGATGTCTACACCTGTATGTGTCTTTACAAGAGCGTCTAGGCAATGCATCCATTCGTGGTAAAGAGTACCTAGGGAGTTAGCAATATTTTTTTTATCAAACCTGCAAAGGTGTACGTGGTATTGGTAGTATTTATTGCTCCAATTTGTGCCCCACACACCGTCGAAGACCCAGTTATCTTGATGCACCAATGGAACCACACTGTCTACGCCGTAAGTGCCATACTTCTTGTATNCCCCAGCCATAAGTGCGGTCATGTAGGCATGAGTGGGCTTCAAATCGCCGTCAGAGTCGCTTTCTGTAGGTACATGACTATAATCTCGTTCTTCTACAAAAAACACGGGAGAAAGCCCTGTAGCCTTGTATACGAGGTCTGTAAACTGCCGCTCAAGTTCGTCAAGCTGTTCTTCTGTGATTTTCTTATCTTTGAGGATTAGGAACCTAGGCATATCGTGTACCTCTACTTTTACGTGGCGCTACTTTTCTTTTAACTACTACCGACTTACCTGTTTTCTTATTGGTGACTTTCCACATATGGTTCTATTGTGAAGTTATCCGCTAAAGCCTCAGCTATCTTTTCATCAAGGGTGTTCACCTCTAAGACCGCCCACGTTATCAAAGGTATGATAAAAATAGTAATAAAGAATCCCGCCACGTATGCAGCCCCTTTGGTTCTTTCCCGCCATCTTTCGAGGTCAGTAATGGTCGTCTTGATAGATTTAACTTCGGTTAATATCTGAGTATGAACATCGGCGTGTTCATCTAATTTACGTTCTATCGAGTCGAACATTGTGGTTATTTCTCTATTACTAAATGGTTGGTCTTTCATACGTCATGTTATTATTTTACCATATTTCTGTTACTTTGTTGACTTATTTTTTGATTTAGGTATAGTTTTTAATATGTTGACTTTACTCATAGCACTTTTAGTTTTTGGAGTTTGTACTTGTATATCAGAAGACTGGATTTAATATAGTCTACATTTTAATCACGGGAAGTCTCTCGGTGGTAGGATAATAAATATTTCCTCTATTTTTTATAGGAACGGCGCCTACGGTGCCCCTGCCTTTAACAGGCACTGTTGTGGTCTGTGTTACAGGCAAATTTGTTTTAAGTTCCCTATTAGACGGAATTTTTAAAGTACCTTTTTCTTGAGGAATTTTTATGTCATCAATATGAGAACGTGCATTACTCCATGCATTCTCTAATGCGTTTTGTACNGTAGGAGTAATTGTTGGTTTTTTACCATTTTTTACAGCGTCAATAAACGCTCGGGCTTCTATGATAGCTGGGTCTGTTGGTACCTCTTTTGCGTATTTTATTAACACTCTATCAAGAATCCCAAGTATAGCTGACTTCTGAGATAAGTTTCGGAGTATTTCAGTTGCTTTATATCCAACGAACCCACCAATAGCAGTACCAAGTGGTCCAAAAGCAGAACCAGCCAGACTTCCTATCCCAGTTCCCATTACTCCCGTCGCATACTTTCCAACCTTGCCACCTTTCAATACCATTCCACCATCTTGTAACGAGTTAAGTTTGTCAAGCATTTTGTATACCTCTTGTGTTCTCCCTAACTTAGCATTGATGTTATGGACGTTAACGTCTGGTATTTCACGTTCCACAATTTTCATAAATGATTTACCAAGTTCAGAAAATGCATCTGCCTTACCAGCTTCCGATATCTTGAATTTTTTTGACGCTTCCCACATCCCCTTTTTAAAAGTCTGAATATCTTTCAAAGTAAAGGCTGTCTTCCCCTCTTGAGCAATTAAGTCGTTAAGTTTCTCCATTGCTTTTGCGGTCACATCAACAACAGCTCCCTGTCTGCGTAAGATAGGGTCATTTGCTATTTGTTGTGTGATTTCTTTTGCTATGTCATCAGCAAGTATACGTGTGTCAGGATATTGTTCAATAACATCATCGAGTAGCCTGGAGTCACTAGCAATTTCGTCATCAAGTTTTTTAAAAGCTTCTGTACCAAATTTGAGACGGTCGTTATCAACAATCGGTTCGATTTTTCTGTTTGCAATTTCCTTACCAAGATTTATCCCGCGCTCATCAGCGTAATCTGAGATATTTTTAACACCAATTGTGCCTTGTTTAAAAGTTTCGTTTAAGTTGTTTGCAAGATTTGTTGTGGCATTGTCAGCACCTTTTTGAATTAGTGGTTTTGAGGCATCTCCTATTGTATTTGCTGTAACAGATGCTCCTTTCCCAAAAGGTATGAGTGATACGATGTTTGCAACATCTTCAACTGCTTGGGTAGTTTTAGGATACGCTTGTTCAATTTCGTTATATGTATTTCCAATAGCCCCGATACTCTTATTTGTGACATCAAGAGCGGAGCTTACTGGCTTTGACATAGCAATTTTTTGAACAGTCGGTGAGCTGGATATTTTTTTTGTAGCCCCTTCAATTACTGGTGATATGACTGCGCCAAGAGTGTCGTTTATCCCACCTGCAATAGCACCAAGTCCCCCAATGGTTGGCTGTCCTGGGTACGCATTTTGCGTCATTGCTGTTTTGAATTGTTCTACTCTTCCACCTAATTTACTTGACAGCGAATCAGACTGCACACTTTGTTGCTTTTCTTCTGCTATAGGTTGACTATACTTAGCTTTCAACTCATCAGTTGTAAGTTTCTTAGATGTACCAGTTGTTGTAGCTGCGGGAGACGTAGAAACAGCAGCCGCTGTCGGAATGTTGTATTTAGCTTTAAGTTCTTCCGTGGTTAGTTTAGTCATATTATGCAATATTAGTGCTACTTTCTTTTTGTGCTATGGCTTTTGTGAGTACCCGTGTATCAATAGATGACAGAGGCGTCAATGGAGTTGCCCCTGTAAGAGCTATCATATCTTGAATGTACTTTTGTGTATCATTTTCAGAAGGCGGAGCATATTTATTTATGAATTGAGCTAAGGTCAGCCCCCTTGAAGCATCTAGTTTAATTTGTTTCTCAAGAGCCTGTACTCCAGCCTCTGGGGTGCTAAATCGTGCAAAACCACCTTCACCCTGTGTTGCTCCTGTCTGACCCGCAAATCTTAGGTTGCCTGGGTTATTATTCACATATGCCAACCGAGAGGATTGCGGAATGGAAACTGTGGTGTTACCAACCTCGTTAAAAGACTCCCAACCGCCATTCTTAAATTCATACTCAATACCATCTGGAGCCTTCCATAAGTCACCTTCTGTCGGTGTGGTAGGAATTGGTGCATTTCCAGAAAGTTTGTCTTTAAGTGTTGTCAGTTCTTTAATTATTTCAGTCTCTGCTAGATTTTTATTTATTGCTGTAGCTGATTGACCAAGTATTCTAAATTCAAAGTCTGAAATAGCACCAGACCCCTTTAATTTTTGTCTTTCTTCCAACTGTAGTGATGCAATAAGCTGGTCAATCTTATTTTTGGCTAATATACCCTTACCACTTGTGAGGAAATCTGGTCTTATTTTTTGAATAGGACCAGTGACAGACAAGAGCGCATCTTTGTCAGCAAGTAAGTCGTCAATAGTTGCAATCATATCTTTCGCGCCTTGTGATACTTCATTCTTACCAGATGTAAAGATTCCTTGTGCTACTGCATTTTTATAATCATCTGGAACCTTTGATATATCACCACCTTTATTGACAAAATCTACCCATGAATCAACAACAGGATTTTCTCCTGGCGTGTATGTTCCTATGCTCCCTGTATCTGTTGACGTTGACCCACGAGCAATAACATTTCCATCCTTGTCATATCGCACTTGGTCTTTCCCCAGGGTAAATCCCTCTGCTTCATCTGGAGCTAGTGGTACTTTCCCTAATGCTTTAGCTTCGCCTAGTGTCGTACCAAATGGTACACCAAGACCTAACGCTTCTTCATAAGTCAGCGCCTTTTTATTTGCTTGCTCTTGTTCTAAGTATGGACTATAGGTATCGCTTGCTACTCCAGCACTTCTAGCTGCAGCACTTTCTTCTAGGGCTAGGCGTGAGAGTTCATCATTGGCACGCCTACCCTTCATGTTAGCAGAGTCGATAGCACCAGATTTTAGACCGCCAGAAGCATCAAGTATGTCTCGTTGTTCACGACGTAATTCGTCACTTCTTGTCTCTCTTTGGGTTTGTGCTTCTGCTAATCTTGTGAGTGAAGCTTGATACGCTGAACGCGCGTCACTAGCTTCACTTGGGTTCTCTTTTTCTCGTTGGAAAGCTAAGTATGATTTATAATCTGGGCTATCTTTATAAGAAGGTTCTGGAGTAGTAGCAGTCGGGATTTTACTTTGTATGTCAAGTGCTTGATTTTTGATAGACCCTAGTTGAGACTGGATATAATCTTGTCCTGCTGGAGATGTTATTTTTGTGGTAGCAGGTGAGGTAGCCGAAGTATTAGACGGAGTCGTAGTTGGTTTAGGAGTTTGTTTTTTCTGCATGAATAACGGGTTCGCGGCGAAACCTCCAGTAGCACTAGACAAATTTTGTGTAAATTGATTTTTAGGATTCATGATAATTATGTTAGTCCACTAGCTTGCTGTTCTGGAAAGTAGTAAGGAGCTTGCNGCGTATTTACTAAACTTCCAAAAGGTGGGATATACGCTCCTTCTTCCGTCTCACCTTCATTAGCAAGCATTTGACTAATAAGACCCCCATACTCCTTATTATACCCCGCTTCGTTACCTCCGTCATATAGCATCCAGTATGTTTTGGCACGAGTGAGGTCATTTTGGTTTTGCCAATAAAGAGCTGCGGAACGATAAATGATTGCTGGTTGGTAAGCTTCTGGAATTGGTGGTACTTGACCGATTGTGTAGGTAGCAGACCCAGCCGCAATACTCGTTCCTTCATATGGTTTAAGTAATGTCAATGCTGTTGCGCTTGTATATCCACCGATTTCATACCAAAGACCATCGCCACCACCAGCGGCGGTAGTTTGTGGTATGTTTATATACCGACCAACCATATCAGCAGTCCAGGTTGTACCACTACCAACTAATGCTGTCCCCTCGTTCGCAATGGACACAATCGTCCCTGTAGTGTAGTCAGCAATACTCAGATTAGTAACGTTGATTCGTCCCCTTAATGTAATTTTATTCCCAGAAACTGATGGAGTAGGGCTGATGAAGAATTTTTGGTTCTCAACATAAGTAAAGTACGGCGTTGAAGATTCGCCGTAACGAGCTTGTTTAATGTACTTCCACTTTGTTGGGTCAAATACCATTTCTGGGGAATAGATGGTATCAGAATCATCGCCAGAGCCACTATAGATATACAAGTCGATTAATTTTCTGAACTTAGCAGGGATTTNGTAAGAGTCTTGACTAGCTACTGTTACAATGTCTTTGGTTTCCTCCAAGAAACGTAGCTTGCCGCCTTGGAGATTGCAGATTGTTAGTATTGAATCGTTTAAATACCCATCAATGACAGTCATTGCTGAGGTATCGTCCGTTGAGACGTTACAGTATTGGGCGGTGTCATTTCTTGTTGTGGTAAATGTTTTCATAATTATTGACTTATTTTTATATCACTGTTACTGACAAGTACTGCTTTTGTAAACTCTCCAGCACCAGTAAAAGTGAGACAACCTTTAATTTGTATTCTTGTGTTACTAGCCCCTACTTGCATTTGCGAAAATGATTTAATCTGGTCTTGTGCAGCTACGGGGTTTAGTCTTATCCACTTTTGGAGTCTTGCTTTTCCAGTTCCCGTGGTGACGCCAGTGACAGCGGTGTCAACCGTAACTGTATAAGTTCCACCAGCCTCTGATATGTTGGTAATATGTACACAGGCTGCGCTACCAGTACCTTGTGTGAACTCAACCTCGCCCCCTACAGTACCGTTAAATCCAGTTGCAGTAGGCCCGTAAGCGGTAACATTTGTAGTAGTTGTGAACGTAGTAGTTGAGGTCCAGGTTATGTTTATATAGGTAGGGTCTTCTTCATACAAACGATACTTAAATACTATTGAGTCGCCAGAATCTAGAAAGCGTCTATACACAACCCATAGTCGTTCCCATTTGTCTTGAATTTCGAGGGAATTAAACCAACTGGTTACAAAATATCCTTTTTTCTGTATCACATCGTTTGAATCATCATAAAAGATAGCAAAATTACCAGCGGTTGAATCTGAGTTATCATCAAAATATTCAGCCCCAGCTAACAATGAGCCGTTTCTATCTGATGAATCATCGCCTGTATTCATAGAAGCTAGGGCGCCCACCGCCCATACTCGGTTTTGTCCGTAATCTGTGATTGTTGACGTCTCTCGCGGCGTAAAAGTAAATGAATACTTATGTATAAAACCAAAATCTTTTGACCACTCCCAAACTCCAGAAGGTACATTTTCAGGAATTGTCCTGTTGACGTCTTCGTAAATATTTCTAATTAGACACAAAATAGTATCATCTTTAGTCGACACCATTCCTCGTCTATGAATATATCTTGGGTTACCAACAGCAGTCCCAGTTCCTTTTGGTAACTTGTCACCTACTCCAAATGGGATACGTCCGACTTCATCAAAAGACGAGCCAGTAAATTGACGCAACACGCCATCAGAGTCCATACTAAACGGTATGTCATTTTTAGTAACTAACGAACACACTTCATTGGCTTCAATGTAATATCGTTCTGTGGCTTGTGCTGAAATACCATCCCAACGAAACACAGAAGCACGTCCAGCTAGATTTTCTGAATTAATTGTTCCAATCCAAATAGAATCAGATGTTTCACACATGCTAGTTATAATCTGGTCGGCAGCTAGTGTTATTGTGTAATCACCAGAAGAGGCGTACACATCAGCATTTGAAAGAGATTCAATCGAATTACTACCTTGTGATATATACAAACGGTCAAATTTTCTAAAATACTGTAATAGACCAGCAGTAGGTGTAGCTGTGATTTGACTCCACGCCCCTGCGTATGAGCTTTTTGCGTACAGCCCATCATCATTTGACGCAAATAATCTACCATCAAAAGTGGTCATATCTGACTCATCGTCGTCATAGTTTGTCTTTGCTCCAGTTGACGTGTCGGCGGTAAAGGCTTCGTTTGGTTCTGGGGTAGTGGTTGCGGTTCTGTAAATTAAATTACCAGCCAAGGCCCACAATCCATCGTCAAATTCACAATAGGCGGTAGGAAGCCCTAGAGCATTACTGAGAGTACTGGTGTTTAAAATTAGTCGAGGCGCTAAACGCAATTGTCCTAAGTTACTTTGAAGGTCAAGGTTCATAGACGACCAAATACTACCAATATCATCCCCACGGTTAACTTGTAAGTAGGTATATTCTTTGTCTGTTGGTGGAAATGTATTTATCATATTATGCTGATGTTACTTGCTCCCATGCACCATTTGCGTACACATTAAGTTTATCTGTAGTGGTATTAAATACCATCTGACCTTGAACAGGTGTTGTAAGAGCATCTCTTTGGGTAGTCGTCACTGTCGGCAATACAAACCCCCAAGTACCGTTTGCGTACCATTCAGGCCCATCGTGGGTAGTGTTGTACACAATCATACCTTCTAGTGGGGTTGGTATTGCTAACATTTGTGTATTAGTATAACGAGGCAGTGTCATCCCCCAAGCTTGCCCGTTATATACCATCATTGCTTCGTAGTCCGTAGCATAAGCCATCATCCCCTCTACTGGATTTGGGATGATTGTTAGGTCATTTGTACGGGGCGGCAAGAAGCCCTTATTACGAGCGTTTAAAGTTAGTATAGACGAAGCGTTTGCATCTCTGTTGCTACCACCTCCGATAGTGAGGTCACTTGTGACTAGAGCACGTTGTACTGCCCGATAGGTGTTCGCGTCGTCCTTTACGTTCATTATGGTTTTAATTTGACCGTCAGAAACCACGCGCTTCAAATTAGCGATTTCTCGTTTTAAGTTGTCTATTTCTTTTTTAATTTCTGGTGTCATATTTTTGTTTTAAGCTATCCCCCTTACATCATCATTGCGAAGAAGTTGGTGGTGTTGGTTGTGGCAGTAAATGGGTACTGGATACCAGCTCCGCTATTATAAAGTTCAGTGATTTCAGTAGCAGATAATGCTCTTTCCCAAATTCCCACTTCATCTATTAGGCCAGTGAAGTATTCATCCCCAAAAGCTGGGTATCCACCTACTTTTATTGAACCTGCGCCAGGTGAGCCAGAGCCTGTAACAGATAGGTCAGTACCAGACTGGGTGCCGTTAATGTAAGCCTTTACGGTTGAACCATCAAATGTTGCAGTAACCATTCTCCAGCTACCGTCATCATAGTTTACTGATATTTCTCTATATTGAGCAGACACGCCGTTATATCTCGTAAACCACATTAAGTCAGAAGTCCTAGTTCCAACACGAAATTCAAGATTGCCATCCATTAGAAAGACCATCTGTGTATTTTTACTCGCTGTTGGTTTCATCCAGAAATTTATTGTACAGGCCCCTGTGCTCAAATTAACAGCCATTGTACTAGAGGTAAAGTACTTACTTGTGTTTGTTGCACCACCATCAGCACCATTATTTATAATACCAGTGCCGTAGCCAACAGTATTGGTATTAGTTAATGTATTACTAGAGACACTATCAGATGCATTACCTGAACTTTCATCAAATTTATAGTAGTAAACGATGTTATCAATTAAACTCATATATTATTGTGTTGAACCACTAGCCATACATCTCCACTTACTTGTGGTTGAGTTCCAAATAAAGAACACATCAAGTCTTGTGGTTGTAACTGTGGTGGTTGGTAATGCTACTGGACCATTCTCAAACGATGCACCCCAAGTGATGGCTCTGGCGGCTGTTCCAGTTACACTAATCAAAAGTGGTTGTGCTTCTGTGGGTGTACCCGATAAGTTGGTTGTGAACGAAGTAATTGCTTCTGTTTGAGCTGTGAGTGAGTAAGCATCTACGTTATCAGTGTTGATTGTTGGGGTGGCAGATGAAGTGGTAGTTCCAGTACGTTTGGTAATACGCTTATTCGTAAGTGTATTTGTGCTAGAGATAGATGGAATTACTGCACCTTCTACCGCCAGGACACCAGCTGCACTTCTTGATAGTGTAGTATCTGTAGCGTGACCAAGTTCGATGGTTGTACTCGCTGTTAGCGTTGAACTAGCAGACAATGTTGTAAACGCTCCTGTTGTTGGGGTAGTTGCTCCCACTGTTCCATTGATGTTGATTGAGGCAGTCCCTGTGAGGTTTGTAACCGTACCACTACTTGGAGTGCCTAGAGCACCGTTAAAAGTGACAAAGGCTCCTGCTGAGCCGACGTTTACCCCCAATGCAGTTTCTACACCTGTACNGAAAGTGATGGTTCCCTGTTTAGCGTTAAGTTGCGTTTGAATAGCCGAAGTTACACCTTTAACATAAGTTAGTTCCGTCAAAGATGGATAAGTGGCGACAGCAGCAGACACCAAGTTTTTTGAAGCGTCTGTTATGACAATTTCAGAGGCCGTCAAACTAGTAGAATTTACAATTCCTGTAGTTAAAGTATCTGTTGCAGTATCAAAGGTAAGAGCTGCGTCTCCTTCAATTGTGCCGTCCCCAGTCCAGACACCCACTTGGTTATTTACTGGCGTGCCAACCTTCACTACATCTCCAGCACCCGCTGTTTCCCATGTTGGAGCAGCAGCAGCCCCGTTTGACTGTAAGACAGTACCAGAGGCACCGAACGCCAGCTCAGTAACGTCACCGCTGCCATTAGAGTAAAATACTCTCCATGCTGTTTGGTCTACGAATTGAGTTAGGTTTGTATACCCACTGCCAGAAGCGTCTGTAAGGAGTCGTCCCGTAACTGGGTCAACTTTAAATGGCACAGTAATAGTTGCGTCAGTGCTGGATACACCTAGGGCTACAGTTACGTGATTATTGTCTCGAATCGCATTTGTCATGATAATAATTTAACTACTTCCTATTAAAACTGCCCCGTCCGCATCTACATACACTGGACATAACTTTGTGTCGTCTGTTGAATCTACTGCCATCAGCACATGCTTAAAGTTTTCGTCTCTAATCGCATCTTGATTTGGAGTGAAAGAAATGGTGTCAGTTTCATTCGCCAACATATTGCCATCTCCATCAATTGCAATAGGTACAGTTGTAACGCCATCAGAATACAAAACCCCGAGGAGGACTGGTACATGGTTGTTGTCTCTGATGGCGTTTGTCATACTATTTTTCGATAACTACGAGCTTAGCTGTTGCTGCTTCCTCAATAAACTGAGCAGTTGCCGCTAATGTTACAAATCTCTTTGAAGTGTTAGCAGGGATAAACTCATCAAAAGCAGAAGATGAAGCTGTTGCTCCCCACTTCATAAAAATACCTTTGTCGATAGCAGATACCTCAATATAATTGGTTCCTGCAGCAAAAGTAACCGTAGTTGAAGCCGAGATAGTCGCATCGTATGTCCTCGCTAGCGTTGGAGCTTTTGGGTTGTAAAAGTATTCGTTCATATTAAATTCTATTATCTTTTAATCTTGCAATGGCACGCTCTAATGTTCCACGCTCATCTCTGATTTTTATTCGGTCTACTGCTACACGTTTTTCAGCTGCTCTTACTGCCTCTCGGTCATTCTCAATTTGTATTTTGTCTACTTTTATCTTCTTTTGCAGGTCAGACAGCGTACTTTCTTTTGCCTTGATGTCTGATTCCCACGCTGC
>C687J35021_10000292_pt1 | contig 39337 bp, 62 predicted proteins | sample RifCSPhighO2_12_FD_35021 | JGI IMG/M metagenome (IMG submission 35021) | reverse complement strand
TTTGGGGGCGAGGATCGTTAAAGAATCGGGGTGGCGCACAGACACTTCCTTCCATGCGCCACCCGCGTAAGGTCTTAGCCACATACTGTTTTACGCCCGTTTTTACGCCAGGAATCCGACGTAGGTGTCATCCGGCGTCTGGAGGTTTTCGATCACTCCCATGCTCTCCAGGTGCCGCACCCCCAACTGCCACCTGTGCTCCACTTGGAACCAGATGTTATTGTCGGGCTTGCCGTTCGTTGTGGAGACTCCGTGGAACGTGGTCTTCCCGGTTCCAGGGTCTTTGTAGAACGCCAACGGCGCTACTGTCGCCTTCACGAATGCCGTCTTGTCGAGCCAGAACATCTTGTTCGGGTTCGCCCAGGCATCAATGATCGGCTTGCGATTGAACATCGTCCCGTTGCCGTACATCAGGTCGAAGTCCTGCTTGCCGTCCGAAGTTTTCTGCATCAGCATAAACCCTTCGGTCAGGTCGAAGTAGTTATGCTCCTGCGCCGGGGAGTAGTACGGAGTCAACTTGTCAATCTCTTCCGAGTTCCTCCGGTCCCGCAGCTTGGTCTTCATGCGGAAGATGTGGTAGCGCTGCAACGTCTCGTTGTCCGCGTCCACCACCTCGCACCGCGCATAACGTTTCAGGCGGCTTTGCCCTTGCCAGGTTCCCGTGGTCGGTCCCAGGTGGTAGGGCAACCCCTGGAGCGACGCATTCGCCATGTCGTGCATGACGATGCAGTCGTCCACGGCGTCGGCGGTAATTTCTCCATCATCCGCCGCTCCGCCCTGGTCGAAGGTTACTGTTTCTGCGGTTCTGTCCAGCCCGCCATCCGGGTCCACCCGGTAAGGTCCGTCCGCCCGCTCCGTTGCCGGAAAAGCTGCCTCCGCGAAGATGTCGTATTTGTTGCCTTCGCGCAGCAGCGAAGTTCCGAACGGGTTGTCCGCATGATTCACAGAATAGACCGGGGCACTGCCAATGTCGGAAATCTTCGCTAGAATCCCGTCCGTGCCGATGTTGAGCAGTTGCGATTCGGCAATCTTCATCTCCCGCATCGCGTGATCCATTTCCCTCGTCAGATCGTCGAACAGCGCCTGCTCCTTGGTTTGGGTTGCCAGGTGCGCCAGCCGGGTTACGTTGCGGGCGTGCGCAATGGTTACGCAGGTCAAAGTCGGCTGCACCTTGTACGAGCGGCCACCGTCCAGGTTGTCTCCACCATCCAGGTCCACGGAGCCAGTCTGCCCGCCGGGGCTTACTTCCAGCACCAAGCGTACCGCCTTCTCAGAAACCCTCGGAAGGTCTGTTACCGTTTTGAAAAAGTTTGTCAGGACCGGATCGTCCGCGTAGGCGGTCGCCAGGTTCGGCTGCAATCGCTCCGTCATAATCCGTTCCACGTTGTTGGTTACGTCTGCCATTTCAATGCTCCTTTATCCGGCAGGCGGCGGTAATTGCCACAGCCTGCGCCTGCGCTCAGGGGCGTCAATCTTTCCGTCGGCAAAATCTTTTTGGATTTGTTTTTCCAGCGTCTCGCGGCTTTCTGCGGACGCTTGCCCGCCGCCGCCTCCGCCCAGAACTTCCCGGTTCCCGTTTTTACCCTCGTCAGCCTTCTTGCCGGGCGTTACCCCATAGTCTTTTAAGACTTCGGCAACAGCCTTTGCCAGCATTCCGCCCTTGCGGATGCGCGCCATGTGCAACTCCAGCACCTCTTTGCGCTGAGCTACACCCAAGCCCCGCCTGGGGTTCATTTTCTCTGCACGGTCGGCTACGAATATCGGGTCTTTGTTCAGGATCGCGCCAATTTCGTTGCGCACGTCCAAGTAGAAGTTCTGTTTCTGTCTTTCGCTCGGAAAATTGGCGTCGCCAATGAGCTTGTCAATATCGGTATGGATGGCGGTATGTGTCTCTTCGCGCAGGCGCCCGTTAAAATCCGCGTACTTTTCATTGTTCAGGCTCTCGCGCTCTGATCTCACCGCATCCGCTTCACGGTCCTGCCGATCTGCTTTCTTGCCGCCCAGCTTCTGTTCTTCCAGGAACTTGGCTTCAGCCTCATCGCCTGACTTGCGGTATTCGGCTGCCTGGGCTTCCAGGTAAGCGTTAATTACCGCGCTTCCAAAGGCGTCATAACTGGCGGGATGCTCGCTTGCCACTTTCGACATCAACCCAATAAACGCTTCCGGCTCTGCCAGACTCGCTTCCAGGTCCGTGCCTCGCTGCAATTTTTCTATCAGCCGATCAACATCTTCGGCATTCGTAATCCCGCGCTCTTCCAAGGCGGCAAACCGGGTCTCCAGTTCCGCCTTTTCCGTCAAAGCCTTTTCTCCCCGCGCCTTGATCCGGTTCCATGCTTCATCCTGATTCGGGGTAAGGTTTTGCGGCTTTTCCTCTTCGCCTTCCTTCGCCTTCGGCGTCTCTTTTCCTTCGGCAGTTAGAGCTTGCTTTTCGGCGCGCGACTCCTCGGAAGTGGCTCCCTCTTCCGTTTTTGGGTCTAGCACTGCGCTTTCCAGTTCAGGCATCTTTCTCCTTATCTCGTCCTATTGGACGGCTTGATTTTGTTGTGTCTCTAGCTGCTGCGCTGCAACAGCCGCTTGCTGCAATATCGCTTGGGCCTGGGCCGCGTACTCCTCTACCATCCGAAAATTGGGGTTTTCTCCCTGCGCCTCAATTCCCTCAGGGCTGGCAGACCATTCCTGTAAATAGCGCAGAATGGTTTGAGCATTGTCTAGGTTTTGGTTCACCACGAATTGCTGGCCTGCCAGCATGAGCGGCACCATGCGGCGAATCTTTTCCAGCGCCATTTTTCCCGGAGCTATCAGGCCGCGAACTCCCAGCAAGCGTTGCGCCGCCTCCGCATTGTTGGGGTCTTCCAGCCAGCGCTGCACAAATGGGTTTTGGCTGGCGAGTAACGCCTGCATAGCCGCTACGCGGTGCCCCCAAGTGGCCGGGACCGCCTCGGTATCCTCCACCTTCGCCACCAACTTGCCTTTGCTAAGGTCCACGCCTTCCATCAGGGCTATCTTTTCCATCAGCATCGGCCCAACCACTTCTTTGATCTCGTCATCGCTGCGCTTCGACAAAAACTCGACCACCAGTTGTCTCTTGATCTCCGCAAAACCCTTTTTTGCGGTTTCGTATGGCGGCCCAAGCCGCTGTAATGCCTGGTTCTTGACTGCCTGGTACTGCGAGTTGGCTCGAACGCCCGGCACCGAGGAACCTAGCAACGATTCCGCGCTGCCCACCAAGACTTCCAGCCAGCGGAACGCTTTATCCATAATCTTTTGATTGGCCTGCGAGCTTTCCTTAATCTGCATTTGGTGGTAGGAATCCTTCAAGGTCTTTCCAGGTGGCAGTTCCAGGAAAATAATCTGCGCGGCCCGCACCACGATGTTCTTGATCGCTTTGGAAAGTACCCCTTTATCCGCCAGCACCGGCGGGAAGGCGGCGAACTCTGCTGCATCAATCTCTGCCGGAAACGCCTTGTCAACCGCCTTCTGGATGGGAACCGCATTGTCACCGTAGGCTGGCGGGTACATCCCGTCAGAATCATAAGCACGGACCAGTTGCAGGTGCTCGTCCATGCTTTCCGGGCGGCAGTCCAGAAACACGCTGTCGGCCATCTGCGCTAAGCAGCCATTGGGGTATTCATCCAGCAATTCCTTTCGCAGGCCCTTGTCTTGCTCGCGGTAAAACGCTTCCGGGCGCAGCCACCATCGGCGGTACGTTACCAGGCCGCTCCGAATGGAAATGCCGGAAGGCGATACGGTCATGCGCCGGGCAAAATCACCGTCCAGGTCTTCGCTCTCCGAGTTTGAATCGGCGGACAGCGCCTCTTCCTCTTCGCCAAAGGCCGCTAATACGCTGGCCTTGTCCACAATCACCTCAATGGCCGCGTAGGGAGAGCGCTGAAGGGTTGGCGCCCAATGCGGAAAGCGGGTTTCCACCACGCCGTAGCAGTCCACCACCTCTTTTCCGCGCGGCTCAAACGTTATTTCCTTGATAGGGATGTTGGCCTTAATCGGCTCCTGCCGCTCCATCCTGTTCCTGTCCACGGGGAAGCGGCATTCCGGGCATAGCCCGTCATCACCCATACGTTCTTCTTCCATAAATTCCCCGCAGGTAGGGCAGTCGTATCCGGCCTTGCGCAACGTTTTGGAATACATGCTGCGGGTCTCTACTTCTCGCAACCCGAAATAGTCTTTGTTGCGGACGTGCCGGGTATGGAACAGCGCGAGACCGTCGGTGAACTGATAGCGGAAATTGCGCAGCCACAGCCGGTAGAAGTCAATCTCTGACTCCTCGTATTCCACTATCGGCTGGGCGATGCGGGCCACTTCAGAGTCGGAAGGCGACCGGGGATTTTGCGGCTCAAAGATTGCCGAGGGAATGCCCGTGGTGGCTAATGCAGCCTGTAATATCTGCCAAGTCGCTTGAATCAGGTTGGGCGATTCCGCGTTGCTTTCCCAGCCAGACCAGTCAATATGCTCTTGCGGAGAGCGCCACACCATGCGGACAGGATCAAACCAGGAATAGGGATTGCCGCGCAGCCTGGAGCGCAGATACATCACCGCGCGCAGCCTGTAAAAACGGTCCTGCCGCTCTTCTTCGGGGTAAGAAGCGATGATCTTCTTGATCGCCCCGGAGATTTTCTCGTCTTTGAATACTCCGGGTTTATTTGCCACTGACAAGGTCCATGCTTGGCTTTTTGTGTTTCGGCATTCCCTTCGTGGAGGTCGTGGCAAAATGCCTCAACTTCTCCCGGCTCATGCTCAGGATGCCGCGATTTTTCTTGTGAATTTTCGAGGGATTGTGCAGCGCCATTGCCGCAAGACTCTGTTGCGCCCTGAATTCAGCGGGCATTGGTTTCCTCCCTAAAAACAAAAAGGCCCTGCAACCGTTTCCGGTCACAGGGCCTAAGATTGGTCGCTCTCCGAGCGAGTCTTGGTTGGCCTATGAAGCCAAACTACCGCCGATCAAAGAATCGTTTAACCTTGTCCCACAAGGTTTCAATCTTCACTTCAACCCACTCCCCAGGAGCGGGCGTCGGATTCAATCGCATCAAGAAATCGCGGGCTTCTGCAAGGTTCCTAAATTTTCTGCCTGTTATTTTCAATCCATCTCCTTACTTGCCAAGAGGAATGACGGGGCTGGGCACGACCTGCACCGGCAGACCATCCCTAAACCTTACGATGATTTCTCCATTGTTCTTTCCATCGAAGAACTTTTCAAAAAGACGGAGGACTTGTAAAAATCTCTCATTGGGAATTTCCCATGCCGGTATCACCGCGCCCCCCTCTTGAGGTATTGTTCCCCGCGCCTGGCGAGTTCCAGCGCACGCTCCTCCAAGTGTTCAGCCAGTTGCCCGGCATTTACAAAATGGCTCCGGTAGGAGGCGGTTCTAGGCTTGTTTTTAACCGGCTTTGAATCTTCCGAGATTTCCGGCAACTCCAGTTCTTCCGGTTCCCGCTCCCTCTCGCTCTCTGCCTCGGCGGGCGGCAAGGCCCGCACTGCCGCAATCATTCGGTGGGCCACGAAAAGCAACGCTGCAATTTGGAGAACGAGAAAAACAGACTGAATAACGATCTGCTGCCAGTTCATCGGTACGTCACCACTTCTTCCTTTGCCATTTCCGCAGCAAACTTCATGTACTGCCGGTTCAGCCCCATCACTCCTATCTTTGGGTTGCGCTTCTTGATTTCCGCCACGCGGTTACGCCACCTTTCCTCGTCTGTTTCCAGCAATTCGCGCGGACCACCGCCAGTCAAAAGGTATTTCAGCGCGTCAAAGGCGTCGTTTTTTGTATCCACCAAGCCTTCCGGCTGGCCCTTTTTCTCCGCAACCGTGGGCGAAACCTCACGTCGCCTCAAATTCAGCAATTCCCACAGCAGGTTGGGACAACCCTGCTGGTATGTACCTTCCGCTTTCCTCGTAATCGGCTTGGGGCACCATATCTTGAACCGGATTTCACCTTGCGCGGGCCACATCCTGAGAATCTCATCCGCCACCCACAAGTCCATTCCCCGCAAGCCTTTCACAAGTTTCAGGCTCCCATTCGCTTCCAACAATTGCTGGTAGCTTGTGAATTTATCGTCTCCGGCAACTGTGTCTGGGAAGATAGACGGGTCAGCCCACGTCAGACCAATCTTGTCCAGCGTCAAAGGCTCCCCTGCGCATGGCAGCCGCATTTTCCTGATAATCTGCGCATGTTCACCGGGCGTGAGCTTGGACTGATAGTGCTCCTGCACCGCGATCATCACCCCATCGCGGTCCCGCGCCAGCACTTCAAACGCTGTAGGATGGTTTTTCCCGTAGTCAAACCCGGCATCGTAATTCCATTCTGAATGCGGTCTCCACTCCGGATCCGTAATGACAATATCGTTCCACCTGGTCTCCAGCCGTTCCCTCAAAACCTTCTCACCGCCGCCCGCCGTGAAGTTGATGTCCTGCTGCCGTGAAAACTCCGCTTTGCTGGTGTAATTCATCTCCTCCGCATCGCGCCATTCTTGCGACCTGCGCTCAGGGTGCGCGGTATGATGAATCCAAAGCGCGGGCAGCCCACGGTTGGTCTCCGTGTAGGCAACTCCCGTCGCTATTCTCTTTCCGTGCAAGGGAAACTGATCTTCATTTAGCAGTTCGTGAAACCAGCCCGGATAAGCAGATGACACCACGATGATGAAAGACGATGCGGCCACGGAAGAGTTGTATGCCTCGCGGCCCTCGTCATGGAATGATGCCTCATCCATGAAGTGATAGCTGGGATGCCGGGTGTTCAGCTTGGAAGCTCCTTGCGGGATGGCCTCAATGAACGACCCGTTAGCCCATTCCAGGGAAGTCATTGGGAAAGCGCTCAAGTCCTTGTTGTCTTTGAGCGGATATGCCCTCTTTAACCATTCCGGCTGATTTTTGTAAAGCGTTTTGGCATAGTCAATCAGATAGATGCCGTCATCCTCGGTCTTGGACTGAACAATGACTTCCTGGTGCTCTTTCGTCTGGCAGGCGTGGACCAGTTTCCCGATCACGGCCCAGGACATCAGAAGTTTTCGCGCCTTGGGAAGCAGCCGAATCCGCGTGTTGGCTGTAGGAATCATCGTGGGGCGATGTTCCAGGAAATCGAAAACAATGTCCAGGTATTCGTAGTCAGGAAACGAGTTGCAGGCCGTCGGCAATCCATGTTCCGACCATTGCTGGTCAGCTGTTTTTGTGTATTTCCGCAGCCACCAGAGAGGGGATTCCTTGATCTTCTGAAGCGTCTGCTGCGTCGCTTCGATCAAGGCCAACTCTTTCAACTGTTCCTGCGAGAAGCCCTTTACTGAAGTCGGCAAGCATTTTCTCCTTTTCCGGCTCGGACATGCTTTGCAAAATCAATACCTGGTTGTAGATCGTTGTGTTTTGCTGCGCGGGTTGCGATTGCCCCGCCCGCAGCAGAATCCCGCGCCCGGTCAGGTAGTTAATCGCCGCCTTGATGCAGTTGTAAAAGCGCGGGTCGGTCAGGCCGTGCGGCAACACCCCCACTGCCAGCCTGTCAATTCTGGTGAGGTATTCCGGGATGCTGATGCCTTCCGGGATGGGAGTTTTCTTCCTGGAAAGCCGGGGGGTTTTCCCTTTTTCAAGATCGCGGCGCGTGTTGCCCATGCTCCATCATCGCCTCAGCCATGTCTCGGAACCAGCATATCCGGCGTGAGAATCTTGTGGCGGCTCTGCGCTTTTTCAGCAATGCGGGCCAGCCGGATACCCTCCTTGCGGTTTTCTTCCAGCAGGATCAGAGCATCGCGCAGGATGCCCATGACAAACGTTGGGCCAACCTGCGCCTGAATGTTCAGCCGCCCCGTAGCAGGCTCGTGCTGGATTACCACAGTAACCGTTTCCGGCTGCTGTTCTTTCCCGTTGGCACCATTTTCAGGATTTTCCATAAGCTCCAGCCATGTTTGACATTACTGGAATCGAGAATTCATAGCCGCAACAAGGGCACGCAGTCGCTTGGCAGACTATTCCGTTTTCAGACACCGTTACCTTCTTGGCCCGAAATCCGTCCTTCTCAATACACCCACAGCGAGGACAATTTGGTAATGCAGTCACGTTTTTACTGCGATGCTCAAGCTCCGGGCGTTTGCACACCAGTAGACTCCTTACCCCAACGCTCCCTAAAAACTTCCTCAACAAATTCAACAATTTTCCACGCCTCCCCTTGCCGAAATGCGGCAGATTTCCTCAAACACCCCCGGTTTCAGCAACTCCTTCAGGCTCACGCGAAAAGCTGCAACCAGAGCAGCCCGCCGCCCGTCGAAGGGGCGAGCCTCGTCCAAAAACCGCTCTCGCGCCGCGCCTGACAACTGCGGCCTGAGATCGTATTCGTACAACTGCTCAATCTGTCGCTCGTTGAACATGGCCGTTATCACACAAGTGGAATGTCCCCTCCATCCACATAACTGTCCCTCGCTTCTTTTGATTCTAATTTAGAGAGAATCCTTTTAACGGCATCTTGGATTTTCTCTTCCGAATCATTAAACCTGATCTTTGCTGCGGCAACGGATCCCCATCGTTTTTCAAGACATAGCGCGAAATCGACCGTAGGAATTCCGGTTTCTGGGCTGTACATCGTGCTTAGAGCTTGTGCCATCCCACACCCGCACATTCCTTGATGACCGTGATAGAAACGAACTCCCAGAGGGAAATCCAAAGACAACTTTTTCAAAATTCCAAGTAATCTTTCTTTCTCATCCAAAGACATCAAACCTCCATTCGTTGAACATCCTCAATCCCCTCGTGCAAGAGCAGCTTCCTCAACGGCATCAACGTCCACACCCTGCCACCCCCCTCAAGACGCTCCTTGAAACTATACTTCGTGCTCGATGGTATCCTCGCCAATACCGTCCCGTCCCCGCTCCTCCACCGCAAGATGACTCGGTTCAGGTGCCCCTTTTTGTGCCGCACAACTCGCGCAATCATGCCGCGCTCTTGGAGCGCAGCGATCCGGCCTTCCGTCGCCCTTTCCTCCAGGTTGCTGCTGGCTGAATATACGGGAACCAGTTTGCTCATGCTTTTGGGGAACAAAAATCCTTCAGAAAATGTCAAGCATCCTAAGCGCCCCGGAGCAAGGCAAGCATCTCTTTTTATCAGGATTTGGACAGTAGATATTCCCAGGGGGATTAGGGGTCATTAGATTGACCGGCTGCCTGGTTCCGCAATACTGACAAAGAAATGTGGCTCCGTCTGTTGCCTCATCTTCGGAACTTATAAAGTCTGACACAGAAAGAACTCCTAATGACAGGATGCGGGAAAGAGTTTAACGAGAGTCCCGGCGCTCGTTCGTCCAGACCTGCTCAATTATGCGATTCGACTCTTTTTCGTGAGTGGTTTTATTGAAAACCAGGGAAGCGGTTTCCTGTTTTGCTCTCCTATCATTCCCCACCACCTCCGAAACCAAAGCGGAACCCAATCTTTCCAGAATCCTCCAACTGAATTAGGCTTCCAATGCCATCTCGACATGAAACGTACCTTTCAAGATAACCAATAACAGGCAAATTTTGTCCTGTCAAGACATTTTTTGTCGTACCTCAAACCCTATGCTGGCTGGAAGAATTTTTCCGGTGTTTTCAAATCTTCCAGAAAAACTGCCAGTTCCCCGGCCAGCAATTCATTGAATGCTTCCGGCGTATCGGTGCAGTTGTCCACTTAGAAACTCCTATACCTCGCCCCCACCATAGCACAAAAAAACTCTTGACAAGGAGAAATTTGCCCGGTAGTCTGCTCTTAGTTCAACAATTCGTCATCTAGCCGGGGACGGCATGGGTCGTCCCCCTTTAGCCTGACGGATTGATGGATGGCTAAAGAGAGGCTGAGGATGATGGAAGTTCAAAAGGCAATCATTTCAAGCCCACAATCAGTTGAGCCGAACCTAAACGCCGCAAGCCTTCAGTGGGTGCGCACGGTTCGGGATGCGTTGGTTATCCTGCCGGAAGTAACTGAACAACCCTGTATCGCAATCAATCACCGCACTATGTGCCAAGCTCCGCCACCGAGCCTTGCAACTTCCTACGGTGCTCCGGTTTTCGGGTCCGTGCAACTGCCAGGGAAATTCAGTGAATTGGTGTTTGGGCGCATCTAAAACAACCGGACCTGCCGCCGAAAGGCCAACACCGGGGCCAAACTAGCCCGGATTCACGATAAAACGTGAATTGCTAAGGTGGTTAGCTGAAATTCGCCCAAAAACATTCCAACTATAAAAATAATTCCTGCGATTTTTTAAGGTTATCCCCACCCACACATCACAACCTATCGGAAATAAACGCCCGTAGCCCATATACGCTCCACGGAACCGGGCGGCCCCACGTGGCCCCATACCCCGGCCTGGTCGAAGCCAGAGGGCACACGCGAGAGTAATGGTATTCCACTCGAATACACTTTATTTGCTGTAAGTGATTGAAAATACAGTGTTATCATACACTCAAACGGAGATTGTGGTGTAGATCGGGGGTATATCGAGGGTAGATTACCGACCCGACCTGGCCCTCGGCCTGTTACCCAGTCGGGTATCGAAACACCGCCCACCTTCACCCCATTTACCCCTGATTTTCCTGGCTAGAGGCAATGAGTCGTAGGGCGCGTGTAGCTCGTCGTACATCCTCGGCTGTGGGATGGCCGGAGAGGATGCGCTGCATGGATGCTGTGAGATCTGGCAGCATAGCCTGGGCGAGTCGCTGGTTGGCTTTGCGCTTGACTTGAGGAGCAGAACCGCCGTGAAATCGGCAGACGTTAGCACCCAGGACTGCCGGATTGCGGCATGGCAGCTTAGAGCGTTTGCGGCGGGCAGTGCAAACGGTTGGCATACCACAATAGGGTAGCACGGGAGTCAATCTGCTCGCTATTTTTCAGTCCCAGCGGTACTATCGGGATTTAGTAACCGTGGGTGAAAATACGCTGGGTGAAGTGCGCAAGTGTGTGATATAGCCATGCACGGATAGTTACCGTGGGAGCGTAAATGGGTTTGTTTGCAACAATGCTGCTTTGGTAGCACAATTGCTGCTGTAGTAGTGTCGTAACCGTATATCAAACGGAGGGAAACAATGAACGAAAACAGAATGAATAAGACCGATGAGGTTTTAAGGCGGATGCGTGAAGCGCAACCTGCTTTGTTTGAACGTGCTGAGGTTGTAGGAGTCTGGGTCTGGCTTTCCTTTGACTCCATTCCTAGCTCTGCCGTTCGGGATTTCCTGAAAGCAGAGGGATTTATCTGGAATCGCAAGCGTTCGGCTTGGCAACACTGCGGAGGGGTTTTCCGCCACCATGCTCACCATAACCCCAAAGAGGTTTATGGGGTTATCCAGGCCACCCTGCTGGAAGCGGAGGTGGCCTAACATGGAAAACGGAAACGGGATACTCTCTAAGATTAAAAAACTACAAGCCCTGGCTGGAAGCAACCCCAGTGAAGCAGAAGCAACGGCGGCTGCGGCGAAAGTACAGGAGCTTTTACGGGAACACAACCTGAGCATGACCGACGTAGATAACCATTGCGATGAGCAACTGGAAGCCTACGGTAAAACGGAATACTCCATTCCAAACACCAACAGGCTCACCATGACCTGGAAGTCCATACTGCTAAACGGCTTAGCGAAACACAACTTCTGTTTTGCTGTGAGGCATTCCGGCACCAGCCGGGTTTCCATTATCGGGAAACCCTCCAATGTCTCCGTGGTATGCTATCTTCTGGAATCCATTACCCCTCAAATCGAGCGTTTGGCTATGGAAGCCAGCCGGGAGGTGTTCAGTAACCGGGCTTTGTACCAGAGGGAATTTTGTTTCGGCGCAACTTCCCGGATTCTGGCCCGGTTACGGGAAGAGAAAGCAGCGGCGGAAGCAGTGTCGGAAAAATGCACTGCCTTAATGGTGGTAACAGGGAAAGAGCTTGCCAGGGCCGTCAAGTCCCATTTCCCCCACTTGCAGAATACAACTCACCCCATCGGCGGGCGGACAAGTGGCTACGGTGACGGACACCGGGCCGGGTCTAGTGTCGGGCTGCCACGCGGAGGGTTGGGAGCTGGCGGGCGGCGCTCATTGCAAGCCTGAGCCCTGAACCCCGGATTCTGCGGAGTCCGGGCTTGAGGGTTTACCCTCGTAGCGAAAATCCCATATCAAGGGAAGGGAAAAACAATGCTGACTGAAAAGTACAAACCCATGCAACTGTCTGAATTTGTTGGACTTGAAAAACCGAAAAAAATGATTGGAAATTGGCTTGAAAATCCGCAAACCCAATCGTTTCTATTCGTTGGGAAGCCTGGAACGGGCAAGACGGCGATGGCGGAAGCGATAGGCAAAGCTGTAGGTGCACAGGCTTGCGAGATTGTCCAAATTCCCTCCGGGAAGTGCGATCAGAAAACCGTCGAGCAACTATGGCGTGATACTCAATATCTGCCTTGGGGGAACTTTCGGGTCTATATCGTGAACGAGGCCGATAGGATGACCGATGGGGCCCAGATAGCTTTCCTGAGCTTACTGGACTCCATGCCTGTCAAGACAATTTTCATTTTCACCTGCAATGAAACAACCGGGTTGGAGACTCGATTTCTGTCCCGCTGCATGGTAATCGAGTTTTCCAATTACGGGATGAACGGCTGCGGTTCCAGGTTTCTAGCTGAAGTCTGGCGCAAGGAGTGTGTCAAACTGAAGGCGCAACCTCTGTTTCCGCCCGACTTCACCCGCATCCTGAAGAACTGCGGAAACAACCTTCGCGGCGCGCTCAATTCTCTAGAGAGCTTGCTGTTGGAGTCTTAACCACTATCGAATGGAGGGAAAGGAAAGTGGGTAAACTAAAAAGCATCGAAGAGGAACTGGTCGAGTGTCCCGGCTCGACTTGGGACGGTCAGACAATTTTCCCGCTCGACCGGGAAGTATAACGACTTCGGGCGGGAGCTTTTGGAGGCGTAACATGAGCCGGGAATGTATAGAGGACACCATCGGCAAGGTTGCGGAGTACATCCGCCACGGCCAAGCACTTGACGGGTTGGCGGATAGCGAGCGGCTCATCTGGCAGGTGTCCGAATTGGCGTCGAAGGCCGGCACCGATCCGCGTATGCTCGGAAAGGTTCGGTTGCATTTCAAGCGGGCTTTGGCGCAAGCCCTGACGCCTGGTGAGAATCCAAGGTTTGCAGCCTTTGCGGAGAATTGCTACGGGAAAACCGCAATCGCCATTGGCCGGAAACTTTAGCGACTTCGGGCCAGGCCGATTCCCCGGCCTGCCGAACGTGCGGAGTGATGATCCGCCGGGGCGGTACGCAAGCCGCCCCCAAAACGATAGGAGGTAAACATGGCCACACAACCGCGTAAACTGACGTACTGGGAGCATCTCTGCTTGAGGTGCAACCGGACGTTTGTGAGCGAATCGGAACACCCGCAGACCTGCGGGAAGTGTAAGACTAGAAGCTGGAATACACCGCCCCGCGCGGGCGGAAAAGGAGAAAGAAATGGAAAACGAATCAGAACGTAGCTACGCCAACGCTCGCCTGATCGCCGCCGCGCCGGACCTACTGGCACAACTGAAACTGATTCTCGCGCGCCTGGACATGGAGCCGGTTGACGCTGTGTTCCCGTGCTCTGCGATGCGCGAGGACATCCGCGCCGCCATCGCTATAGCGGAGGCCACCCAAGGCAAAGGGGGTGGGCTGTGAGCGGTAAAGCAATTCCGAGACCGTGGCGCATCGTTCTCCGGCTGGACCCACTGGACTGTGAGCACGTCGTATCTATTTCTGTGAGCGACAGCTACGGAGATGAAGTCGCCCGGTTCCATCCGTCGAAAAAGGCTGTAGCTCGCATGATTGTGAGTGCCGTCAACGCCCACGATGACCTGCTGGCAGCGGCGAAGGCTTGCCACGTTTGGGTTGTCCTGGCAACCGGACGCGATCCCAATGTAACGCATCCCAAAGCGATCAAGAACGCCATGGATGACTTGGCGGAGCTGGAAGCCGCCATCGCCAAGGCCGAAACCGATAGGAGTGGAACATGGCCACACAACCGCGCAAACTAATGGACATCGCAACTGCCCAATCGCTGTGGCTGGACTCGCTGAAAGCTCAGTACGTCAAGCCCTCTACTGCCAGACACTATCGCTTGATTCTGGGGCAGTTATCGGCCTGGACCGCGAGCAAGCATCTGGACCTGGGAGATTTGAAAGCGCTGCACCTGTCGCAGTTCATGGCTTCGCTGCCGATCTCCCAGAACACCGCAATTACGCGGGTCAAGACCTACAAGACCTTCTTCCGCTTCTGTGAGGAAAACGAGCTCATACAAATTTCCCCGGCCCGGAACCTGAAAGCTCCCCGGTATCAGCCGCCCGATAAGCGCCCCTACAGCCAGGAAGAGAACATTGCCATACTCCAAGCCTGTGACCACATCGGTAAGCCAGCCACGGCCCGCCTGGTGGCTAAAGCTGCCATTCTAGTGATGCGCCACCACGCCCTGCGAATCTCCGACGTTGCGGAGCTTCGCAGGGACGCCTTCTGTCCGGACGGGTTCCTGCGACTGAAAACGATCAAGACTGGGGCGCAGATCGAGCACCCCACAGTCCCGGTAGTCATACAGGCACTTGACTGCCTGCCGGGGGCGGGGGAGTATTATTTCCAGGACGGCCAGCGCAAGCCGGCTTATGTCCTGAACGACCTGAGTGTGCTTCTGCGGAAAGTCTATCTACTTTCCGGGGTGAAAGGGGCGCAGAACCATAGATTTCGGCATTCCAGGGCAAGTGAAATCCTGCTAGTGGGCGGGAGCATAGCCGACTGTGCTAGATTCCTGGGCATCAGTCCGCGGATCGCGGAGATGCATTATGCGCGATTCATGCCGGAGCACCGGGACCGGATCGTGGCCCTCATGGAAAAACTGAAAAACAGGGAATCGGGTAATGAAGCACTTGTTGTGTATTGACCTTTTATTCCCGTGTGGCGTATGGTAAGATTGCTGCCATGAAACGCGGAGAAAATCTCAGGAAGTATGACCATACCGGACCAACCTATAGAACGCGGCCAAATGAATATCGGGCATGGGCCGGAATGCTAACCAGATGCAGAAATAGAAACTTTAAGGATTATCTGCTTTATGGTGGACGTGGCATATCTGTCTGTGCCAAGTGGCTTTCTTTCGAGTCTTTTTATGCAGACATGGGAGTGAAGCCATCCCGGTATCATTCCCTCGACAGGTTTCCGAATGGCGATGGTAATTATGAGCCGGAGAATTGCCGCTGGGCTACTGCCAAAGAACAAGCACGGAATTGGAAACATCGCAATGTGCTTTTGCATTTTAATGGAGAATCTTTAACGATGCCTGAATGGGCTGAGCGGATCGGTATAGCAAGGTCGTCTTTGCGGGATAGATTGAGCGCTGGGTGGTCAATAGCAAAAGCATTCAACACTCCACCAATTAGACAACGGGAGAGAACGGCATTTGGAACTTTCAAAAAAGCCTCTTTGCATTGATATGTACGCTGGCTTGTTCGGCTGGGGCACTGCCTTTGCCGCAGAGGGCTTCCGCGTGATCGGCTTTGATTTGGAAGATATGAGCCGAAAGTTCGAGATACCGCGACCGGATGGTTGCGAGTTAGTCCTTCAAGATATTCGCACCCTGCACGGCTCCCAATTCAGGGACGCCACTGTCATTGTTGCTTCGCCGCCGTGCCAAGCATACAGCTACCGGGCAATGCCCTGGAAGCGGGCGAAGTCATTACCGCCCCCGTCTAACGAACTCTTTGACGCCTGCTTTCGGATTCAGCGGGAAGCCTGCGAAGCGGCAAGACATCATATTCCGATGGTCGTTGAGAACGTGAAGGGCGCGCAACCGTGGGTTGGTAAAGCTAAGGCCCATTTTGGCAGCTTCTACCTTTGGGGCGATGTGCCAGCGCTGATGCCGATTGCTGGGATTGAAGGCGTCAAGCAGCACGGTTCCGGCCCAAGCTGGTTCGATAACGAGATAGCGAAGCACGGCTCCCACTCCGCGGCTCGCAAGCACGCGTCCGCGATGATTGCCAGGATACCCTTCACCTTGGCACGGCATATTGCCTCGGTTTTTAAGCAACCGTACCAATGAAGGCACATCCTAGTACCGTAAATGGGCCTGCTGGTACTGGTAATAATAGTTGAGAATTTCCTTGACAAGTTCTTAGGGAAAGCGCACTCTGCGATAGATATGTTGGGACATGGGCAATCACGAACGCCAGAGAAAAAAGGTTTTCAGAGCGAAGTCTTGCCCAAGTCCCAAACTCTGAAAGGTGGGGAAGGGGAGCGGAAGTTAGCGAGACGCCAACAGGCGGCCTCAGTGAAGCCAAGCTCCCCTGACACACTAAAATCTAGTGGGTTGCGATCCCATACGCCTGATGCCAGTCTACCAAAACCTTACTACGAAGAGCCGGGCATTGTAATCTATTGCGCGGATTGCCGCGAAATCCTCCCCCTGCTGCCGGACAAGAGCGTGGACCTGGTGCTGACAGACCCGCCGTATGGCCATAACAATAATGACGGTGACCTGATAGCGAAACGGGAAGCCGCTCTGGGGCGTGGCGAAAGCGGCCCGGCCCGCCCTATTGCGAATGATGGGCCGGAGGCAAACGAATTGGTGCGTTTGCTTTTCACTCAATCGAAACGTCTATTGGATAAAGGCTGCTGCTGCTGCTGCTGCTGCGGCGGCGGTCCCGATCCACAATTCGCTCGCTGGTCATTATGGATGGACGAAATTCTCGGTTTCAAGATGTGTGTTGTATGGGACAAGGGCGGCTTAGGCATGGGTTGGCACTATCGGCGCAATTGGGAGTGTGTGCTGGTGAGCCAGACGAGCAAGTGGAATGGCGGATTGGCAACTCCAAACGTGATAAGATTCGGAAAAATCATCCCACAGATAACGCATCATCCAACTGAAAAGCCGGTCGAATTGAAAGCCTTTTTCGTGCGACTCCACAGCGATGAAGGAGAAACCGTGCTTGATCCTTTCATGGGCAGTGGGACAACGCTGGTTGCGGCAAAGCAGCTTGGCCGGAAGGCCATCGGCATCGAGATCGAGGAGAAATATTGCGAAATCGCGGTCAAGCGGCTCGCGCAGGCGCGGCTCCAATTCGAGCCCTGGAAGGAAACCGCCGAACAGGGGACCCTGCTGTGAGCCACATCGCCCTCTACGGCCCGCGCGTCCTGATAGCTTACTACATCGTTTTGTCGGCGGCCTATTTGTTTACTGGCGACTGGAAACGCGCCTTGTATTGGGCAGGAGCCTGCATCATCACGGTTGCGGTGACACTATGAGGCTCGCAGATGCGCCACTTCGCCAGCGCGATTACGCTGTGCTGGACCTACTGAAAGACGGGCGCTGGAAAACAATTATGTGGCTGACGCGGCACGCAAGCAATGAAACGATCACCTACCAGCAGACGGGCGTTTCCTGTTCCCTGCGGACTCTTCGGGCGCACGGGTATCCCGTCCGCAAGCACAGGATAGAAGTTCCCTGGACGAGCAAACTGTACGTTTACGGCCTGAAGAAGAATGGGGCAGGACAGCCATGAGCACTACTTCGACATCTACTGAGAGCAAACATGCGGCAGGGCGAAACACTGAGTATGGCAGTTCGCGGTTGCCGATCCGGGGGCCATGCCGACAATCCGTAGCTTGTCGGCCCCCGGACTATCTTCTTGAACAAGCCCGCAACCGGGACGCCGAAGAGATCATTCTCTGGACGCTCCAGTGTTTCACCTTTCCCGAACTCATGGAAATCCTCAAACAACAGACGCTCCACAACATCGCCCAATGCGATGAACTGTTGGAGAAAGTGAGGCGACAGAGTCCAGAAAATTGCAGCGGAAATCGGGCTCAAAACTAGAGATGGTTTTGAAACCCAGCAGGAAACGCAAAGAGGAATAGTGGGAAATGAGAACCACGGCAAAACCTGCGATGGTCGGTATACACAGCACGGAAGGGCTATTTATCGGACCACGACCCCGTCAGAAACGGGACAAGAACAGACGCCTGGTCTTCAACTTGCGGCTGATTGAGGGCCAATGGCGCAAAGTGCGGGTGTACGAAAGCCTGGAAGAGACGATAGCAAGAGAACGGAGAAAGCGAAATGGACGAATCTAAGGGGTTTCTTGAGTCCCATTGCCCGAACTTGAGTCTGGAATGCGACGAGATAGCTTCCCACATGACCCAAAAAGCCGAAATGCCCCACATGGTCGATTATGAAATCTACCGCATGGGTTATGAGGATGGCTTTTCCAGCGGGCGCAACTTTGAAAAACAAAAAATCGGCGTGCGACTTTCCGCAGCTTTCCTGATCGGCTGGGGGATAGGCTTCGGGCTGATGCTGCTGGTGAGCGTTTTATGAAGTGGTCGAACAGGGCCAACAAAGACAAGAAGTTCTTTTCCCTTGACGCGTGGAACCCAGCGACTGAGGCAAAAGCATTCCGGCTACTTGTGTTCTTGAATTTATGCACCTATCGCCAGGCAATCAAGGATATCACCATGACCTCGAAGCAGCGGGACTGGCTCAGCAGAAACGGCATTGTGAGCAAGCAAATGGCCAACAAGCTGTACACGATGCGCCTGCAAACGCTGCGGCTTTTCAAGGAGATGGTCCGAGAGCCGAAAACGGCCATGGAATTAGCGCAGGAAGCGGAAGAAGGGGAGGTGGGAAGGAATTGACCTCCCGGCAATGGCGCCGGGTATCCTGATGAAAGGAGGGCTAGAGTTTCGTTCGCTCTGCAATCGCGGGGTTCGGAGTGGAGACCGGACCCCTAAAACAGGAGGAAGGGGATGGGCACGGCACTACATAACGCGCTAGCAGCCATTGACGAAGAAACCGAAGGCAGGCCGGAAATGGCATTGATGCGGGCCAAGGCGCGCGGCTTGATGCGCGGCTACGATGCTCGCTGGTCCGCGCAGCAATATGCCGCCGTCTCCGTCGAGGACGTGCTGACCGCACAATTATACAACCCGGAAACTCTAGCAAGATCGCGGACGTTTGCTCTCGCCGGAAAAATAGATGTCCGAGCGGAGCTTGACAACAGGGCGGTCTTGATAGATCACAAGACAACTTCAGAAGACATTACCGATCCCAACAGCCAATACTGGCGGCAACTTATCGTGGAGGGGCAACTCTCCCACTACCTGTTGCTCGAATGGCTCAATGGGCGCAAAGCCGATGCCGCCGTATGGGACGTAATCCGCAAGCCTTCCATCTCCCCGCGCCAGCTTACCAAGCCAGAGCAAAAAGAACTGACATTTTCAAAGACCTGGTTCGGTTCCGAACTCTCCGAAGATCAAATCCAGGAAGCCATCGCCAGCGGTCGGGAAACCTACCTGCTCTACGAAGTGCGTCTCGCTCACGACTGCATCACAGAACGCCCTGAACGCTACTTTCAGCGACGCACAATCCCTCGGCTGGATAGCGAGATCATGGAATACGCCCGCGAGCTTTGGGACCACTCCCAGGACATCATCGTGGCGCGCCGCACAGGACGGCACCCGCGCAATAGTGGGGCCTGCATGCTCTACGGTTCACCCTGCCATTTTCTCGGCGTGTGCTCCGGCTACGATGATATTGACTCCGATAAGTGGCAGCGCAAAGCTTGGGTGCATTCCGAGCTTCCGGTGCTCAGTGATAAGAGCGGCGCGGAAATACTGACAAATTCCCGTGTGCGCGCCTGGCAAACCTGCCGAAGGAAACACCAGTTCTCTTACGAGTTCGGTGTCGAAAGAGTTGAAGTCGAAGATCGGGATTCTCTCATCTTCGGCACATTGATGCACAAAGCACTGGCCGCATGGTGGCGGTGCTACATTCCACAAGGAGGAAACGATGGCAACTACAGCAGCGCCCCGGTCATCGAGGCCGGGATCGCAAGTTAGCCCACCCACAGCGAAGGACTATTCCGCTCTTATCAAGACGGGAGCTTCCGGGCTTCCCAATCGCTACGCCCTGCACGCCGTGGAGGGCTGGGGCAAGACATCGCTCGGGGCAATGTTCCCTAAAACGCTCTTCTTGCAGAGCAAAGGAGAAACGGGACTCGAAACTCTTATCCAGAACGGACGGCTTCCAGAAACTCCACACTTCCCGGAGGCTGAGACTTGGCAGGGCTTCCTGGAAATACTGGATTGGGTGCGTAATGGCACGCACGATTACAAAACCCTGGTCCTCGACGCCATGAATGGATTTGAACGGCTGTGCCACGAGCACGTTTGCAGCCGCGACTTCTCGAACGATTGGAGCGATAAGGGATTCGAGGGCTACAAGCGCGGCTACCAGATCGCTCTTGCCGACTGGCGGGAAGCCCTGAACCGGCTGGATGCGATTCGGCTGGAACGCCGTATGACCATCTTTATGCTGCTCCACACGAAGGTTGGCACGTTCAAAAACCCGGAAGGTCCTGACTTTGACCGATACCAGCCCGATATGCAAGCGGGCACCTGGAGCCTGACAGCGAAGTGGAGCGACGCGGTACTGTTTGGGAACTTCGAGACCGTGGTGGCTGGCGGCGAAGTGGGCGATAAAAAGGCAGGGCGGAAAGGCAAAGGCATCGGCGGCAACGTCCGCATCCTCTACACCGAGCGCCACGCCGCGTACGATGCCAAGAACCGCCTTGGCTTGCCGCCTGAGATTGAAATGGGCAACTCGCCGCAAGCCGCTTTCCAGGCGCTCGCGGAAGCGGTCAAACAAGGCCGGATAAACGGCCAGACAGGGGGTCAGTAATGTCCGGTCCATATTACGAGGAAGGAAGCTACGAAGCTGAGGTTGTTCAACAGGCTCTGGGTAAAAACCAAAAAGGCACCCCGCAGTTTGTTCTCCGGGTCCGCATCCTGCATCAATTTGTCAACGGCGAACGAATGAATGTCCGCAACCAATACGAGCGCACCATCTATATGTACCTCACCGAAGGTGCGGCTCCCTATACCATCGAGAAGCTGGAAAGTATTGGATTCGCGGGCACGTCCTTCAGAGAGCTTGATCCCAATGAGAGCGACCATTGCGACTTCAGAGGACAGCCAGTCAACGTAGTCTGCAAACACGAGCCGGACCAAAACGGAGAGGACCGCGAAAAGTGGGATATAGCTCGGATCGGCAGTGGAGAAATTGAAACCACGCCGTTAGAGCCTGCCGAGACTCGTAAGTTGGATGCGCTGTTCGGCAAATCGCTGAGCAAGCCAGCGAAAGCCTCCAAATTGGCCCCAGTGCAAAACAATGATGCGATAACCGATGATGATATTCCATTTTGACCAACGACTGGCAGGAAGAGAAAGGGAAGCGGATGAGCGAGTTAACAAAATACATCGGGCATTCCTGCCCCGATTGTGGCTCCGAGTGCGATTGTAGCTCTGGGGAACTCCTCGGAATTGGCTGGTGTCTGCACGATTGCTCCGAAACCATACCGGACCCGTTGAACCAGCCGGAGGATGGGGAATGAACTCCACGGGGCAGATTACAGAACTGAACGCCGGGCAAAGCGCACGATTAGCCGAGTGGCGTGATAAGTGGCTACAAATTGGATTATGCACCGATCCGGCTGATCGAAAAGCGGCACAGGCTGGAGTCGCTGCTGCCTACCACGCTGCGAACCTCAAAGCACCCGAAATGTTTGTGTGGCTTCAGTCCCCCCTGGAAGGTGCGGTGGGTTCTTGGATGCTTTCGCAATCGGATCAGGTCGGAGATCAGGTCCGGGATCAGGTCCGGGCTCAGGTCCTAGCTCAGGTCCGGGCTCAGGTCGGGGCTCAGGTCTGGGCTCAGGTCCGGGCTCAGGTCGGGGCTCAGGTCTGGGCTCAGGTCTGGGCTCAGGTCTGGGCTCAGGTCTGGGCTCATCAGGTCGGTTACGCGAGTGCGTGCTGGGGGCAACACGACGCAAGCTGGTTGGCATGGCTGGATTATTTCCGCGTCGTGGTGGCGGTGGCTTCCACTGAGCGGGCTAGCGGATTGATTCGGATCGCGGAATGCTGCGGGTGGTGGTGGCCGAAACGGGGTGCCGTGATCTTGACGGAGCGCCCTGTGCATCTTGCGCGAGACGAGCGGGGGAGGCTCCACTCGGAGAGCCGGGCCGCTATTGAGTATCCAGACGGCTGGGGAGTTTTCGCGTGGCACGGTATCCACGTTCCCAAGAGCGTGATCCTGGAGCGCGAGAAGCTGACAGTGGAGCAAGTAATCTCAGAAAAAAACACGGAAGTTCGACGGGCAATGAGAAATCTCTACGGCAATGAGAGATTCATGCGTGATGCAGGGGGAGAGGAAATCAGCCGCAGCGATAAACACGGCTGCCGGTTGCTGCGACTCCACCTGCCAGGCGATCCCGTAGAGATTAAGATGGTGGAGCTAACCTGTCCGTCCACCGGGAAGGTGTATTATGAGCGAGTACCCCCCGATATCAGGGACGCAGTGGAGGCACTCGGATGGAGGTTCAACATTAAACCGGCTGACTATCGGCCAGATTGGGAGACGTGAAATGATGAAACTTAATTTCCGGCAAGGCGACGTTGGGTTTGTCGAAAAGAAGGTACCAGAAGATGCGAAGCGGATACCATTCCGTCCGTTCGCGCTGGGGGAAGTGACGGGACATTCCCATTGTGTTGTGGGAGAGGATGTGCCCCTGTGCGAAATGTACGAGAAAGACGGAGTGGTCTACGTCCGAGCCTTGGGCGACCTGCGCGTCCAACACCAGGACCATGACCCGTCCGGCTCTGTCAGTGTGCTCCCGAAGGGGTGGGAGGGCGAGATTGTAATCGCCAAGGAGTATGACGAAGGGGGCGATTTCCGGGTGTGCGATTAACCGACAAAACGGAGGCTGCGAGGAACCGGGAGGGGGAATGATTATCACCACAAAGTTTCGTAACGTTCCCGCCTCTAAAATTTCTCGATGTGTCCGGAAAGGTCTTTCCCATGATTCCTTTAAAGCCGCTTGGAAATCTTTTCGAGGAAAAGAAGTGGAAATTATAAACAAACCTATTGAGCGAGTTTGGGGCGGGGAAGGCGAATTTTGCTGCGCTGGTCCTTTATACGAAGTAAACGAAGAATGGCTGCGCGCAAACGGTTTCGGCACCGACCTGAAGAGTTATGTTTGTGCCCACATGATTGAGAAGGCTGATGCTCTTTTGTCTTGATTGCGATTCAGTGGCCCCGGAAGGGACAAGGCGCGGCTGTCTGCGCTGTGGCAGTCTGGCTCTTTATCCGATCCGCTCCTGGATTGATAGAATACCGCCAACGGAAGAAATCCGGGAGACGGGCATACAGCGCTATTGGAGAGAAGAAAGCCAAGGTTCGCACGGTCTAATAAGTTCTCCGGGCCACTCTTCGGAGTGAGCTAATTTACAAGCCGGAAAGGTGAAAGCGCCATGAGTAGGCCGGAGCGCCGCAAAGCCAAGATAACCCGTCGCATCATGGAACCACTGTTCTGTTGGATCAATCGGTACTGGGAGGGCACCACGCTGGAGCATTGCCTGCAAAGCGCGCGGGCGGCAATCAGGAAAAGTTTATTGAAGGATTCTCCGGGCACCCGCCGAGCGGGTCGCTAACTTGCAAGATGTGTGAAAAACGAGCGTGCGACCAAAGGGGACGGGACTTGTGGCTCGTCCCTTCAAATAAACTAATTGGATTGATGTGGCCGATCAAAAGCGTTGGTTCAAGTTGTGGTGCTCGGCCCCTGGGGACGATGACCTGCTAGCTCTTCCTGCGGGGCTTCGCTGGTCTTGGGCAGCCTTGGGGTGTTACACGAAAGAGCACGGGACGAAGGGTACGGTAAAAGTGAGCGAAACAAACGTGGTTCTTGCGGGGCAGATGGGCGTACCCATTGAAGCACTCAAAAACACCATTCTAATGCTGCCGCACTTGTCTGTTAATGAGGTCGGACAACGTAACGGTAGTTTTGTCGTTACATGGGCTAACTGGCATAAGTATCAAGAGGATAGCACTACTGCCCAAAGGCAGCAATCGTTACGGTCTAAGAGGAGAGGAGAAGAGAAGAGAAGAGATAAGAATAAAATATCTAAAGATATTTTCCCTGCTACCCCTCCGAAACCGTCTGCCGAAAATGACTTCAAGCCTGAAGATCGCTGGCTGGTTGAATTTCTGACAAAACAACCCCTTGTCCAGTTCCGGGAAGTTGAACTGGAGGCGCTTCTCGATGCCCAGTGGTGGGAGCGAACGGCCCTCGCGTGCCACGGGATTGATCGAAATTTCATCGAGAAGGAATTTGCGAAGATGGGTAATTGGCTCGCCACCCATCGCGGACGAAGACCCACCAAGCGCTTCATCCAAAGCTGGCTTTGCCGGGCAGGGGAGCCGCAATGAAAAAACGAAACGCGGAGGCTCAGAAAGTCGAGGAATCCCAGCGCAAGTTTATCCCCACCTGCGGTGTCTGCGATGATGGCTGGGTCCACCTGGTCCAGAAAGTTACGTCGTGGTTCGATGGGAAAAAACACATCGTGAACTTACCCGATGATCGGAAGATTCGCTCGCAACTGCCTACAACAGAGATTTTTGAGGACCACCGCGTAATGTACTACCGAGCGGTCAATCGTTGCGAGTGTTGGCCCATTGCGACGAAGCGGGATCCCTCGGGACCCCATTACGACTATTTGCAGAATTACAACAAGGGGCGGCGGGCGCCGCTGTTGTTGGCAGACGTGATGAAAAAAGCAGGGGAGGTGTAGGGTGAAAAAACAGGGAATCGAATTTGAGCGAGCAGGAATGACATTCCGCCCAACACCGAAGGAGCCCCCAGCTAGCCGGAATTGGATATTGGAAAAGATTCTAACTGACGTGGCTATTGAGTACGCTTTCGCTGTAGAGGAAAACGGTCCTTTTAATTCAGCCCATGAGGGATACGCGGTTATCCTGGAAGAATTGGACGAGTTGAAAGCGTGGGTCTGGACGAAGAAAAGTAACCGAGATGTCGCGCAAATGCGCCATGAGGCCATCCAGGTTGCGGCTATGGCGGTACGATTCGTGAGCGATCTTTGCGATAGCCCAAAGGTATTGCAGGATCACGATTTGAAGATAACAAACCGATGAGTGAAAAGACTTGGGAGGATGTGGAATGAAACCGCATTGGCTCGCCATTCTAAACTGGCTCTATCACTACCCGGAGATCGAGATTAACTACGATCCTCCGAATGTCCCGCGTGCCAGGTGGACATGCTTCTGGTCGTCTCCGAGTAGGCGCGAGCACATGCTGAAAACACTCGCCGTGATGGGCGAAGAAACCCATGTTGGCCGCATTACAAAACCAGCGATTGAGCACTTGGAAGGCGGTACACCGAAACTCAACACCTCCACTTTCAAGGCCCTCATAAAACGCGGCTGGGTGCGGCCAGTTAAGATGCGGGCACCGGGGCAAGGGTTGTCTGGAATGTATTGGTGGCAACTAAGCGATAGCGGGAAAGCTGAACTGATGCGGCATACGTTCCGAAGGGGCTGTTCTACCAAATCAAATTAGCACGGGGTATAACTAGAGATGGGCGGAAAGATCACCGTGAAAATCTGCGAGAGTTGCGGCAGGAAATACAAATTCCGGTATTGGGACGGAATCCTGCGAAAGTACCGCTGCATTTACTGCGGCAACCCGACCGGGAAACAGGAGAAAAGGCAATGATTGATAAAAAGGCTGCCCTGGAGAGAATTACTGCAATAAGACGGACCATCCCGTCAGGTAGCATCTATGGGCAGAGCCCCGATTTCCTTTGGCTCTGTGGCCTATTGGAAACCATGTTAAACAACACGCTAGATGATGCCAGGCAGGTCATAAAAGAGGCTGTAGCTGCCGAGCGTGAGAGGTGTGCGGAAATTGCGGATAACGACTTGCATGGGGTGCGTGGGGTAATTGTACGCGCTGAGGAGCGATTGGATGGTGGAGCCAGCGCCGCAGCCACCATCCGTATAGCTGCTGCTATCAGGAGGGCTCAAGAATGAAGGGAAGCGACTGTACCAAAGAGCAACTGGCCGCTGCGGAGCAGTTCCTGGTCTTAACGGAGCAAAAGCCTGGCCACGTTGCGCTGGACGGTGAATATGCTCAAATCAGGCGTTCGGAACTGATCCGCCTGCTGGCGTGGTATGGGGCGATCCGGCACGAGGCGGGCGTAACCTTGAATGGGACAACGGAACAACCGGCTCCGGTGTTTGCTATCAATCCCGAAACTGAGATTAAAAGCACGACACCGATTGAAGAATTGGAACTGACCGTCCGTGCTTTCAACGTCCTAAAAACGTGGACGCCGATTCAAACGGCAGAAGAATTGTCGCAATGGAGCCGTGAAGAGTTGTTGCGGTTGAGAAATTGCGGTGCGCACAGCGTCCGGAACATGGAAGCGGCGCTCAAGCAAGTGGGGATGCGACTAAAAATGAGCAAACCAAAAACGGGGTGAAAAATGTATTGGTTATTGTCTAAGTTGTTGCGGCGACGCATTGTCTGGCTGATAGGTTACGAAGGGAGGGTTTACAAAACCTTGGCTTACCAGCATCCAGATGGGCGGCGAGTGTGCGCACCTGTTTATTTCTTCCAGAATGTCGGCCACGTTTGGTTGCACGAGGATGGCACGACTTCAGGCAGTGCATGTTACATCGCGCGGTGGGCGGCTGAAAAGCCACCCATCGTACCTGTCAGGAAAGAATGCCCAAAGCACGGAGGCTAAAAGGGAGGGCTGGAGGATGAGTATGGTAGCAGTGGGAATTGATCCGGGTCTGGACGGGGCTGTGGCAATCATCCATCAGGGCGGGCGGGTAGAATTCCACGATACCCCGACCGTCCGAATTGGCAAGAAAAGAGATTATGATTTGCCCGGGATGGCCGAGATTATGCGACGGCTAGATGACATTGACGTAGCTCCTTACAAGGTTCTGGCCGGGCTGGAGCTTGTCCACTCAATGCCGGGACAGGGAGTTGCCTCAATGTTCTCGTTTGGTGGCGGCTTCCGGGCCTGGGAGATGGCCCTGGTTGCCTTCAAAATTCCATATGAATTGGTCTCCCCACAACGATGGAAGAAAGCTATGATGGATGGGCAGCGAAAAGACAAGGATGCAAGCCGGGTTGTAGCCTGCCGTTTGTTTCCTGGGTGCGCCGACGAACTGAAACTAAAGAAGCACCACGGCAGAGCCGATGCGCTGCTGGTGGCTGAATTTCTACGGAGACGGTATGGTTTCGGAAACTATCGCCCTACCGAAAGATGAAAGGCGAAAGCTGAGTAGCGAAGACGGTATCCAGCCCGGCCACCGTCCCATTCGAGATGCCGTGGGCCTTAGATCGCATGACGAGAAGGGCGCTAGGGTATACCAAAAAGGCGCTCAGTCCGTCCGACCTGCGGACGGGTCCACGGCTACAGGTTCCCTTGCTGCGTTTAGGCGCAGCCAAAATTCAGACGGGGAGAAGGCGCCGGTGAAACTATTCGAGGAGGAGTGAGGAAATGAGCGAATACCCACCAGAAGGTTTTGGTCTTCCTGTTTTAATGCCGAATCCACATATTGAATGTGAAAAGGTGTTGGCTCAACGGGATCGGAAGAATGCTAAATTGAAACGCCAACTCACAAACGCGCTTAAAAACAATCATGATCGCAACGTATCCCTGGATGGCTACAGGAAGATGCGCTCTGTGGTTAAGAAAGCGAGTAATTGGATGAACGACGAAGTGGAAGAGTTGATTGAGGCCGCGAAGGACTACCGCAACTTAAGAAGGGGTCGAGGTGTCCCGATGTCATCCTGTGCAGCAGAAAAGTGCCTTTCTCGCGTCTTCGCCGCTATCGCCGCATTTGAGGAAAGAAGAGAGAAGGATGCCACCGCATCCGGTCCGCCAACCGCCGACTAGGAATCCCCCCACAGTTCCGGGGTGTTGGGGATCGGCCCGATCCCTACGGCGCGGGCAAAATAGCTGCTGCGTCCGTAAGTCAGGCCCTCCAGCGCCTGGCGGCGCGGCAGGCTCCTGGTATAAGAAACATGGATCACTCGCGGCGGCTCATTCGCTGCGGACCGCTCTAAAATCACCTGGTCGAACGGCAACCCGGAATCCAGCCTGATCCAGTCAAAAACACCCTCCAGATCAACTCCTGGAATCTTGAAGTCGCAGGCGCAATGCTCAGCCGTAGCGATATGCTGGCTGTTGGGGGTCTTGCTCACCATCGCATTGACTTCCGGGGAACGATACCCGCTCGTGATGATGATGGGTTTCCCGCCGCACCTCGCCCGCACCTGCTCTAAAATCTTCTCGCACATTTCCGTAAAGCAAGGCAAGGCTTCCGGCGGAATCGGCCCGCTTCGCTCAAACTCGACTTTGCGAAAATGATTGCTTAGGAGCACCTCTTGGGCTTCTTGATCCTTTCCCTGATCCATGTGGACGGCCTCCGTTTCTTCGCCTGCTTCTCGGATAGGAAACGCCCTGTTCCGGCGCAGCGGTAACGGTACATGTTGACCCCCTATTAATTATTTGACCCTCTCATCGCGCGGGGTCAATGACCCACTTGGATCAGGGGCGTAACGAGAGGGCCGATTCTTCATTTCCAGAGTGTGGCAGCGTAACAGCAGTGTCAAGGTTTATTATTGACTTGATCGAACAAAAAATCCAAAGCCTTCTGAATGAGGCAAAAGAAAAAGGCGGTCACTGAAATGTAACCGCCTTCTATCTTGTGGGGGTGCCTAAGGGGGCCGCCGGACTTTGGACCCTACGCGGCGGGGGTGCAAATCCCCTCACCTCCACCAACGTCAAACGCGGGCGTGGCGAAATCGGTAGCCGCGCTGGGCTTGGGTCCCAGTGGGATGCCCTGGTTAAGGGATGACATCCCGTGCGGGTTCGACTCCCGCCGCCCGTACCAGTTTTACTCTAGCACACCAATGCATCCTCCTCCAAGAATCATTATAGCGGCTATTGACTCTTTAATCACTCCTTGCGTAAAGTACATACTTCCGAGTTCGGGCGCAGCGGTAACGGTACATTTATCCGCCCTCCAACATCCTAATAAAAATCCATATCAGTCCGGCCCCAACTCCCCCAGAACCGGCGGAAATAAAGATCGGGCGGGCCCTACTGTTGTTTCGCGTGAGATATTTTTCCAGTGCGCCCATTCGCTCACCCTGCTCCTGGAAGCGCCGATTCGACTCATCGCGCAGAGTGTCCAGGGAATGCGACAATCCACTAATATCGCCCGTCAGCCTTCCGATTTTCTCGTAAATGCCGTCCAGTTCTGCCGCCATCAGCGCCCCCCGTACCGTAGACCCACCCCAAACCTCGGCACCCACCGCTGGCCCACCAAACCGGGCGAATAGGCCCCCTTGAACAGGCCCACGATCCCCATTTGGTCTTTCAGTCGGTATTCCAGCATGAACCCCCCGTCGAATAGGCCGTAGGTGGCGTCAGGTCGCGTGGTGATGCCCCCGCCGGTCAAAGCTGATACCGTAAACCGCCCTGCGGTGAACAGGGGCCTCCCAAAGCCCTGCACGAGGTCATACACAGGATTCCTGACATCCGGCCCCCTGGCGCTCAGGCAGGAGATCGAGTAGAAGCTGGCGGACTCCGGCTCGACAAACAGGCAGGCGTGCCCGGCGGCGTTCGTTTGGGCCGCCCCGTCCACGCTGGCCCCCAGGAAGGCCGAGTAGGTCTGCGCCCGAAGAGCTTCCCCGGCCAGTAACATACCGGCCAGTAACATACCGATAAGTAAGCGGATCATTTCTTCGCCTCCTCCTCATGCGCCTTCTGGTCGCGGGCCTTGAATGCGGCAAATGCTAGAGCAAGCAACCCCGAAACAACTGCCCAGTCTGGGTTGGTCGCTGGATCATTGTCAAACAAAGGTTGCAGGATTGCCCCGAGCGCCGCGAACAAAGCGCCTAGCCCACCCAGGGATGTTCTCCAACTCTTCGGTGTTTTCTCAGCCAATTTCTTTGCCTCCTTCCCAATGAACCAGTAAAACAGTTTGTTCTTTAACCAAGACATCATTTCCTCCACCAGAACCTTGCCCACTCTCAACCCCGCAGTTCTTTAGTGAGCATCCGAACGCGGGTCAATCTGAGCACTGTGGGACTGTGAAGGGAGTAGATTTACAAAAAACAGAATCCCCAACACAGTCAGGAGACGGATTCTCCCCAGTGGGGAATGTCCGGTTCCCGAATCTCCAGCAGTTCTCTTTGATTTTGTCAATTTATATCACCTCCTTTACCTCCACCACCAGACTATTGTACAGGCTCCCGCAATGACGCTGGCCAGCTTGAAAGCCGTGTCCAAAACCATCTTCCCGCGATCCTGTTTCTCTTGGGCAAACTCCAAAAGCTCAAGGAAAATGGTCAGGTAGATCAGGATGACTTGTCCCAGGAGCATCACAATCAGCGCGGTCAGGCGGTCAGGAATTATCCCACGGGCAACATAGACGATTACGGATGCCGTGGAAAACCACCCGACAATGTGGCCCGCCGTCCGAACCGGGAATGATCTGGATTTCCAGGTAGCCATTTGCGTCTATCTCCTTTCCAGGCTTCCATAAGCCACCCCCCACGGTCTTCCGCTACCAAGGGGATCACAAGCCCCGCCATGCCCGATCATGTGTGTTGTGGTGATCTGCGGGTAAAATTTACAGCGCTCATCCTTCCGAATCAGGTAGTAAAGCATGTGTCTGATTTCATGGATCAAGATACCCACGTCCCGGCTAACAAGGAAGATCACGGGAAGCTCGTAGGTTCCCATATCTGTAAGTCCAATGTAGCAATGATCGTATTTTCTGCCTTCGTAGTCCCATATTCCCTGCTCCAGACAACCATCTTCCTGAATGATCGAGCGATGATAAATTACCGCATAGCGTCTGGGTATGGCAATGGTTTCCGCGACTGCGCGAAGTTCCCGGATCGCCGTTCCCATCGCCACCGAACTGTCCTCCTTGCTGATCGGTCCAATGATGAATATGGTGGAGCCGTGGTGGACATAGATACTGTAATTGTTCCCAAAGCGCTTGACGATTTGAGGTACTGCTATGCGGTTTTTCACCCACTCCGGCGGATAATCCGCTTCCTGCCCGGCTGCAAACCTAACGGCCAGAACGAAAACCGCAACCAGTAAAAACCAGTGAAGAAAAACATTTAGCGGTTGCTGGATTTTATTGTTCATGGCTCATACCTCAGTGGATCGCACTCTCCGCCATGCTCGATAAACTGGTACTCCCAAAATAGTCCACTCGGACACATGTTCCCGGCATGATTCAGAAACCAGATCAAGTGCATAAATTCATGAGTCGGAGCGGCCCCTTTAACCATGTAGAGGGTAGGGATCGCCACCCCTACAATATCGGAGTACCCCTGGACACACGGGTTCCCATCAATCAGGGTTGTGTAATCGGGATTCGCCCGAAGGTAGCTAAGCTCATCCTCTTTCATTAAATGTCCCGCGAGGAATCCTCCCCCTCCAGTTCTGCCGGTGCAATTCGACTCCACGAAGATCACTTGGTAAACTTCCGGCCCCTTGACCTCCAAGTCAATCCTGCGCACCCTGTCCATGGCCTCATCCAGGGATTCGCGCACAATTACATCTTCTTCCGTTTCAATAGCAGGGGAGGCTACCGGGGGTGTTGGCTGGGTCACCGGCACCCTCCCCCCGCCGCAGCCGGAAGCTACTACGACTGCGACAAACAGAATTGCAAAACTGCTTCTCATTCCAACTCCAGCCTGCTGATAATCACCCGGCTCCGGCCCGATGGGGTTACTTCCGTAATGGTAAGCACTAGGTTGTCCACGTTGACCTGGGTAGTGGCGCTGGCATTGTTTCCCGTATTTGGACGGATAGCCCCTCTTACAGTAACCGTAGTTGTAGAAGCCTGGCATCCCGCATTGACCGCTACAGCGCCCGTAGCGTCCCTTGTGGCCCATGCCGTACCGCCCGTGCCGGAAGCATATTGCAATAACGCTTCCGGGTCAGAGGCCATGCAGGTTGCCGTGTCTGCGCTGTTCCAAATCTCTAGGGGCCCAGTTGCTGGCGTCGAGGCATGGCTTCTGGCAATGATGGCGTGGTCGTACTTACCGTCTACCTGCGTTACGTTGTTCCCCGACGTAACGCCCATCGCTTCCCAGGTCAGCGCCTTCTTCCATGTCGAGGTAGGCGCATCGTTTCGGCCAACGCAGGTAGTTTTTACGCTGGCCGCCGGGTTGCCATTCGTTGCGTCATCGGCATCGGTCAGGCTGGTATCGCAGGCCCCCGACTGCGTGGCTGCAAAGCCATGCCCAGCGGCAAACGGCTGAGAATAAGTTACCGCCCACAGACTCAGGGCCGACAGCATCAAAACGGCCAGGAAGTATTTTTTCATCAATCCCTCGTCGCGTGAATCCCGATGATGATGTTGGTAACCACGCCGCTCACCGCCGTTACCTCAACCATCAGAGGCGTGTTTGCGGCTACCCCGGCGCTGGAAAACGTAACGCTGTTTGCGCCATCCAAATCACAAACCAAGTTGGAAGTCAGCGCCGCCGTGCCCCCACTGAACGGAGCCGCCTCAGATGTTTTGCGGAGGTTGATGGTTGCGCTGGTTCCGCCCAATACCGCGCAGAATACCCGCGTCAGAGTAACGGCATGGCTCTCGTGCATTGCCATGAACTTGTAACTGTCATCGGTGGTCGGGGTCTCCCAGGATACGGCCTTGTTGAATGACTTGTTGGCCGCCGCCATTTGCGCCGAACTGACCGTGGTGCAGTCCTGCACCGCGCCTGAGGCATCCACGCCAAGCGGGAATTGCGCCGTGCAGTTGGCTCCATCCGCAGCCAGCGCCGTGGCTGTCGCCGCCAAGCTGACCGTGATATTGTCGGGAACCTGCCCATCCGTTACCGCCCCATTCAGGCTTTCCAGGTTGGGCAGTCTGGCAGCCCCGATTGTGCCGGAGGCGAAGAAGTCCGTTGCCGAGTCGCCCGCATTGGCTGTGGTCGCGGTTGTCGCCGTATCCGCGTTGCCCGTCAGAGCGCCCGTTACATTCCCCGTCAGTGTTGCCGTGATCGTGCCCGCTGCGAAGTCTCCTAAAGCATCCCGCAGGACAATGCGCTCCGCTGTGTTGGCGGCAGTGGCGCTGTGGGCGTCCGTCGCCCCGGTGTGGGAGTCCAGTTCCGCTTGCGTGGCAATATCGGCGTCCACCTCCGAGGCCCCAATGGAACTCCCGAAGGGGTTGTCCATCCATGTCCAGGTATCCGTCGCCGTACAGATGCCCAAGCGAAGCCCGGCAGCCGCGTCGCTATCGAAATAGACATCCCCAACCGTGCAAGTGGCCGGAGGAGTAATAGAGTTTGGAAGCCCTAAGATACCCGCCGCGCTGCGCAGCGACGCGCCCGAACCCACCACCATTGCCGCAGTCGTGTTGGTCCCCGCTCCCACCAGATCGAACGTCGTAGAGCCCCCACCAGCTATTGTACAGGTCGTCTGATCCGTGTCATCAGCGCAGGATACTCCCGCTCCTTCAAAGTTCAGCGTTGTTCTCTGTGTGAGCGGAGCATTCTCATCGTCAACCGTGTCGTATCCGCCACCGGCCCCCCCATCGCCCAGCAAGGTCCAGGTATCTGCGGCAGTACAACCGAGCCAGTTCTGGCCAACCGTAGCATCCGTGTCGAAATAAATCTCGCCTACATCACAATTTGCCGGTGGCGTTGGTCCGCGAGGAACAATCTGTCCTGCGGGATCAGATTGTGTCCAGCCCATACTGGTAATCCCTAATATGAGCAGAATGACCCAAAAAGTTTTTTTCATGTTAATTCACCACCCAATAGCTCAGGCACGCCGGGTTGGTTGTCGGAGCCGCGCTTGCCGTAATCGTGAAAGAAGTTCCGGCAGTCCTGGCCGTGATCGTGTAGAGCCGCCCTGTCGTTGTGTTGCAGGTTACGGAAAGCCGCGTCCCCAGGCTGGAATCCTCCATAATAAAAATTTGGCTGTTGGCTGTTACGGCAGTGGTGCTTACCACCGTGTTGGTGTCGGCGGCGTCAATCACGACGGAGCCTGCTGATGCGGCCACACAAGCCGCATCTCCGGCAGAGTCAGAGCAATTAGTGGCGGTGTCAACCCGCTGCGTTTGTAATAGCGAAGTGCCCGCCGAACTTCCCAGGTAAACCTTGGTTACGCTGGAATTACCGAGTACGGCCGTATTCGAGCCTGCGCCGATAGCATTGTAGCCGATGACGATTTCGTTGGCATCTCCATCCGCATTTGCCTTGGTAAGATTACCCAAGTAAACAGAAGTGTTGCTGGTCTGATTTGGCGTGCTTCCATCAGCTATGAACCTACCCGCTTCCCTGCCAAGGGCAGAATTGCTAAAGCCTGTTGTATTACTAAAAAGAGCACTCAAACCAAGGGCTGCATTTTCGTAGCCTGTTGTATTACTAAAAAGAGAAAGCGCACCAAAGACTGCATTTTCGTAGCCGGTTGTGTTAGTATAAAGAGAATTCACACCAAAGGCTGCATTGTAATAGCCTAGGGTATTATTAAAAAACGCTTGAAAACCAAGGACGGAGTTTAAAGAACCATGGGATGTGCTTGTGGCGGTACTCCCCATCGTGAGATTTCCGGCAGTAACTCCCACAAAGGTGTTCTGTCCAAGAGGAACAGCCGAATCCCCGGTGGGATGGTGGAAGTTGTGAACGAACCGATCCGCACCCTTGTAGATCACACCGGTTGTAGAAGTGGTGGTGTCGGGGATGGTGATAGCTCCCACGCTGCTAAATGTTACTGCGCCCGGCAAGGTGATTAGACTTCCGCTATCAGTGATCTGTGAATTCACCAGGTTCGTGCCGTCGCCTTTTTGGATAGTGTTCAGCGTGGCATCGGCGGTTAGATCACTTTTATTGTTGAATATAGTCCAGTCTGCCGAAAGTAATGCGCCGCGATTAGTAGCGGAGGCATCCGGCAGATTAAAAATGGTCGTCCCTACTCCATGCGCGATGGCAAAATCAGTTCCAGCGGTTCCGACCGATAACGTAACATGCTCCAGAGAAGTTTCCCCGGCGTTGGTTTTCAGGTATTGGTTCGCGGTTCCCGTCGGCAGATCGCCCAGCGCCACTGTGCTGCCGGAAGGAATCAGTTTTTTCCATTCCCCTGCGACCGGATCGCAGTAGTAGAACGCTGGATCATCCGTGCCAATCCACAACTGGAGGATAGTACATCCCCCCGTTTTCGCGGCGGCAGCGGAGAAGATGCGCGGGAACTGCGCTTCGGCTTTAGGGATTCCCAGCAAGACGAATGCGATTAAGGTAAAAAGTGATTTTCTCATCTGTCCAGTTCCTTTCGATCTCCGCGCCTTAGACTACAGCGTAAATGTTGGCCTTCGGGGTATCCGCGCCGGTAAAGGTCGTGATGTTCCAGCGATAGATTGCGTCACTCCCGGCATTCAGGTTCAGAGCCTGGGCCGCTACCGCCGCAAAATCAACTCCCGCTACGAAGGTGGAATAGGTCGTCCCGCCGTCCAAAGATACCTGCAAAGTGGCAATCAGGGCCGAAATGCTTCCATTCGCCACCACAAACTGAAACATGACTTGCGGCCATGTCTCCCCGGCATGGCGGTAGGGTCGCGGCAGGCGGAACGGGCGGGAGGTGGCCGTGCCCGTGGCAGTTGCCTCCACCACCACCTTTTCACTCTGTCCAAATCTCATGTGCCGAACTTCGTCAAAATCAATCGCCATTATCTTGCTCCTTTCGTTATTCGCCTGTTCCTTTCACGGTTGCAACCTCTGATAAATGTTAGGGCGCGCCAATTCTCTTGTGGTTGGTCGCCGTGGCAATTTTGCGGGCGTCCCGTACCTCTGGTTGATGGTTCTGGTAGCCGCTTGGCTGGCTCGGCTTTCCAATTTCTTTATATGGTCCAAGACATTTTCATCTTCAAGCCTTTCCAGTTCTCCGCTCTGCCACCTCTCCGCCAGTGATTCGAGAACCTTCTTTCTGTTTTTGCCAAATTCCTCTTCCCACTCGCGGCGATGCTCTCGCGGTGCTTCTCCTGCTGGAAATCCTGCAATGGGTGTGCGCAAGCCGCGATAAATGTTTCTTCCGTACCGGGTCAACAGTTTTTCGATAGGGTCCAACTGGCGCGCAAATCCCGGAATGGGGGTTCCGCGAATCGCCGGAATGCTCGGTCCAATCTCCCCGACGAATGGCAAAAAAAGTCGCTGTCGCGGACGGAACGGCTCTCCGGTAGTTCGGCTTGGCCGTGCCGGTAGAGTCTGCGCTACTCCCGGCAATCCGGCACCCAGTCCTTCCCTGTAAGTTGGGTCAATGATCCCAGCTATCGTGCTCAGGATGGCCTGTCCCGGAAGCATCCGGTTCAGCATGTTTTCCATCTCTCTCTTGAGAGCAACCGGGTTGTTTTGTGGATTCTCGATAGCCTGCCCTATCGAGGTAAAGATTCCACCCAGTAGGCCACCAATCTTTTTCTGTCCCAACACTTCGGCTCCTGGCGCAGAGACATATTTCAAAGCCGCAGATGCTTTGTCGGCATCCCCTTTTACCAAGGCCAAAAACCACAGGGCGCTTGCAAACGGCTCCCGCCCGCTCAGTCGCACTCGGTTATTATCCTCGGTAACGTACTCCATCGAATCAAAGTCAACCCTGTCGTAAAGGAAGTGGTCTATCGCCATCAGGCCGCCGTAGCCGGTGGCCGTTTTTGCCAGATAGCCGCCAATTTCCTCTGGGCCTGCTGCACCGCGCTTTATTTTTGACAGAAGTTCTGGGTTATATCCGAGCATCTCCCCGGCCCACCGTGTAAACTGGAAACCCCATCGCGGGAAGCCCATCAGGAACAACTTTGCTGGCGTTGATCTCGCCACCGCTTCTTCAAAGTTGGAAAGGGGCCGATTGAAACCGGCCTTATTGCCTTCCCGGATAGCGGTTTCGAGAGTTTCTTTAGGCAGGTTCTCGAAATAGTTTTTGTAGAAGTCTTGCCTCTCGACGCCCTTCAAGCCTTTGGCGTCCGCAGCTTTGATGGCGTCCCTCCAGATATTTGCCGTGGCTGACAGCCGCTTCGCCATGATGTCCATAGTTCCTTTCAGATAGAGCGGCGTACCTTGCAAAACGTCAAAAGCGGCGCTGGCTGGCGTGGAGCGATAAGTGAAAGCGCCGCGTTCTCCAACGGGAAGCAATGCCCTTCCAGCTCTTCTTGCCAACCCGCCCTGCCCTTCGCGGAACCTTCGTAGCAGAGAACCCTTCCCGGCTCCACTCACAATCTCTCCACCAACGGTTTGCCCGAAGGCTTCCTCGATAGCCGCATCCATTGGCAAGCTCGCCTTGCGCCAGCGGTCGCCGAAAGCTCTTCCTATTCCCTCAATGGCCGGGAACTTGACTTGTCCTGTCCTGGCGGCATAAACCAGGTCGCGCCCAATCGCCTGTGCTGCCTGCCCTGAAAGCTCAGAGGCGTTTCCGACCATGTCCAAGGTCCAGGAGCCAATCGAGAACAGATTGAGCCTTATTTGATCGGTGGCGTACCTAGCCGCTTCGCCCCACTTTCTATCCCTGATAGATCGAATTAAGCCGGTCGTAATGGGGTCTCGCGGACGAGCCATTTGCCTTACGTTGATTCCAAAGCGTTCCAGTTCCTTTAGAGTAGCTTCCGAAACCCCGTCAAACGCATTCTGGTACTCGTGTCCGATTCTGGCCCATTGTCGCCTTTCGGCTGCTATGCGGTCCGCTAGCAGTCGGCGCTGATGGCTCAGAAGCTCCAGGTTCATTTTATCGGCGGGGGTGGTTTCCGGTGCTTTCTTGATCTCCTGGAATCTTTTGTCAAGTTCGACGAGCATTTCCTTGGTTCGTACGGTTTTCTCCACGGAAATAACGCGCACTTCGCTTCCAAATGCCTCTCGCGCCGCATCCCGCACGGCAGGCTTGATTGTTTCGCCGATGGTTCCTGTTTCACGGATTGTCGCAACGTCGCGCAGTATCTCAGCGGAGATTTCCTCCGGCAATCGCGGCTTCCCCTCCTGTGTGATCTCACCCAACCGGCCTTCCGCCTTTCTAGCCTTCCCGCGCAACCTTGAGGCCAGTGGCGCGCGCGCTGGCGCTTTCGGCAGCGACACCTTCCCCCGCAACGCCCTCACGCCCCTTGGAAGAAACGGCAACCCTCCCAGCACCAGAGCTCTGCCAGCCGCGCCTGCGATGTCGCCTTCTCCCGCCTGCTCTCCTAGACTGGCCGCCATGGGTCCCAGCAGGGGCAAGGCTCCAGCGGCAGCATGTCCCGCAGCCTCCACCCACCTTCCTTCCTGGAATCGCCCCGCCGCCTTGCCGAACTGTTCCCTGGCAGGATCAATCACCATCCTGTTGACCAAGCTCAACCCAGGAAGGAATTGCTCTGCCAGAGTCCGTGGGACCAGCGCCTTGCCTATCTCGATGGGCATTTTGGGGATGTTCAGTGCTTCTTCCCCAACTCCGCGCGCAAACCGGCTGACGGCCCCTGGCGGCTTTGTGGCGCTCACTTCCCCTGGTCGCCGCTCTTCTTCTCCGCCAGGAGACACAATCCCTGCGGACAAATCAATCCTGGACGGTCTCTTCTTTTCTTCTTCCGCGAATCCTGCGGTAAGGTCAATCGGACTGCTTGCCATTATTCAATTACCGTATAGCCCTGCTTTGTCGCTTCCGCTTCAGCAGCACTTATATCTCCATCTGGATTTGCTTTTAGCCAGCGGCTCTTGCTCCAGACCTTCCCGGTTTCAGTAGTGCTCCTTCTCTGCCCACCCAGCCTTGGCAACCCTTCCAGCCGTATCCGGTTCAACCCCTCAATGTCCAAGCCTTCTTCTGTGGCCACCTCTTGCAGGATCTCTTCCAATGGTCGAGGGTCTGGCTCGCCGAGCTCGTTTGCCTTCCCCTCCTTGCGCCGCCGCGCTTCCGCCATCAGGCTGTTGTATTCCGTCCTGGCCTCGGCCCTGGAAACCGGCTGGATGTCTTCCAGGGCCTTTCTGCGCTTCCCGGCAGTCAGGGTTGCTTCTTCTGTCTTACGGCTTTCAACGTCCTCAGGAACCTCTCCCGGTTGCCGCTCCTCCAAATATCGGAATACACTCGGCACTCTCGGTTCCATGGTGGGGACTGACCTGCCCATGGGAGGGCCAACCCCCGGCCCGGATGGGCCAAGGCGCGGAGCTTGCCCCTTGGTTTGCGTGGTTGGTTGCAAGGCCGGTCTTCTGTTGGCTTCTTCTGCTTCTCGGATTCCCTCACGAGAGTACAGCGCAGGACCGTATTCCAATCCCGGCAGGGTTTCCCCTCTCAAGCCTGGAGGTGTCTGGTAGGGCTCGGGTGGCGGCACTCTGGGTACTGAACTGGGTCGTTCCAGGTAATTTTGCAAGGCCCTGGATTGCGGAGGTCGAGGCTCCAGACTGGGCCGGACCACCTCTTCCCTTGGTTCCCGCTCCCCAAACGTGGTAATCGTCTCTCGTAATGGCTCGTCAAAGAATTCTTCCCCGGTTAA
>C687J35021_10000291_pt1 | contig 39388 bp, 41 predicted proteins | sample RifCSPhighO2_12_FD_35021 | JGI IMG/M metagenome (IMG submission 35021) | reverse complement strand
GTGTGCTTTCCAATTGCGAGTTGAAAAAGTCTAATGATTCTAATACACCTAACTTTTTCAACTAACTACAAATGTGTCGCACTTGGGATTTGAATCCGCGTGTATAAAAGTGGTGCGCAATCGAAAAAGACGTTATTTAAATCCTGTCCGAATTAAATTCTATCTGCGTTAAATCAAGTCCAAAATATCAGCAAAGGTTTTAATTCGTGCTTTAGGTGTGGCTTCCGTCAACTCTTGATCAGAACCATAACCGTATTCCACCGCAATGGTTTCAATACCGTTGCGACGTGCACCCAAAATGTCATGCTCACGATCCCCAACCATCAGACATTCTTCTGCTTTTAACTGCTCTTTTTCTAAAATATAAGCAATCAACTCTCCTTTATTGGTGCGCTCACCGTTCAGCTCACTGCCATAAGGATGCACGAAGTATTGCAGTAAATTGAAATGCTCTAAGATTTGACGGGCATAGACTTCTGGTTTTGCTGTCGCCAAATATAAGTGATAGCCCTGCTCGGTCAGTTTTTTTAAGGTCGGTTCAACATCGGCAAATAAATGGTTTTCATATAAACCTTTCACCGCAAAACGCTCACGATAGCCCAATAAAGCTTGCTCTGCCAAAACATCGTCCACTGTAACATTTAAGAGTTTTGCCAAAGACGCTTTTAGTGGTGGCCCAATAATCCAGTCAATGTTTAGATCTTCAGCAATGGGATGTCCGACTTTGTTTAAGCCATAACGCGCACTGGTGGTAATGCCAACTTTCGGATCTGTTAAGGTTCCATCTAAATCTAGCAAAATATGTTTAATCACAGCTGATCCTTCTTGGGCTTTAAATAAAATACTATCGAGAGTTCTGCCAAAGTTGCCTATACTATCGCAAATTTTCGCAACAAGGATATTTCTGTGCGCGCAACCGTACTGTGCTTTTCTGGTTTAGACCCTTCAGGTGGTGCTGGTTTACAGGCCGATATCGAAGCGGTTGGTCAAAGTGGTGCGCATGCAGCCATTGCGTGTACAGCACTCACTGTTCAAAACTCGCAACAAGTGTTTGGCTTTGAAGCAACGTCAAAAGAATTGCTGTTAGCTCAGGCGCACGCTGTTGTCGGTGATTTACCGATTAAAGCCGTAAAATCTGGCATGTTAGGCACCACAGATAATATTGCAGCACTGGCTGAGTTTCTACGTGAACATCCTGAGTACAATTATGTGCTCGACCCTGTTTTGGTGGCCAACAGTGGAGGTTCACTGGGTGATCAAGCCACCTTGGTCAAAGCTTTTGTTGAACTGATCCCATTGGCGGACATTATTACCCCAAATACAGTTGAATTACGGGCGTTAACGGGTCTCGATGACTTAGACGCCGCGACACAAAAACTGTTTGAAATGGGTGCCAAAGCGGTACTGGTCAAAGGTGGTCATGAAGACACACCTGACTATATTCGTAATGCCCTGTTTGTGAATGGCGAGCTCATTTCTGAAACTCGCTGCCCGCGTTTAGCAGGCGAATATCACGGTTCAGGTTGTTCGCTGGCGAGTTTTATTGCAGGTCGTTTGGCGCAAGGTGACAGTGTTAAAGTCGCAGTACATCATGCCGAAACATGGCTCTTTGGTGTATTAAAACAGGCAGAAACACCTGTTGAAGGCGGTCAAAAAATTCCAAAGCGTTTTTAAGTTAGAAAAAACTGCAAAGGTAAAAGCCAGTCCATTTCTTCATGGACTGGCTTTTTTTAAATTCTAGATTTTATTTTCGGCACAAAATGAATGAATCACCTTTGAAATGGAGTATTTAACCATCTTGATGGCGTTGTTTTAAATGTGCGACATGCTCACGGTTGGTTTTCCATGACTTTTCTAACACTTCTTTTTCAATCCGAAGCTGAATCCGTTTCAGTTTCATCGCTGGAATCACTTCTGTTTTAAAGGTCTTAATATAATCGACCCATGCTTTACCTCTAAATACCGTACTGGGCATTGCAGTTTTGAACTCGCATTCAGGCATAAACACCACAGCAGAATGGATATAATCTACATCGACAATATCTTGCAACACACTTTGCAGTACTTTGACGTGTTTATAATTTTGATGCAGCGGATTTTGAAATTTAAAGCTCTTTTTATAAATTTTCTGCGTCCACATCTTTTGTCGTTCACCACCAAAAATCCATCCCTTATAGTTTTTGGTTTCAATCACAAAAACACCAAAGGGGCTCAATACAATATGGTCAATTTGAGTCGTTCCGCCCTGCTCATCAGGCAAAGTCACATCGTTAATTAAAGTATAACGCTCATCCAAATATAATTTCACATGCGCTTGAACTGCGAACTCGCCGAATTTTCCTTTCAGATAAGGCTTAAACGCTTTTAAAAGGCCGATCCCGAACAAGATCAGTAGCATCCACCACAGCTCTGAAAACACATTCCCCACAATTTGACTTATCATATTATTCATCGTTATTTGAGTTAGAGGCACGATTCTTTAAAAGAATATAGATTAAAAAACAAAGTACTGATTTTAAAATTATTAAACTAAAATACGAGCATAAAAACTCCGAAAAATGATCTTAATTCGCAATTTTCTCAAGCGTCAATAAAATATCTTTATTATCCAGACCGCCTGCAAAGCCGACCAATTTTCCATTCGCACCCACAACCCGATGACACGGCGCAATAATTGAAATCGGATTTTTGCCATTGGCTGCGCCCACTGCACGAACGGCTTTTACATTGCCAATCTCTAGCGCAATATCTTTATAGCTTCGTGTTTCACCAAACGGAATTTGTAATAAAGCCTGCCAAACTCGCTTCTGAAAATCTGTCCCCGCAAAATCCAAAGGCAAATCAAAACTTTGACGCTTTTCCGCAAAATATTCGCTCAACTGTCGTTCAGTTTCCAGCAAAATCGGATGCTGATTGTGTTCAACCAACTCAGCTAAGCGTACCCGTTTGGGGTTTTCATTTTCCCACAATACGGCAACCAAGGCTTGATCATGCGCCACCAGTCTCAGTACCCCAACAGGAGATGGCATATATTTAAAAAATAATCGCATGCTTCACCACAAAAATTGTCTATGTATGCAACATTATGACGATGAAAGTTTCATCAGTACAAGTCCAGAAATGATTAAAACCGCAGCGAGCATCCGCATGGCATTGGCTGGTTCACCCAAAATCAAAATCCCCACCAAAAATGAACCTATCGCGCCAATCCCTGTCCAAACCGTATAGGCAGTGCCCAAAGGTAAGGTCTTCATGGCATAAGACAGCAGCGCAAAACTGGCCACCATAAATACGAGGGTTAAAATACTCGGTGTCAGTTTAGTAAAACCATCCGATACTTTCATTGCATAGGCCCAAACCACTTCGAGTAAACCTGCAACAATTAAAATCACCCATGCCATACGCAAAACACCTTTTATTCCGAGCAGAAACAACAAAGCTTCAAACGAAGGATCGCTTGAAGCTCTACATATTTGAATGAATTTAGCTTGATGAGAGTTTCATCAAAATCAGTCCCGATACAATCAGCACCGCAGCAAACATCCGCATAGCTGTCGCGGGCTCACCTAAAATAAAAATCCCCACCAAGAAAGACCCTATCGCACCAATTCCAGTCCAAATGGTATACGCAGTCCCTAGCGGCAATGTTCGCATTGCATAGGCCAGTAAACCAAAACTTAAAATCATGAATACAATGGTAATGATGCTGGGTGTAAGTTTGCTAAACCCTTCAGACAGCTTCATTGAATATGCCCAAACGATTTCAAACAGACCCGCAAAGATCAGAAAAACCCAAGCCATGCTACTGACTCCTCTTCACTAGAGTCAGGCCGTCCTGACGAATTTTCTCAATATGAGGGAGGTCGTTCCTCCTAAATATGCCTCAAATTATAGCAAAGAGCGCACCAAAATGAATTATTTTCACACTTAGAAATCATTAAAGCGCAAAAAAGAGTGATCTGAACCAACAGATCACTCTTTCAGCACAACCTTGGTGCAATCTTAGATATTCACTTTAAATCTAAACTTCTTGCTTAAAATTTAAAGCGGAGACCCATTCCGTACTGCCAACCTTTCTCTTCGTCACTTTCAGCCTGCCAAGCCGTCGCTTCATTGCCTTTGCTATATTCATAGGCAATGTCCACATAAGGCATGACTTTTTTGCTGATCTCATAGCGTGTTTCAAGACCGACAGCTGCATTACTAAGGCCTGATTTTTTGGCATATTTAGAGTCATCACTGAAAATAATATTCATATCTAAATAAGGCTTGAAAATCAGCTTTTGGGTCAGTAACAAGTCCCGCTCAGTTTCTAAACTAAACGCAGCATAGTTGTCTGCACCAGCATATACGTAAGCATCAGTTTCAAAGAAATACGGCGCTAAACCATGTAAGCCAAGCACCCCATCCACTTTTTCTTCCGTATCCCATCCCTGCTGTTCATGCTCCACTTTTTCAGCTCGGTAACGTGCACCCGCCTGTACATCCCAAAAGTCTGAAATCATACGGCTATACAGCACTTTGGCATCATACTCAGCCTTATGCGCTTCCTGCTTATCCGCATGTACTTTGATAAACAACTTATTTTCATCTGTCCCGATACGGGTTTCAAACTCAGACTTTAAACCACCATCGCCTTCTTCATTCAGCAACCATTTGTTATCGACCGTAGTGACCGCATAAATTTGCGCACCGTGCTCTTTGCGGTGATCATGCGTATGTGCTGTTGAATCATGATTCATCTGCTGTACATGTTGTGCGCTAGTCTGTGGAACAGCTTGAGTTGGAGTGGTCATCGCCTGATGCTGTGCATGTTGTGACATCACGGACTCAGTTGTCATGAACATATTTGCATTTGCTTCAGCAGGCATATGATGCCCTTCATGCGCCATAACCGCAGCACTCATCAACACGAAAGAACTACTCACTATGCTTTTAGAAAAAAGATTAATGGTGTACATGATGATCTCCTTTCTGAGCCTTCGACTGTTTGCTTGGTTGAGTCTGAGCTTGCTTCTCCGATGAAGGCAGACCAACCGCATTTTTCTGTTTCAGCATCTGAGTATGCTCATCGGCACTATGCTGATGATGCTCATGTGCCATATCTTTGGACTGAACTTGGCTTGTAGATTTGGCTTTTTGTTTTTCATGCTGTGCATGAGATTCAGCAGCCATCGCTAACGAACTCAATAAGACACTAACAGCTAGGGCAAAACCTGAAAAAAGATTAGTGATGCGCATGTTCATCTCCTTTTGGTTCAGCTTGAGCTGCTGTTTTTTGCTCTTGAATTGGGGTTGTGGACACTTGACTATCACTCACATTAGCCACAATCAGTTTATTCATCATGCCTGAGCTCATGTGGTAAAGTAGATGACAGTGAATGGCCCATTCGCCTAACTCATCTGCGGTCAGCAAAGCGGTCACTGTTTTGCCCGGTGGTACAATCAAAGTGTGCTTATTCGGCATATCAACCGCGGCTTGTCCATTTTCCAGTTGCATAAACATACCGTGCAAATGCATCGGATGCGCCATCATGCTGTCATTGATAAATTTGATCCGAATACGCTCACCGTACTTCACTTTCAACGGTTCAGCGTCGCTAAACTTTTTCCCGTTGATGGTCCACAAATAGCGCTCCATGGTTCCACCCAAACGAATCACTAACTCGCTCGTCGCCTCACGGGTATCTTTTTGAGGCGCTAAAGATTTCAGATCGCTATATTGCAATGCCTTATCACCTTTAGGGGTAGAGGCATTCGCCCAACCATACACTGGTGTAACAGCTTTCTGTACCGAACTTGCTGTCGTGTTCTGTTGCGCATGACCCATCTGTGTATGATCCATCTCAGACATGGTCTCATGATTCATCTTTGAATGATCCATACCAGCCATCGCGTCAGGGTTCATTTTGGAGTGATCCATTTCAGGCATTGTTTCATGGTTCATCTGTGAATGATCCATACCTGAATGTTCTGAGCCGTGCCCCATATCTTCCATGGTCAACAATGAGCGTGGACGTGGCGCAGGCATATGTATGCTCTGTGCCATTGGGGTCAACTCATTGTGTAAAGTTCCAATGGCGTAGCCTGAACGATCAATCGACTCTGCTTCAATTTGATAATGCCCTGCTTTCGGCTCCACAATCACATCATAAGTTTCAGCCGTTCCAATCCGGAACTCATCCACTGGAACGGGTTTGACGGGTTGACCATCTGCACTGACTACGGTCATTTTTAGATTAGGAATACGGATATCAAAAAAAGACATGGCTGAGGCATTGATAAACCGTAAACGAACTTTTTCATTTGGCTTAAACAGACCTGTCCAGTTTTGTTCAGGGGTTTTACCATTAATGAGGAAGGTGTAACCCGTGACATCGGATAAATCCGTTTTCAACATGCGCATTTGGTTCCACATGGAACGGTCTTGCCATGCAGCTTTTAAGCCCTCACGCTGTACTTGTTTCCACACGTCAGCAACAGTTTCACGTTGGTTTTGATAATACTCGGCAGAGATTTTTAAGTTTTTCTGAATTTGCTCGCTGGTCTGCTCATGAAAATCTGACAGCATCACCACATAATCACGTTCAGTTTTTTCATGCTGAACTAAAGGCTTTTTATCTTTGGGATAGATAACCAATGCACCATACAGCCCATCTTGTTCCTGTCCTTTAGAATGCGCATGGTACCAATAGGTGCCACTCTGGCGCACTTTGAACTTATAGACAAATTCGCTCTTCGGTTGAATGCCATTAAAACCGTTAAAACCAGGTACACCATCCATCAACCCAGGCAAAAGCAAACCATGCCAGTGGATCGATGAATCCTGTTTTTTTAAGTTGTTTTTAACCCGAATGACCGCATCATCGCCCTCCTCAAATTTAAGCAAGGGAGCTGGAAACTGTCCGTTGACACTAATCCGCTTGAGCGACTTGCCGGTTAAATTGATGGGACTTTCATCAATCACCAATTGGTATTCTTTGACTGCGGCAAAGCTCCAAGAAGATGACATCAGACACACCCCAAGGATGAGGCTTTGTTTAAATTGAATAGACATGACTAAATCCTAATAATTTTAAAAAAAGTTTTAAAAATCAGGATTAGGCTTTAGGAGGACGTAGAATTTCTTGCCAATAGCCCACTAAATGTTGAGCTTGATAGCGAAAATGGGGGGATGATTGTACTAAAGCGGCTTCAAGCTGAACCACTGCAAGCGGTTCAGCCTCTAAAAGTGTCAGCGTTGTTTGGCAGTGATACTGTGCACACTCCTGACACTGAACTTGCTTATTTTGCAGTATATCCGACGCATGACAGTTGCTCTTTGTCATGTCGCTTTGAGCCATATGCATTTGATGTCCAGAGACTGGGCTCGATGATTTCGTTTGATGACAGTCTGGCATGCTTTGCCTGCCTGTTGCGTGCACTGAACTTTGCTCACTCGTTGCAGCCTGCATACTGAGCTGCATCATTTGATGCATCGGCGCTGCCGAAGCTTGGGCAATACCACTCCACCCCATTACCAAAGTAATGAGTAAGACAAACCAAGAATGTGTCTTGAGCAATGAACGCACAATCAATCCTATTTAGTCAGTGAAGAATGATATTTCAACGCAACAAAACGCTTTGTGCATGTAAATGCCTGACCTTTTGTTGCTGATCCCAATCTACAGCATAAGCAAAGAATGACTTATGCACAAGAATATAAATTTAAATTCAATCACTGTGATGGTTTAGTCCCCTAGCAGACTTAAACAATAAAGTTATTTTTTAAACAGTGCTATTTTTAAGTACAGATGAATAAAGCATCAGTAACAATCAGGCTTTCACACCATAAAAAAGGACTCAAATGAGTCCTTTTTATACATTTAACGTCTAAATACTAAACCATTGCTGTATATACGTTTGAATATTAGTCAAGTTATCCATGCCCTTATCAACATAGATATCCACCACCTTATCCATAAAGTTATCCACAGATCGCTAGCACTTATACCTGCGAACTTAAACGTTTACCGCACCCACTTTTGCAAGCTCTGCACGCATATCATCAATCACAGCTTTATAATCTGGTTTTCCAAAAATGGCTGAACCCGCAACAAACATATCTGCACCCGCTTCCGCAATCTCGCGAATGTTTGCGGGTGACACACCGCCATCCACTTCTAAACGAATATCACGCCCTGAAGCATCAATAATTTTGCGTGCTTCACGTAGTTTGTCTAAAGTCATCGGAATAAATTTTTGACCGCCGAAACCAGGGTTCACACTCATCAGCAAAATTTGATCGACTTTATCCAGCACATAATCTAAATAATGGAGCGGCGTTGCTGGGTTAAAGACCAAACCAGCTTTTGCACCGCCTGATTTAATCAACTGTAAAGAACGGTCGATATGGTCAGAGGCTTCTGGATGAAAGGTAATAATGTCCGCGCCTGCTTCTAGGAAGTCACCAATCATGCGATCGACAGGTTTAACCATCAAATGCACATCAATTGGGGCTTTGATGCCATAGTTCTTGAGTGCCTTACAAATACCCGCACCAAAAGTCAGGTTTGGCACATAGTGGTTATCCATCACATCAAAGTGAACCACGTCTGCACCTGCTGCAAGTACATGTTCAACGTCTTCACCTAAACGGGCAAAGTCAGCAGAGAGAATAGATGGTGCAATTAAATAAGGCTTGGACATGCGTGTACCTGGCTTATACAAAAGGGAATGAACGCATTATAGCAAATTCAGCTTTTGAACTGGGACTTGTGAAAAAAGAAAGCGTTAAGCTTTCTAAATTTGCAACGTAGCGTTGCAACATTCAACTTTTCATTTGGCTTGAAACTGTTATGGTAAGTGATCAATCAACGAGGTAAATATGAAAAGTACTGCGGATATTGTCACGACAGATGCGGCTCGAATTGCAAAACGACTGGTGAATCACTGGAAACATAAGTTTGAAATCGAACAAGAACCTAGTAGTTTTACCATTATCATGCCTGAGGCACGGGTCCTATTAAACCCTCAAGCCGAGCATTTATATGTCAGCATTGAGGCGAGTGAAGAGAAACTGAGTCACTTAGAACACGTGGTCTTAGACCACCTGATTCGTATGGGACAAACGCCACTCACAGCAACATGGACACAAGTTTAAGTCAGCGGCTGAATGAATTAGTTTGATAAGCGTTGCTGTTGGTTAAATTGGCGAATAGCCGCAATACGCTCTTGGGTCGCAGGGTGACTTTGGAAAAATGAACCAATGCCACCTTCCTCCTCTTCTTCAGACTTCCCTTGCGGCTGCTTTTCTTCCTCTTCGGCACGTACATCATCTTCCATACGCGCTAAAAAGTTTGCCAAATGTAAGCTGGAGATATGGTTTTTATCCAGCACTTGCATGGCATACAAGTCCGCATCACTTTCAAAATTGCGTGAATAACTGGCACCAACCAAAGCCACAGGCAAAGTTGTAAATAAGGCCGAACTGTCCCCTGTCACCGCAATCAATAGCACACTAAAACCTAAACTGGATAAGGCTTGCTGTAAGCTATGCCGCTCGACCAAGTGCCCTTGCTCATGTGCTAAAACCCCAATAATTTCATGATCATCTTTGGCTAAATTAACCAGTTCATCGGTCAGAATAATGGTGTTGTTTGGGATAGCTAAAGCATTCGTTCCAATTTGTCCACCTGCACGAAACAGTACTTTGGCAGGTTGCCCATTGGCAACAAGGTCTTGATAGCTTTGTATGATTTGTTTTTGACGTGCAAGAGGGACAGTCGAAGGTGCCGTCAGCTTAAACACTTGTTCTTGCGCTTCATCGCCTAGTTTATAGATGGTATCGGCAGGTAGTTGCATCGCGACATAATGTGCTGCGCTTGGAATACCCCATCTTAAAATGGCAAAGATAAAAGCGGCAACAAACACCACACTAAATAAGATGAGACTTGGTGAGCGTTCTAATTTCCAAATCGAATGCTGTACATGCTTTTTGTTCAGCTCAAACCAGTCAGGCAATGCTTGTGGAAATTCAATCCGTGCATCATCTTTCAACTCAATCACAGGTTGAATCTGCCCCAATGCCCCAATCAACTGCATATCGGCATAGTAATAACGACGCTGCTGCTGGTTATAACAGATCAACACCGTTTCTCGGTCTATCGGTGCAATCGTGGCTGGATAAGGCTTAGAAATCTGCCCATCGTAAAAGGTGATGTTTTGTTCCTGCATTTAAGCCTCGTTACAGCGAAATATCGATGTCAAAAATATCACTCAGCTCTTCAGCTATCGCATTCGGGTCATCTTGAGCCAAATTGTACATACGATCTGGATCATTTTTTAGGGTTAAAGTTAATGACACAATTTGATACTGATACAAACGCACCGCAGCCCATGCCGACAACAAACCGAGCGAAAGAATTTTTAAAATCCAGTTGGTCATCACGATCCATGCATAATGCATCTGACCACAGTCCGTTTGGAAAGGACTACGCCCCAACGTGGCTTTATTCCATGTGGTAATAAAAATACGAGCCATCATCAGCGGCCAAATCATAAAAGCAGCAATCATATAAATTACCGCCACGATGATCCCAAACTGGGTTGGAGAACTGCTCCCAACTTGAAGAGTGAAGGCAACGAATAACCCTAAAACAAACACGATTCCAATAAACAAAAATACGGGCACATACATGGCACGCATATAGTCAGGCCAATCGGCATGTAGCTCAAAACGTAACTGCCCGAGTTGTAAATTATCCAGCGTGTATTTTTTAAAATACCAAAACAGCACTGGGAAAAAGATCCCGAGGGTAAAGATGTAAATCAAAATGCCTTTCAGCGCCAAGATATACGCTTCTTTGGTTGTGCCTGTAAAATAAAAGCGGCTATTACCAAATTTACTGTTTCTGGCACGAAAGCGAATAGTAGAACGTACCAACCACGGTACAAGTAGAAATATGATGAGGAAACCAATTAAAGAAGCTTGCCAAGATACCTGAGCCAAAGCTGAAGCGCCAAAGTACACGCCCAAAGCAATAATTCGACCAATCAGGATGCGTGTAGGTACACCCGTAAAATCAAACTTGCGGCGATAAAACACCGTATTGCCATAAAAATAGCGTAAGCGTCTAACCTTCGCCCAAGGGGCATATAAACTGAAGGTAACAATGGTCAATAAGATATTCACAATCCAAATGCCAAAGTACTCTCGGGCATTACCACGGAATTGGAAACGAAAGGTCTGTCCCAAATAGGCGTTTGGCTCATCCGTGGGAACGGCTGGTGGAGGTGGCCAGCTTGCTTCAAAAGAAGCCTCTACAGGTGGCAAAGATGCCTCTGAATTTTGCATGTATACCCTATCTATTATTTTACTGTTTTATTTTTTAAGAACAAAAAATCAATCACCCAACCATGTTAATGCCAGTACTGGATGATTTCTAGTCAAAAATTAAGAATAAATACGACAAATCAAGATTTAAGCTTCGAGCTGTACGGCATGAAACTGCAGGTGATCATCAATAAAACTTTGAATAAAATAATAACCATGGTCATAGCCTGCATGTTCGCGAAGCGTCAGTGGCTGGCCCGCAGCCTGACAGGCTTGCTGAAATAATGCAGGATTGAGCTGGCTATAAAACTGATCACTCAAACCCTGATCAATTAAAATATCGGCAAAATGAGCTGTTTTTGTTTGGACCAAAGCGGTTGCATCATGTTTCAGCCACTCAGCTTGATCTGAACCTAAATAGTTTGAAAACGCTTTTTCGCCCCAAGGACATTGGCTTGGTGCGCAAATCGGAGCAAATGCAGACACCGACTTAAACTTCTCAGGATATTTCAAGGCCAAGGTTAAAGCGCCATGACCGCCCATGCTGTGCCCGAAAATACCAATACGCTCTGCTTGTACAGCAAATTGCTGAATCACTAAATCATACAACTCTTCAACGATATAGCTTTCCATCTGGAAATGCTCAGCCCACGGCGCTTGGGTGGCATTAATATAAAAACCTGCCCCTTGCCCAATATCCCAATGATCACCTTGCGCAACCTGTTCACCGCGAGGTGAAGTATCAGGCGTTACCAAAATCAGACCTAGCTGTGCTGCTAAACGCTGTGCGTGCGCTTTAATGGCAAAGGTTTCTTCGGTACAGGTTAAACCTGCCAAATAAAATAATGTTGGACACGATTGCCCCGCTAACGCTTGAGCGGGTAAATAAATACCAAACCTGCTCTCGCCTTGAAGGCTGATGGAATTAAATCGGTAAATACGCTGTTCACCATCAAAACTACGGTTAGATTGTACTAATTCCATCAGGGTTCCTTTTTAGATCCAAATTAAGGGGTTGCAACAGCTTTAGGTGGAAACAAGCGCTGTTCAAGTTGAGGAAGCATCAGCTCCATATTTTTACCCATCGACCACTGCGGTTCAGACGGTTCAAAGCCTTGTGCTGTTTCCCATTGGCTCACAGTTTTTTGTGCTTGGCTAAAAGCAGTTTCTATACTGTTTTGTTCACGCATTGCTTGATCAAAAAACGCCCGACCAAAATAAGTATAATCGGCTTCATTGGTACAACCAAAAGACTGACGGTCTGCTGCCGAAGCAGTAATGATCAAGGTATTGTCATTTTGCAGTGCTGGTACAAAGCTTCCAGAGAAGCACGATGAAATCACAATCACACGCCAGCGAATACCCGATGCATCTAAGGCTTCACGTAACCATTTCGGGTCGACCTGAGTTAAGTCTAAAGGTGCATTTTCCATTTCGAATTGGTTCGGTAAACCATGCGAAGTCATGTATAAAAATAACACATCGCTTTCACGGTTCATTTGCTGTCCCATACGGCGCAGTGCCATTTCAATACTGTGTTTAGAGGCAATCGGAATTTCTGTCCGTGTTGCAGAGTTATTCACCAGCATCATCGAACGGCCCAACGTACCAAAACGCGTATCGAACTGTTCTTTTATTCGCTCGACTTCCGAACGGAATACATCTTGATAACTCGCTCCCGCTACACCAAGGAAATACCAATGTGACTGGGCAAATTCGCCATATTGCACAGACTCGAGTGCTTTATTCAGTAAGCGACTTTGTGCATAGAAGGCATCTTCTGCAAAGGTTGGTGGCGTTTCTTCTACTTTCCAAATCGGCTGACTGGTCACTGACATTTGCCAAACCACAAGGGTAAACAGCGTGGCCAAGACAATCAGGGCACGCTCCCACCAAGGCCATTTCAGCTCACGCGAAAACACCCACACCACAGCCAAACTCTGCCAGACAAACAATACCATGAACACATTCGGCAGATAGTCGTAGAAGAAATACGGCAGGACATCAACCATGCCCAAATATTGGATAAAACTTTGTAATAACGCGATATGCGTATCCAACACCAACCAAAGGAGTGCTGGTACCAACATCAAACGCGGATTATTCACCCGTTGAGACAGAAAAATCCCGACAATCAGGGCAATAAAAGGCCAAAGTGCGTAACTGACCAAACCTTGTGGGTTAAAGTCACCGATCTCTCCTGCGCTCAACCAGCTAAATAAAGTATTGGCTGAGCCACCTAAAATCCCCCAAAAAATGAGCTGCATAATCGAAGGATGGACAATTTGCAAAGAACGTCGTGAACCCAGAAACAACCACATCCCCGCAGTTTGGTTGCTTTTAAAATCATGCCAAAAGTTGATGGAGGGTTTGAAGTCGATCATAAGATTCTAATTAAATTGTGACTTGCGTAGGGACACACTAAGTTTATGCTTGATCAGCATTTTATCAATGATGTTTTTAACTATATAACAAATCTTTGCATACTTTTGAAGCAATCTTCCACTTCAGTCTAAGCGTTCATGCTGAAAATAGGCATCAAAACGGCATGCATCCCCCAGCCACTGATGAGTGGTTTCTTGATTTGCCAAAAATACGGCCAAGCGAGGACGTTTGACCACCACCCGTTTTGCCACTTTTTGCGCTAAGCCAAGCAGATTATCACCCAAATCCATTTCACCATCTTCAGGCAGTAACATATGTAAAAGCTGCATTTGCTTTTTCACTTGCGCCTGTTTTTTCACCGCTTGCTGATTTTGATCACGTTGTGGAAACATCGGATCTAGATAAACCACATCGACCGTATTGCCCTGCTCTGCTTGTTGCTGCAAATACTGTGCGGAATCTGAAAAAACCAAGTCAATTCGAGTCACCACAGGGTTTAAGAATGCATCCTGTAAAGCCTGTTCCTTACTTGACTCTAGCAAGGTGAATAAAATGGGATGGCGTTCTACCAAAGTAACCTTGGCCCCCAAATGTGCCATGAGCAGTGAATCATGCCCAAGCCCTGCCGTTGCATCAATAAGCTTAGGTTTTTCAGTCAAGTGGCAAGCACGCGCAATCATTTCAGACTTTAACGACGCACGCTTTAAACGTGGAATTTCTGCTTTCCAATCCGGCTGCATTTTCATGCCATTAGCACAAAGCCAAAGCCCATCGGCATCGGCACACAGACCCAGTTCAGGATGAAAACGGAAGAAACGTGCATTTAACTTTTCGGCAACTTCAATACTGACCTCGACACCACGAGAAAAAAGCACAGCAACATAGTGCTGTGCTTTTTCTAAATGCTCTTGTTCCACATATAAGCGCATTGGGCTTACCATAACTTCCAACCCGTAAAGGCAAACAATAGAATCACTAAACCTGAAGCGATGCGATACCATGCAAAAATCATGAAATCACGCTTCGCCACATAAGCGACTAAAGCACGAATCAACAGTAAAGCAGAGATAAAAGAAACAATAATGCCTGTTGCCAATACGATCCAATCTTGTTGTCCGTCAAACACATGCGCACTTTGGTACAAATCTAACAGACCCGCACCAATAATTACTGGAATACCCAAGAAGAATGAAAACTCAGTGGCTGCTTTGCGCGATACACCTAAGAACATCGCGCCAATAATGGTTGCCCCCGAACGTGATGTCCCTGGAATTAAAGACAACACTTGAATCAGACCAATCCAAATCGCATCTTTTACACTCAGGTCTTCAACTTCATGCACGCGCTCTTGTAGTGGATGCTTTTCAATCCAAATAATAATCAAGCCACCCACAATCAAACCAATAGCAATGGCAATATCATTAAATAAAAGCTCTTTCACCGTTTGACCAAATGTCAGACCAATCAGCACAATAGGAATCGACGCTAAAATTAGCCCAATCCCGAGACGGCGACCTTGGGGTTCACCACTAAAAATCCCCGTTGCTGCCCCCCACAAACGTGCCCAATATTCATAAATGACGGCTGCAATTGCCCCCATTTGAATGGCGATCACAAAGACATCACTTTTTTCTTTGGTCCAGAAATTCATGAGTTCTGAAGCTAAAATTAAATGTCCAGTACTCGAAATGGGTAAGAATTCAGTAATACCTTCAACAATACCCATAATTGCCGCTTTGAGCAGCAGTAAAAGATCCATAAAAAAACCCTAATTATGCGTTGCCCTGTTCCGGGATTTTTTTCCAAGCGTTATCACGTAAATAGACTGGAAGTGCAAGTTCAGCACTCACCCAGTGTTGTTGCTGTGCATTCTTGCGCGCAATTGTGGCAATATCTTGCGCGGTTGCACTTAAATCTTTGTATTGTATTTGTGATGGGTCAATTAAGGTTGCACCCGAACCGACTAAAATAAACGGTGTACATTCAGTAGCTGCGGCATAGCTTAAAAGCTGTTCTTCATCGACTGCTTGCATGATGCCATCTGCATCTAATTGAAAACTTGCAATATAGACTTCACTCATGCGAGCGTCTAAAACTGCGGTGACTGTGGTTAGACCATGCACACGATGTGCAGCTTGTGCGAGCGCTTGTAAGGTTGAAACAGGAATCACAGGCAAATCATTCGACCATGCCAAAGCTTGAGTCACAGCAGCATTAATACGAACACCACTAAAAGAACCGGGGCCACGGCTAAAAGCGATACAAGACAAATCTTCTGTCTTAATATCCAACTGTAAAAACCCTTGTTCAATCATTGGGAGAATCGTTTGCGTTTGTGCTTTTGCGCGCGTATCCAATTGGAAAAAAAGTTCTTGATTTTCATCTACAATAGAGACGGAACACTGCTCATTTGCAGATTCCAATGCCAGCACTTTCATGCACAACCTTAATGATTTAATCTATAAAAACGTGGCTATGATACTCCACTCAAAAGCACTAGGCGAGATGTTCTCAGAACAGAGCTAAAAAAGCCTAGAAAAATCTAGGCTGAATGGGAAATAATAAGCTTATAACTGTGCCGGCTCTAAATCGATAAATTGTTTAAAGTGTTCTGCATAATGCAGCGCATTCATTTTCAAACGAGCCTCAGCCGTTTCATCCAAAGTTTTGACGACTTTACCCGGTGAGCCCATGACTAGAGCATTATCTGGAATGACTTTACCTTCAGGAATCAGTGCATTCGCGCCAATAATACAATTTTTACCAATCACGGCATTGTTTAAAACGACGGCATTAATCCCAATCAGACTATTATCCCCCACTGTGCAACCATGCAACATAGCTTGATGCCCAATCGTGACATAATTGCCAATATTCATTTCAATCCCAGCATCGGTATGTAAAACCGCATTTTCCTGAATATTGGTAAAGTCCCCTAAACGAATTTTGCAATTGTCTGCACGTACGACCGCCCCAAACCAAATACTAACCTGTTGCCCCAATTCGACTTGACCGATCACTGTAGCATTTTCCGCAACCCAACCATTCCATGGTTGATGCATTGCTTGTGGGGAATGACCTTTAAATTTGTACAACATATTTTTTCCTTAAAATATTCAATTTACTTGGGGAACCGAAAAGTCGGTGAATTGACTAAAAATGGCCACTCTTTATGGTAGCCCAGACCATATTGAAATAATGCAACCAACATCCGTGCTGTCAGCCCCCAAACAATTTCATTTTCCACCCGCATACTCGGAAAATAGAGAGATTGATGGGCAAAACGAACTTCATAAGGCACCGCCGGAACTTCCATCAGCTGTTTGAGTGAAGCAAAGAAAATACGATCAATTTCAGTCGGCTGGGCAACCAGTTCAACTTCAGGCGGAATCAGCCCGACCACAGGTTTGACCAGCATACCATTACGGGCTTTTTGCATTGGCAAATCACCGAGCAACTGTACGTCAAAAGGGTTCAGCGCAGTCTCTTCATAGGCTTCACGTAAAGCAACCACGATATTACTGGTATCTTGCGGATCTCTTTTTCCGCCAGGAAAAGACACTTCGCCAGCATGATTAGATAAATAAACAGAGCGGCGGGTCAGTAAAACTTTGGGATCGGCTTCATTGGTGATCGCGATTAACACAGCTGCATCTGCCGATTTAATTTTGCTTGAAAACCGTAACTGTTGCTGCAGTATGCGTGTTAATGAATGTTCATCCATTGAACGTCGTCCCCATCATTCTTTTTTTCATCATAGCTGAATTTGATACTGAAAAAAGAGAAATGATGCCAAAATTTAATTTTTAAGTTATGCTGAGTCTGAACTTTATCATTGATGATGAATATGGACTTTTGCAGCAATTGCGGACAAAAAACAACAGAACAAATCCCTCTTGGCGACCATCAATTGCGTCGTGTTTGCACCTCTTGTAGTTCTATTCATTATGTGAACCCTAAAGTGATTTGTGGAGCACTCGCACTTTGGGAAAATAAAGTATTGTTATGCCGCCGTGCTATTGAACCGCGTTACGGGCTATGGACTTTACCAGCAGGTTATATGGAATTGTTTGAAACTATGGAACAAGGTGCTGCACGAGAAACCCGTGAAGAAGCTGAAGCGGAAGTTGAAATTGAACAATTGTATTGCATGTACAATATTCCGCGAATCGGACAAATTTATGTCCTCTTCAAAGCGAACTTAGTGGATGGAAAATTCGGTGCTGGCGAAGAAAGCATTGAATGCCGTTTATTTGAAGAAGATGAAATTCCTTGGTCAGAACTGGCTTTCCCAAGTGTCGAACATACCTTACGTCACTATTTTGCCGACCGTAAAAGTAATCAATTTAATCTTCATCTCGAAACCCTAGGTACACGCTTAGACCATACAGGTTAATGTTGCCTAATATCAAAAAAGCCCATCGATGATGGGCTTTTTTGTGTTTAAAACGATATTATTTTGCTAACACCTTATAGCAATCAGCAATTTCAATTGAAACCTCACCCTCACGGAAGTCCGCGGCCGCTCGATTGGCGATGCTATTTTTTTCATAATAGTTATTCAAATACGCTTTATAGATATTGGTCCACTTTACCCCTGCACCAGAAAAATCACTGAGGGAAATATAAGCACTTTCATTAACATTGGCAGACAATAAATTACCGAGATTAACGCGTGCCCCCCCAATCACTGTAGAGGTCTGTTTTCCTTCACTATTCACATCACTCACAATATTGGTATTTGCACCAATAACTGCGCCATCAATTTTATCAAAGATAGGATTTGCCAAGAGGATACGGAAGGTTACAGCTTTATTTGAAGTATCTGTCGCACCCAGTGTCCCAATTCGGTACTGTACTTGATTGTTATCTGTTGTTAAAGTTGCACCCGTTGTTAGTAGCGGTGTACAAGCCGTCGCTTTATTACTAGCGGACTGCATATCAGTACGAATATCACCCGATTCATCAATTGCAATACCTAAGGCTATGCTATCACTAGAGTTTTTTGCCTTAAAAATTAAGTTGGCATACAGTGGGAATATATACTTCTGTCCAACCGCTACATTGCTCTTAGACTTAAATACATCATTATCTAAATAGCCAATTGGAAAAATTTTAAAGGCATCAAATGAACCTTTGAAGGTATCTGTGCCATAGTTTTGCTGCCATAAACCATAGGATGATGGGCTAGCATTCGGATCCTTGGTTAATTGTTTATAAAATTTTTCCGTCCCTGCAATCAAATAATCATTAAACAGCTTGCCTTGGGTAATGGTGAAATCATCCGAATTTGGATCTGTCAGATTAAACTTAAACGGTTGCTGAATACTTTTAGTTAAGGGGTTAATCCAAGACGTTTGTGCTAAAGCATTCATTTTGGCAGGTTCAATATTTTTCAGTAAATCGACCGTCACACTGGTTGCCAAATCACTGCCTAATTGTTCTTTTAATGGTCCACGCCACTGTACACCTGAACCAAAGGTATAACCTTGTCGATCCGTTAAAATAATAAAACTTCCAATTAAATGGCGAAGATTAGCAGGACTAGTCTTGCAGTCTGTAGCATTACAACCATATAAGCCTTGCGGTAAACCAATCCCTGTCTTGTCCGATAGGGCATTTGCAAAAATCGGGAAGTCAGCTTGGTAGGTGGCAGAGTTATTCATGAGCACCAATGTTTGGACCACTTTAAAAGCATCCTCATTGCTGATTTGGCTGACATCAATCCATGGTCGGATTTTATCGACATACGCTCCTGATGCATAATCTTCAGCACTAATCGATGTCAAGAGGAGAGATAAGTCAGCTTTCTTAGAGGCTAAAATACCAAAAGGTTGTACATCTCCAACCACCCCAGCACCACGCTCTAGACCTAAAGCTTGAAAAATTTTCGCCAAAGCCATCGCAATTTTTACGGTCTTATCGTTTGGACTCAAACTGGTTGCAGCCGTTCCACCATTTAGCCCTTTTGCCATATCTAAAATACTAAGGCGTGGCAGTGAGGCTGAAACCGTACTCACATTGCCAATTTCAGACAAAGGAACTGTACCGAGTTCGACTTGTTTATCAGAACTTCCAGTCAACAAGAAGTGAATTTTGTCCCCTTCAGAGCACCGACCTGTTGCCGCATTCGTTTTCGGCTCCATCAGAGTCATATACGTATTATCGGGGTCGCTACTACAGACAAAGTTAATTCCATCAACTGGGTAATCCAAGGCAAACTCAACACAGTTTTTATCTTTCAGCAAACAGCTTCCGTTGACAGAATTCACTTGATTCGGCTCTGGATTCACATTGGCACTTTCTCCACCACAACCAGCTAAGGCAACAACCAATGTCGACAAGGTAAATGGCCATAAAATTTGTTTTTTCATTTTCATACTCTATTTATTTTTAGCGAATTGCGATTAATTTTAACTGACCGTGATTGGTTAGAACTTTATGTTCGACATCTACAGCAGAAGAGAGTGGTGTTAACAATAAATAATGACTTTGCGCAGGTACATGTAAAATACCTGCGATCATTTCATGCGATAGCATAGAGGGTGAATTTTCATCATTTTTAAACCCTCCTACCCCTTCAAGTACACAGGCATTCTGGTCTAAGAACACAGCAAAAGGCCAATAAAATGTGGGATCATTTTGTGTAGATGCATACGAATTTAATTGAATATTTTGAATATTGCTGTCCACTTTGATGATTTCAAATTCAAAATTTTCTTTGATCGGCTTTTTCGGCCAAACATTAATATCGTGATTGGCTTGTAAGCTTTTTGCTTTTTTCAGTTTTTTATCCTTAAAACAAGTTTGTCCTAAGCTAGCGATCGTGTCTTGTTGTGACATTCGGTAATAGGTCGATGCTAAGGCAACCGGTGCTAAATTGTCTTTTTGCTTGGGTTTAAACATAGCGTTAAGGACAGACTTACTCACTCCTTTTTCTCGCTCAATGACCTGAAAGCGAGTCGCTCCAGTTTTATGATCAATCACCCCTTCAGGCATGGTATAAAAACGGCGTTTGCCTTCTAAGTTAAATTCACGGTCTTCTAAATATTCGTTGCGAACGTAATCAGTTCCATCCATTTGATTAAACATGTTTGAGGATGCAGTTGAGTTCTCTGCACTTACCGAATCTGTATGCGTTATGCTTTGAGGCGTTGATGCAGGCTTAATGGTTTGAGTACTACTCACTGGGGCTTGCGGGATCTGCTGAGTGGTTTCAATCACTTTTTGTTGAACCAACACCTTGGTTTCAGTTTTGTTTAATGGATGCTCAGCCTGAATCACTGTAGAAGAAGTGACTTGCTTCTCAGCAGAAAGTTTCTTTTTTGGCGCAGGCTTTGTATCTGGTAAATGTGCCTTCATTTCGGTTACAGGCTGTGTTGCAAATTCCTGAGCGGGCATTAGTACTGGTACTCTGACCTCAGAGACTTCACGCGTTCCCTTTTCTTCCTGCTTACGGCCCGGTTTCACTGGCGTTTCTGGGGACTCACTGGCTTTGCCTTGTACCACCATCGGTCTACCATCTGGACCAATAATCGTAAAAAACTCTCCCGCAAAACTTGCACTCGAAATCCAACCCAATAAGCATAGTGATGAGGGCAATAAAATCCTTTTTATTGTATTCAATGTGCTTACCACCGTGTTCTATAGTTCAACCCTAAAATCGTAATGGTTGTATCTGTTTTTACATTTAAACCGGCATACGGGTTTAATAAAATATTATTTACCCCAGTTTGGTTCGCTAAGCTACTAGAATTTGCAGGAATTTTATCTCGGCTTTGCAAAAAACCAATCGATAGATCTAAATCAGTATCTGCATCAAAACGATAACCAACACCTAAACCAAACAAGCGTGCATTGTTAATCGGTACCATCGTATTCCGTTTATCATCAGGGATCGCACTGGTGCGTGGCTCATAGCCTGCACGGAGTTTTAAACGATCTGTTGCTGAATATTCAATCCCAATACCGTAGTTCCACGGTGACTCAAAAGCCAAAGGTAAAGCCAAACTACTATCGGAGATATTGGCTGAAAGCAATTTTGCAATTTTGAGCGCCGAAACTTGACGGTCAAATTCAAATTTAAATTTGTCCCATGCTTTATAGTCGGTCCAACCTACATCGACATTGACTTGTAAGTCGGGTAAAAGTTTATACTTAATCCCCGCTTGGAAATGTGCTGGATATTCTAAATCCATTGATACCAGACCCGACTCACTGGCTGGTACAGAACTTGGAAAACCTAAAACTGCAGCCAGAATCTGCCCTGTTGGGGAGGACATCAACCCCTTAATGAGTTCTTGTGGTGCTTTAGCATTGTCTATGTGATATTTACCTTTCATCCGCATTTTGGCAGCACTTTGGTAGACCACACCAAAACTAAAATCTTCTGTCGGCTCCCACAGTACACCTAAGTTATAGCTTGGACTCAGAGACTGTTCTGCTGAAAGTTCGAGTTGGCCAAAACGCCCAAAGGGATTCATTCCCTCTTCAGCATTACACATGCCCAGCAAGAGAATGTCGGTAATCACATCAGAGTTTTCTTTAAACGGGGTACAGATCACATCATCAATCATCCGCAGCATCCCAATCAACTCATTGGGAAAACGTAGATCATTTTTTAATGCCAAAGCTTGATAAGACATCCCAATTGAACCACCAATGGAAAGCTGATCATTGATTTGATAGGCCATAGACGGCGATAAATAGGTGATCCGTTCTAGCGCAACTTGTTGTCCCATAAAGTTACCGGGATTGCCATCTTCCGCACCGAATCCTGCAATTAATGGTGCATACATGGCTGTTGCAAATGTCATTTTAGAGCCAGGCGGATTATATGCTATACCCGCAGTCGGGGCAGCTACAGGCATCCCCTTACCCAAGTCCACCATTTTCTTCAAACCAGGTACATATAAGCTCGGGTATTCAACATCACCGCGGACGGGCCCTTTAAAGTCGGTACAGATATCGGCATCTACTTCAGGCCCATCATTACAAACAATCGGGTCATCTGAATAACCAAATACGTTATAACCTGCAGGAACAGAGAACTCCCGCTCGATATTAAAATCAGCGAGAATACCCTGTACATCCGTTTGTAAGCCTTCAATTTTGGTCAGTGCTGCTGGGTTAAAGTGAATGGCACTGATCCCAGGTGGATCAGCAGTGACTGCATTACCCATAGCCAAAGAGCGAATATCAACTGATAAGTTTTGCCCTAAAGCAGCAAAGGTAACACTAGAATAGCCCGTTAATAATATGGCAGACACCAAAGGGCTAAGTCGGATATTTTTCATACGACTCCCCTATTATTTAAGCTTTTTTCCAAAACCAAGAATATCTAACGGGAAAGACAACCCTAATGAGACATCAGGTGCATCTTCTGTTAAACCAAGGCCAACCGTCCCATTCACAATTGTTTCAGGTGAAACGCGTACACCTAAGGAAATAGCAAAAGTTGAACTGGTTTGATCTGCTGGAGAGTAACTTTCCCCTGAGCTGTAGGTAAATTCAGCCCCAGTATTGAAACTTTGTTGGTATGACATCGTCATTGAGACATCATAGTTAAAGGAATAGGCAAAACCGAAGGCAAAACCACCACTAATCCCTGGTTCAAACGCTTCAATCACACGGCTACCACGGCGCTGATCTAAGCCCGATTCTTTGAAACCATAGTTCGCAGAGACCGATGCAAACAGCACCACGGGATCAATATATTTACGCGTACTTGCCCCAACACCTGCTGAATAATATCCTTTGCCTGTTGCTAAGTCTGAAGTGGCATTAATTTCATAAGGGCTATCGCCAGTTTTGGTAGAAACGTTACCAAATAAAATCAAAGGCAAACGACCAGCTTTGAGTGGAAACGGTTCCCAACGTGCACCAAAGGAAATGTCCCCAAGACCCGCTGTGGAGGTATCTTTTAATAAGTCAGTTTTGGCAACCAAAGGCAATGATGCCGTTAACGTTAAGTTATCTCTTAAACCATATTGTGCCGTAAAAGTATTGGTTAAACTGTGCGTTGCATTTTCTTGTACCCGCAGTTGATAGAGCTGACCTTGTGCCATCTCTAAATCAAGTTGAGTATCTCGGTAATAGGTATAATCGATGTCGTAATAAGATGAAATATCACCTTGTTTAATCAATGAATACTGACGTTCATTTGAGGTAAAAACTTCTTCTAAGTTAGTCTCTTTAGTTGCATCACCCTCTTGCTGTTGCAACGCAGAAGACGCTGCTTGCTCAACACTTCCAGTGTTTACAGCTGCTGGCTTTTCTTGTTGTGCAGGCGCAGTGGTTTGATCCGACCCAACATGATTTTGTGCTTGCTCAGTAGCTTGTTCTACCTCAACGGTTTCATATCCTCCTAAGCTCGGTTCTTCCGCAGCATAGGCCACCCCAAGACTCATCTGCACACTCACTGCGAGCAGTGTTTTATTCATCCATGTCTTCATCATTATCCCTTACTACACCCTTGTTCTTGTTTTATTTTTTTCACACTTTATTTGTTTTTATAATAAAGCCTGAGAAAATTATATGTCGGCTGTCCATAGTATTCCGACTCTTTATTTTTATTACGCTCTAGGCGAATTGTGGATGCACGATCGGCTATTTTTTCCATATAGTGTTGCGGATATTGAATATCGACAAGTGCATAGCGATTGACCGTAGCATCATCTACATGTCGCAGATCGGCTTCCTGTAAAGCCAACATATTTTTACGCATTTCGGTCGGAACATTAATTAAAAACAACGTGTTATTTTCCCAAACATCCTTGAAACGCTGCTCATCAAAACTAATATTTCCTAAGGCAGGATCGGCAACATAGACCCGTCCATCTTTATAGCCCTTATACACCACAAAATGCTTAAAACCAGCATAGGAGATTGGAACAATGGCAGGTTGACCTTGCTTAACCAAATCTTCAAATTCCCCCTTGTAGCCTCCACTTTCTAAACCCAATGCAGTCACAAAGCGTTTCATGTCCAATAAAGAAAAACTACGACGCTCAATAATTCGCTCATATTCGCCATAGCGAAGCAAGCCATCCATGGTTTGTTGTTCTGTAAGTTGAGCACCGACATAGCCATTGATTAAGGTGGTCAGTGCTGCTGAACCACAACTATAGTCATAAGCTTGACGGACAATGCCTCGAAATTGGTCTTCTACAGCAGGGTTAATTAAGACAGGTTCATGATGCATTCTGGTAAAAGATGCATTTCGAGAGTCTAAAACTTCAGTATAGTAAACCGCTTCCGCTGGTTTTTTCTTAATATCAAAGGCTTCGGTGGCAAAGTAATACATCATTGCTGAGCCCAATGCGATCTCTAACATAGCTTTTTACTTTTTTTAATAATATAGGCATCCCGCCCATTTTTTGTTTTTAGAGTTAATACTCTATATCCATACATTCAAGAAGATACTGTGTTTTATCTAAAAAAAATAGTCTTTTTTGCATTTTTTATGAATATATTTTAGAAAAAAAGCGCGTGAATTCACGCGCTTTCTTAAAGTCTAATTTTAGTGACCAGAAATGGTAATCACAGCACCTGGCATGTATACACCGGCAGCTGGGCTAAAGTAAGTTTGCATACCTTGAACCTCTACATCACCAATGGATGCAGCATTACGGCTACCCAAATGTACACCTTTAACATAAGTATCGTGCGCGCCACTTGTGCTAATCATACGAATATAGCCCTTATTCGCACCCTCTTCACCAATCACACTAATTTTTTGATTCAGTGTTAAATCTAGAGAATTTGCATCTGCAACTTTAATGCTTTCAACAAAGATTTCGCCTGCAGCACGTGTTGCTGTTTTAGTTGAATTATCTAAGATACCTAAGTTTTTAATTTCTAAACCGCCTACCATAGTCGCACTTAATTGGATCATTGCGCCTTGCGGTGCAGCGCCTAGTTGGATATTTGCAGACATTGGACCTGTTTTCAGTGATAAACCACTTAAAATCGGGTTGACAGTGCTCGTGCTACTACCACCACGGCGAATAGATGTAGCACCTGCTGCCGGCAAATCGCCAGAAGCAACCACACCAATTTGACCAATTTTAATATCTAAACCTGAAACTTGAGCTGCAATGTTAATAAATGCATTACCACCGTTTGCATCTGTGTCAATTTGCAAATCAGCTAAGTTACGAGAAGGAAGTAAGTATGCTCCTGCATTATCATAGTTTGCACCAATAATAATACCGTGATTTTCTAGCGTATCACCCGCTATACCATTACCTTGAATAACGATAGCACCAGCAGTTGAAGTACCACCTAGAGATGTAGTCGCTAAACCATCATTATCATGAACAAAAACTTTACCAATTTCGATTTTAGAAATACCGATACCGATATTTATACCATCTTGACCTGTAGCGGCACTGAGCGAAGCATCATCCATTGCTTGCATTGCCATTGCATTTGCACTGATTGCCATTGAAGAAACTAAAGCAAGTTTAGTAATAATTTTCATCGTGTTCCTCTCCTAAGAGCTTTATTTTTGTGATATCAATCACTCGGTGTTAGTTACTGTTTTTTTATTTTGTCGCAGTATTAACACCTATCCTTGAGTGACTTTATTGCCTGAACTACGTTATATCTGAGTGATTTTTTGATCAACTGCTGTTGGTCGCAATCCATAGCTTACCGATAAACGGTATTTCCTCTATGCGTACACGCACAATGCGGTAAAATAGCCTGAATTTTTTGATCCTATTTGCGTTAGCATGACTCTAAGCCAATCATTTAAAAAGATAATTTGTGATTCAACCTTCTCTGTATCTCATATACTACAGGCGTTGAATGAGCTCACACAGTTAGTCTATTTACAAAATGCCGATGCACCCGTCATTGCTTTTTTACCTGAACGTTACCAAGTTTTTCAAAAAAACCAGCACTTTTTCTTTCAACGTACACAGGATTTTTGTTATATCCGTGATGACGAAGAAATAGACATTTCCAGTAATATTCAGCCAAGCTCAGAACAAAAAGAAGCATCTTTTAGTGGCGGACTCATTGGATTCGTCAGTTATGATTATGCCGCCCAGCAACACGTTCCTGTTCAAATTAAGCCACAGCCAAGCCTATTTTTAGGTTTATACAGCAGTTATCTACAATGGACTGATGCAGGCTGGCTATTTTGCAGTAGTGATTCACAAGCTGAACACATTTATCGCAAAATTGAATCGTATTTATTCCAGCCATCGGCCTTAAGCCATCCATTCCAACTCGCATCGATCTGCCAAGCACGCTGGACTAAAACCGAATACAAACAAGCCTTTCAGCAAGTACAGGAATACATCAAAGCTGGGGATTGCTATCAAATCAATCTGACACAAGAGTTCACAGCCAAGGCACATGGTCGACTCCTAAGTGCAGTCGAAGCATTTTGGCAATTGACCGATGCACCTTACTCGGGGTATCTCCGTATCGATGATTTTGAACTCTTAAGTTGTTCACCCGAGTTGTTTATTGATTTTCAAGCTCATCGAAAAATCATTACCAAGCCGATTAAAGGCACCATGCCGCGCTATGCAGATCCAGTCTTAGATGAACAATCTAAACAACGCTTAATGGCTTCGGAAAAAGACCAAGCTGAAAATGTGATGATTGTCGATCTACTGCGTAATGACTTGAGTGTTTACGCAGAGACGGGCTCAGTCAAAACGCCTAAACTGTTTAATATTGAAAGCTTTAATCAAGTCCATCATATGGTCAGCGAAGTCGAAGCAACACTTAAAGCAGAAGTTCATCCCTTTCATGTGCTGCTCTCTGCGCTACCTGGCGGGTCTATTACAGGCGCGCCTAAAATTCGAGCGATGCAGATTATTGAAGAACTCGAAGGTGCACCACGTGGAGCGTACTGTGGCTCAATGGGTTATTTTAATTTTGATGGTACTGGTTCTTGGAACATTCTGATTCGTTCTATTCAAAAATTCCAAGATGAGGTTTCGCTTTGGGCTGGCGGTGGAATTACCATTGCATCAGAGTGTGAGGCTGAATACCAAGAATGTTTTGACAAGGTCTCAGCACTGCTTAATTTACTCAATACCTTTGTGCAAACGGACACTGAATAACAACCAAAATAAAAAAATGAACCTTCACATCAGTGAAGGTTCATTTTTCAAAGATCAAAACTGTTGAAAGTTTATTTTAAAATATCATTTTTCAATGTATCGACTAAACGTTGATTTTGTTCATCAGTTCCAACCGTGATACGTAAAAACTGGTTAATACGCGGTTTATTGAAATAACGCACAATAATGCCTTGTGCACGTAATTCAGCCGCTAATTCACCTGCATCTTTGCTAGGCAATGATGCAAAGATAAAGTTGGCACTCGATGGCAAAACGTTAAAGCCCAGCGTGGTCAACTGTTCAACCAAATGTTCACGACTCTGAATCACTTTTTGATTTTGTGCTTCAAAATAAGCTTGATCTTCAAATGAAGCGACCGCAGCAGCAATCGCAAAACGATCCATCGGGTAAGAGTTAAAACTATTCTTCACCGCTTCAAGTGCCGCAATCAAATGCGGTTGAGCAATCGCAAAACCAACACGTAAACCTGCCAATGAGCGAGACTTAGACGTGGTTTGGCACACCACCAAGTTCTCATATTTTTCCACCAAACTGACTGCCGATTCAGCACCAAAGTCTACATAAGCTTCATCAATGACCACCACTGAATTTGGATTAGCCTGAAGCACTGCTTCTATTGCAGCTAAACCAATATCAATACTGGTTGGTGCATTTGGATTGGTAATAATAATACCGCCATTGGCTTGTTTATAGTCATCCACCACAATTTCAAAGTCATCATTGAGTGGCAAAATTTTGGTTTTGACTCCAAAAAATTGGCTATAAACAGGATAGAAGCTATAGGTAATATCGGGGTAAAGTAAAGGCAGCTCTTGCACAAAAAAGGCTTTAAAAATATGTGCTAAGACCTCATCTGAACCATTGCCAACAAAGACATTTTCAACCGCAACATTTTGTTGTTTCGCAATCGCCTGCTTTAAAGCAGAAGCATCTGGATCTGGATATAAACGCAATACATCTGCGGAGTTTGACAAAATTGCTTGAACAGCCTCCACCACTTTTGGTGAGGGTGGATATGGGTTTTCGTTGGTATTGAGCTTCAATAAATTTTGAATTTTCGGTTGTTCACCTGGCACATACGGTTCTAATTCACGTACTTCAGGACTCCAAAAACGCATTTGTTCTGTAGTGATATTTGACATTGACTATCTCATTTATGCACTCAACTTACTTGTATGTAAGCCCTCTCCTTCTAGGAGAGGGTTTGGGAGAGGTTTATGATGTCCCAAACTGAATTAAATATTTTCCTCTCTCCTAACCTCCCCCATAGGGAGAGGAACATTCATTACTGAACACATGAGAGATCTAAATTTATATTATTGATAACGATAACGTGCCGAACGCGCATGCGCATCTAAGTTTTCTTGTTGCGCTAAGATATCCGCGGTTTTCGCCAAAGTTTTCACACCTTGCTCAGAGCACATAATCAAACTTGAACGTTTTTGGAAATCATATACACCCAGCGGCGAGGAAAAGCGTGCCGTACCTGAAGTTGGCAAAACGTGGTTGGGCCCTGCACAATAGTCGCCGATTGCCTCTGGGGTATAACGCCCCATGAAGATTGCGCCTGCATGGCGAATATCTTCAGCCATTTCCTGTGCTTCATCTAGGCACAGTTCTAAATGCTCAGGCGCGACTTGATTAATCAGCTCAACGGCTTCAGCGCGGTCTTTCACAAGCACTAATGCGCCACGATTGGCAATCGATGTACGCGCAATCTCTGCTTTAGGTAACGCTTGCAAATGCGCTTCAATAGCCAGTTCTACATCATTTAACAACTGTTCATCTGGTGTAATAAACACTGCTTGTGCCACAGTATCGTGTTCAGCTTGGGACAATAAATCCATTGCCAGCCATTGTGCGTTATTCGCGCCTTCGGCATAAACTAAAATTTCAGACGGCCCTGCAATCATGTCGATACCGACTTGTCCGAATACTGCACGTTTCGCAGCCGCGACAAAACGGTTGCCCGGTCCTGTAATCTTATCCACCGCCGGAATCGTTTCTGTACCATAGGCTAAAGCCGCAACCGCTTGTGCCCCACCAATGGTAAAGACACGGCTGACACCAGCCAAATAAGCAGCTGCTAATACCAAAGGATTCAACTCACCATTCGGTGCAGGCACCACCATAATAATTTCAGGTACACCTGCCACATGCGCAGGCACAGCGTTCATTAACACAGAAGACGGATAAGATGCCAAACCGCCAGGTACATAAATACCAACGCGATCTAAAGGCGTTACTTTTTGCCCAAGTGTGTTCCCCAAGGCATCCACATAGGTCCAGCCTTCTTGTTTTTGCGCTTGGTGAAACTCACGAATACGGTTTGCAGCGAGCTCTAACGCCTCGCGGACTTCGGTACTCAAACCCTCAAAAGCGGTTTTTAATTGTTGTTGAGTCAGTTCTAAATCTGAGAATTGATGCGCGGGATGTCGATCGAACTGTTGAGTGAGTTTAAGAACATGAGCATTACCATGCTGACGAACATCAGCGATGATTTGATCTACGGTTTTTAAAAGTTCTGGGTCACTCACGGTTTCAAAAGCCAACAAATCAGCAAAGACTTGTTTAAAGTTCTGATCTTGAGTCGATAAACGTCGCATCAATTTATCCACAATGAAAATAAAGGGAAGCTTTAGTTTACCTTGTTTCCTGTATTTTGTGGGCAACAATCCTCTAGCTAAACACAGAGTGTAATGAAAAATTACTTTTAACTTCATCGGGAAATGAATCTGATTCAATATTTTTAAACTAGAATCATTAAACATGACTAAAAAACAGGCAAAACAAAATGACCCTCACGGACATAGCCATATGCTTTTCAACGGGGCAATTTAGCCGAATCCAACAGCATTTTTCAGAAACCATTACATGGGAAATTGTGGGTGAACAACGGCTTTCAGGTTTTGATCAAGTGCTGAAGCATTGCCAATCTATCGAACATTATTTTACGACGGTCGCGCATGAGTTCCATATTCAAGCAATTCATCAAACGGGTCATCATGTGATTGTTCAAGGTGAAGCGCAATTTCATGACGCCAAGCAGACATCCCGAATTTCTGCTTGTGATGTCTATACTTTTAATACTTTAATTCAACTGGTTCAGATTCAATCCTATTGTATTTCAATCCAATAAAAAAATTTAAAAATGAGCAGGTACAAAAAAACCGCCATCATCGATAGCGGTTTTTTTAAACAAAAAAGATCAACTTATTTGTTTTTTAACGCTTCACGTTCAGCGACTGCTGTTTCTAACTGTGCAAGTATTGGGTTTAACAATGCTTGCTTACGTTTGAAACTTGCCTTGTTCACGATCAAACGTGAAGACACTTTACAAATTTCTTCCAAAGGTTCTAAACCATTGGCACGTAAAGTATTCCCAGTATCAACTACGTCAACAATGTAATCACCCAAACCTACCAACGGTGCAAGTTCCATTGAACCGTACAACTTAATCACATCGACTTGCTCACCTAAGCTTGCATAGTACTGACGGGTTAAGTTTACGTATTTGGTGGCAATTTTTAAACGCCCTTTTGGACGTTCCATGCCAACTTTACCCGCGGTCATCAATTTACATACTGCGATTTTTAGATCGAGTGGTTCATAAACGTTTTGTGCGCCATGTTCCATAAGCACGTCTTTGCCCGCAACACCGATATCAGCCGCACCATTTTCCACATAGGTGGGTACGTCAGAAGCACGTAAAATTAAAATACGGACTTGTTTATGGGTGGTTGGAAAAATTAACTTACGTGACTTATCCGGATCTTCCAGTAAGTTAATTCCAGCCGTTTCAAGTAAAGGTAGGGTTTCTTTTAAAATACGACCTTTACTCAATGCCAATGTTAAACCATGATCAAAATTGCCCATTACGTCAAAATTTGGATCATCGTTTCTCATATCGCTCATGAACTTACTCGCTTAATTTGGGCGCCTATACCTTGTAATTTCGCTTCGACATCTTCATAACCGCGGTCAATATGATAGATACGATCAATCAGCGTCTCGCCATCAGCCGCAAGCGCAGCTAATACTAGAGAAAAAGAAGCGCGTAAATCTGTTGCCATCACAGGTGCTGCAGACAGTTTCTCTACACCGGTCACGACAGCATCATTACCTTCGACCTGAATATTGGCACCCATACGTGACAATTCAGGTACGTGCATAAAACGGTTTTCAAAAATCGTTTCAGAAATAGTGGCAAAACCACGGCCAATGGCATTGACCGCCATAATCTGTGCTTGCATATCAGTTGGAAAGTCTGGATGTGGAAGCGTTTGGAAACTCACTGCTTTCGGGCGTTTACCCATCATATCCAGTTCAATCCAATCATCACCACGGGTCACTTCCGCGCCCATTTCTTCAAACTTTTCCAAAACCGATTCCATCAACGTTGGATCAGTATGTGTGGTTTTTACACGACCTCCGGTAATGGCTGCAGCAGCCAAATACGAACCTGTTTCAATACGGTCAGCAACCACAGCATATTCACAGCCATGTAGTTTTTCAACACCTGTTACCACTAAGGTATCTGTGTCTAATCCTTCAATTTTTGCACCCATCGCGATCAACATTTTCGCAAGGTCCGTAATTTCAGGTTCACGTGCCGCATTACGAATCGTAGTCACACCTTCTGCCAATGCCGCAGCCATTAAGATATTTTCGGTACCACCCACGGTCACCATATCAAAAACGACTTCACCACCTTTCAGACGGCCATCAACTTTAGCGTGTACATAACCCGCTTCAACTTCAATCTCTGCACCTAAAGCTTCTAAAGCTTTTAAATGTTGATCGACTGGGCGCGAGCCAATCGCACATCCACCCGGCAAAGACACTTTTGCACTACCATAGCGCGCCACCAATGGGCCCAGCACTAAAATAGATGCACGCATGGTTTTCACCAACTCATACGGTGCAAACTGATTGTCCAGTGTTGAGGTATCCGCAGTAACCGTGTCGCCTTCGTAGGTCATGGTAATGCCTAGACCACCAATCAACTGCACCAAGGTATTTACATCTTTTAAATGCGGTACGTTGGTGAGCTTGGTTGGAGTCTCAGGCAAAATCATTGCTGCAAGCAACGGCAAGGCAGCATTTTTAGCACCCGAAATACGAACTTCGCCTTCGAGCTTAGTGCCACCTTGAATTAAAAATTTATCCATCTAATTTTAAGCTCCGAATAAGCTTGCTTTACGCCATTCTTCTTTAGTCATTGCACGAATAGTCACCGCATGCACTTCGCCACTTGCGATATAAGAATTTAATGGTGCATAAACAGCTTGCTGACGTGCAACAGGACGTTTGCCTTCGAATTGGTCGTCGACAATACGTAAGTCAAACTTTCCGCCTTGCCCACTAACTGCAACTTCAGCTTCAGGAAAAGCAGCTTTTAAAATTTCAGTGAGCTGTTCACTATTCATCACAAAGACCTCTTATAGGACCAACGGTGTAAAAACCTGCCATTTTACTATAAATCTGAAAAATAAATCATAAACCCGCACACTTTATATATAAAAAAAAGAGGTTTTAAAAAACCTCTTTTTGCATAAAAATCAAACTAAATGGCGATCGGTTGGTAAACCTGCTGCATTTTACGGTGCTTATCGAGCTGTCTTTTTAGTTTTTCTGATAATTTTTTAATCGACGTATACATATCATCTGCTGAAGCCTGAGCAAAAAATTCAATGCCTGGTAAACGGATAATTGCTTCTGCAATATGATTGCTACTGCCTTTTTTAGTATGTTTATCGACCTGATGATCCTTGGTTAATTTCACCTGCATACTGTTCACCTGATCAATATGCTTGGTCATTTCTGCAAATTTGCAGCGAATGGTATCTTCAATAGCTGGGGTAATGCTCAAATGATGTCCACGAATTGTTATTTGCATATATCTATCCCTCACCTTCATTAGGATTAATGAGGAAAAGCCAAGACGATTTAATGACTACAAAAGAACCAGCACGCATAGAAACATCAAATCATTTTAGCCATTCCTTAAAGAAAAAAGAGGTTCATTATGTTGTCATAATGAACCTCTAGAATAGTCAGATTTTAAATTTTAGATCAAGACTTTTCGTTCAGAAGATGACGGAATATGTAACGATTCTCGATACTTTGCCACTGTCCGACGCGCTACATCAATTCCATCGTCCTTTAACAGATTGGCAATTGCGTTATCAGACAAAGGCTTACGTGCATTCTCTTCAGCAATCAATTTTTTAATCTTGGCGCGAATTGCTGTTGAAGATGCTTCACCGCCTGACGTTGTACCGACATGGCTGGAAAAGAAATATTTCAACTCGAACAAGCCACGTGGCGTCAGCATATATTTGTTGGTGGTTACCCGAGAAACGGTCGATTCGTGTAATTCTACCTCTTCGGCAATATCTCGAAGTACTAAAGGCTTCATCCCTTCAGCACCAATTTCTAAAAATGCACGTTGATGTTCAATGATACAAGTCGCCACTTTCAGTAAAGTTTTATGCCGTTCATCAACACTTTTAATAAAATTTTTTGCATCCAACATTTGATTACGTAAGTACTGATTATCGTCACTTTGATCAGCACGCTTAATCATATTGGCATAAAACGAATTCACACGAAGTTTCGGCATCACATCAGGATTTAAAGCCACTTGCCATTGTTCATTTTTCTTCATTACCACGACATCAGGAATTTGATAATCTGAGTCTTTATTTTCAAACTCAAGCCCTGGATGCGCTTTTAGGGTTTTCAATAAATCAACCGCACACTTGAGCTGCTCTTGATTTAAACCCGTTTGTTTAATCAGTTTCGCCAGTTCATTGCTGATCAATAGTTCATAGTTTTTCAGCAGATTCATTGCATCATTTCGACAAGCAGTCTGCATCGGCAAGGCTTCCAACTGTACCATTAAGCACTCTGCAAGATTTCGCGCCCCAACTCCAAGTGGGTCTAAACGCTGAATATGCTTGAGCACCACAACCACTTCGTCATCTTCGACTTCGTCGTCATAGTCCATGCTGGTTAAAAGATGTTGAACTGAAGTCGTTATTTCTGAAATATCACTGTCTAAAAAACCTTTATCGTCCAACGAGTCAATAATGCAATAAGCAATCAACATATCTACTTGCGAAAAATGCAATAGATTGATTTGCTCCAACATATGCTCTTTTAAGCCCAAATGACCTTGGCGATTATCTTCTCGCTCTTCAAATTCTGCCGCGCCCAAACTGGTTGGTTGATGCGTATAGACATCATCCCAGTCGGTATCGACGGGTAAATCATCGGGTAAATGGTCGGCGTTGAGTTCGTTGGTCAAATCTTTCTTATCCTGTTCTTGCTCTTGCACACTGGATAAGCTTTCGATAGATGACTGTTCTTCTACTTTTTCTAGGAGCGGGTTGCTGTCGAGTTGAATCTGAATTTCCTGTTCAAGTTCAAGGCTCGACAATTGAAGCAACCGAATAGCTTGTTGTAATTGGGGGGTTAGCGACAAAGAGTTCGAAACTTTCAATCCAACCGATAACTTCATAAAACCCTACTCGTCAATACAACTATTTTTAAAGCACGCTTTATAAGCAATTTTTGTGCCGTTTTATTTTTTATAGCATAGAAAATTCAAAAAACCTACATTTTTTGAGCAGATTGTTTTTCATTTCCTATCCAATTTCGAACTTTATGAATGTCTTAATGCATATCAATTATTGAAAAGGATTATTAATACCTTCACACAGTCCAGAATTACACGAAACACTGCATCGGCTACTTTCACTTACCTACAAGAGTCAGTTAAATAAAAACATCTGAATCATGCTGCTTTGTTAGGCTAAAGCATAGACATTTTTTAGGGGGGGGTTATATGACTCAAAAAGTATTGTTTATAACCTCAAATGTAGGCGTAGAGCATGATGAGCTAATTCAGCCTCTCCATTTTCTACAGTCCAAAGGCATAGAATGCATTCATGCCGCGATTGAAGCTCACGATGTTCGAACTGTCAAAATGGACTCAGAATCGGCAGCAAGCTATCCTCCAGACGTCGATTTGGATCATGTTCATTATGACGACTACGACTTGCTGATTATCCCAGGCGGTACAGTTAATACTGATTTATTATGCCAACATCCCAAAGCTCTCGAAATTATCCAAAGTTTTAGCAACCAAGCCAAACCGATCGCTGTGATTTGTCATGCACCTTGGGTTTTGATTAATGCTGAACGGATTCAAGCTAAACATCTGACTTCGCATCAAAGTATACGACTCGATCTGGAAAATGCAGGTGCTATATGGGTCGATGAAGCCGTTCATAAATGTGATGCAGGTGGTTGGACGCTCATCAGTTCACGTAGTGCAGAGGATATTCCCGCTTTTAATCAAGCGATATTAAAAGAACTTTAATCCAATTCGTCCATTTAAGATGCCATAAAATAAAAAGAGCCTGATATTGATCAGGCTCTTTTATTCATTATAAAAGTTACAGACTTTTTAAGTATTCAATAATTTCTACTTGTTCTGCCATTTCAGCCAGTTGAAGCGCTGTGTACTCACCTTTGTAGTGGACATTCGCACCTTTTTCAACCAGTAGTTTCACCACATCTAGATAGCCATTTTCAGCCGCCGCTTGGAGGGCGCTATAACCTTCATCATCAGTAGAGTTCACATCTACACCATTGGCGAGACTTTTTTCTACTTCAGCGAGTTCACCTAAAGAAGCCCAATACACCAGTTCAGGTAAATGCAGTTCATCATCGTTTTCAGGAATTGGGGAGAATGAGTTGAGTTTCATATATTTTATTCCAAAGCTTTGGATTTATTAAATGCATAAAGTACTCTGTGGTCAACAAATATTAAAGCTCTCCATTTTTTTTTCAATATTATTTTTCACAATATTAAATGCATCTTTAAAGTTCTTATCATACTTACCATGATGCCGATAACCATATCTTTGGTTATAAATATCAGTAAAATCATCATGCCAATGTTCAAATTTACCCTTACGTGCCATTAACGCAACTTTCGGATGAATTTCCCCTTTATACAACTTTTTAAAGTTTTGATCTGAAACAATCACACCTTTAGTTATATATTTACGTACTAAAATTAACTCCATCACTAATTTCCTAAATGCTACCAGCTCACAACTTCCACCAAATCCAACCTGTTCACTAAAATGGATATAGCTATTCAGAACAATAAAATGATGCTCTCTAACTTCTAATAGAATACAAGTTTCACCACGCAAACTTTGGGATCTTACAAAATAAATAATAAATGGTTTTATTTGATCAATGCGTTCTAAGCAATCGTAAATACTTATATAAATTTGTTGATCGCACTTAAACGGATGTCCTTTTCCTTCTGTTAACCACTCATAATTAATTGCAAATGTTTGGGAAAAAATTTCTAAAAATTCTAACTCTGGTTCTTCAATATTTATAAAGTACTTCTCTAAATCACCTACTTTTTTTAATTCTAAAATTTTACTAAACTGAGCTACAGTAAATTTTTCATCTCGTCCTTCATTCATTAATGACAAAACTAAATTTAAGCGATCAGCGATTTTATCTACATCAGTCCTGTTCATCTTAAACTTGAGTTTTTTCTTTAAAAGGTCACTCAGAAAATTTGTTAAAAGTCCCAACCCAATCGTTTCAAAAAAACTCATTTTTTAAATTTCTTTTAATTTATTAAGATTAAAAGAATATAACAAAAAGCCCCCACAATTTGGAGGCTTTCAATTAAATGACTCTTAAGCTTTCGAAATCGCAGGCTGACTTGCACCAATCTTTTCAGATTCATCTTCATGCATAATCAGTGCAACCGCAATAGCAGTAATCAACACAGGTAAACCCACTGCAATAAAATTAAAGTGAGCAGGTAAATTCATACCTAACAAACTTCCGATTAAAATTGGTCCAATGATTGCACCCATACGACCAATCGCAGACGACCAACCAATCCCCGTTGAACGAACAGCAAGTGGATAGTACTGAGCGACATAGCTATAAAGCAGCATTTGCGAACCAATGGATGCAGCACCCGCCAAGAATACTAAAATATATAAAAGGAATTGATTCGATTGAAAGCCCATCAAGCTCATCACAACAGCACCCATCATCCCCAAGCACATCAGAACAGGTTTCAAATGGAAGCGATCTGCCAAGATCCCTCCACCCACAATACCAATCACAGCACCAATGTTCATCACCATCATAAACATCAAGCTATTGTCCATTGAGTAACCTGCTGCCATCATTAACTTCGGCAACCAACTGCTTAAAGCATACATAGTCAGTAAGCAGGTGAAGAACGCCAGCCAAAATAACAAGGTATTTACTGCGCGCCCACGTTTAAATAAGCTCACAACATTTGCAGACTCTGGCACATCAACCTGATGTAACTCAAAAGTTGTATCTTCTTTTACTGTCACTGTTGCTGCTAAACGACGAACAATTTTACGTGCTTCCGCCTGACGGTTTTGTTGCACAATAAAAGTCAAAGACTCGGGCAAAAACTTCCAAATAACAGGTAGTAACAACAATGGAATACCGGCAATAAAGAACATAATTTGCCAACCAAAACTTGGAGTAAACCACGCACCTAACAATGCAGCCATTACACCACCCACGGCATAACCACTAAACATCGTAGTCACCAAAGTACTACGCATTTTTTGTGGTGCATACTCAGATGTCAGCGCAACAAGGTTTGGCATTACTCCGCCAATTCCAAGTCCTGCAAGGAAACGTAAAATCGCAAATTCCGTTGGATTTGATGCAAAACCACCTGCACAGGTAAGCCCGCTAAAAAGCACAATACAGATCATAATGACTTTTTTACGGCCAATTTTATCTGCCAAAGAGCCAAATATCATTGCACCAAACATCATGCCTGCTAAAGCAGTACTTGCAAGCATACCCGCCTGTACAGCACTTAAGCCCCAGTCTTCCATTAATAATGGCAATACCACACCATTAATTGCCAAATCATAACCATCAAATAAAATAATTAGTAAACACCAAGCAACAACTTGAAAATGGAAACCCGAAAATTTTGCATGATCAATAATATCATTCACATTAACTGCTTTAGCTGACATTATTCACCTCCTATGAGCTATTGTTTCATTGCACTTTAACTAGCGCCCTTCAGTTTTTATAATGTGCTAATTCAGCCCAAACAGAAGTCATTTACTAAAGTAATTTGGTGTTATATTCACACAATTTATAGTGATATAAAAATTCAACATTAGTCTAAATAAATGATTTAATTGGTATTAAAAATAAATGAAACTAACCATTAACATTTGGCTTTTTGATATAAAATAAAAATTAACAATAAAGACGACATTTAAATTAGATATAAATATGATACTTAATTCATAACTAAAAAAATTAAATAGATATGGAAAGGTTCATTTAAATAATAATTATGACTATTTAGGATATTTTATTTAATTACGATAAACCTCAATTAGACGATTGATTCGTTTATTATTTAACCTTCCTTGCATAAAAAAATCCCCCTATCTCATTTGAGTTAGGGGGATTTAGAATTAATGAGCTGGCGATGACTTACTCTCACATGGAT
>C687J35021_10000290_pt1 | contig 39585 bp, 48 predicted proteins | sample RifCSPhighO2_12_FD_35021 | JGI IMG/M metagenome (IMG submission 35021) | reverse complement strand
AAGCAGGCGATTTTGAGGGGTTGACTTTCAGGATACGGAAAAATGCGGCTACAGCCGCTGAACAGGTTCGGACGCTGGGGAGTATTTCAGCAGCCTGCTAAGCCGCACCGTCTTGCGAGTAGGTATATATAGTTTCTTCCTGAGTTCATTATTTGCATTTTATTGATTCGGACGGGGTATATGGAACTGCTGTACGTAATAGTTGTTGTTTTAATTGCGGGGTTCCTAATTCAGCGTGGGGTTAAAAATGAAACCCCTTCGAACTCGGTAAGCACCACTGATTTCGAAGATTCAGATTCACAATTCGGGAACATCGGTATGAGGGATATCACCGGCATGAGTAGCGATGGAAAGCGTGGTATCCGCGATGTTGGCGATATAGGTCTCTAGAACGGAAATCGACCCTCTGGGGTCATATTGATAAAGAGAAATCATGTCTGATCTCAAACACCTCGACGAAATCGCGCAGGATGCTTGGAAAGGTGACTACAGTCGTGTAGGCGTTCTTTCGACTGGAGAGCGCCTGTATGTCGCACTTGCATCGGGACGTATGCGAGAGCTAGCCCCCAGCGACTCGATCCCCTACGCGGTTGATCGGGTGGGCCCGGAGTGGATGGCCCACATGTTGACGGTGTGGCGTGGAACGCCACAGCCCAAAGATTGATCCCTGGTGGCCAGCAAATGCAGCTTTGCGCCAGGCACGCAGTTTGGTTTGGCTGCGCGTTGCCCCGGCTCTTTGAGGAATCCTGATTGTGGCTAGATACATTGGCGCTGTCCGCTTTGACGATGGCCACCTTCTCTACTTCGTCTACGACGGGACGACCGATATCGCTCTACCGAGTCTGTTTCGAACAGCCGAAGATGCGTCCCAGCATCGTGCATGTCCCCCGCAGAAAATAAACAAGGTTCATTCGCCTGGTGAACCTGTGGAGGTCATGCCATATTTTGAGCAGGGGAACTCCGAGGTATCTTTTCATTCCACGGCCGACCGTATGCTCATGCTCTTTACGGGTCCACGGTCGCTTGAGGAACAATTTGCCACGCCGAAAGGCGGATGGTTCGGGCTCGATTGATTCAATCAAACTTCAATGGAAGGACGCCTCACCGTGAGGAGCGGTAGGACACAAGATGCACATGCAATCGAACACCGAAGACAAAAGGTACCAGCTCCGTCAGATGGTGCTCGTCAATGCAGGCACCAACAAGAATGTGCCCAGCGCGCGCATCACGGCCATAGATCCTCGCGGTGGTGCGGCCGTCCTCGGTGCAAATGGCGTAGGGAAGACCACAACTCTGCGCCTGTTGCCGCTCTTTTTTGGCTACCTCCCGAGCAAGCTGGCTGCAGGCGCTAGCGGACCTTCAGGAACGATTCGTTTTCTCCTCCCAAACGACACGAGCGCAATCGCCTATGAGTATCAGCGCGGCGAAGCTGGGGACATTCGCCTTGCAGTGCTCCGCAGGCGCATCGACGACGAGAACTCGCCTGTCTATCGGATCTATCGCTGTGGATTTGACGAGAGGCTGTTCGTTAAAGACGGTCTTTTTCTGAGCGATGCTGAGACCCAGGAACAAGCCAACATCTTGGGTATTGAATCGACCAAAATGCTCACATCGCCTGAGTACCGGTCTGTCATCCTTCGTTCCTCAAATCCGCTCAAGGACAAGCGGTTGCGCGACTATCGCGTAGAGCACTCGTTTGGCCCCAACTCCTTGGACCTACTGGACCGCTTGATGGGGGCCATGTTGATGGACAAGGTGGATCTGAATGACATCGTGCAGGTCGCCATCAGCCGAGTCCAGACAAACATGGGGCAGAGCGAACACGGGAAGATCCCGTTCAAGCAGAAGACCTCTCAAATCGAAGACTGGGTGTTGCTCCGGCGTGCATGTGAGGACGCAATTCAACTCGCACCCAAAGTGGCTGAGCAGCGGGACGCGATCGAGAAGCATGCGAAGCTTGAAACCACTCTGCGCGGGCTGTACTGGAACGTCAGCAACCTGAGAGACCTAAAGCAAAACGCCAAAAAAGATGCGGCCGAAAGCCTGACCCTTTTGAACACTCGTCGTGCTACGGAAGTCGAAACAGAAACGACTGACCGAAGCGCCTTGGAAGCGTTGGTAACCGCGCATAGTGGGGAAGCTCAGGCAGCGGTCACGCGAAGTGATGATCTTGCAGCCAAGTGGGAACGGTTTGTAGAGCAAGACGCTGCAGTTTGGCAGACCAAAATTCTCAACGAACCAGCCTTGCTGGAAAAAAAGGACAGATTGGGAACACGTATCGGGCTGACCACAGCCGCGATGACGGAAGTGGTAAAGGGATTCGATGAACTGAAAAGCACAGCGACCAAAGCCACAGCGGAGATTGTCAAGGGATTGGAGGCAGAAAAAACCGGCCCGCGCGATGACTACGATGCTAGTGTTGAAAAGATCAACTCTCAGGAGTCTGTCTCCAGCGAAGAGGCGCGGAAATGGTTTGAACAGAAGGCTAGCGATCTTTCCGAGACAATCAAGCAAAAGTCGATTGAGCTGGGGGGGTGGCAAGCCACGGCTAAGAGACCTCAAGCTGAACAGCGATTTGTCGATGCCTTGCGAAGTGCCAATGAAGCTCTCCTTGCGCATGGCAGGTCGTTGAACAGTGCACAGCAAAACCTTGCAGTCAAGACGGCCGCCCAGGTGACCGCGATAGCGGCATTTAAGCATCAGGAGGAAGTGGTTCGGCAGATGCGCTCCAAGCTCAGCATCGCGGAAACTGAATTCGACAACGTGCAGGCTCTTGCATCACCCGCCGAAGGAACCTTGCTCCGCGCGCTGAGAAACCATCCCAATGATCACTGGAAATCGAATCTAGCGAAGACCTTGAATGAGGAGCTGCTGAAGCGCTCCGATCTCGCACCAGAGTTCATTGAACTGGAGTCGTCTACGCTGTACGGGTGGGGACTGTACCTAGACCAGGTTTCAACCCCAGCTTGGGCGGACGATGAGGCTTCGCAGGCAGCGATTCAGATCGCACTGGATAAGGTATCGACTGCAAAAGCCCACCTTCAATCGGCCATAGGTGCATTGGAGTCTAGCTCGGAGGCTGTCAAGACCACTGCTACCGACCTCAATCATGCGAAGGGTGAACTAGCCATCTGTGACGGCCAGGCCGACACGCTTGACATAACCAAGGAACAGGCAGAGCAGGAACTTTCCAATGCAACCCGAGACGCTGGTAGTAGAGCTGCAGAAAAAGTCGAGGAGTTGAACGCTGAATTGGTGGCGCTCAACCGAGAGTTGGCAGGAGTACAAAGCGATAAAAGCGCCCGTCTCGCCAGTATCCAACGCGAATACAACGACCTACGTAATGCTGCTCTCGAAGCCAGAAATAGCGCGCTGAAACAGATCGACCAGGCTATCGAAAAAGCAGAAAGTGAACTTCAAAGCGAACTCACGTCCCTGGACGAGCAGGTAGAAAAACGCTTAGCAGACAGCGGGGTTGATGTCGAAGGACTTTCTGGGTTGCAGAAGGAACTGGCGGATGTCAAGGATGAGCTTCGCCAAATTGAGTCCCACAAGCCACTTGTGGAAGCCTGGGAGGAGTTCCAGGCAAAGGGTGGCATCGCCAGTGTTTCAGCTGCCAGGGATGCTGCAAAACAGGCGGGCGAACGCGCTGATGCATCTCGCCGTGACCTCAATGCATTCGATGAGAAAGTCCGTAACAGGAATCGCCAGTTCAACACTGAAGTGGAGGCTCTGGAGAGGCGAATCTCTGAGTTGGAGATTGAGGCGACCAGTCTCGATCACCTGTTAAGCAGTTTTGATGGGCGCCCAGCCTATGTTCAGCCGACGACAACACTCAACGATAAGGCGGATGTCCTTCGAGGTCAGGTTGAGGAGGCTCGTTCCGAAGTTGACACGGTGATGGTGGGCATTCGATACCGCCACAACCACATTTCAGGAAAGCTGCTTTCTGGTCACAAGCAGTTGGGCAAGTTCGTTGAAAACTGGCTCAGCCAAGACACAGCCCGCATTGGGTCAGAGATAGGTCAGGCGATCGCGTTATGCCAGTGCCATGGACAGATTGGTGCCGAGATCATTCGGCCCAACAATCTGGAGCTGAAGACCATCTTCGCGAATATCGACGCACTGCACAACACGCTTCTGAATTTCAAGACCGAGGTGGGCCGCGTCAACCGCCAGATCCAGGACGGACTGAGTGGCGTGACATGTTTTGAACGGATCAGTGACCTCAAGCTCAGGATTGAAACCACCTTTGAGGATCTCGGTTTCTACACGAAGCTGAAGAAGATGGCCGAGCTGATCAAGAACTACCAGTCCAGCCCCGCCTACATTGATGACCGCGAACTCGCTCCACGGGAGATTGCGAGTGCACTGGGCGACTTTTCAAGCGTGTTGGGACGTGATGGGAGCCTTGAGATCAATCTTGGGGCGTACATCACGGTCGGTGGCAGCGTCGTTGACAACGGGACGCTGCGCGAGTTCAAGCGTCAAAGCGAACTTGAAGCCATATCCAGCAACGGCCTGACCAGCTTGGTGATGATCACCTTGATGATCGCGCTGGTGAACACCATGCGCGGAAGCGATCCAGTGTACGTGCCATGGCTCACTGACGAGATTGGAGATTTCGATAAGGGGAACCTCAAAGCACTGCTGCAGATGCTCAAGGACAACCGCATCGATATCGTGACCGCCTCTCCTTCACTGGACCTGATGCAGCGCGGGTACTTCGCTCGACGGTATCTCTTCGAGGATCGTGGCCGGGTGCGTTTGTATCAACCGCATCCATCAAGCGAACCTAAGGCGGTCGTGGAGGAGCCCAGCGTATGAACACCCAATGCACACGATTGCTTCTGGAAGGCGAATACATCTGCGACGTACGCTATCCCACCGAGTACGAGGTTCTGCAGGATCCAGCTGAACAGGAGAGGGTGGATAGCTGGCTTGCCGGCCTGAATATGCGACTCGCGCGCTTGGGGGGAGATGGGGCGTTCTTCATGGCGCCTCTTGTGGTGACCGCCCTTGACCAGGCACGCCTGCGCAGAGAGTTGCTCGATTTTCGTGATGTGTACGGGCCTGCCGTCGTGATGCTTGACTTGATCCGTCAGGCGGACAGTCTAGGTCTTTCGCTTTCCCCTGGTGAATTTATTCCCTTGTTCGAGCTGGAATCTGCGGTGGCCAACTCGGGCACCTTGGAGATGTTGCTTCGGAGCAAGCTGGCGGTGATCCATGATGGGAATCCACGCAACAGCGTACGGGAGAACTTGAGACGCCTTCTGATGCATCTGGCCAAGGATGGCTATGTCTTCCTGGCCTCCAAAGAGACCGAGACCTACCGAGTCACAGGCAAAGTGGAGCAGCTCTATGCCGTCTTGCAGTTCCTCAGTGAAAACAAGGTGATACCAGACACGGATGTCGATGAGTCGGATGTAGAAGATCCGGATCTCATCGACCTGGCCAGCGCGGACGAGGACCCTCTGTGACAGAGCGCCGCGATCAGGTCGAAAAGCTGCTCGGGGTCCTGCACAGGCATTCCGAACTCGTTTCCGAGGCCTTTGATGGGGAGTTGACAGGCGACACCCGTCAGCGCGCCAAGGCCATCGAGTCACTGTTTGAGGCTGGTGCCCTCAAGCCCTACGACGAAGACACCTACCGCCTGAACCCCCGTCTGCGTGAGTTCATTGCCGATCACCTGTCGAGCTATCACGCCTACCAGTCGTTGCGCGGGGTCTCAGGAACTTTGCGCCAAGCCCATGCCCAGTGGAGAGAGCTTCGCCGCCTCAAGGAGAAGGGCACGCGTCGAAACGTAGACACGATTTTCGCGGCCCTGGATGAGTCGATTGCCGATATCGCCTACAGCATTGAGCACAACTTGGCGATGCTGTATGTGCTGCTTGGATCGCAGTTCGGGAACGTGGTGGGGCTCCAGGCGAAGATCGCTCAGAATGCCTATTACGCCGCCCAGGTTGTCTCCTTCCTCCGGGACATGGAAACAATCCGCCGATTCGTCGAGCGCGTGGATGATGAAGCCATTGCGTCGGGTTTGAGCGGGGTGAGAACTTTGATTTCCCGCAGGCTGGGTTCTCGCCTGCTTGGATGGACTGGGCAACTCAAAGACGCTCAGGCCGCAATCACCCGCAGGCTCTTCGATGCACGGCGCATGGAGGCTCGACTGAAGAACCTCTCCAATTTTGCCCTGTGGCTTGACCGTAACAAGACGACCACGGGTTGGGGGTTTGAAGGCGTAGATCTGCAGAATGCCGCTGAGGCGCTTTGGCGGCCTGAGCGGATCAAGGTACGGCCGCAGCCAGATGTTGGGGATTCTGATGTCCTTGTATCTGAGGGACTCGCGCGGATCGTGGGGGCACTGCCACCACCCAAGCTAGAACCGAAAGTCAAGCCACTACCTGTTCCCCAGAGGATGATCACCGATGAAGACGACGGTGTTGTCATCGAGGAGGAGGCCCCCCACGAACGTGCACTGCGTGAGTTCATTACCGCGTTGAACGCCCCCGAAGCCGGATACCAGTCCTTGGCCAGCTTCAAGCGCCAGTACCATGATATCGCGGACCTGGATGAAGGCGCATGGCTGATGTACGGCTTTGCTCAGCTGCAGGGCCCGGAGTACAGACTGGAGGTCCTCTCGACACCGATCTCGGGCGTGTTCGTGTTGAACGAACCCTTCTACGACATCCTGGTGAAGAGAGAAGTGCTGTGAGCCTCACATCGACGGAACGGGCATTCCTTCAACGTTTGGTCGAGGCGAAGCCTACAAACCGTGATGCAGGGCCTGCGGCGGTTTTCTTCAGCAATGAATACGGGATAGGAAAGCGGGCGGGGCGCTATGTCCACTACGAAGAGCGTCATTTCGTGCATGCAGCGCAGCTGCTCCGACTCAACGGTCTTCCGACTCAAGCACTCGGGTCCCGTGCATCTCGCGCTAAGGCTGCGCAGTATGGCGGCATGTCCGAAAAATCGGGCACTCTCGCTCCCCATGAGGGAGAGATTGCCGTGGTGGCGGGCCCTGGTTGCACCTTGAATGGTATGCCTTGGACAAGTCCTCCTGGCATGTGCATCGTAAGCACGGCAGAGGCACTGAACGCGGTAGGCTGTGACGTGATTTGCATCGTCGAGAACTGGGAGGCCCTGAAAGCAATTCATGACTACCGTTGGATCGACGTGTCATCCAAGGGCGTTCTCTATGTCTTTCGCGGTGATAACAAGTTCTCCGCTGCCCACGTCGGGGCTCTTGTAGACGCACGACCTGAACCCTTGTGGGCATTCGTTGATTTCGACCCCGCAGGTTTGGGCATAGCCAGCTGCTTGCCTGTTGATCGCCTTCAGAAACTGGTGTTCCCTGCCTGGGAATGGATGGCGGCAGCTTCGTCAAATCAACGCGGGCGAGAGCTGTTCGCGCAACAGGAGGCTCAGTGGGGCTCCACCCTTGACCGTGCCAAAGCCCGTGTCGTTCAGGTGGCATGGAAGGCCCTCAAGGAGGGTAGGGCGGGGCTCACACAAGAACGGATGATAACGGCTCCGGGGAACGGCGCCCAACCCTAGGCCGCCTGGGACCTGACTGCCTCTATCACCTTCGCGCCCAGCTGACGGGTGTTCATGTCCTTGCCCGCGCCATTCGTGACCTCGATACCCAGCTTCGCAGCCAGGTCGCGCAGAACACGAATCGTCGGGCTGCAGGGAGCACCATCTTTTGTGACAGTGATGGTTGTGCTCTCGTCCTGCGTGATCTCAAAGCCATCGAAGGTGACCGCCACAGGCTCGCTTGTCGGCGAGGACATCTCCACAGTGACGTTGGCGGTGGGTAGGAGGTCAACGATGCTTGAAATTGCGTCCATGATCTGTTCCCCCCAGCGTTTTGACACAGCCAGCGTACGGCCCTCTGCGTGGAGGAGCATGTTGTCTTGAGTGAAGTAGCCGCTCCCTGGATTGCCGGTGTGCTCCAGCAGCTGTGCCCCGCTAAGGCGACCTAGCGCAGACAAGAAAACGGATTCCCCCTTCCATGGCAACGCTCCCGATATCGCATCAATCGTGATCCCCTGCCGCAAGGCTTCAGCGATGACTTCGTAGATGACACGGCGGCCTGCCAGGCTGGCGAAGGTCCTGCCATCAATGGACAGGTTGTACTTCGTCATGTTGCGCTCAGAGGATCGGGCGACGGCCTGCTGTGCTTCCTTCGCGCGGATGGCCACTTGGTACTGCGCCGCTTCGGGTAGTGGGATAACCTGCTGCACGTCGAGTAGTAAGCGACCGTCAAGTAGGTGAGGGCGCATCTGCACACACCGTAGGTCAAGCCCTTGCTTGTTGAGCCATAGGACGGTCGTGCTCAATTCGGTGCCGAAACTTGCCGCAGCCAGGACGATGCGCACCTCCTCATGCAACTCCACCCGTTCTCCGTCGTCCAGCTCCAGGAAGTCGCGTATGGCGCGCTCAGCGTCATTGGTAGAACCGATGCTTGCGAGGTACTTGCGGTGAGCCTCCACCGCCTGCTCGAAGCGCATGGCGCTGATCATGGCGGCATAGCGAATTGCCTGTAGCTCCATGCTGGCACCATCCTCACGTTTGAGTTCCACCACGACCAATTTGCGGTCCTTGTCGAGGCACAGCAGGTCGATGCGGCGGTTTGCGCCTACCCAGTCGCCAAACTCTTCGGCAAGGACCATGGTTTCTACACCTGGTGTGATTGCCGAGATCTGAGCACGCAACCCCTTCTGAAGGTGCGTTCGCTCATAAACACCCATGCTGGAGAAGCTGGTGAGCGGGATAGGGGCAAGAGTGTTTTCTCCACTCATTTCGTAGAGGGCCATGGTCTTCCGGGTGCTTCCTTCGATGGTTGTTCGACTATAAACGTGGGACCTCATTGCCTGCGAACCACGATCACTTCATGCCCTCCTCAGCCTCCTCCGAAATTGGGTCCCCCGAATGGGAAAAAGCCCGTTGCCTTGAGGGCGAGTGCCCGCTGCACTCAGGCATGGATGACGTCGCCAAGACGAGAGTCTTGAAGACTTGCATCAAGACGAAGAGCTACGACGATGAAGAAATTTCGCACATCCTGGTGGCGCTCAGGTGTCCGGAGAACAAGCACGATCCTCTGTAGCAGCCCGTGTTGTCCTTTCGACAGTGGACTGATGTGTGCATGCACACTAAAATCGCGAGACTGGCGCGTGACTGGAATGTGCCGAATGAGCGTTGATTCACCAGCTTTGAAGAAAGGGTCCGCCGCGTATGGAAGTCACAGTTCAAGTGGATGAAGCATCTCTCATCAGCATGGAAGTCTCTGCAGATCAGCTTGCGGATGCGATCCGGCGCCAAATCGAGGGGGGCTTAGACCTCGGTGGAGACGGCACTCTGTATCTCAATGACGTAGCTGTCAAAGTTGAGGTCCCAGCAGCTGACCAGCCTCAGCTTGCTTGAATCTCGGGGCCACTGCGCGGCCTCGCACAGCAACCCCTACACCAAGGAGATCAAGATGATCTTGGCGAAGAAAAACGGATGGTTGATCCTGGTGCGCGTCCTGCGCAAGACCCGTCATGGCACTCATGTACAGCCTGTCGATAGCAGCCATGCCCAATTCGTTTCGAAGCGCGACACAGGCAGTATGTTGTGCAGCGATATAGACACTGCAATGGCGTTCGTGAACGGTGCCCAGCAGTGAAGAAAATTCAGATTTCGGCGGATGTTCGAGAGGTAAGGTCTGGCCTGACGCAAGCCCTCGATGCAAACCAGGTGGTCGAGGTCCACTATGCGGAACTGACCATCGGTGACTACCTTCTGTCACCCGAAGTTGTCGTTGAGCGCAAAGCCGCACATGACTTCGTTGCTAGCATTTTCGACAAGCGTCTGTTTGGCCAGATTGCCCAGATGAAGGCGACCTACCCCCGGGTGATCGTCCTGGTTGAGGGTGATGTTTTCGCGACCAGATCCCAGATTGCTCCAGAGGCTTTGCGTGGAGCGCTTTCGTGGCTCGCTGTCATCGAAGGGGTCAGCCTTATTCAAACCCGCAACCCAATCGACTCGGCCAGCTTCATTGAGGTGATGGCTCGGCACGCCCAGGAAGGGCTGGGTTATGAAATCTCCCTGCGGGGCTCAAAGCCCAAGGATTTCAAGGTGCTTGCCCAGTTTGCGGTTGAGGGTTTGTGCGGGCCCGCTACAGCCAAGAAGTTGCTCGCGCACTTCGGGTCGGTTGAGCGGGTCTACAGCGCTACGACCGATCAGCTTTGCGAGGTGAAGGGTGTCGGCCGTAAAACCGCTGAGCAGATTCGAGAACTCATCACCTACAGTGTCAATGGCTAGATGGATGAAAAGCCTTTTCCCCACGCCGATTTCCTTGGACCTATAAGGCTCTAGTTTGGTAGCAACTCGGCTAGGGTTTGATAGGTGTGGTGATCTTGACGCCATAGCCAGGATCTGTGATCACTCCTGGCGTCGTTTGGGCGGGTATTTTGTCTGTTGCTTTCTCTGCGTCCGACTTAGGTCGATTCTTTTCCTGCTCCGCCTTGAGTTCAGCCTGTCCCTTTTTCTGGTCAGCTCGATCAATGCTCCGTTCGATGTCTTTTTTGGTAGGGGCGTGACTTTGTGTGTTTGCCTCTTTGGCTGGCTTCGCAGCAGGTTTATCGGCTTGAGTCTTCACCTGTGCGGTAGCGACAGACGCACCAAGTACAGCCATGAAGCTGGCTACGACGATGCACAAACGTTTCATCTTCATTTACTCCTTCGGGTTCTCTGGCTGTGGGTGTGCCGACATTCAAGAATGTTGCACGGACCTCCGATCCTCTCTGCATGTCCAGCCACGAGTCAAGTTTTTGATTGCTGATCGATCGCCAATTGCAAGTGGTACTTGCGCCGGTCTCCCCTAACAATCCAGTTGATGACTTGGAATGTAAAATGGTGTGCATGAACACGAAAGTAAGGGATGTTCCCGACGAGAACAATGAGCGTCTGAAGGCGCTTGTGGCAGGGGCTGGTCTCACCCAGGTAGCGGCACTTGCGTTATTCAACAAGGACATCAAGGTCCGCCCACTTTCCGAGTCAGCCTGGAAGGGCTACTTCTGCGCCTACAACTCCAAACGGTATCGCGGGTTTAGCCAAGAACTCTTGGCGCACGCCGAGAAGGTGTTTGGAAAGCAGCAGCCCAAATTTAGCCAAGATCTCTTGGCGCAAGCAGGGAAGGTGTTTGGTAAGCAGAAGCCCAAGAGCAGTCGCGAATGATGAGCCGTATTTACCGACGCAAGCTGGTTTGTGTCGTTGTCGGAACCATTCTGGGGCTTGTTGGCTTTGCGCTGGGAGCCGCCCAGCTTGGCAAAAGGGCCGCAGAGAAGGACCATGCTCGCCTTGACGCTGACTTGGGTATTTCTGTGATGGTGCTCCCTCAAGCCGATCGCGCCCTCATCGCCATGCTTGCCTTGGAGTGCGATTTGGCCAACAAGCCACAAGGCAGACAGGAGACCCTCCAATGCTTGCGCACAGCCGCTTCGTACGCCCCCAGGGTTATGCAGCACGTTCCAAACGCTCCTGATCGTCTGGAATCGATTCTTTCGACCCGAGTAGGCCGGAGCTAGGCGCAGATCTACTGCTCTGGGCGCGTTCCTTCATTTCCAGTACACTTCGCAGAATCGATTTCCAGTCTTTGACTGGCAGTCATTTTCTTCATTCCGGCGCCTTTGGTGCCCTTGAAAGCGGTAGCTGGCCGTACCCCAGGGTGAAGCAGCATCAACCGGGGCTTTACGCCCTTTTCAAACCCACCGGGGAGTTCATCCCCTCCTTGGGTTTGTGCTCCTCTTTTTCTTTGAGGAGCGAACATGGATTCCCAAGGCACTGCTTGTGCCATGCAAGACCCGCCCACCAATGGCCAGAGACGGGCCAAGAAGGGCGGGGAAACAGGTCCCAATGGGGAGTGGTACCCCCCGGGTGCGTTTATCGCCACCAAGGACCTCCCCAAGCGGACGAAAGACTGGATGTCACGCCTCCCTCTGGAACGCCCAGTTGTCGTTGACCTGTCTACAAGGACTTCGGCCGCCAAGGTTGTCCAGCGTCGCGTCGGCCTTGTCTCCGTAGCAGTTGCGATCTCTGAGGTCTATACCTACGGAGAAGTCGTCAACGAGGCGTACATAGGCTATCTCCGGTCCAGTGGTGGCGCTGAGTTCGCTGACCAACTCTTGGCTTGGGTTGACCTCTACAAGTCAGGTGCACGTCTGGTGAGCATCTACGATCACCCCGACCTGGCGACAGTCGAGGACCTGGTGCTGTTGGCCCAGGCCGGGAAGCCTATGCCAACGGGGGCTCTTGAAAAAAAAAATGCCCCGAGGGTGCGAGAACACATCGAGCACGTGATTCGGGCCTTTACAAAACGCAGTCAGGAGGGGTGACCTCCACACATGCGATTTCCGCGCGGGCGCTCCTCTTCGTGAGGGTGCTTGCCAAACCCTCACGTGGTGGGGGCTCGGTAAGCATTCAAGCCATGTGTCTACGACACAAGGCATGACGGCAGCTGGCCAGGTCGCAGACCAACACAGCATCCATCGTGTCCCAAAGGCACGTCAACTTTTACCCACCGGGGATTTCACCATCCCCCAGGGGGTGGTGGTCTCCATCTTCAAGAGGAAACCACAATGAGCATTCTTTCTTTCCCCGACCGTGGCCCATGGGGCGATTCCCGCTGGCGTGGCAACTGCTCGGGTCACATTTATCGAGAGTTGTTCGAGCAACTGAAGCCGCAGTCGTTCTGCGATCCCATGATGGGCAGCGGAACATCGATCGAGGTCGCGCAGGAGATGAACATCATGGCCTTCGGGCTTGACCTCCACATGGGGTTCGACTGTCTCCGAGCCAGCATAGTTGAGCGGATAGGGCAGCAGGTAGAGCTTTGTGTATCCAACCCACCATACGGGTCGCAGGTGATTTATTCATCGAACGTATGGGGCAGCGAACCTCATCCCAATGATCTGTCGCACGCTAAGGACGACAACGACTTCCATGAGAAGCTGCAGGTAGTCATGCTGAACCAAAGGGCCGCGACGGTACCTGGTGGCATCTACGGAACCATCATTGGGGACTGGCGCCGAAATGGCCGCTACACCAGCTACCAGGCCGAAGTGATCAGTCGCATGCCAAGCGATGAGCTGGCAGCAGTGTTGATCAAGGCGCAGCACAACATGATGAGCGAGAAAAAGCACTACGGCCGAATGAAGTTCCCCTTCATCCGCCACGAGTACATCCTGCTCTTTCAGAAGCCTAAGCAAGTGATGTCGATGCTGTCGGATCTGGCTTCCATGGCCCGCCAGCAGAGCGCGCGACTGACTTCCACCTGGAAAGCAATCGTACGCACAGTGCTGATGAGCCTCGGGGGCTCCGCCTGCCTCGCGGACATCTATGCAAAGGTCGCTGAAAACGCGCCTGATCGCCTGGCCGCCAATCCCAATTGGCAGGCGAAGATCCGTCAAACGTTGAACTCCAACGATGACTACTTCGCGCCGGTCGATCGTGGTGTCTGGAAACTCGCAGCCTGATCGCATCGCGAACCAGCACACGAAGTTGAGCCCACTCGTGGCTCTGTAGTCATTCCTAAGCCGAGTCATCGGCAATCCCACCCAACCGGGGCGTCCAATCCCGGTGGGGGAGGGCGCTCCAATTTCAAGGAGCAACACATGATCAATGAGACCGCGCACCTGAAGGTGTCATTCTCATCATTTGCCACCAGCAAGCTGCCAGAAGACCGGTGGATTGCTTGGCACTACCGCAATCTCGACCGCGCATTCGTCACACTCGCGTGTGAGCGCTGTGATGATGGATCAGAGAAATGGACCTGTATTGACTCGTCTCTCACTCGCGTGAACACAGTGCTTTACGAAGCATTCAAGAAGGGCGCGCTGTACGAGGCGGATATTGGTGTTCGTCTGGTACGTGGCCAGAAGATGAGTGCAGAGCGGTACCTCCGCTTTGTGGACTCAATTCCGGAGCAGGATGCTTCAAATCTCAGCACGAAAGTGCTGGCTGTCGCGAAGTTTCCACCAGGTTCGATGAACGCTGTGCGGGTGTATGACCAACATACGTGGGATCACAGCCAATCGGTCATCACGGAAAGCAACGCGGGCATAACCGTTGAGATTCCCCTCTCGTCGGCAGAAGCCCTTGCATTTGTGGAGGTCGCTTGCGATCGCGTGAGTATCCGTGTGCAGCGTTCGTCTATCAGCATGTCCGTTGAAACCAAAGCCCACAACCAGCTGCAGGAAACTGCAGATATGTTCCAGTGAAATGGTGTTGCGATGAGTACAACCATCTATCACGACATCCGTGTGGTCCAGGTACCAGCTGCTTGCATCGACGACTCTGTTGACCATTTTGGACTGATGGTCCTGGTTGGCAACAGCCGTGGAACGACACGCCGATGGGAAATGGAATACTTCGCTCCCGAGGCCACGCTCACAGCGTACGCAGTGGCTACAAGCTACTACTTTCGGAATGGATCCGCAGCCTGGAAAACGCATCGCACGAATAGCGCGTTCGATCCAGGAAAGTGGATTGCCCGCGTTCGGAAAGCGATTGCCGAGGCAGAAGAAATTTCGGTTCCATTTCTGGACAGGACCATAGCGTCCAGCGGTCCATTGCTACTTGAAGGGCGAAGAGCTTTTCAAGACAAGACGATCCGTGAAGCTCTCAAGGCTGCACGGGACTTCAGCCGCGCAGACACAGGACAACCTTCACGGGATTTCCTGAGTGTGCACGGACCGAACGAGGTCAATTAGTGCTGCAGGCCGTCCACCATTCGGTGGATGGCCGTCCAGCCTGATGATCAGGTGTTTTTGGACAGGGCTTTTCAAGCTCTCTCCAAAAATTCCTGCGGTAGTCGTAAGGCTCCCCTTGATACACCCAGCTGAGGTGTTGAAAAAATCAGCGCAACCACAAATCGGCACATGCCGAACACCCCCGCGTAAGCGGATTCATCAACCCATACGGGGCCAATCCCCGTGCGGGTGCGGCTTCGTGTTTTTCTGGAGAAAACATGAAGGCTTATGAAGCAATCAAACTCGGCGAACACCGTGGCAGTCCCCGCCTCTGGCTCCAAGGAATGAAAGCAAAGATTGCTGGGTTCTTGCCAGGTATGCGTTTCAGCATCCGCAAGGACACGGCGAAACATGCATTGATTCTGGAACTGAATCAGTTTGGCGATCGAATCGTCTCGCGGAAAGTGCAGGGCGACAAGGTGATTCCGATCATCGACATCAATTCTAGCGAGGCGCTGTCTGTGTTCGAAGGATTCAACTCGCTCCGAATAACGATTGACGATGCCGGGATCACGCTGCAGCCGATGGCTGTCGAACTTGCCAAGAAGGAGCGCATTGCGCGCCTGAAAGCCAAGCTCGATGCTGGTGAGCCCATCGCAATTGGCTCTATCGCCCATGGTGGTGGGGTACTGACTCATGCCCTGCACACAGGGATGAGCGACGCGGGGCTCAAGGCACGTCTTGCGTTCGCGAACGAAATCCGCCCTGAGCTGCTAGAGCATGCATACGAGCACAACGATGCCTGGGATTTGAAAACAATCCCACTCACGGCCCCAATGCAGGACCTGGCTTTTGACCCTGAAGCGACGAATAGTCTGCCAAAGGTTGAGATTCTGGAGGCGGGAATTCCGTGCAGCGGAGCGAGCCTTTCTGGGCGAGCCCGGAATGGTGCTGGACATGCGGAGTCACACCCCGAGGTGGGTCATCTCATCGTCCCGTTCCTTGCGATCATCGCCAAGGTCCAACCTGTGGCCATCCTGCTGGAAAACGTGAAGCCCTGGAGAAATTCCGCTTCAATGTGCATCCTCAGAAACACCCTGCGCGATTTTGGCTACACCGTTCACGAAACAATCCTGCATGCAGGTGAGTGGAACGAACTGGAGGCCAGAACTCGTCTGGGAGTGGTTGCCGTGACTGAGGGTTTGGACCTGGATCTGAGTCAGATATCCAGGCCCGCTCCGTTGGCACGCACGCTGGCCGAAGTTCTGGACCCCGTGCCAGAAGATGATCCGAGCTGGGATGAAATGGCATATCTCAAGCGCAAGCAAGAGATGGACGCGGAGAAAGGTCGCCTGGGTCGAAAGGGCACCAACTTCAAGATGCAGATTGTTTCTGCAGACAGTAGGTCGTGCCCGGTCATCACCAAGGGCTTTTCGAAGCGCCGGAGCACTGATCCCAAACTGGCACATCCCTCCAACCCAGATCTTCTTCGGCAGTTCACTGTTGTAGAGCATGCGAGGATCAAGGGGGTGCCTGAGAGTCTTGTTGAAGGCCTGGGTGTCACGTTAGGTCATGAACTTCTTGGCCAAAGTGTTTGCTACGGACCGTTCCGTGCGGTGGGGAAACTCCTCGCGAACGTGCTTCTGTCTGTTCACGTCGTCAAGGAACTCTGCAAGCGCGCAGCCCCGCTGCCTCAGCAAGATCTTTTCGGTTTTGAAGTGGGAGTGGCGGCATGAACCAAGCGCCTTCCGAGGCGCGCGTTTCAAGCGTGCTTTCCGTGCTCAATCGGTATGAAAAGAGACCGCTTCCGCGACTCGATGGATTCACCTGCCTCAAGGCGTTGACATCAGGTAAGCGGAAGAGGGGCATCTTCATCCTTGGAGAAGACTTGACCCGTGAGGTGTTCAAGTTGTGCATCAAAGAAGCGATCGCTGCTGGACTTGATCCCGACAAGCTGTACATCTACGGTCGTTTGGGAATCTACACTGGACGCTCAATTGAGTTCACGAAGTTCGCAGACTTGGGGCTCTAAGCCTGTCAGCGCCCTCGCTTTATGCGACGGGCGAATCATCAACACCCCACGGGTAGCACCAGTGGGGTGCCCGTGGTTTAGCATGGATTCACTATGCCCATCCGTACCACCGTCATCAAAGCCAACGCGAATGCAGTTTGCGAGCTACTGATTCGCGCAGCTGCCCACTTGGGCAACCTAACCGAAGAAGAGCTGAAGCACCTGGAAGAAACCTCTGGTCTGCCCTCTTCAATCCGAAGTGCATTCAAGAGCGTTTCCAAGGTGAGCGATACAGCTCAAGAATCGTTGAAGCGACAGCCGCCAAAGGGGTTTGATTTGTCCTGAAGAGCAGGACGACTCGGGGTGTGCAATCTGCTCACGATTAGAATTAGGGTCTCCTTCGCGTCAAGCGAGGGGGCTTCCCAAAGCGTCTCAACTGTGGGATCCTTTGGGAAGTGATTTCAACCTGTGGCTATGCCATTGGTCGTAGCTCTAGCTGAAGAGCCAAAATACACAGCATCCAAACTGGCGATCCGCCAGACTCATCAACCCATCGGGCCATGCCCTTTGGGATATGGCCTTCAATTAGCTGGCCATCAAATGCAAACTGCATTTTCCGGAGACTGGAATTTTTCCAACGTGCACTCCTACTGCGAGCGCATGAAGCTGACCAAGGAGATCAAGTCCTTTCAGGTCAGCACTGACCCTGAGCGTGGACGCTTGATCTACGTCGAGTCTGAAAGCGGCTGGGACCCCGAACCCCTCTTCGAGGAGTTTCCGCCCATACCCGCTGATCCGATTCCAAACTGATTTTCAACCCAGACGGGCATTCGTTGCCCACATGGGTGGCGGTGCTCGTCGCATTCCCGAAAGGAAACCCATGAGCAGCGCTTCATCTCATCCAGACGTTGACCAGGCCATCATGCCCTCGCAGCATGCGGAACTCATCGTCGATGGTGTCATTTTTGAACGTAGCACCATCCGCACAAGCGGTGAGCTGTTTGCGAAGTTGACAGGTGAGCAGTTTCTCAGTGATGAGGAACCCAGCTCGAAATTCGTTCAGTGGCTCGACTTCATGAGCATCGTGTCGTTGGTCAACCTGAGTGTCGGTCAAGCCATCCTTGTGAAAGACCATCTTGGTCAAACCACTCGGGAAGGTTTTATCGGCCAGGCAATTGCCGACGCTGAAGAGCAAATCTAATTTTTTCAACCCGCCGTGGGCGCATCCCACGGTGGGATGCGTTCATGGATTTCTTAGGAGATCAACATGACAACGCAAGAAACCAAAATCCTTCGGTCCTTCAAAGCGCAAGCAGCCGAATCCGAATTGACGAACGTCAAGAAGGACGACTCATACAAGGTTCTCCCCGAGGACCTTCACGAGGAACCTGGATTCAACGAGCGAGATTACAACGACCCCGTGGTGATTGAGCATATTGAGCGCCTCGCGAAGGCGTACGCTGCGGGCTCACCAATGCCTCCTCTGATCGTGAGAATCGACCAGGGTACTGGCTTGAAGTACATCGTGGATGGTCATTGCAGAACCAAAGCCGCGCTTCTGGCTAAGTCACGCGGTGTACCTCTGAAGCATTTGACTTGCATGCCTTTCCGTGGGAACGATGTAGACCGCGTGGCATGCATGCTGACAAGTGCTGAAGGCCTGAAGCTTCGGCCTGTTGGTATCGCGCGTGGTTACCTCAAACTCTACCGGCTGCTGAAGGATGTGTCCCTGGTTGCCGACCAGATCCAGCGAACAACTCAGCACGTGGAAGCAATGTTGTTGCTTGCTCAGGCGAGTACCGATGTTCAGGAGATGGTCAACAACGACCAGGTTGCAGCCTCCACCGCAATTGAAGTGATTCGAGCACACGGTGACAACGCAGGTGAAGAACTTACCAAGCTGCTCGCGAAAGCAAAGGCCAGCGGCAAGACCAAGGTCAAACCCTCTGCCTTCCGTGAGTGGGTTCCTCCGCGCAAGCAAGCGACTCAGATCTACGCCTCCATCGGCAACATGGTGAAGTCTCTCGAATCCAACGGGGTTCCTGAGGAGATCATCAACGCCGCTGAAGGAGTCGATCCGCAAACACTCGCGGGCCAGGTGGTGACTGTTGACGCCTCGGCGCTGGTGCAGCTGATCCAAGCCTTCAAACAGGCCGAAAAGCTCAAAGCCAAGCGCTCTGGTACCGACGCTAACCAGGAATCGGACCGCAATTCGGAAACGGCCGGTGATCAACCAGCCTGACAGATGAACACATTCCATCAAGGAATGCCGCTGCGAGCACCTGGTGCTCGCTTTTCTTACCCAGCCGGGGAATCTCCCTGGCGGGGGAGAGGCCCGGCGAACTTTGAAGGAGATAACCATGGCCAACACCATCGGACTTCTCCTGCTCTGCTCGCCCTTCGCGGTGCCACTTGGTCTTGGAGTCTTCTGGCTTCTCGGTACCATGGTGCGCGCATACGCACGTTCCAAGCACGCTTGGCTGGCGTCTGTGCTGCTTCTGCCGCACTTCGCCTCCAAGCTGCTGGATCGCATCGTCGATGCCTGCATTGCAGGAAACCTGCTGGATGCAGCGATCTTTTCGCTGCCTCTGGTAACCATTGTTGTAGCGTATCCGTCCGGCCATCCCGTCTTGAATTAATCCCCTCGATCGTGCATCGTCCCCACGATGGAGGATCGTGGAGACGATGGATCGAGTATCGATAAATGAGCGCCCAAGGCGGCGCGAGTACACGGGGCAGTTCAAGGCCGCCGTCCTGGAGCAAACGCGCCAACCGGGAGCCTCAGTGTCAGCCGTGGCTTTGAGTCATGGTCTGAACCCAAACATGGTGCACCGATGGCTGCGTGAGGCTCGCCAGCAGGTTGCGCTGGAGCGGTTGCAGGGTACAGCCGCAGCATTCGTGCCCTTGCGACTGCCTGAGGTGTCACAAGCGTCGGTCGCCAGCCATTCGAACTTAGAGGTTGCTCAGAAGACTCTTCCCAATGAGTCAATCCAGAACATCCGCATCGAGATTGAACGACCCGGCAGCGGTTCTGTGACCGTGTACTGGCCTCTGTCGGCTGCCGCCCAATGCGCGCAGCTACTGCGCGATGTGCTGCGATGATCCGGGTCGACCAAGCCTGGCTCGCCACCGCACCTTTGGACATGCGTGCTGGTACCGATACTGCGCTGGCGAGGGTCATTGCCGTCTTTGGCGCTGCTCACCCTCATCACGCCTACATATTTGCCAACAAGCGCGCGAATCGCTTGAAGATCCTGGTGCATGACGGCATCGGCATCTGGTTGGCGGCGCGCCGGCTGCATCAAGGCAAGTTCATCTGGCCATTGCCCGGAGAGGCAAGCTACGGGCTCGAACTCGCGCAGGTTGACGCCTTGGTGCTCGGTCTGCCGTGGCAACGCCTGGGTGAGCATGGCGTCATCACACTGGTTTAGAGGTCAGCTTGCTTGGCACATGTCCGCAGGGATGCCATCAGGAGATCCGCTCTCACGGTCAGCGTGCTTCGGTGGCACAGTGAGCGTCCATGGTCGACGAGCAGCAACCTCTGGACAGCCTTGACGCAACGCAGCTGCGTGAGATGGCTGCCCGCCTGCTGACCCAGCTGCGGCACAGCCAAGCGCTGAACGAGAGGCTCGCCCATGAGAACGCGCTGCTCAAGCGCATGAAGTTCGCCGCACAGTCGGAGCGCTACTCGCCCGATCAGCGCAGCCTGCTCGATGAAGAGCTCGATGCCGACTTGGCAGCAGTGGCGCATGAGGTTGCGCAGCTTGACACCCTGCTGCCTGCACCAAGAAGCAAGGCTCAACCCAGACGTCAGCACCTTCCTACGAACCTGCCCCGGCGAGAGATCCACCATGAGCCCGCATCGATCTGCAGTTGTGGCTGCCAGATGAAGCGCATCGGAGAGGACGTGGCGGAGAAGCTGGACTACGCACCAGGCGTGTTTACAGTGGAGCGCCACATCCGCGGCAAGTGGGCATGCGCGAGGTGCGAGCGCATCGTTCAAGTGCCTGTGCAAGCGCATGTGATCGATAAAGGCATCCCCACCGCCGGGCTGCTGGCCCAGGTGCTGGTCGCCAAGTACGCCGACCACCTTCCGTTGTATCGCCAGGAAGCGATCTTCGAACGTGCGGGCCTGGCGATCCCTCGCTCCACACTCGCCCAGTGGATAGGTACTTGTGGAGTGCAGCTGCAGCCCCTCGTGGATGCGCTTCAGGCCGAGATCCTTCAGCGCGAAGTGCTGCACGCTGACGAGACGCCTGTGCCGATGCTCAAGCCGGGCGCAGGCAAGACCCATCGTGCCTACCTGTGGGCATACGCGCCCGGAGGGTTTGAGGATATTAAGGCGGTCGTGTACGACTTCTGCGAGTCTCGCGCCGGCGAGCACGCCCGCAAGTTTCTCGCCGGCTGGAAGGGCAGCCTGGTGTGCGATGACTTCAGTGGCTACAAGGCTTTGATTGCTTCGGGCGTCACCGAGGTCGGCTGCTTGGCACATGCCCGGCGCAAGTTCTTTGACCTGCATGTGGCCAACAAGAGCCAGCTCGCCCAGTTTGCGCTCGATCAGTTCGCCAAGATCTATCAAGTCGAGCAGCAAGTCAAAGCGATGTGCGCGGCCAAGCGCAGAGCAGCCCGGCAACAGCAGAGCAAGCCAGTGCTTGATGTTCTGCACGAGTGGATGAGCCTCCAGCGGCAGAAGTTGCCGGACAGTTCGGCCACCGCCAGGGCTCTGGACTACAGCCTGCGGCGTTGGACGGCACTCACCCGATTCATTGATGACGGGCGCCTACCGGTGGACAACAATTGGATCGAGAACCAGATCCGGCCAATAGCGATTGGTCGCAACAACTGGCTGTTCGCCGGCAGCTTGCGTGCAGGCCAAAGAGCAGCTGCCATCATGAGCCTCATTCAGTCGGCCCGGCTGAATGGACATGATCCCTATGCCTACCTGCGCGATATCCTGGAGCGTCTACCAACGCAACGGGCCAGCTTGGTTGCCGAGCTTTTGCCTCATCGTTGGAAGGCTCGATAGCGCCGTTTCTAGCCTGTATGGCTACAACCGAAACCACCACCAAATCCCTGCGGCCACCGCCAGCCATACCGCCACCACAAACACGATTCCCCAAGCGGTGCGAGGCTTGGCCTCCCCTCGTTGCATCCAATCATCGGCCTTGACCCGGCACTCGGCAAGCAGCCTCTGGGGCAGCAATCGAATGGCCAGCCAAATCAGAGCTGGCAACAGCAGCACATCGTCCACATATCCAAGGACTGGGATGAAGTCCGGGATCAGGTCGATGGGGCTGAGCGCGTAGGCCACAACAAACGCGGCAATCACCTTGGGAAGCAAGGGCGTTGCTGGATCTTTGCATGCGAACCACAACGTCACGCCATCGCGTTTAATACGGCGAGCCCACTGGCGAAGGTTTTGGAGAATGGTCATTGAATTTTTGCAACTGGGCGGCTGGCCTGTGATTTGGCCGCGTGGATTGTGAGAAGCGGACTGTGGGAGTGTGAAGCAAGCCTGGTCGAACTCGAAGAGGACTCGTCAAACCCGTTGCTGACTAGGCCCATTCCCTCGCGGCCGCCGTACGCTGGGAGGCTCTGCCCGATACAGCACCCAAAGGGCATGTACAGCCAAGCTCAGCATGCTTGCAAACAGCAGGCCAGCTGCTATGTCCATCGGAAAGTGAATCCCTGCATAGATCCGCGCCCACCCCATGCATGCAGCGATAAAGGTCAAGACAGCTCCGGCTCCCCTGAGAGGAGGCCGAAGCATGATCAGCAGCGCAGCGGTGAACATCACTGTGGCGTGAGCGCTCGGAAACGATCCCCTGGTACTGTGCGGTATGTACATTGGGCTCAGCCCTAGGGCAAATGGCCGCTGCAAATTCAGCGACGCGGCAATGAAATGGGCCAACCACGCGGCGACAAAACAGGCGATCGCTGTAACGATCACGAAGCTGCGCTCGCGTGGAAAATGCCAAACTATCCAGGCCATGACTGCAGTCGAGATCCAGACCCCAGTGCTAACGATGAACCGCGAAAGAGAAAGCAGCCCAGGATCGTAGCTGTAACCAGCAGCGATCAGCTGAAAGAGGGATATGTCCCACCCGCTCACTGAACCGACCCCAGAGGTTCCGACCCGCTTGTAGCTTGGGTTGTGAGACCCTGAGGAACTTGTAGCCTGACTTCAGGAAGCGGATTGCATTTCATCCCCGCAGCTTAGAAAGCGCCGCGTTAAGTTTCCGTGAGGGGCGAGTCAATTTGTCGTCAAAGCGAACGGCTTTGCGAAGGGAACCGGAGCGTGAAACGACTTCCCCCAGCCGGGCGCGCTTGAAATTCCACTGACCAGCCTAAGTGGTCTGCGATCCGCTGGACGATGGCCAGTCCTAGGCCTGTGCCTGCGACGTGATCTGGTGCAGCGCGCACAAAACGTTCGAATACCATCTCCCTCACGGCTTCAGGAACGCCGATGCCGGTGTCTTCCACCGACAGGCCATCAGACGTCACGATGACCCGAACTTCGCCTCGCTCGGTGAACTGGCAGGCATTGCGTACCAAATTGCCCACTGCGGTGGCCACCAGCTCAGGCCGTCCGAACACACGGGGAGGCTGCTGTATTTCAACCCGCAATGACACTGGCTTGTCACGCAGCAGGGGCTTGCAACGCTCCACCTCGTGCTCCACCAGCGACTCCAGATCGAGTAATGGTGAGCCCACCGACTCAGGCGAGCGCGATAGCAACAGCAGAGCGCTCACCCGCTCCGCAGTGTCTGCGGCGGTCCGCCGAATACGCTCGACTGCTGGGTGTAACTCAGGACGGTCGGCCAAGTTCACCTGCAGTACTTCGGCTGCGCCAAGAATGATTGTCAGCGGTGTGCGAAGCTCATGACTTACATCACCTGCGAAGAGCTGCTCGCGCGCAAGAAACCGCTTCATTTCCTCCGTGTGGGCTGCGAGCGCTCGTGCCAAGACTCCCATTTCATCATTGGCATCCAGAGATGGGGTATCAGGGCCCAGCTCGCCTTTTGCGGCTGCTTCGGAAAGCGCAAGCACCGGGGCGATTACACGGCTTGCGGTCACCCTGCCCAGTATTGCCGCGAGAATGAGGCAAGCCAGGACCCCGAACATCAAGCCGATCCAGATGTCGGCTTCGACGCGCTCGTACTCACTTTCGTCGTCGACTAGAGCAAAGATCTCATCCCCGCGCTGCTGTATGAGCACATGCAGGGCTTGCCCCTTCAAGTCGATTTCGTGCAAACCAGGGGGCAGGCTTCGAAGCTCAGCGGCGATTGCATCACCGCGAGACACCGTGAGGTTACCTATGGGAGCCGCATCGATGCCCTTCAAGTAGTTCTCGATGAGACGATCCGCCGCAGCCACCAGACGGACGCCGATGAGCTTGTCTTCGATGTTCTTGACCGTCAGGTAGGCGACGATGGAAAAGCAGCCGCTCAGCAAGACTGCGAGCAGCAGATAAGCACTCGCAATGCGTTTGCGAAGTGAGCTTCTATGTCGCATTAGGGTCGATCAACCGATAGCCCACCCCGGGTATGGTTTTAAGCATTTGGATCTCGAACGGACGATCCAGCGCCTGCCGCAGAGAGTGGATGTGAGTGCGCAAGGCATCGCTGTCCGGTCGGTCGTCTCCCCAGACTTCACGTTCCAGTTCATCGCGGGTCAGGACGTGCGGCGCAACGCGCATCAACGCGGCTAACAGCTTGAAACCAGTCGGAGTAAGATGAAGCGGCTTGCCTGCACGCGCCACTTCGTACGTTGCTGGGTCCAGAGCCACATCACCAAGTCGCAGCTTGTTCTCCAGTTGTTGGCCGCTCGCTCGCCGGCCCAGGGCACGCAGCCTTATGTCCAGTTCGACCAGGGAAAACGGCTTGACGAGGTAATCATCAGCGCCAGCCTCAAACCCAACCACCTTGTCTTGGATGGTGTCCCGTGCAGTCAGCATGAGCACGGGAGTGGGCAAGCGCAAAGACTTGCGCAGCTTGCGGCACACCTCTACCCCATCTATCCCCGGCAGCATCACGTCCAACACGATGGCGTCGTAGGTGTTTTCTGCTGCCTGCACCAGGCCGCTCATCCCCGTTCGCGCGGAGTCGATGGTGTAACCCAGCGGCTCCAAGAACCCATAGAGGTTGGCGAGGATGTCCGGGTTGTCTTCAACGACAAGGATGTGCATGTGCTCATGATACTGGGCGGTGTCGCGGCACTTGCGTCTCAGACCCCAGTGCCACCTTCTGCGCAGGGCTGCGACGTCGCCCCATGCCTCAAGAGCGCAGGTAGTTACACCGTTTCGAATCTAGTCAAGACGGCATCACCGTCCGCTTACGTTGTAGCTCTCAAGCTGCTTCTGAACGTGCATGACAGCGTGCGTGATGATGGGCAGTCAAAGAAGCTCCCTTGATCAACCGAGATTCCTCGGTACAAAGGACACACCATGAATGCACTCATCACTGATCCAAACGCCATTTGCTTGCTGACACTTAGCTTCGTGCTGATTGTTGGCCGCTTGGCGATGCGCTGGCAGGATAAGTTTGAGCAACAGCAGCAAGCGAAAGGTCGCAAGCAACGACCCTGACGCTGCAGGTCTCTCTTGGCACATGCCAAGGGGGTTCCTCAAGTCTCACAGGTGGGATTTCAGGAACCTTGCCGTCAAGGCGAGATATTTAAGAACACAAGCTCAATGGCCCCGAGAGACCATTGGTACGCACGAATTCATGCACCGCATACTGTGGCGCACTGATTGGCAGCTGGCCACGCGTTTCTGCGAAAACAGCACTCTCACGCACCACTTGGTGTATTCAACAACCTGCGGGTACTTCATGCCCGCTGGGGCATGTGTATCTGCTTCCCCTGGAGCAATCATGCCAATGGACCAAACATCCACATCGAGCCAAACCACAGGTTCGTCCAAAAAATCCCCAATCTTTGCAAGAAAGATTGCTGACGCACTTGAGCGCTACCTGGAAGCAGCCGACACCAGCGTGCACTGGGTCACTGCCATAGGTGATGCGCCTTCCTTCAATGCACCAACTGCCATTTGGCCAGAAGGTGATTTTTCTGTACGCATTTGCGTCTCCGAGGGCGCAAGCGAAGGCTCACGCATCGAGGTGATGTACGAGGTCAATCGCGAGCCTTTTGAGTGCCTTCCTCTTCTTCGCGTGAAGACCCTCGCGGGTATGAAGCGTGCCTTCGAAGAGGCCTTCCACGTCTACCAGTTCATGAATGCACTGGATCTGGATCTCTTCCGCGAGGAGGCGATCGAGGAGACGGCGGCTTGATGCTGCTCGCCAAGAAGTAAGTGCCTGCGTGTGATTACTCGATAAGTATGCGTGGGTCCGCACCCAAGAAAACAGGAGTCGAAATGCGTAATGACACTGAATCACCCACTCGCCCTATGACAAACACTGAACGCTGGGCAGCAAGAATTGTTGCGGCATCACGCGCAGGTCACATGGTCTCCTACGAGGAGGAGGCTCTCACCGTCCTCAATGGTGAGCCTATTGCAGTCGATCTGGAAACCTCCCTGTGTCGTGAGGCCGCCGCTCTCAACCACCGCATGTGTGATGACGAGCACGCGGTCTACGAGGCAAATGAAAAGCTCGCGTCCGTACTCGAAGAGTTCGGTCTCGCGGATCGGTGGGGGGCTCAGCAATGACAACCTCGACCGTAGCGACATCCCGTGATTCATCACTTGTGACGGTTCCGCGTTCGATATCGGACGACGACAAATGCGAAGGCTGTGGTCATTGTCAGTACCAGCCTGGTGCATTAAGCACCTGTGCACGAGGCTGGCCCGGTTCTGCAGATGATGATGGTTACATCAATGTCTGTGTCGATTTCATCGCGGCTAACTAGCTGCTCAACAACCCAGGACGGGCATGCCCCTCCTGAGGTGCTGTCGGTCCTAGCTTCGAAAAGGACATCCCATGGTTGACTCAGAAGGAAACACCAAATCAGTGCTCTGCTTGGCAATTGAAGCCCTTGCACTGGCAACAACAGCTGGTAATGCTAAGGACTTGAACCAGGAGGTTTTTTCCCGAGCACATACTGCGCTCGTCAAATGTCGCGACGCTATTGTCGAGCACGATGGCCAGCTTGACTGGCGTGAAATCCCACCCACTGGCGATGACTACAACTGGCTCTTGAGCCTGCTTGGAGTACATCAGGCATAACCTGCGAAACTGTCAGCGATTTCGCATCAATATCATCTATTCTTGGCGCATTTCATTCTCAAGATGAACCGCCAATGAAATCATCAAGTGAAGCCCCTGATTCTCCGTAAGGAGATGATGGGGCTTTTTTTATTTCTGCCATCCGTTGTAATTTCATACCAGTGATAGCATAGTTCGATGAATAAAAAACCTCCTCGTATTCTCCCCGTAATCCATCACATTGATTCGCCAACTACCCATGCCGAAGTCAATCAAGCACTTAGATTGGGTGTTGATGGTGTGTTTTTGATCTCTCATTACTCTAGTGATACAGCCTATGCCGGCATCGCAGATGATGAGACGCTTATGTGTCTGGCCTCAGAGCTGAAAGCCCTCCACCCAGGTTCTTGTATCGGGATCAACTGCCTAAGTTGGTCTCCACTTCACAGCGCTCAACGCGCTGTAGAGGCCAGCTTGGATATGATCTGGGCTGATTCCATGGGCGTTGATTCAAGCGGCCTGACAGGGGAGGGCGAGGCTTTGATGCGCTTGGCGGCAGAACATCCCAGTATTGAATTTTTTGCCTCGGTTGCGTTCAAGTACATGCCTGAGGAACCTGACCCAGTGACGGCCGCCGACAACGCTCGAATGGCTGGGTTTGTGCCCACTACCAGTGGCTCTGCGACGGGGGCTCCTCCCGATTTGGAGAAAATTCGCGCCATGGCTGCAAGAGGCCCCCTGGCTGTTGCCAGCGGCATGACCCCTGATAACGTCCATCTGTATTCGCCCTATCTCTCTGATATTCTTGTTGCTACCGGCATTGCTGCTGACGAGCATCATTTAGATCCAGGCAAACTCGCCCGATTCATCAAGTGTGTCAGGACACTTCCCCTTTGATGAATTGTCCACTTCCGCCCTGATAGGTCATCCTGCTCACGTTCCCCTCTTATGGCCACCTAGCCATGACTCTAATAGTTACTCAGAGATTGGGGCTGGCACTGCACTTTACGAAAGCATTTATATTACATGACCTGGCCAATTGCTAAATCCATTTTGCTATCAAGAGCCAGGGGGTCTAACATTCAAAGGTGACAGAAAATCGATAGGGCCTCATAATTCAGTCGTCGATTGCCTTTGATTGACGCACCATGACTGCCAATACGCTATTTCCATTGACTGCGGATCGCCCAAGTGAAACAGAACTGCTGAAGTTCTGGCTAGCTGCTCGCGCCGCTACAGACGAAGAAGTCATCAGGGATAGTGAGACTTACCGGCATATCTGGAGTACCTGGTGCAAATACTTGCAGGGGGGCCAGGCAGGAGGAAGGTCGCGGCCAATCCCCTGGTATGAAGTAGACGCAGCCACAGTTTTGGCTTTCCTCCAGTCGGGCCCTGCGAGTCGAAAGGAAAAGCTGGAGTCCTCAAGCAATGAGACAACCAAGCGTCGTTACTGGCGGGTGCTCGACCGCATTTACAACTACGCACAAATGCACCGCTGGGTTGCTAGTAATCCTCTGGATGGCATGACCACGAATGACACGCCCAAATCGGAAGACACTCTCGGCACGATACTTGATCCACATGTCTGGCAGGCAGCCGAAAAGTTACTTGCTCACCCTGATCGCTTTGACCCAATCTCCGTTAGGAATCGAGCTATTCTGCAAATACTCTTCGGGCTCGGCCTGGCGCCCCAGGAAGTACGCGCTCTAAAAACGTCCTCGCTGCTCTATGAGGCCTCCGAGTCCGACGAGTTGAGCCCTTCGAAGGTTCACGTTGACGGCCACAATACGCTTCGGCCGCGTACGCTGACGCTTTGCCCGAAGACTTCCGCAGCCATACGTGAGTGGCTCAAAGCTCGCCCAGCCGTCGCTACGTCCAAATCAGGGCAGATCCTTTTTTGTACGCCGAAGGGACCGCTTGGCTCAGTGAGTTTGTACCTGCTGGTCAAATCTTTCTTGAAGAAGGCAAGTGATCTGGCTCAACGGGAGGAACCTCCCCAAGCGGGGCCTCAAGTGATTCGCAACTCCGTGCTGGTTCGGTTGCTTGAGGATGGCGATCACTCATCCCCATGGGTTGCCAGGTTTGCAGGGCTGAAGAACGTGAAAGGCCTCTGGCACCTGCGAATTCACTGCAGCGATGAGGTGCGGGCCACACTCACAAACATCAGGGACGATGCTGACTGTTCAGAAGCAGTCTTCTAGCCACCTGCTGATGCCATCTCTTCAAGACGGTGTTTTGCTGCGCGCTTCCCAAGCTTCAGGAACTGGTGAATCAGCGGCAGATGACGAGCACGGGGGGCGACATTGCCTCCCTCCCACTTGTAGATGGTTTGGGAAGAGACCCCGATGAGCAGGGAAACCTCAAGTTGGGTCAACTGCAGCGCTTCACGGTGGCGCACGAGTTCTTCGGCCGAAACAGGGCGCAGAACACTGGCCGGAGCAGCTTCCGGATGATCGTTTTTCTTCCCAGCCTCACTCGATTTTTTGAGTTTCTTCAACTCACTGGTCAAGGCGGCAACGTCACGCCGTAGAGCCGCGATGTCCGAACGCTGCTTCCTTGATGATTGGCGCAGCGACTCCAGCTCATCTTTGAGCTGTTGGCGAGCCACGCGGCCAATTTCGGTTTTGAGCGATTCCTGAAAAGCGTTTGCCAATTTGGTGTCCCTTCGCCATCTTCGGCGGGTCAAAGTCGCCGTAGGATACCCCACCGATTCCAACTTTCATTTTCAGTTTCTATAGGTGAGGGCGGTCCATGACTTCAGCTGATGCACGGGTTGTACGCAGCGCACGCGATTTTTGGTTGGCAACCTGCGGCATCGATACTCACGCCCGAGGCCCTGGAAACGCCCAGAACGACACACCTTGGGTCGCCTTTACTGCAGATCGAAAACGATTGGTTTGCACTGTTTGGGATGACCAAGTAGCAGAGGTCTACGATCCCGTTGTTGGGCGATACCGACGCTTCGTTGTGTTGGGTGGATCCTCGTCATTCTGGCTCAAGGGAGCTAAGAAACGTGGGCTTGCAGCTAAAGAGGCCATAGCTCACGCCCTTAGGGAAAAACTGCCTGTCTATGGCTTTGAAATTGTCGCTGCAGGGAGCCAACCAGGGGCCGTCACACGTCGAATTGATCGCCTCCACCTTGATCGCGTGTACCTGTTGAAGCCTCACATTGGGGGTAGTGCACTTGATACAAGAGAGCGTCTCAATCTCGACAAGATACTCGCGGATGCATGGAAGAGTCCTGATATTGATGCCCTCAAAAACGGGACGCTCTTTGAGCTTTCAGATCCAGCTGGGGATATTCCTGCCGCTGACTGGGTGGCCCCTTCGCCCAACGGGGCGAACCTGCAGGGTGCGCTGAAGGCACTGCCATATCTGGTGGAGCATGTACGTTTGCAAAAAGATGGAGTTCTAAATCCTCTGACCTACTCAGACCTAGCGCTGTATATCGGCAGGCTCAAGCCGGATGGTTCGCCCATGGCGCTTGGCATGGGCGAGGTCTTGGGAGTCGTGGTCGAACTCATCCACAACGCAACTGCCGATTGGCCAGTTGAGTCCAAGCCTCCGCACATCACGACCATAGTTGTCCTCAAGTCGGGGCGCGATGCTGGCCTCCCTGACGATGGCGTGAAAGGGTTTTGGCCAGGCTTCGAGTTGATGACCGCCGCTGAAAAACGGGCCAAGATCAACGACGAGTATTTTCGTATTCTTGCCTACGGTGATCTTTGGCTGAAGGTTCTCGAAAGTGTGGGTCTCTCGCCTTTGCTCCAACCTAATGAAAACGGCGACAGCTCCGGAGGTGTTCCTTGGGGAGGATGGGGAGGAGGGGAGTCTGATGCACACAAGGACCTACGCCATCATGTGCTACGAAATCCACAGCTACTCGGTGTCGTGAATCCGATATTTTCAGCCACTGAGCATCCACTGTTGTCGGGTGACAAGCTCGATGCCTTCTTTCGGACGGAAGATCTATGGGTTGGAGTGGAGGTCAAATCACTCCTGTCTGGGGATCAGGATCTGGAACGTGGCATCTATCAAGCCGTGAAGTACCGAGCGGTCCTTGAAGCCCAGGCCCTCACCAATGCAGAAGCCTCTTCGCCAGGTGTCAAAGTGGTTTTAGTCATCCAGCGGCCACTACCCGCCAACTTGGAGCGCGATGCGAAAACTCTGGGGGTTACCTGGATGGTGTTGCCGCCTGAAGCCGTTGGTTTATCTTCACCGTCTCAGCCGACATCTGCTGCTTAAAGTACCGCACACCATCCTCACTGTGAGTGCATTCCGAACCCCCATAGTCTTCGAAACCAAGCTTCTTATAAAGGCGTCGTGCAGATGTACTGGCGTCACCCTCAGGATGGTACGTGTCAATGAGGCAAGTGTCGGCCTCAGCTGGCATATGGAGACAGGGGTAATCTCGGTTTCCAAGCAGAACCTGAAACCCCTCGAAAAAAGCTCAGCGATATCAATCACTTAGCTCTGCGCAGACTTTTACTCGGAACCTTGAAGTCCTCTAGAGCGCGCCCTCGTTCAAGCGCTTCGTTTAGCCACGTTGGTCGCCGCCCGCGCCCCGCCCAGGTGTTGCCGTTGCCGTCTTGGTAGACCGCGCGTACTTGTGACTCTGTACTTGGCGTCTTCGCGTGTTTTTGAGGTGCTAACTTTGGCGTTTGATGGGGTTGATCAAACAGATCGCCGGGCATCAACTCGTATTGAGCAATAACCTTCTTAACCAGAGGAATGATCTCCTCCGCGTCGTTGGCTTGGCTCATTGCCTCTTCCAGGCGTTTCCTCATTTGACTCAACGTCTTGGGCACCGAATACCTCTCTTGGAGTGATTGAACAGCATCATAGAGGCCTAACATGCAGAGGGGCCTCGTTGCTGGCTGATCAGGATCTAGCCGCCTCCAAACCTCAGGATCGGCCGCCAATCAATGCTGCACATCGAAAAACGTTTGGCTTGTGAAGTTGTCCGCCATTTCGATTCGCAAGCGGAAGTCAATGATCTCCTTTTTCTTCTTCCTGCTCAGGATATGTAGTTTCACAGGCGAGTAGTAGCTTGTGGTCGGAGGGACTTCGTACTGCTTCCCATAGATGGTGACCATGGATGCGGGTTCTTTCTGCTGCAGAACTGAAAACTCTCCTTTGCGCACTACCTCCATCAGTGATATTCCCCCGTCAGAACACGCAACCGTCATCGTCGGTGAACCGGTGATCTGAGAGCGCTGGTAGGAGAGCTTGCCCTCAACGATATCGCTGACTCGCGCCAGGGCCCGATGATCGTCAGTGGAAATGCTCTCGAAAATATCGATAGGCGCACTTTTCCTTAGGTACCTAAGCACATTTCTGGCTCGCCTTGCGTAGTGAGCGAATGCGAGGGTTTCGTTCATCGCCTCCATATGCTTTGGTGTATGAAACTTCCCCGCTGCAGCTTGATTTCCATCGACTCCCAAGACGAACGAAATAGAAGCGGATGGATCAAGAATTGCTTCAAGCAGGTTGATAAAGACGTCCAAGTAGGGAGGGTTTGCAGCCTCTTTTCCTTGCCACGCTTTTAAATTGGTAGTCAGAGTCGATACCGAGTGAACATCATCACCATTCGTTGGGGTGAAAATTATTTCCACGTCCAGAAGACCGCCGCATCCAGCGCCTGCAAATCGGATTTGCTTGCGCCCAGCTGTTAGTTGACCATTAATGGTTTCAAAAATTGCCGGTTCGGTCTGGGGCGCAAGTATCTTCAACACGGCTGGACGTGCCGTCGGCATGATCGTTATCGATGCCAGGTCGGCATCTTTGTGCAGCACATCGAAGAGTTTTGAGCCTTCAAACACGACCCCATCGAGTGGCAGCGTCGCTTCACGGCCCTCGTCAATGGACGCCTGAAGGCCCTTGCGCCAGACATCAGCCGATTCCTGTGCAATCTTGATAGAGAAAGACACCGTCTCTTTCGCGCCCACGGTAATCGTTGTGTTGCCACCCGAGTACGTTGTTGAAACAGTGAACCTCGGATCCACCGCTTCCAATTGATCGACCAAGGCTTTGTGCACGTTGCCTATGGCTTCTGGATAAAACCCAGGCGTTCGGGTGCCCATGGCCATGGCCGCCATGCGATAGATATCCTTTTCATCGGGAAGCCGTTTGCCTTGCTCCATCAGAGCCCTTGCCTCAGCCGATGTTTTCCATGCTTTGAGCGTTTCTGCAGGGTACGAGTCCGGGTCCCGGTCGATGATCGTCGAGCAGGTCTGGCATAGCCAGATGATGTTGCCAAAGCCGCACCGGTCTTCTGCGGTCATTGCAGCGAGATAACGCGGCCCCCCAGGCGATGCCGCATGAATATGCGCGCCGACCCCCACATTGGAGAAATCAACTTCGCCCACTGGCGCGGAGGTGGTGGCACGGCAATCGGGATTGGAGCAACGGCCCGCCACCCGCTGGTAAGCCTGATTCTTGGTCGGTTTCGTGAAGTCGTCGCGTGCCATTGGATCGTCGCTAGCCTGTATGCAGATTCTGTGTGGAGCTTTTTCGCCGACTGGCGGCCGACGTGCAAGCAATCAATGGCCGTCCATCGGTTTTTTCTTGCGAGCGAGCCTGGGCTGCGGTTGAAACTGCGCCACCAATGCGCGCAGGGTGTCAGCCTCCGCTTTGTGCTGCGCCACTGCCTGCAGTGCCTGCTGTAGCTCAACGCCTTGCAGTTGGTTCACGCGGGCGCTCTCGGTCAGCGAAGCCCGTGCGCTCTCCAGGTCTGCGGCCAATCGTGTCTGGGCTGCGTTGGCCTCCAGGACCTTGGCATGGTGATCACGCTCCACTTCTGCGAACTTGCCCCGTAGCTGCTCCAGTTGCTTGTCAACCTGCGTTCGAGCGGTGCGCTCCCGATCAATTTCACGAAGCGCGCGGCGCTCGGCCTCGGCCGCACGGGAGGCCGCCTCATCGATGGCCGCACGCCCCTTGTCAAGTTCAGCACTGAAATGCTGCCTGCTCTTCGATTGCTCCAGCTTCAGCTCATCCACCTGCCTGGACAGCGCCTCACCTCTCGCTGTACTCGCAGCATGCGCACGCCGTTCTTGCTCAAGCTCTGCAGCAAGGGCCTGAGCTCGGGTCTCCAGTTCGGTGACTTTGGTCTGTGCGGTCTGTATCTGGGTCTCCAGGACAGCGCTTCGCTGCAGAGCCTCCTGCAGGCATGCCTGTGCACTCTGGGCCTCTGCGTGTGCCTCGACCCGCAGGACTGCTAGCTCCTCGCGCGCCAACTCCGTTGCCTGGGCCCACATCACGCTGACTGCCTGGCCTGCAGCTTGTTTCAACGCGTCCGGAAGGTCCGGGTGGTCAATTTCCACCCGAGCTTTGCCGCGTAGGTCCTCCCAAAATTTGGCCAATGCTTCGGCCGGCGCGCTCATGGAGCCTTTTCGCACGTGCTGATACAGCTTGCTCGCGGTGGGCGTGATGCCGTACCGGAAAAACAGCAACGCGCACACCTCGCGGTACAGCGCTTTCGTATCGCTGAAACGCTCCCGCAGGGCTTCAACTTCGGCTTGGATTTCGGATTCTTCGCTCATTTTTAAATAATACAACGTATAACGTATGAATCAATGATTTATTTTCCGATCTCTGGACATAATTACTCTAATGTCCATAGAATTCGGAGCATGAGCAGTTTGATCGTCGCACCGTCCGTTTTGGCGCATCTTGAGCCTCTAGAGGGCTTGGTGCTACCCCTTCACCTGTCCGGAGAGCGTGGCCGCAATCGGGCCCAGGGCCTGCCCCAGGTCGCGGCCAATGACGACCGCTCGGCAGTTTTGGCTTGGCTGGCGCGCTACAAGGATTCGCCGGCCACGCTGGCCAGCTATCGCAAGGAGGCGGAAAGACTGCTGCTTTGGTGCGTACACCAGTATGGAAAGGCCCTGTCCGATCTGACCCACGAGGATTTCCTGGTCTACGAGTCCTTTCTGGAAGATCCCCAACCGGTTGATCGATGGGTCATGCAGGTCGCGCAGAAGGCGCCGAGGTCTTCGCCCCACTGGCGTCCGTTCGCCAAGCCACTGGACCGGCAAAGCCAGCGCCAGGCACTCTCGATCCTCAACAGCCTCTTCAACTGGCTGGTTCAAGCCGGGTATCTGGCGGGCAACCCCTTAGCTCTGCGCCGCCGCAAATCTGTGGCGCGACCGGCCAAGACCAGCAGGTTCCTGCCACACGAGCACTGGGCGCAAGTACGCGCAACGATTGAGTCCCTTCCCACTGGCACGCCTCGCCTCGCTCTCCAAGCGGCCCGATATCGGTGGCTCTTCTCGCTCCTCTACATCGGTGGCCTGCGGATTTCCGAGGTCAGCAACAACTCCATGGGAGATTTTTACTGGCGCCGTGGCGCTGATGGGCGTGAGCGCTGGTGGCTGGAAATTCGAGGCAAGGGAGAAAGAACCAGAGTTATCCCAGCGACTGATGAGCTGATGTCAGAGTTGATGCGCTACCGAAAATCGAACGCCCTGGCGCCGCTGCCGCGCGAGGGCGAAGCTCTTCCGCTGCTGTTGCCAGTCATTGGAGGGTCCCGGCCAATGGGCCGCAGTGCCGTGCACGAACTAGTTAAAAGCGTGTTTCGCGATACCGCAACGCGTTTGCGGGCTCTAGGGCCTGACCACGAGGCAGCAGCGGCTCATGTAGAGCAGGCCTCCGCTCACTGGATGCGTCATACGGCGGGGACTCACCAGAGCGACAAAATGGATCTGAAGACCGTGCGTGACAACCTGGGCCACGCGAATATAGCTACCACCAGTATCTATGTGCATACGGAGGATGATGCTCGCCATGACCAAACTTCCAGCGGGCACAGGATCGGATGGTCAACAACCTGAGGTTTGCGCTTACTCGGGATGCTGAAGATCAGCATCTCTCATAGAGTTTGTCCATATTATTGGACAAATACAATGATTTTGAGTAAAACATTGAACATATGAATTCACAGGACAGGTCTTCCGTTCTCCAACGTCAGTTGCTGCTGCAGTTCGGTGACAGGCTGCGCCGCCTGCGCAAAGCGCAAAAGCTAAGCACCGTGGAAATGGCCAAGCGCGTGGGGATTTCTCGCACGACGCTCAGTGCTGTCGAGGCGGGTGATCCCGCTCCTTCCATCGGGACGTACTTGCGTGTCATGGCCGAGTTAGGCATTGGCGCAGATCTGGCCCTGCTGGCAGGTGATGTGATCAATCCAGCGCCGGCCGACTCAGCGGCAGCGCGGTCGCTGCGCAGCGCGCCTCAGGTGCAGGTCACGGTATCGACGGACAACACGCGTCACAACACACAGGATTTGCAGAGCCTGGTGCTGCACGAGGAAGCGGTCAAGTACGTGCGCTCGCACCCGTTGGTACTGCGGGAGGCAAAACAGACACTTGATACATGGCTAGGCTCCGGCAATCAGCGTTCCACCGGTCTATGGTTGGAATGGAAAGACATTCTTGAACAGGGCAAGTGGAGCAAGGCTTTGGGTAGAACCCGGCACGCGCAAGAGTTGCGGCAGGCGTCGCCCTTAACGCCAGTATTGCCGACTGCTGAACGCATGAGGATCCTTGGCGAAATCTCCAAGCTCAAGAAAGGAATCGTGCTGGGCAAGGGGCCGCTAAGTTGAACCGCGACGAACTGGAGCACCTCATCCGCGCCAGCGCCACCATCACCAACGAATACGAGTTCGTGATTGTCGGAAGCCAGTCAATCCTGGGCCAGATTCCGTATCCGGAACCTGAGTTCAAAATGTCGGCGGAAGCGGATATTTACCCGCGCAATGCCCCTGAATTGGCCGACAAGATCGACGGGAACATTGGAGAAGGTTCAGAGTTTCACCGAGTCCATGGTTTCTACGCCCAGGGAGTAGGCCCGGAGACAGCTGTCTTGCCCGAGGGATGGCAGACCCGCCTGTGGAAGATTCAGAACGGAAACACAGACAGCCGTATTGGTTGGTGCTTGGACGTCGTGGATCTGTTCTTGTCCAAGGCGGCCGCCGCACGCGAGAAGGATCAGGTGTTCTGCCGAGCGTTGCTCAAGCATGGTCATGTCCAGCTGCAGCAGGCCCTAGACCTCGTCCCTGTGATGCCACTCATTGAGGATGAGCGCAAACGTCTTGTAGCGCGCATTCGGAGATGGGCCAAGAATCTTGGGTAGCCACCCTCCGTATAAGTCAACCACGATGCCACGGCGCTTTATTGCTGTTCTGATTCTCCACTTTCTCCTGTGTATGGGGTTTTCTGCTGCCGGTTTGAACCCGGCTTTCTCGGTATCAAAGGGGCATGAACTGACGGAACTCAGTCCGGATACAGGCCGAGGAATACCCATCTTTTTCTCGGATGCGGACGATCACGCCTTGATGGACGACAAGGGTGACCTTCCAGACCAGCTGGAGCCGCGCGCACCGCTCACATCGGATACGGCCAACCCTGTCGCCGCCGTCCCACTGCGCATAAACAAAGCGCCATCCGCGGTTACGGATCCCCCTCACAAACGACCGAAGGTGTCAGGTGGCGGACATATCACGGGCCTGTGAGCACGTAAAATCTGGACGCACCTCTAACGACCATGACGACATGAGCGACCGACAAGGCGCCATGACCCATGATTTGTGAAGAGCGTTTCATCAAGAGATGGAAGACTATCTGCGGTCGGTTTCCCTAGCTGGCCTTGTGGAGCGGAATCTTGCCCGTATCGGCTCCAACACCACACCGGCGCGTGCCGCCGAAACGGCAGCTCCCACGTGACAATGTTCCGAACTCTGTTTTTGCGCTTGGTGACGCAGCCCGCACGAGTTAGTGAAGACGTTCCAAATAGGTAATTTTCGCGAAAGATTTCTGTAGCGCTGCCGGTACACGTCCACACGGTCCGGATACTGGGCGTCAGATGTGGGTTTATCAAATGTAGGTGCTGGTCTGCAGATATCATTGCACTCAGCTTTTTATAGTCCTATTTCCATTTCATGCGCCGGCTGCTAGCAGTCATCCTTTTACTCTCCTTCTTCTGTCAGGCCTTCGCAACGGCCCGTCAGACGGTCTCGTTCGACCATGAAGGAGCATTTCAGGTGGCGCACGCTGAGATGCATCTGGATGGTGCCGCGCACCACCACGACGAAGACGGCGTGATGCACCAGGACGACTCTCAGGAGTCGATCCAGCACATGCTGGCAGATGCAGGACCAGGGACCGCAGCACTTTTCCATTTCCCCCAGCTGTCGCTTCCCCTCGACGGCTCGCCCGCACCGGCCGTCTCCGCCGAATCCCTCACCCCGTCCCCCTATCTGGACGGTTTACGACGACCTCCCCGACTGATTTCCTGATCCACCCTTAGCGCCGCGCTTTCCACACGAAAGCGGGGTTGTTCATCGGTGCGGTACTACTTTGATCAGGCGCTGATGCGTCAACGATCCTGGTTTGCCGCCTTTGATCGGTCAGGAATCACGTGCGTTTTGTTATTTCCGGGCTTGCGGTGCGTTGTGCCGCAGGCTGTGCTTTGAGCTGCGTCCTCGTTGGCGCTGCAGTTGCGCAGTCCAATACCGCCCCATCGCTTTCAGCTACGGTATCGCCCCTGGCACCAACACTGGCACAAGCTGTCGAGGCTGCGTGGCAGCGCGCCACCCAGGCAAGAGAAGCCGAAGGTCGGACAATTCAGGCTGCTGCCGAACGGGTGGCCATCTCCAGTCTGTGGGCTGCCCCCCCAGCTCTGGAGTTTTCCTACCGGGACGATCGCTGGCAAACGTCGGCAGGACGCAGGGAAGCCGAGGCCGGCCTGGCTTGGCCGCTGTGGTTGCCTGGACAGCGCAAAGCACGCGGCGCTGCTGTGGATACCGACGTAGAGCTGTCACAGGCTGCCGTTCAAGCGGGGCGCCTGCATTTCGCGGGATTGGTGCGAGAAGCCGCCTGGGGTATTGCCGCGCAAAAGGCCGAGTCCGACTTGGCGGACGCCCAAGTGCGATCTCTGCAGGAGATCTCCGACGACGTACGGCGCCGTGTCAAAGCGGGTGATCTGGCCCGCGCGGATGCGCTTGCTGCTCAATCCGAGGCTCTGGCTGCGCAATCTGTACAGTTGGCTGCACGCCAGCGCCTGAGCGCAAGCCAGTCGCAATGGATGACCCTGACGGGCATAGCCCTGGCGCCTGATCTCACGCCTGTCCCGGTTTCTGATGGTGCCGCAGTTTTACCAGGCGAGGCGCACCTCGCCGTTGAAACGCACCCCGATGCGCGTGTCGCTGCACTGACGGTCGAGCGCGCTCGCAAGCGGCTGGAAGTGGTGGCCGCCACGCGGCGCGACCCACCGGAGCTTTTGCTGCGCATCCGGCAGGACATTCCAGGTCGGGGCGAGTCGGCGCAAAACAGCATCGGTGTCGGCCTGCGGATTCCTTTGGGCACAGCGAGCCGCAACCAACAGCTGCAAGCTGCTGCATTGAGCGAGCTGGATGTAGCGCTGAACACAAAACAGCGAACCGAAGAGCGGCTGGCTGCCGATGCAGCGATGGCGCATGCTGCGTTGCACACGACCGAGCAGCAATTACAGGCTGATCGCCAGCGCTCGGTACTGCTGGGAGAGCGAGCCGCCCTCATCGACCGGTCTTTCAAGGCTGGAGAAACCGGGGTCTCCTCGTTTTCAGTGCAATAAGTGACGGTACGAAAAGCTAGCACTGGCGCGGAGGTGGTGTTGGTAGATCGTTGATTTCATTGACTTTCCTGTT
>C687J35021_10000281_pt1 | contig 40068 bp, 45 predicted proteins | sample RifCSPhighO2_12_FD_35021 | JGI IMG/M metagenome (IMG submission 35021) | reverse complement strand
TAAATGGGCAGCAGACGTGATGAAGTTGTCTGGGCTCGTACAGGCGGTAGGGCCGCCGCCCGCCGCTCTTGGTCTGAACAGAACGATATAATCTTGACCAAGCAAAAAAGGAGATAAGAGCAATAAAAAAGTTATTATAAAAGTTTTTTTCATAACCTTAATCGCCAATATTAGTTGTATACTCCATCTTCACGCCCATAATTTCAACAGCAGTTGCAATATCAGCATGAGATGCAGTTGCATCAACTTGTCCGGTCCAAAATAAAGCATCTCCGGCGGCACATGTAGTCCCGTCAACCGTAACAGCAGAAGTATCATCTTCTAACATATCATTATCAGCCGTTAAAGTAATACTTGCAGGCTGCTCCCCTGTTGGCGGAGTTCCAAACGCCGATAGAGCCTCATCATTTGAAACACATTTAGCAGCAAAATCTATTTCAATTGTATTTATAGAAGCTGCGACTTGGAAAATTTCTAGCGTAAAAGCTACAGTACCACCGTCCCAACCATCAGGCATAACCGTACTGCCATAAATAATTGATGCGTCGTTATCAGCACAAACTATAGAATATTGTTTAACAAGAATATTAGCCGATTCTGTAGGATTTGCACAATTAGTGCCGTCTGAACTAATAGATCCAGCGCCCCAGTACATAGAACGAACTTCAGTTTTTAAATCAGCTACAGAAATAGAATTATTAATAAAGTTAAAAGTATCAACTCCAGTACCACTTGTAATCCCCACCTCATTAGCGACAGATTCTAAATTAAAAGTAATTCCTTCGTTATTAGTTCCTCCCTCGGCGGATAAAATTACAGCAACACTATTAGAAATAATTTCATTACTCAAACCTCTTAAATTTAATCCAAGAGATTTAATAGAAGTAGGAGGTGCAGTATCCCCTCCATTACAAAACTCAAATCTGTTATCTGTAGTATCATACCACCATAAACCTGTTTCGCCCGTACAATCATTATCATTAACAGCGACATTATTTCTATCAACTTTTCCTGAAATTATAGGAGCGGAAAATGTATGAACTCCTGTCCAAGTTGGTCCATCATCAAGATCAACAAGAGCAGCATTAATACCATCTAATCTATCTAATTCTGTGGATTCAATGGTTGTTGCAGCAGTAGTAATAGAATTTGGACCTATCGAAAGCGCTGTAGTGATTTCAGCGTCATCAGCATCAAAAGCAACATCTATACCAGCAGAAGCCGTAGATAAAACTTGAATCGCACTATGAACCGGATCATTAGTAGCTTCTAAATTTTGAACTAACAATAGCGCATCAACATCATCAGAAGAATCAGTTGCATCATTTTGTTGTTCGATCACAACAACATTTAAAGTATCATCTCCGGTAGTAGCCTCTAATGTATATCCAAATGTAAAAGCATCAAAAGATGCTGGGTTAGTAGACGTTACCCAATCAAATGATTGAACTGTTTCTACCATTCCAATAGCGCCTGCTGTTGCTGCATCTCCGATAGTATCAAAAGAAGGTGAACCAGCAGAATCATCGACAGCGCAAGTAAATGTGCCTCCAGTAACAAACTCAATTACTTCGCCATTTGAACATCCAGCAACTTCAGTTTGTGGAATCGCAATTACAGCAGTTTCAGCGTCACCGTCCCAGAAAACAATTCCATCATTATTAGTACCCCAAAGATTATCATCAACTGCGACTTCTCCGTTAGCGTCTACAGTAGGATCCGCCGCTTGAGGAATAGCAAAACTAGTTTTACCACTTAGATCCAAAGAAGCAACAACTGCTGCGCCATCAACAGTTTCATTATCTAAAACACAATCATCAGCGCCAGAACTACACGTAAAATCACCATAATCTTCAGATGCAAGCATTGCTTCGGTAACAGTAGCTGTGTCTCCAGAAGTAATAATAGTTCCTGTAGTATTAGGTAATGTCCAGGTTTTATCTGATGTCGCAACAGAAGAAGTTAACAAACCTTCAGCAGCATCAGCAGCATCACCCTCAAAAACTAGTCCTAATTCTTCGAACCAAACATCATCAATACCTAATGACGGATCGGATCCAATTGCTACAGTATCATCAATATCAGCTTGAGCAATTGTAGCATCTAAAATTTCTCCGGTTGCAATAGCCCCTGTTGGAAGAACTACTTCTCCTGAGCCTGTTCCGTCCGTAGTTATCGTTATCGCATTCACAGATGCATGGCCAATTGTTAATCTATTGGTTGTTCCTGCGCCACCATCATCTTCATCAGAATCCATATTGAAATAGTATGTACTAGCAGCAACACTACCATTTAATTGAGAACCAATAGAAAAATCACAATCTTCAACAGTAGTTCCAGTTGTAGTACAATTAACATCAATTCTAGCTGAAACTTCATCGTCTGTAGTATCACCATCGGTAAATGTTTCTGTAGGAGTTGCACTTGGACCGTAATCCGCAGTTCCCTTAACAACTAAATTACCTGAATTGTCCAAAGTTAAAAGATCTGTTCCATCTGATTGTTCAATTACTAGTACATTTGCAGTTTGTGTGGCATTACCCTGAACTATCAACTGGATTTGATCAGTATCCCCATCAATCGACAATTTAGCAGAACTTAATGGAGTTGCACCTCCGATTATAACTTCATCAGTTGAGGTTCCTAAACTAACATTTGCAGCCACATCAGTCCAGCCACCAGATGAAAAGGTTACAACACCGGCGCCGTCGCCAATACTAAGGAAATTACCATCATTATCCCAACAAACCTGACCTTCAGCAGTATTAGCTGTACAAACAGCACTATCAGGTAAAATTAAACCTTTTGACGTTGTAACGCTGGTATTGTAAATAGCTCCAAGATCTACAAAATCACTATCAGCAAATGTTAAAGTTGCATTTAAATCTGTCGTAGTAATAGTGTTATCGGCAATAGCTGTGGAGTCTACAGATCCAGAATCAAGTAAACAATCATCAGCGCCAGAACTGCAACTAAAATCACCATAATCTTCAGATGCAAGCATTGCTTCGGTAACAGTAGCTGTATCCCCAGAAGTAATAATAGTTCCTGTTACGTTTGGTAATGTCCAGGTTTTATCTGCCCCTGTAATATCGGCAGATACCAATAATCCTTCTAAAAGATCAGAAGTAGCTCCTTCAAAAATAAGTCCAGTTGTACTGAACCAAACAGAACTATCGCCCCAAGTAGGACCACCCGCACCTTCAGTCAATGTCGCTGTAGTATCAATATTATCTTGATCAATTACATCAATGTTAACATTTGCTGTAATCGTAGTAAAACCACCGTCTATTATAAAATCAATATCAGCGGTACTTGTAAAATTAGCGGTAGTAGAAGCATTAGCTCCATCAACTTGAACATTATCTCCACCACCAGCAGCACCAAGAATTTGACAATCCCAAGCAGTACCATCATAAATACAAAAAGCATCATCTCCAGATTGATAACAACTAGTGCCTGCTGTAACCGCTCCGGCGCAAGTAGTTTCAGAAGTTAAAATTAAACCTTCATTTGTTGCATCAAGATCAATGCCTGCAAAACTTAATGAATCTCCTTCGGCTAATGTAATATCCGCACAGTCGCCCGTACTACAGCTAAAAACATCTGTAATATCTCCTGTGCCCGTTCCACAAACGACAGTCTCAATTGTACCTCCAGTACCGCTAGGACGGATAACTAAACAATGTCCATCAGTATGAGTGTCGCCATCAATAAAATCAATTTCAGGCTCTCCAACAGCATCATCGGCCATAAGTACTTGAGTAATATTGCTACTTGTTATTTCAGCAGTTTCTACAGTAGGCCCAACACTAAAAGCAATCCAATCTGCTGCTTGATCGCATAAAGTGTTACTAGCGCCTCCAACATCAGGATCACATCGCCAATGTTTAGTATCAAAACATTCCTGATTAAAAACTCCAACTGTAAGCGCTGTACAATCTGCGGCTGTAACTTGTGGAGTTTGGGGAATAAAAGGAGCACCATAAGTTGCAGGCCATTCAATTGGAACAGGGGACACTACTCCAGAAATATCCACAGGAATAGGACCACTAGCTGAATCAACTATTTCACGACCAGAATTAGCGCTTGTAGCAATAATGGGGACACCAGAAGGGGTAGAATCTACCGCACTACCTATTATTTTAATATATCTTTCCCCGGTAAAAGTGGTAGCAGTAAACGGATCCATTGCTGCCGGACCAAAACACCACTGACCAGGATCATCCCAATGACCTCTAAATATACCGCTAGGAGCTACATTGGCGCTAGCAGGACGGCAATCATTTGCATTAGCACCTGGACAATCAGCATCAACTGTACAAACAGAGAAATCATCTTGTGTGCATATACCAGCTCCCCACATAATCTGACAAGCGCCTGTAACAACAGCACCCTCAGAATGAACAGAAATATCAATATCGTCTACACTAAACACAACAAGCTGTGCAGTATCATAAGATTCGATAATTGCATGATCTATTCTAATAGAAGCACCAGAAGCATATCTTTCTGTACACCCCGCACCCGTCTGTACGCAAGTATTATCGACCGGCATTACAGCTTTAGGATTTCCAATAACACCACCAAACATTGAAGTAGAAGTTCCGGGGGTACTATATCCAGTTCCAGTCATAGAAAAGCCGGCGCCGCCGTGATCTAAAATAAACGCTAAAGGATTATTAGATATAACAGGGCCAATAGTACTTCCAAAACTTCCATGTTCGTAAAAACAAATATTATCACTATCAGGACCATTACAACGAACGGGAGCGTTTGGCGCTATAGTTTTGGGATTACCATTTAACCAAACACCAACTGTAGTAGTCGTACTAGAATAATTAGCATCATCAAGCATTGTAGGTATACGGCGTACCCTCAAAACACCAGCATCTTCCCAACCTGTTTGACAAACCGATGTAAATCTAATAGTTGGCCAACCACGGATCTCTACTCCAGAAAGACGACCACCTTGAGTGCCATCAGTTCCATCTGGATGGCCTGCCATATAACCAGAACCAATCATCGTCAGGGCTACTTTTTCTGTTTGTCCGGTACAATTGAAATTAACTTGAAGATCACTAAAATCTACTACAAATCCTCCGACGGGTATAGAACAAGAATTTGTAATAACTACAGGACGATCAGAAACATAAGAACCAGAATGAAATACAGTTAAAAATGTTCTAACATCTCCTAAATCTTGAAGATCTGACCATACAACATTAGCATTTCCTGTAACTTTAACTCTAGTAGGATAAGTAGCATTCGAACAAGTAGAATCTGAAGTTGCTACAGGAGCAATAGCAGTATAATAAGCATCTAAGAAAGCATCTATATTACCATAACTAGCTACATCAATGATAGAGGTCCAAGGAAGAACTTCATCTCGCTCGCCACTTCCTGTAATATCAGCATCCGCTATAGGATTTGTAGGATTAACATTTACCGCTGTAATATCCCCAGAAGAATTTATATCGGCTGAAGAAATAGTGCCAGCAAATGAAGAAGCTCCATCTACTTCTAAAGCATCTTCTACATATATATCACCGTCACCTGTAGCTGAATCAATAGTTCCCGCATCCCCAATACGAACTGGAGTAGTATCAAATCTAATAAAATTAGAGCCAAAATCAATTATAGGATCTGTAGCTCCAGAAGCATTAAATGTCCAAGAAAAATCACCAGATCCAGAATTCCAAGAAACAGAAGCCACCTCGGAAGCATCAAAAACAACTGTAGCAGTCTCAGGCGATGGGACTCCATCAAAATTAATATCCATGTAAGTACCAGCAATAAAGTTTACACCAAGAGCATCTGTAACCCCCGAACCGCTAATAAGAACTTCATCACCAGCACCAGCTCCACCGGCATCTCCAGAGCAAGCCCAAGCAGAACCACTCCATTTAATAATTTCATTTAAAGCACAACCAAGATCCCCAATATCAGTTAATGCAGAAACTCCTCCTTGTTGATCGTACTTAATAGTACCCGCAAAAGAAGGAGACACTAAAATCAAGGATAAAATAAAAACTAAAAATCTAAACATATTTTTCCTTAGTACCGAGGTCTAAAGATATGTAAGTTAACATCGACTCCAGTACTTGCGCAACCAGTTAAATTTGTTAAAATTATTCGTAAAAATCGAATTGAAGGACCTAAGAACAGTAAATCTGTTCCTGTATTTGTTAAAGTTGTAGTTAGAGTATGATTTCTACCTGTAGTAGATCTTCGCATATGAATAGTAGCCGTGACGTTAGCCGAACACGAAGCATCTACATTTTCAATAGAAATTCCATAATCTGAACCTAAGCCCCCATCAAAAGAAGTTAAATCAAAAGTCCCAGAGCCGCATGCAGTACCTTCAGCAGCGGCAAGCTTATCATCACATAAAACTAATTCTGTTACATGCCAGTAGCCAGATTTGTATTCGGAAACTTCATCTCCATCTGCTGCAAAAGAACACAACGGAAAAATTAAACATAACAGAAAAACTAAAAATTTACTACGCATTTTTGTTTAAAACCCCTTCTAGCCTAACAGCGGCTCTCATTTTCAAAAGAGCGATACCTTGAAGGATCAAATCTTTCTCTTCCTCTTTTAATTTAGTAGAGTTTAAGATTTCACCTGAGGCGTCCGCAACAGCTTTTGCAAGTGCTGCTTGAATCATTGTCCTCAGCATATCTTTCGCTAGCGAAATCACAAACATTTTAAGCCAATTCATTTTTGTTTCTCCCGTATTTATTTGCAACTAAAACAGTATTTAATAAAACACCTATTGAAAACCGACGACCAATTTCAAGTCGTCGGTTCTCGTTTTTTTCCTAGTGCAATTGAGAAAAAAATCTCAATGAAATCAAGCACTTAGACCATTTAGTATGTCGGAACTGTTAACGTTGTGATAACCGCTGTCTGATTCGGATGCCGAGCTACATTCTCGCAATACGTCTTAAATAGAACAGTAAAAGCATCCTGACCAGGAATCCAGCTCATGTTAACTCTAGGATCAATCGCAAATGGGCGCACAACGCCTCTTACAATTGATTCCATACCAATCAAATACACACGCGCAGGATCTGCAACGTGTGAAATGACCCATGGATGCCCCTCGAAAGTAGTAAGCTCTTGAGATGCGCCAAGTTCCAGACGCTGATCATTCATTCGACGGAAAGGTAAAGCAATCTCAGTATACCGATCATATTGTTCATAATTTGAAATCATGACATAACCAGCATATGAACCTCCCATATCAGTCTCTACTAATAGTCGCCGGCGCAGTCTCCGTAACAGAGACTCATCCAGAGACGTACTAGATGCACTTAGCACTTTAGACTGTAGACTAGGATGAGTGGTTCTACTAAGATTATAGATCGTACCTGTGTTATTTACAATCGCAGGTAAACCAAGTGCTGTAATCTCAGCAGGAGCTGCTGATTCACTTTGTTCCCCTGATACATAAATACCGTCATCATCGGTCACTGATACTGCTGACGAAACAGTAATAGTTCCGCCAGAAATGCTAGCAGCATTTAGAGTTACAGGACCAGCAGTCTTAAGACCGGTAGTGTTGTTCAGGAATACCAGAACTTTACCGATCATAGGAAGGAATGGTCTTGCATCATCTACGTTTACCGTAGTCGCTGCAGCTTGAGTGCCGTTAACGTTAGTCAGACGGCCAGTACCATCGCCACGTACAAAGGTAGTCTCAAGGAATGCACCAGCGCGTCTTACAGCTTGAGTAAGCTGGAAGTTAACGCCAGAAGCAAAGGCCTCTTCACCACCTTTGGCTGATACCGCCTCGGCTAAACCCGAGAAAGTAACAGTCCAATATAATTTTTTCAAGAAATAAATCTTGGACTATATTTTCATCCCTTTGTAGGGAGTATCCTCTATTTCAAATTAATTAAATTAATTTTAGTCTCTGAACCTTATCCTTTTAAGGATCTTGGCTGCTGATTATCTTTCCATCAACTTTTTCAAACCATCAAGCTTATCGTTTCCAATTACTTTGTGGTAGTTAACTTCTACAAGAACTTCCAGCAATTTAAGATATTCTAAATTAGTATTACTACTAATTGACCCAAATATGTCTAGGTCTCGCACGAGCTTGTTTTACAAACTCATTAGCGCCAGTTGGGATCGAATTCAAATCATTTGCATGATTTGGACTATATCTTCACTTCTTTAAAGAAGGTTTATTTTTATGATTAGAAATAATTGTTATAAGAGAGCCAAAATTTTTGTCGCATACTGGGAATATCTTTTAAATAATCTTTTATTAAATTAAATAAAATTTCACTATCTTTTACAGAAAAATGAAGTCTAAAAAGACCATTATCTCTACTATAAACTACAGGATTAATTTTATATTTAAAATTAAACCATTGTTTTATAATATTATTTTGACCTTCTGTAAAAGAATCTGTACACAACGTTATATGTGGATTATTAAACTTTGTCTTATCTTGCTTCTTTCTGGGTCTATATTCTGTCGCATAATCACCCAACCATATAGCTAAATGAAGCGGCGAATACATTTGACTAAGTAAATACTCAACATCTTTTATTTCGGCTTCGTTAATATACTTATGAGTTCTTTTACGAAGATGCCTAAAATATCTCGCCCAATTTAAAGTAACATTAATAAAATAATAAATTTTATTAGTTCTATTATCAAAGTTTTTGCCTTGATAGACTATACATCGACGTGAAAGATTTTTAATTCTAAAAATAGAATTAATTAATTCCATCTTCCACACAGCAAAATCCTTTTGATTTAAACTATGTCTGAATGAAAACTTTGATGTCGAACTTACAGTTTTTCTATTAACAGGAGACAAACATCCATCTCCAATTAACATAGAACAAAATAATCCACGAATTTCTCTCTTATGCATTTTTAACCCCTTTTTATAAAGATAGGTAATATTTTTTCTAATCTAGTCTCTGAACCTTATCCTTTTAAGGATCTTGGCTGCTGATTACTAACTATTTTCCTTTTTCAAACCATCAAGCTTATCGTTTCCAATTACTTTGTGGTAGGAAAATCTTCAAGCTTCCCAGCAATTTAATAAATTTAAAGACAACTATTTGTCAATCGTCTGCACCTCTCCACCCGCCACCCTTTACTACTTTAACTTTCGTTAACCATTTCTGTTGTAGTCTGGGCTATATCTTTGTCTAATTTAGACATTTCTAGCATTTCAGGTAGATATCTTGCAAAAGAAAGCCGAAACTTATTCTTACCAAATTCTGTCTGAGAAAAATATGGGGCCATTTCTAAAAAAAGCTTTTTAGTGTCAGCAACTGAAAAAGATAAATATCTATTTCTCCCATATCTATTATGTTCTTTATCGTTAGAGATAAGAATACTCGGACTTACGTTATATTTATTTTCAAACCATTGTTTTATTAGTTGGTGTTGTCCTTCAGTAAAACTATATGTGAAAAGATCATATCTAGGATTGTCATATCCTAAAAAATTCCCGACAACACTTTTTCTCTTCTTTCTTTTTTCGGACGAATCATCAAGAAACCATATTGCAATATGGAGAGGAGAATAAAGTTGAGATAAAATATATTTAACATTTTTTAAATCTCTATCTTCAGGAATATTTATATAAGTTTTACGTCTTAAAAATCGAAAATATTTAGCCCAACTAAATTTAACATAAATACCGTTATATGTTTTATTATGTTTTTTACTAAATTTTCTTGTTTTACTGTATGTACATTTTTTATTAATATTTTTCTCGATACATATCTTATCAATTAATTTGGCTTTCCACAAAGCATAATCAGATTGATTTATACTATGATTCATACAATAAAAAACATTTTTGCTATTTTTAGGAAGATTTTTATCTCCTTTATAAAGACATCCATCCCCTAATAACATAGAACATATTAAAGCTCGGAACTCTCTTTTGTGCGTATCTGCATCCTCTTTTCGATGGATAAATTAATTTCTACCTTAGTCTCTGAAGCTTCCTCGTGTTGTAATCTAGAGGTTTGCCTGCTGATTGCCCAATCTTTTATTTTTTTAAAACTTTCAAGTTTACCGTTTCCAGTTACTTTGTAGTAATAAAAGCTCTAAGGGGTTTCCAGCAATTTAAAAAATTTATTGATGCCAGTTTAGGTTAGCATCATTCCCGCTAATACTTATCGGGAAATAAACGCCGTCTCCTGATGGAATAAAGTTAGAGTCTTCCTTTAACATTGACCATACAGGAGCAGCAAGGTTTTGAGTGGCAGAGATATGATCCTTAACATAGCGCCGTAGGAGCAAATCACCTCAAATACTCTGTTAGTTTCCTAACTCCTCTAAAGGATAGTATTTCGACTATATCATCTTCAAGAAATCTTGAAGTTCTCGGCCTTTCAAAATTAATAACGTTCCAAACACAATCGGAACTTTTGTTGCATTCTAATTTCCCCTCAAAACAGGATAGAATAGTTTATATTAATTTTTAGTACTGTGAACAACAACCATAGAACGTATTCTTTAGGTTGCTTGCTGCTGATTGCCCAATCTTTTTATTTTTTAAACTTTAACGTTTACCATTTCTAATTCCGCTGTAGTAAAAAAGCTCTAAGGGGTTTCCAGCAATTTTAAGAATTTAACGACCTCAACTAGTTTAAGGTCGCAAATGTCAACATATTTTATATATCTCCTAGAAATTACTCCTTTACATCTGGTTTCCGAGTCTAATAGCCTTAGCAAGAGCGGCAGCAAAATCAGCATCTGAAGTTTCTGGCACGATCTTTTCTCCCGTCGGAGTTTTGATAGTCTTGAGTTTTCCCCAATCCTTATCAACAAGGCTCTTAAGTTGCTCTGAAACAGATTCTTGTTTATGAGTAATATCTTCTTCTTTTGTTTGTTTACTTTGAAAATCTTTAATCAGAGTCTCTAATTTTCCTCGTGGTTCCCCATAATTAGCTAATGTTTTTTCAAGAGAATCTGCTAATATATCTCCTAGTTTATCAGGATTAGCCTTAACTTCATCCCAATCAACCACATCAGCCCACATTCGAGAAACTATATCACGATCTTTTTCATTATATTCGACTGGAAGATTCGCTAAATATTGAGCTGCAATAGTATCTGCTTTTGTTATAAGCATTTCTTCTCGTTGCTCATCTAGAGCTTCCGCCATCTCTTTACGAACTTTATGAAGTTCATTCTTTTGGGATTTCTGTAAATCAGTATCAGATTTAGATTCAACTGTTTCTTCTTCCTCTTCTCCTTGTAAAATGCTATCTAGTTTAATAACTAGATCTGCATGTTTAGGATCTTTAGAAAGATCTTGAATTGCTTTAACAATATCTTGAGCTTCTTTGGCTTCTTTTAAAAGCCCAGAAAGATTAGTTACAGTTTTATCTTTATCCTTCAGTTGAGTTAAGATATCTGTTTTCTCAGTTTCCCATGTTTTTTTAGCCTCTTGAAAAGCTGAAGAAACCTCGTTGTAACGAGTTCTAGGAATCATATTATTATCATGTTTCGCATCAGCATTTTTAGAGGCGGACTCTGTTGCGGTAGATGACGATTCCACCTGCTTCTCAATAGAAGCGTTTACGTCTACTTGCTCTTCTGGCATATGATCTCCTGTTTACGTCTTATGGTTTGACGATAATTATCTAGTTTTACGTTATAGAGAGAAATAACAACTTTAAGGGAACTAGATGTACTCTCTTGTATAATTATATCGAATCTAATCAAATATTTAAAATATATTGTTTAATAATTAAATATTTGATTAAACATTAATTTTCCTCAGTTTTACCTTTTTTCTGTTTTTGCCATTTTTTAAATTTCTTTCGTTCCTTAATACCCCTCCACTTCTTTATTTCATTTAATCGTTCCTGATACTTTCGAAAACTGTCACTCATAAAGGACAAAGTTCTATCCCCTATTAGCTCTTTTTAAAGCTTTTCCAAATTTTTCGGGTGCATATTCTTGCCAATTTCTAGGCGTTTCAGTCCGAGATGGAAATTCCGCTACAGAGGATCCTGAACCTCGCATAGAAGATGACCTAGGAATTTCTACCTCCAAAAGAGCACTTGAAACATCTCCTACGGAATATTCATATTTTCGTTTACCTCTACGTCCAAAAGCAGCAGCAACAAGTGCCGCAGTTACCGCTAGTATTTCTTTTTTCTCATCTTTGGTTTTATTATCCCATAAACGCTTTTTTAACGATTTTCCGAAAGTACCCGCTGTTCTTTTAACTTTATCCATATTACTTTCTTCTTCTTGTAATCCAAAATCTTTAAGAACTCCAGCCATATAAATCCCTCTTTGTTGTACCGCTCATTCGCGCATATTTGTTTTGTTCTTTATCAGGAACCGACATTACTTCTTTATCCAAACCATAATTAAAACCTTTTTGTTTCATTACGTCATTAGCCAAATGCGACCCACTATCTTTAAAATAAGAAAGCTGCCTTAAATAATTCCGGCTCTGTGCGAATAATCCTTTTACATTTATCATAATTTATCCTAATTTACCTCGTTTATGCATTTCAGCTTTATACTTCTCAAGCCATTTCTCAGGATCCTCCGTCATAAAAGGTTTTCCTGTCTCCCGCCTATGAATCTTCATAATATCGGACTGCTTCTTCATTTGAGGTATATCTAAAAGCATTAACATTGGTGTTAATTTCCCTAAACCTTTTAAATATTTACCAAATTTTCCAAACTTAGTTTTTCCAGCTTTAATCATTTGCTCTTTTTTAGCTAAAACTCTTAAAGGTCTATTTTGTCTTCCAGGTATTGAAGTATAAGCTTTTCTTAATTCGCTAGGTATTTTTTGCACTTTAACCTTTGAAATAGGAATTATTTTATTTTTAAGCATTGATTCTCGAAATTTTCTTTTTTCAGCCAGAAGTTCTATAGTTGATGGTTTACGAAGACCTTTTCCAATCTTTCCATAAACTTTATCCAAATCTTCAATACTTTTGGGTAGACCTCGAAGAACTTTTTCTTTTTTAATTTTATTCATAAGAAAATACTCATTTGATTTTTTAAAACCAAGTGATTCACCCGTATTCAATTTTTTTCCCAGTAAGATTTTTCGCTTAATTTTTCCCTTCGCTTTAGCAAACGGTTGCAATTGCGCACCAAATCTTTCTTGTTCAAAATGCTCAAAAAGTTCGTCAGAGTGTGGAACCTCTGCATACTTACTTTCTGTGAGTTTAGTGCTGAATCCTATTCCTTTTGCAGCTAATTCATCTATAATTTTCTGTAATTTAGCAAGTTCTTTTTTCTCTGATTTAGGCATATTTAGTCAGACTCTTTAGAAACAATTTCCATGATTTCCTTATTAAGCTCTTTGAGATACTCGGCCTGTAAAGAATCAATAATTTCTTTAACATAAGGAAATTTTTTTAAAAACTTTCCTTTTCCGAAACTACGATCATAATCTTCTAATGCATAAACATAATTATTTATTCGTGATTTTATTTCATCTTTTTTAACTCTTTTATTCTCAGAAGTCAACTGTGGGTGATCAGGCATCATTTTAATTTTCTCCTAAATTTTTGACAGTCCAAAAGGACTAACAACAACAAATAAATTATTCTCTAAAAGTTTTTTTGCCATCTCTTCTCCTGCTCTAATGTTCCAAGTATGAATATGAAATAAAGTATTATTAAAATTACTCTTTCGTTTTATAACCCATCTTACGACTTCCATACCTGAAAACTCAAATTGGCTATCTGGATCAATTACGGTCTTATCTAAATCATTCTCTAAGTGGACATGATCAAAACTATTTTCTTTTAAACTTTGAATAGCTTCTTTCACTGATCTAACCCAAATAACTCTATATTTATCGGAAGCATTTATTCTTTGATAGAATAAAACAGCTCTTAGTGGGTCCGAGTCAACAAAAAGAATCTTGTTCACAAATTACTTTTTCTTTTTCCCCAAACCATAACCTCTTTTTTTAATCTTTTTCTTTATTTTAGATTTACTCTTCTTTTTAGGAATTTTGGCTCCGTGTTTTCTCGCCTCTGAAAAGGCTATTGCGGCTGCCTGCCTTTTTGGTCTTCCTGACTTTATTAGTTCGGCAATATTTTCACTAATCGTTTCTCTCGATGTTCCTTTTTTTAGCGGCAATTTATTTTCTCCTCTAACCTAATTTACCTCGTTTATGCATTTCAGCTTTATACTTCTCAAGCCATTTCTCAGGATCCTCAGTCATAAAAGGTTTTCCTGTTTCCCGCCTATGAATCTTCATAATATCAAACTGTTTTTTCATTTGAGGTATATCTAAAAGCATTAACATTGGTGTTAATTTCCCTAAACCTTTTAATCTCTTTGAAATCTTTCCCCATCTACCGGCTTTAATTAATTTTTCTCTAGTAGCTAGAGAAGCTAAAGGTCGAGCTTTTATTCCGACCCCTTTTGTGGGTCCCGCCATTTCCATCAGATGCTTATCAATAAAATCTTTCGAATATCCCTCAGACTGAAAATCTTTTAAAAGCTTTGCTCTGATTAAAAAATCTTCAAGTCCCAAATTGCTTCCTTTTACTTTCGATACCGCAGTTTTAACCATGATATCTCTTTCTGAAATCTTAGCTCCTCTTCTAGATGCTTCTCTGGAAACTTTAGATAAAAAAGCTCGCTTCTCAAACGATCTTTGTTTTTCAAAATTAAACATATCCGGCTTAGTCCACTGCACAACAGGTTCTTTTACAGGATTAGCTGTTAACGATCTTAAAGGAGGTCGTCTTTTAGGTTGTTTCGCGATCTTTTTAGACTCTTCCTCTATTGCCTTTCTGAGCCTACGATTAAAACTAGATTTATATTGTTCTTCTAATCCTTTAGCAGCTCTACGAAATCCAGACTCTGCAAAAGTTTTAAGTTTAACTTTTTCTTGTAGCTCTGGTGATACTCCTAGACGCTTAGATTTTATGAGTAACTTTTCTGCTTTTTTAGAAACATCCTTTTGAATTTTTTTTATATCAAAAAGAAGTTTTCTTTTTTTTGGATCAAAAGGAATATTAGCCATTAGCCCAACCTGCCCTGTTTCCGCATGGTTTCTTTGTATTTCTCAAGCCATTTCTCAGGATCCTCCGTCATAAAAGGTTTTCCTGTCTCCCGCCTATGAATCTTCATAATATCTAATTGCTTCTTCATCTGAGGAATTTCCAATAATACCAACCCAGGAGAGGCTTTACCCGCGCCTCGGCCTAATTTTTTCGCTAATTTGCCAAGCTTACCAAGAATAGAACTAAACTTTGTTGTTTTTGCTAACTTTACGGTTGTTTTCGCTAACTTTGCTTTTGTCATTGGTGATAATCCTGAAGTTACAGTAACTGGTTTTTTCCTTTTTATTCCTGCAGCAAGTTGTTCTTGTCTGATTATTTTGTATCCTTTAGCTATATTAACACCTCGAAGTTTTTTACTAGCAACATCTCCACTTCTTGTTAACAAATAGTCTATTTGAGCAGGAGAAACTGCAATGCCTTTTTTCATCCCTATTCTGGAAGCCATCTTTTCAGCTAAAGTTTGTCCTACAAGACCTCTTTTTGGAAAATCAGTTCTTCTCCAAAGCATAGACTGAATTTTTTCGGATGACTCCATTGGAGATTCATGTATAACTTTAATTCCTTTTGCTTCTAAAGCTTTAACTTGTTTATTTATTCCTTTAGCTTTAAATCTTTCTGTTTCAAGTTTTTTAAGCTCTGCCATAGAATCTAATTCTGCTTTTACTTGAAGTCCACGCCTTTTACGTTGTTTTAAAATATATTTTTTTGTTCTTAGAGGTAGATCTTCCTCAAAAATAACAAGATCACCCGCCCTGGTAGGCGTCGGTTGATTTTTTTTCGAGAGCCACTTATAAGCTCCACCTCTTGAAATATCTTTTTTCTTCTTTTTTTTCAATCTATTAATAAAAGTTTCTATTTCTTTTTTTCTTTCCAACTCTTCAGAGACAGCTACGGTAATAGGATCCATATTGTCCTGACTCTGTTGAACTAATGCATTCCATTGGTCGTTTAGTGTTGCTTCAATGCGACTCCAACCTGGTGGATTTCTACGTCTTGGCATTATTTTTCTCCTTGCCCTATTCCTTTATTACCTTGTAATACTAATTGCATTTCCAGAGCAGATTGTTGACGAATTTGTAACTCTTTCTTATATATATCTAACAATTTAATAAGCATCTGCCATTGCTGTTCATCAAGATCCCAAATAGCATCGGATTGCAGCTCTTTCTTTAAAATTTCAACAAATACTTCAGGATCATCGTCAGGCATTGGAACAACCCTCTCGAACTGTCCCTGCTTAATCCAAGAAATAAGACTCTTAGCTCTTTCAACATCCGACCCTTGGGGCTGCAATGAATAACCCCAACCAAGTTCACTAATCAATGAAATTCGTAACCCTGGCGGCAATGCCATAAGTCCTCCAGCGTACTGTAGAACTTCTATAGCCTTTGCTTCTTTTGCTTCTTTAGAAATCGAAGCCATCGAAACTGTATCAATACTTACAATAACATTATCACTAAGATCTATACCACTAAAAGATTGTAATGTAAGCCTAGATTTCTTTTCCCTTGCAATAACTCTCAATCTTTCTAAATATCTTGGATCTTCTCTGATATTCTTTACAACTTCTTGAAGTAAAAAAGAACCTTCTTCTTCCAAAGATTCATCCCATGCTTGAAGAATAGGAGCTTTAGAACTAAGAGCTTGCCGACGTAAAATCTCAAGCATTGAGCCCGATCTCGAACCTACAGGATTTTCTCCTCTTAAAATTTCTTGAGTGCCTGCAATAACGTCCATTTCCCTCAATTGTTGTTCTCTTTCAACCATCGCAGTATCAGGATAAGGAGTAGGTGAAATTGGTTCTGGCTTATTCCCTCTAGTTCTAATTGGATCATATCTCCACCGTTGCCCTGGCTGCCCATTCCAACTATCTTCTATGATTCCTGCTCCGGTTGGAACTAACCATCCAGCAATTGGAACAGTACGTCTCCACATTATAATAGTAGTATCAATAGAGTTAATACGTTTTAATTTAGGAAGAAGTTTTGTAACAAGAGATCTACCACAAAGATTTCCAATGATCGGCTCCCAACGGAATCTAACATAAGGGTGCCAACGAGAAGGCCATCTAGAATCAAATGCTCTAGCACCGACAGACTTAGGAGAATCATATAAAACTTTATCTCCAACAACTATTATTGTTCTTCCTCGTGGCCATTTAATATTAGGTTTTCTATCAAAGACTCTAACAAGAACATAACCGCGCCAAGTTTCAGGAGTTCCTGCGTATATATTTGAATCAGGTCCTTCAATTAGTTGACTTAATCTTTCCCACCACCAAATCGGCAAATTATGAATAGGAGATTCTTTTATTTCTTTTAGATTATCAAAGTACCAGCCTTTTCTTTTTCCTCCAAGTTGTTTCTGTAAATTACTATCACCATACTTATCCATAACAGCTTGAATTGGAGAATAGTATTCTCGCATAATCCAACCCATATCATCACCATTCCATTCATGTACAGTTGGGGTGTACATTTCGAAAGGACTAATAACACGAGAAGTTATGTCTCCATATTCTAAATTATCACTAAAAACCGGTCTTCCTCGCTTATCCCTTAATGTAACAGTTTTTTTAGCTCCAGCAACTTTAACAGGTTTTGCTCCTGGAATTTGAATAACAAAATCTTCTTCCGTTGTTTGAGGAACTTTTACTCTTCTTATATGAGTAGGATCCCAACAAACTTCCATCCAACAAGTTCCACAGTGTAAGATAAGTCTAGCGATTTCTCTATGCTTTTCAGGCATATTAAGAGCTTCCCAAAGATACTGAAGTACAAGTTCACTAATTTCTGCGCTAACTATATCTTCATAATTATCACTTTTTGGGCTAACTCTAGGACGCGGTTTATTTTCTGTTAAAAGAGAAATGTTAGGACTAATATATCTATCTAATAAATCATTTACAGGTCTTGGAATATTTTTAGCGAATTCAACTATAGATTGATTTCCCGAAGCATCCTGTGTTAATTTACTAATTAAATTATCATAAGCATATTGGCGGCCTACACTAAATAATATATTTTCTATATACGGAACTATACGTCGCCAATGATATGAAGTTCTATCGCCATTCATATCGTTAGTATACTCAGTAATAGCAGAGGCTAAAGTTGAATCTCCTTGACTAATGTCATCGACAAGATTCAACCAACCCTTTTTAAAATTGCCTTGATTATTTATCACTAATTATCCGTTCTCACAGACTTGTAGAAAGTTGACAAGCAACTACCCTGCTGTGTTCCTCGTTCATTGAGACGACTTTTCTTAAAGTGTAAGTCCTTTTAGCAGAGGTCTTCTCTCCAGAGGCTTTAATTCCCGTGGAACTCACGATATTGATTTTAGGTTGGTAATTCTGTAAATTGATTGACGCATTGAAATCCCGGTCAAGAGAATGTCCACAGACAGGGCAGGTAAAAATTCGTTCCTCAAGTCCAAGGGAATCAACAACATGACCACACTTGGAACAAGTTTTGGAACTCGGATAGAAGGTGTTGGCCACCAACAACTCTATCCCCGACCACATCGTTTTGTAAACCAACTGCCTTCGGATTTCTCCAAAGGCGGCATCGGATATGGCCCCTGCTAGACAATGATTCTTGATCATGTTCCAAACTCGTAAATCCTCAATGACAATCTTTGCTGGCTTGGCTTTCACCAGTTTCGTTGTCATCTTGTGGATTACATCTTTTCGGATGTTCGCAATCTTGAAATGAAGCCGTGCTACCTTATCGCGTTGTTTTCTCCTGTTGTTTGAACCTTTCTGCTTGCGGGATAAAATCTGTTGTTGTCGTTTTAGTCGTTGGAGAAACTTCCGATAAGCCTTGGGATTTTCAAACGTCATCCCATTTGAAACTGTTGCTAGAGTTTTAATTCCCAAGTCCACACCAAAGGTATCTTGAGTCAGGGAAAACTCTGTCGGTAAATCCTTTTCCACTAGAACGGATACGAAATATCTCTTGGCATGTTTGGACACCGTTGCTGATAAAACCTTTCCGTTGAAGGGGATGTATTTGGATTCCTTTAATCTAATCTCACCGAGCCTTGGAAGTTGGATGCTTGATTCGTCGGGGTGAATGGAACCCGTGAGTCGGAAGGAGTCTTTTGAAACCCCCTTCTTTTTAAACTTTGGAAACCCTGCTTTTTTCCCTTGCTTAACGTTACGGAAGAAGTTATCAAAACCCCTATCTAGGTCTCTTAAAGCCTCTTGAAACACGCACTTTGAGGACTCATACATCCATGGGAACTCTGTAGGTTTAAGAGAATTCAGAACTTTATGGAGTCCGATAGAGTTGATGCTTTTCTTCTCCCTTTCGTATAAATCCTTCCGGTAAGCAAGACCCCAATTATAGGCGAACCTTGCACCCCCGAAGGCTTGATTCAGTTGAGAAGCCTGAACATTGTTTGGCTTCAACTCTGTTTTATACGCAACGTAGACTTTCATTTAACTGCTCGGTCTGCGTCTTTATCCTTTGATGGGGGAAACTGTTTTTTCAAGTCATCATAGATTTTCTGGAACTCCTTTACGGTTGGAACCTCGTCCAACTCTACGGGGCGTTCAAAGACTTGCCCATCTTCTGTCTCAAAATGGGTTTTGGTGGCTTTCGTAATCTTCACTGGTTTCTCCTTGCCGATTAACCTTATTATAACACATTACTTGTTAAAAAATGCAAACTTTTCTCAATTTTCATCAACTTTTATTTAGCAGTTCCAAACCCTAAGATTCATTTGAGTCATTTATGGCCTTAAATTCAATAGATCCTTGTGCGTCCAATAACTTACTTTCAATAGATTCACTCTTAAGAAGAAAATCAATATCTTCAGGCTTTGAAAAAAAAGGCAACTCTGACGCTGCTTGATATTCTTTTAAAAACTTTAATTGCTCATCATTAAGATTTTTGGACATATCAGTATAAGCTTTATTCTCCCAGTTCTTAGCCAATCTGTCATTTGTTAACATTTGATAAGATTCTGGATTTTTTACAGCGATAATAGCCTCTTGTAAAGAAATTACTTGATTCTGAAGTTTTTTCTTTTCCTCTTTAAGTTCGTTATTAGCTTCTTCAAGAAGCTTAACCTTTGCTTTCAATTCTCCAAATTCTTGATAGAAATTATTTTTGTTATTTAAAAAACTCATTATTAATCTTTATAAGAATCAAGATCATTAATAAAAACAGGACCACCGAATCCTGTTTTAAATTCTTTTTGGGATCCTGGAGCTGTTTGTGTAGCTGTATAAGCTTCCTTCGCTAAATTTTGTTTTGTTTGTTCATCTTTTAAAGCTTCAGAAATAAACTCTTTAAATTTTTCTGATAATGCTTCTTGATCTGCTTCCATGCGATCTTTTCGCCTTTGAAATTTATTTATAACAGTAGAGTTTTCAACTGAATAGTCCTTATATTCTGATGACATGTTAGTCTCCTTTTACAGTAACATAATTTAAAATTGCCGTTTTTAATTGATCAATTGTTAATGCTGAATTTATAGCGCTTTTAATAGCAATCATTGGATCTTCAGGTTTAGCACCTTGAATTATAGGATCAGGTGTGTTCCCTAATGTCAACCATTTCTGATATTTAACCCACTCACTGTTTCCCGGATCAGGAGGAATTGAAGCGACACCTAAATAGATAACTCCACCATCTTCTTTTAATTGATAATCAGCCATTTACACACCCAATCTCGCATCCGCTACCACATGAATTCTATAAGCAATATTTATACTGGCTGTGCCAGTAATCATTGTAGATTTTCTTGAGGTTTCTTCTACGACTGCTGCAATCTCTGCATCTGCGTCTATCCTGCTCCAGTATGTAGCAGTTCCATCAGTATCAGTAGAATAAGTAAGTACAGTAGGAATCACTCTCATTGCTTCTGGAAAAGCAAACCTCCCAGAAGCATATCCTGCCGTTGTGGTACTAGGAATTACACTTCTCAAAGATCCTATATAGTTATCAGAACCAGAACCAGCATAATCTCTTGGAACATTTTCAATATCAAATGTTTTACAAAAAAATTCATGACATTTCTTAATTTCATCAATAAACAAATTATGAAAATAACTTGAAATCTCGGAACCGACCTCTAACTTACAATCAGAAATATAAACAATATCACCAGCAGCATAACTCGTATCATCCATCCAAATAAATATAGCTAAATGAACAGCATTACTAGGAACAGTAATATTTTCAAAACTTAACGTCTGATAAGACGTTGTTAAAGTTGTGTGAATTGTCGGAGCATTAACATAAGCCCAGTTTGTAGCCATATCTGGATTTGTTCCCTCACTCTGCCAAGAAGCTCCTACAACATCTTTAGTTTCTGCATTAGCAGAACCTGTCCAAGATAAAAGAGCAAATCTTATCCTATCACAAACATCTCCTGATCCAATTCTAGCTTTAAACTGAAAAGAGACAGATTGTCCCCTCAAAGCTATTGTATCTTCATTTTTTAATAATTGAACAATCCCCCACTTTTGAGTTGTAGACTGACAATTAAATGCAGCGGCAGTATATCCTCCAGTAGGAATAACAGAAGTCTCTTTTGTAATATCAACTCTATCGTTTCCATCAGAAACAACAACCCATCCATCACAAAAATAATTTCCATCATTATTTTGAACTGGAATAGTTCCTTGACCAAGATTAGTTCCATTAATTGTAGTCCCAAGCTGCCAAACCTGAAAATCTCCATTAATAAGATAATTTCTTTTTAATAAAGCAGAAGTATTGATTAAATTATTAATTTCTGTATCATCTAAGAATGCGGGCCTGGCTACAAAATCAGTGAACAATTGATCAGCATCTAATCTTAATTTATCATTTTGAAAATAGAAATATTCACCAGCATCAAACTCTATTCTGGGGATCCCGGCAGCTTCTTGTACAATACTTAAACCACGATCTCGATTTACTCGTATTCTCGTAACATTAGTTACATCAACAGGGGTTGGTGTATTTTCTTCATCAACTCTTAATTGAGGATTATAAGTAATAATAGCCCTACCAGAACCATCATTCTCTAAAGTTAAATCCGGCCGTTGAACTTTAAAATAGTCTGTAGGATAAAATACATCCGGGGTGCCAGCTCCACCGTGTTCGACTATTTTTTTAAGAGACCCAACAGAAGTAGAATCAAAAATTAAAAGGTCAATCCAAATTGGGGCATTTAACGTTCCGTCATTTCTCTGGATTTTAAATTTAGCTAAAACTTTATCATAGAAAATTCTATATTTATTCTTCTGATCGTATTCACCAATTTCTAAACCGGACATCCTAGCATCTTGTAAATATCCTGAATCTTCTTCTTCAAGAAGGACGCTATTCATAAAAGCTGCTAAAGCAGAAGTATCGCGTCGAATTTCGTCCCACTGCCAGCGAAGCTGCTTACCCATTGAGGGCCAAACAGGGTAAAATTCTGGAATTCTGATTATTCTAGTCACGGAGATCTACTTAAAACTCCTTAAAGTTTTCATCTTCTTTGCATTTTAAACAAGTTTTAACTTGGAACATTAATAAGCTCCCATTCGTCTCTATCACTTTGAATTTCCTGAGGTAACAGGTCAATATCACCAGGTAATACGGCTAATTCAGACGGATCTCCTGTCGCACTTAAATGCTGTTTACGATAATTAACATTATTAGAGGAATTAACCAAATTCCAATTAGATCTATCCCTTTCTGTGGCCTCATTGCCGGTTCCTGAATTTAAAGGATCGTTCTCTAAATTAGTCCAATTCGTAGCCACTAGGCACCCCCGTGACTATGAAACACAGTCACAGTAATACCGGCGGGAGTTGTAACTTGAAGTCCTACATCCGCAAGCCACGGAACAGTCAATTCCATCACACCCATGCCTAGCATTGTAGCTTTTTCATAAAGATCTGCGGTTCCGTACTTTTCAAAGAGAACCGTACCGCCATTCTGAGCCTCAATAGTAATTCCAAAGACTTTTATCGATTCTCCCGATTCTATCGCAGAATCAGTCTGACTCTCCGCCACATGTGTACTTTTTGATGCAAAATTATTCCCCAATTAAATCTCCTTTTTTTATTCTTTACAATTAAAATAATACTTAAAACTAGAACATTAAATATAATTCCACTTTAATTATATCGGATTTAATTAAAGATTTAAGATTGTTTAAAAAATTTTGAAACTTTTGAACAAATACGATAAAATTTGTCTCGGAGGTCAAGAATGGATTCAGAAAAAGAAAATTTCGAAAATACTTTTTTGGGAAAACCCAATACAATTCGGCTTCAGACACATACTTGGAAGCGGTGGATCGAACCTTACGTAAAAGAAATAAAACTTCCTGAACTTTACAAAATTTGGAGAAATGCCGGTCTGGCTCCTTCAACAATTAAGATGAACCTATCTATTTTTAAAAGATATAAAATATGGAACGATAATTTAACTAAAAAAGAAGAAATTGAGTATAAAAAATATATAAAGTACAATTCATCTCTTTGCATTAGAAAAGAAAGAAAAATTCTTTCAAAAGAAGAAATTTTAGTGGCCGGAAAAAAGTGGGATCAAATCTACCCCAACCAAGCAGGTTTCATTTTCTTTGGTGGACACGCGGGCCTACGTCTAGGGGAAACCTTAGCGCTTCAGTGGAAAGATATTGATTTTATTAAAAAAACTATTTCTGTTAATAAGACTTATCACTTGCGCTATAAGAGTATAGGATCTACAAAAAATGGCTTAGATCGGACTGTAGGATTATCTGAGATGATAGAGCGATCTCTTTTAATTAGATATAATTTGAACAAAAATCCCGAAGAAAGATTATTTACTTTTGCAGATGTAAAACATAGAATAAAAAGAATAGGCTTAATGATTGGTATTCCGCACTTACATTACCATCTTCTGCGCCACTCATTTGCTACCCTAGCTCTTGAATCTAAACAAAGCATTAGAACTGTAGCAAACGCTCTCGGGCATAAAGACATTTCAACCACATTGAACATCTACTGGAATACAGTAGAAACAAAATTAGATTTAAATTTCCTAAAATAGGAGGAACCTAACGCATGTCTAAACACTTTAAACCAATAGAATTAGAAAAAGAAGTTGTATTAAACAAACCAAAAAAAGAACTTTTGTTTCCTAAAGCGCAAGAATTTGATGGTGCAGTACAAAAATTTAGAATAGAATTGGAAAAACTACATAATGGAACATCGGAGTTCTCTAAGCATGCTATAGAATTTTCGAAAGGAATTTGTTTATCTTCTATTGAACTAAATAGATTTTACAAATTTCCATCTGAAAAAGCATTAAAATCATTTTTATTGTGTTGTTCAGAAGAAATAAATATCAGATTTGCACAAGCTGTCTCTGAGTGGTTTTCAATCAACTATCCAAAAGCAAAGGAATTAATTTAAATGAACTATGATGAATTACTATATAATTGTTTAACTAGTATTTTTAAATCCGGTGGAGTAGGTCAAACTCCAAAACAAATGGAAAATTTAAGAGAAGCTTGTATTAAACTAGCAAATACTTTAGAAAAAATGATAAAAAATATATCTATTGATAATATTAATGTTCTACAAAAAGCAATCAATACAGCATTTGAAAAATATGAAGACGAAATAGAAAAACTTTCTAAGAATATTTCCGACAATAAAGGAAATTATAAATGATACTTCAATTTATGGGTCCTATACATGGAGACTTTAGTTTTATCAGAAAAAATTATAGTCCAACACCAGATTGGCTTATATTGATAGGATCAATTGGAGCCTGGCCAGATCCAAATATAGTGGACAATGCAACTAGAAAATACGGCGCTGGTGAATTTTCTAAACTTTATTATGAACATACACAATTTCCAATCCAAACTTTATTTATATCAGGACCGCACGAAGATCATAACTGGTTACACAGAAGAACATTAAATGGAAATTTGGACATTTTACCTAATCTAACTTATCTAAAAAATGGATATAAAACCACAATCGGTAATACTCTAAACACTGTTTCTATTATAGGAGTAGGAAAAACATACAGTAAAAAACATAATAAAAACAATAAACCAAATACAAGATACTATACGGAAAAAGATGTACAAACTGCATGTGCTAATGGTCCAACAGATATTTTAATCTCTCATACTGGATTATTTAATGAACAATATGGAAATTATAAATGTGCAGCTAAAGGACTTAAACAAATAATATACGCAACAAGACCAACACTATTTGTTCATAGTGGTTTTAATTGTTTTAAAGAGTATTTATTTTTAGACACAAAATGTTTTTCATTAAAAAAATATCAATCTTTAACGTTAGACTGGAATAATAATTTGTTTAATGTTTTAAATATTTCTTAAAATTTAAACAAAATACGATATAATTTACACAAGAAAGGGAATAACATGCGAATTAAAAAAAATAAACTTTTAGAATTTAAATCGTTAATAGTAGGTAGCTATCAGTCAGGCGCCACTTTGAGAGATATAGCTAAAGTCTATGAATGCTCAACAGGCACAATAAGAAATGTTTTACTTAAAGAAAAATGTACCATGAGAGGAAAAGGACGAATTAAAAAAGGAGAAGTAAAAAATGGAGTATAGCACCAGCAACAAGTTATGTAACGCTACCGGTTTTTGGCAAGAATTAGAATATTCGTCTGGTGTTTCTATAAAAGTACCTCCTGACGGTTTTATTCTACTATCAGTTAATCAAATGGAGGATTTTGCCAAAGAAAAACCAGGATCGGAAGAAGCTAAAGAACAATTATTAATTAGAGGATTATTTTTAGACGATAATACGAGAGAATATGATATTCAAGCTTTAGAAGCTCTAGAACGCTGTGTAGCGCTATTAAAAGAACGCTACAATGCCGCAGTGTCTAGACTACAAGATCTTTGTGTTTTAGGTAATATTTCTGCCGATGCAGATAATCCACAATTTCAAAATAGATTAAAAACATTAGGTTTAGAAGATTTAAATAAAAGAATAAAAACATTAGAAAAAAGGATTCAAATCCTAAAAGCTGAAACAAAAACAGATGATATGGTTATAGTTAGAAAACTTAATCCAGAATTAACTTGCTTTGTTCTTGATCCTCCAAGAGAATTCCCAAGTAAAACAGCTCTAAAAATATTTTTAGAAGAACATCCTGATGTTAAAAAGAAACATATAGAATTTATGAAACAACAAAAAACGGAATAATTTATAATGCAAAATTTAAAAATATACATAGGACAAGATATAATTACTTTAGGAGAGGATAAAAATAATATATCGTACTCTCCTAGTGAAGCTGAAAAAATAGTAACTCTTTTAAGTTTTGCCGGTTCTACACAAGGACATAATCTGTCAATACCCCATATTCAAAATACTCCATTTAGAATATACTTTGAAAAAGAAAATCTTACACTTTTTAAAAAAGGACAAAAAAATGATGAAGGATTTAAATTTTCTTTCAAAGAAATTGATAGTTTAATAAAAATTATAAGAGGAACTTTAGATTCTTTCAGAGATAAACATACATTAGAAAAAAAGAAAAAATAATCTATAATTGAATAATTAAGGCCAGATGCTTTAAGTATCTGGCCTTTTTATTTAAGCATCGGGATAATGCCAATACTTCTCAGTATAAATTTCATCTTCAAGATTTCGAGAATAACCAAAGACCTCATGAAATACTTCATTAGGATTTCTATCTCGACCTAAGTCTCTATCCTCTTCAACCCTTAGTTTATATTCCATTACTCGTTTTGCTTCCTCCATAGGGGACAATACTTCTGACTTTTTAGCTTCTTTATCAATTTGTTTAGATAAAATAGTCCACATAGCCAATAAAAGAGCGTCTAATGGATGATCACCTCTAAAAGAGCCAGGAATTTTCCAGCCTTTTCCAGCAGGATATCTTTCAAGATCATTTCTTCTGTAGTTAGTATTTTCTGTTCGTAAAATTTCATCATGAAGCTGTGAACACATCATGTCAAAACATAGACGCCCTTGTTTTGCTAATTCATTCATGAATATAATTGTGTCTTTTCTCCAATTTTCAGTTAAACCAGATATCTTTTTATTATCATGCCTGAAAACATAAGGGGTAGGCCAAGCAAATCCTTCTTGTTCCATCTCAGATAATGTATTGTTTATTGGAGGATCTTGATCAAAGATAGTTAATTTCCAGTTATTAGATTCTGAATCAAGAGATTTTATCCATATAGGGATATCATGTCTGAGATTTAATAAATTAGTTCTAATAGTTCTAATTTCACCTTCAAAAAAATCTCTCATAACATAGCATTTATCTCCATCATAAGCAACTAAACAACCAGCAAAATTTTTCTCTCCCTGATCAATTCCAAAAACCCAACTAGCCTCTAATAAGTTATGTCTATCAACTTCTACAAGATGATGTTGTTTTACTAGACCAAATGTCATACCACCCTGTGAAACCATTTTACCTTCGAACTCAGACTCATACTCCTCATCCGAAAGCTCCTGTCTAGCAGTCTCAAGTTCCGATTTAACATAAGCTGGATTATTTTCTGCTCTTAAATCTCCAACCAGAGCGGATAGACCCCACTTGCATCCATTTTTTAATAATCTTTCTTCTGGTTTTAATCTCCTGACTTGTCCCGTTGTGGGATCTCTTCCTGTTGCGAATATAAGACGAGATAAGAACCCTCCTAAAGACTGAGGAGTTCCAAATGCAAAAATTCTGCCTAATCTGGATGAGAGTCTCGCTCGAACATGATTGAAAATATTATCAGGCAACCAGCCAGGCTCAGCAGCAAAAACAGCATCAACTTCTCTTGCAGTTAAAGATCCAACAGCTTTAGCAGATTTAATTCTTAGCTCAGATTTCCATCTGCTTGTTAAAACAGTTTCTTCCGTTTTTGAATCATAATATTTAGTAAACAAAAATTTACTATAGGGATAAAATAGAGTTTCTAAGAAATTAAGAAGGTACTCTACTTCAGATCTAGCATCTGAATAGATCCTGGCAAGAATCCATGATTCGGTTCCCGGTGTTAGAAAATACAATAAAGCTAAATAAGACATGCACAAACTATTATGCGTAGGAATCATTGACCTGCTGGCAAGATATAGCCCGCTCCGTCCTGAAACCATAACACACCGCCCATAAGACGGAGTTACAGCTTTAACATTAATAATATAATGATATTTTGTAGTATTTTTAACTTTTTTAGGAATTCTTTGTAGTTTTCTTTTTAATTTAAATACAGGAAGAGTAGTTGTAAAATGTAATCTATAAGAAAGACCATATTCTTTTCCATTACATTTTCCTGTGCTTTCTGATCTACCGCTTTTTATTCCTAAACTAGCTAATAATTCTTCTAAACTATCAACCAAATCTTTATTATTATTGTTAAAAGAACATCTACCTTTTTTATCTATTGTTCCATCCGTATCCATCAATCCTCGAACTAAAGAAAGGCGTTGATTAATATCTCCTATAAGATATAAACTTGGAATATGCTTATTTTTAAGTAAATTATTCTGACGTAATAATCTATAAAAATTTTTAATTCTAAAGATTAAAAGAGGATTCATTCTATTTTTAGTTTCTATTCTTTGAGATAAAAGATCGTAAGTAATATAATCCATGATTTCTCTATCTCTATTATCTATGCCAATAGTTCCGGTTAATCTGCATCCATCTCCCAACCAAACTCCCAACGTATAAGGATCAATTGGCAATTCTTGAGTACAAAGTTGAATAGGACCTGTAACAGGTATCGCATGATTGGAATGTTTAATTCTAGCATATAAAGTATCTTTTATTTCTTTGGTAGAAGCTACAGTAGGGAATAATTTAATTCTTTTATAATTTTCTAAACCTTGATTAGGAGATCTATTTTTAACTTTTCTATGCCTACGTGCATAAAAATCTGTGCCTTTTCTACGGTGAATAGTTGCTCTGTATTTATATGTATGAGTTAACCACGAATGATTCTCATGGCAAACAATTTTCTCCCCATTATCAAATTCAACTTCATACCATTGACCATCAAAACATATAGGACTAAACCCTATAACAGTAGTCTCTTTACCTTCTTCGTTAAAAAGAATATCCCCAAATTGTAAATCTTTATATAATTTCCAACCTTTAGTTGTTATTATAGGAGTTTCTGGCTTGATCACTTTGCCCGACCTCGCCGGACCTGCGAAGATTAAATGTCTTTCTTTAGCACTAAGAGCTATTATTTGATCCGCACCAGGTTCTATCCTCTTATCGGCTAATTTAAAAATTTCTTTTCGTCTACTATATAAATCTTCTTGTGGAAAATTAAACTTAGAATTAGAATCATAGCGATATTGTTTTAATTTTGGAATATTAATCTCTTCAGCAGGAAATGAATTATGACAAGAGGGACAATGCGCCATTAGCCCTCTTATGATTATATCCATCCATTTGAATATTAAATTAGTATCTCGACTAGGGTCAGAAAGCTGCTCAAGAGCTTCAATTGCCTTAAACTTAGCTGTAGAGGATAATTCAGGATCATCTCTGTATGCTTCCAACTTCTTATATACGAATTCTCTTAAGTTTTCAACATCAATATCACTTGTAGTAGTTAAAACTCTAGAGGCTTCAACTTGCTGTATAGCGGCCTTTTTAAGTTCCTCTATTTTGTCACAAATTCTAGGAGTAGTAGCTAAATAACGGGCTCTACGATACTCTTGACTATGTTCATCACAGTCCCATCCAAAAGCTAATCTCGCCGCTTTAATCGCTCCAAGACCTTCAATCGCCATCAATCTACAGAATTCCAATTCCTTAACACTTATAAAATTACTTTTCTTCTTAGGCATTACAGCCACTCATCTTCTTTTAAATCCGTATTATTTGGAAAATATTTTTTGAACATAGTTTCAAAATCTTCTTTAGGCTGATCATTATTATCTTTTAATTCTTTTAATATCAACTCATAAAGAAAATCAGCATCGTAATTTTTATTTTCCATTAAATACCCAACTTAATATATTAATAATAAATCCTGTTATTAGACTGACTATAGTTGCAATAAGAGTAATAAATTTCTTTTGCTCCCTCTTAACTACTTTATTCTCTAGTAAAAAGCTTTCTAGCATTTTTTCCGAGTCACTAATTAATTCATTAAGCTCTTTAATATGGTTTTCAACAGATTTAATACTTTCTTCTAATCTCCTGACAACATTAGAATCAACCTCAGCGTGCATCCTTAATCTTTCTTCTAGAACACCGACAGATGATTTTAACTCACTAATATCATTCAATATACTGAAAACAATACCATTTATAGTTCTTGGTTCATCCATATACTACTTTTTAATCCCTGTTAAATGAGACCAAATAATCCCATGTTTAATATTACTAACAGTTGATTCAGCTATATTAAATTTTCCTGCAATTTCTCTACCCCTCATTCCTTTTAGGAAAAAATCTTTTATTTTTAAAACTTGATCTTCTGTTAGTTTCGCCATTGTATTTCCAGATCCCAATTGCCTTCTCTTAATATCTTCTATAAATTTTACGCTATGAACTTTAAAATGTTCTAATGCACTAATCCACTCTAAATTTTCAATACAATTATTTCCTTGATCCCCATCTTTATGATGTATATGATATTTTTCAGGACTATCTATTGGATTAAAATGCTCCATAACTAATCTGTGAATAGAAAAATGTTTATAGTTGCCGTTATTTAAACACAATTTAACACGTTTAATATTTGTGTTTTGTTTACAAAAATAAGGTAATGGTCCTTCTGGTAACATTCTTTTAGTTGTTCCATAATTACCACAAAACCATTCTCTTTTTTCGGTCCAAACAACTCCCGTATCAGAAATCCAATATCCATTACAATTTTTTATTGGGAACCACAAACAAGAAGATGGAAGCATTCTTAGTAGTTCCTTAGATTGAACATAAGATTATTGGCCCCTTTTTGAATATACGCTTTTACAAATTCTTCAGCATTCTTCTCAAGAATATTATCAATCTGATCTATAATCTCATCAGCCTTGGTATTTAAATCTTCTTTTTTCAAAGTTAAATCTTTAGCTTCAGGATCGGACGGTTTTATTTCTTCTTTAGTTTTTTGTTTTTCTTTTTGAATCATAATGTCAAAATCCTTAATTTATCGCCGGCGCTTAATTTGTTTCTAGATTTAACGTCGGGATTTTCTATTAATATACTCTTAACCGTAATTTTATATTTTTTTGCAATCTGTGCTAGTGACTGTCCTGGTCGAATTCTATGAATTAAATAAGAAGGTTTTTCTTTTAGAATTTGAATAACATTTCTTTTCTTATCTTCTTTAATCCAATGATTTCGAATATCTAATACATTTTCCTCTTTAATAAAAGGGGATAAAAAAGTTTCAAAAAATTCTTTGTTCCTAGAAGAGTTGACTGTAACTTTTCCTTCTTTAGAAAACCTTCTAAAATTTTTAGACATAAAAACATAATCATTGCCAACTAGAGCTTTCATATAATTTTTATACTTAGAAGCTCCCTGTTTTCCTAAGTCAAATAGATGATCCAAAAACAATAATTTCTTTTCATATGGAACCTCATCAGGGTCGAAATTATTTTCCTTTAAAAGCTCATCAATATTATTTTTAGATCTTTCAATATCATTCTTAAATAGTTCTTCAGCTTGTTCTTTAGTAATTCCATTTTTAAATTTTGATAATTCATTATTCTTCAATTTATGATCAAAACCAACAATCCAATCACCAGAACTATTTTTATAAGGTAAACTTTTATAAGTTTCTTGCTTTTGTATAAAATTCAACATAGAATTTTCGAGACTCTGAATTCTTTTCATAGAATCAAGTAAGCCCAAAGGATCTTTACCGCTACGGTTCCCAAGACTTTTTAAATCGATTTTTTCGAAATCAATATTGAACATAATAGTTAAGGAAATATTTTCTTTTTAGCACAAGCCTCAGCAAATTCAGGACAGTCTTTCTCTGATGTGAATTGCTTTACCCGCTCATCATGTTGAAAACTGACATGGCCCATTTTATTAAGTTCTTGTTCTGGAACAAACCAGTGATTTTCGTGACCACATTTTGGACAAGAACCAAAACTCAAATCTTCTTCAAACATAGTTCGAAAAAAGTCTTCACTGGTTTCCGACTCTAATAGTTTAGTTAAGATTTTCACTGACATCTGCGGAGTAGACTTCCCATCTATAATAATCTGCGCAAGAGCCTCGGCATTCTTCTGATTAAATGTTTTTTCAGCCATAAGCACCAAATTCATCCTTATCAAGTAAGTTTCCGGAAAAATCATTTACAATACCATAGATATCCGCTAAAGTAAAATCCTTTCCAGAAGGAAGTTCTTTGGAATCATCAAGTTTCTTTAACACTAAAGAAGCTTGATCTCTAGTTAAAGATTCAAAAGAAATAACAGAATTAAGCCGTCCTGGTCTAAGGATAGCCGAGTCAATTTCATTTCTAGGAAGATTAGTGCTAATAATAAATTTTGTTTTTAAAATCTGACCAAGAATACCATCGCTCATATTAAGAACAGTGCTAATAGAACTGTCAGAAGTCCCACGACGCTTTAGAATACTAGCGTCACCGTCCTCCATTATCAGAACATAACTTTTATCTTCTCCTTTTTCAACAAAATCATCAAAATTACTATTTTTTCGACCTTGAATAAGACAATTAGCAATTTCAGGACCAGACAAAGACGCTATCATACTAGAAGGCACAAAAATAAAATCAGCAACAAGATCATGAACAAACCCCCTGATCATATAAGATTTTCCAGTTCCTGGTTTTCCAGTTAATAAAACAAGACCTCCAAAACGATTTTCAGAGTCTAATAATGTTTTAGAAGTATAATCAAATTTTTCTAACACGTTAATAGAATAATTTTCTTTAATAATAGGAGAGCCAATATTTTTAACTTTATTTAATCTTAAACCATTAGAGGATTCAACAAAAATATAAACATTATTTGTTTGTTTTTTAATTATATGAGATTCTATAAATTTTATAAATGGTGCAGGTAAAGGAGAATCTAATAAATGTACAGCTATAGAAAATGTATCGTTATAATTACTAAATGAATAACTTAAACATCCTCTATCACTTAAACTTCTTTGACAAACAATATTATTCATTTCTCCTTGACATGTACCATTAGTATCAACCTCATAATCTTGCTGAAAAAACCTAAATCCTAAATCTTTAAACGCATCAATAATTTTTTTATAATCTTCGTACAAAATACTACCGCTAAAACTATACCTATAACAGGCCCGTCCAGTTTTTAAGGAATAATTACGTAATATGTACTCGCTGTCGGTTATTTCTGTAGAAAGAATACCTTCAGGAAGGTCTAAATACCAGGCGAATTTTTTCATTATTATTTCTCCATCAAAGATAATAATATCGCATCATCAGCTATCACCGAAAAAGTCTTTCCGCCTTCATTTGGAAAAGTTAAAACTTTTTTAACAGCAAAAGAAGAAAGTCGATTAGTAAGTAACCATTCTAAAGCCCGATGAGTGTCATCTAGAATTACAGGTTTTTCCCAATTAATCAAGTCGCGATATTTGTAAATCGGCGTTCTTCCTTGAGATAAGTCACCTTTTTTACTAGGACCAGGACCATCAATCAATAACAAATCGTATTTTATTTCAACTAATTTTTTCTTTATAACCGATTTGTCATACCATCTTGTATGCTGTAAACAAAAACTCACTGGGTTAATGTCTTTTATAGGCGCATGAATATAATTAACATTAAGATATTTATTTAAGTATTCTTTATCGTTTTCAATACTGAAAACTTTATAATTTTTAGCCAATTCAAAACTAACAGCACCAGAACCAAATTCCAAAATGGTGGATCCTTCTGGGAGAATGCATCTGATTGCATCATAACAATTCCTATTAATACTCCAACCACCAAACATTTATTCTTTCTTTCTTGAAGCTATCCATATCTCTTTATTTTGAAGTTCAGTTTCAAAAATAACAAATCCAGCTTTATTAAGATAACAAGATATAGTTTTCTGAGTAAAACAATTAACCCTTTTTTTATTAATTAAAGGACCTAAGGCTCCTTCGTATTTATCAGAATTCATACATACCAAAGCTAAAATACCATTTACTCTTAATAGGATATTCCAATCTAATAAAGTTTTTAAAGGAAAATTAAATGCTTCAAAATAATTAGTTACAATAAAATCAAATGTTTCTGGTTCAAAAACTAATTGATCTCCTTGAGTCCAAAGATCCATGGCTAATTCAGTAGAATTTGTATCAACACCAATAGAATCTCCTATAGAGAAATCCCCACAGCATATGTTTAATCCTTTACCCACGGAAAACTTCTCAAGCCATAATCTTCCTGGTTCTCCTCCTATTTTATCTTTATCTATATTCTGTCTAGTTTGTCTGAACCACTTTGCTATTTGTTCTTCTCTTTTAGTTAACCTTTCATGCATTTTTGCTTTTAAATTCATTTAAGTCTTTTCAACCTATTAATTGTCCCTTGTTTCCACCAATGAATTGCTATTTCTTTTTCTTTTAAAACAGAAAGATCAGAAAAATGAACTGCCTGTTCTATAGGATAATAATCTTTATTACAGTCTACAAGTTGAACATTACAAAAGCTACAAGCTTCTTGTAAGTTCAAAGAGTTCCCCCCCCAAGGTGCATATAGCCTAGTAAACCGTTTTCCAAACCAGTTTTCAAAAGTCTTTTGAGCTAAATTAATATGATCAATAATCTTATCAGTATTAAACTTATGATATTCTAAATGAAATAATCCATGAAATTGTGGATCCATTTTATCTGCTAATGTTTCATTTTTAATATAGTCTATAATTTCTGGAAAAGAAAAAAGTTCTAATACAAGAATTCCTGGTCTATGAATAAATCCACAAGATTTTATCGTTTCATGAATTGAAATAAATCTTTTTATTTCATTCCCTGAAGAGCTTTTAACTAAAACATCATCATCTCTTATAAAAATAGGAATGCCCACCCCCATCCCACCTGAGAAAATTCTCAGACCTTAAAATTCTTCTAGTTTTCCTGCCGTACCCATTGCCTGAAACGTAGGGGGATCAGAAAACAAATCAAAGATATATTCATAACCGACAATAGCATTAGCTGTTAAATCAAAAGCTTTTATTTTCATTAAAGAATCTAGTTTTTCTATTACCTCTTCATATCCGCCTTCGAAATGTCCTGATAAAGAAACAGTTACGGTTCCAAAATAATGTATAACTCTAGTACCACTAACCCATGGAGTTGAAAATAGCGTTATATCTTCAGGACTGGTTACTTCTTCAATCATTTAATCAACTATCAAGCAATTATCCATCGAAATACAAAGATGTTCTCCTTCATACACCTCTCTACTATAATTCTCAAGAGAAATATTCATTTCATCCATTTCCTGGATGATCTGATCCTCCTCATCAGGATCTATTATATACAATTGTTCACCACGTAAAGAATGATAAATGATAAATCTCATTAAATTTCTCCAATAGAGAGATTAATTGGATAGAACCGTTCTTCTAAACTTACAAAAATTTACATTGTAAATTTTCCGTTAGATTCCTTTTTCAACGACAGGCTAAAATCATTTGTTACCAAACAATTTGAACTCCCATCTCCCAAGGCGTTAATTCGGGAAGAACTTTCCCTATATTGCGTCTTTCTGTAATACTATGTGTTTTTAAGTTTTTGTGTTTTTTAAGTTTTTGTGTTTTTTAAGTTTTTGTGTTTTTTAAGTGCATTAGTGCCGTAATCTGGCTTTTTGCAGTTTGTGCAATTTTTGCATTTTGCGAGTAGTGCATTAGTGCTATTTTGCTGGGTATAAGCATTGCCCCTGAAAGAGGATACCTGTATTAGAAGCACTATGACCTCTAAATACCGAAGAACAACCCTAGTTCCTCTAAAAGATTTTTAGTTTTACTTTTACTCTTATTTCTTATTCTTCTTCTTATTCTTGTTCTTTTATTATATTATCTTCAATAAATACTTATATCAATAAACACTCAAAGAGACAATTTCTTCAGCCAGTACTGGTTTCTCACTTTTCCTGAATTCTGAGTCTATGTCAATCCCTTTTTACATTTATTATATTTATCAACCACATCAGACAGCAAACTGGTTCTACCAACATAAAAGATGGTTTCTATTTATGGTTATTAGCCAACCCCAGCCCACCATATCCTAGGAGAGATCTACCTGAAGGTCAATCTTTATTTTCACGCTATCCCCCGAAAGGGACTCCTAGTTCCGACTTCTTCCCGGTCTTCAGCCTGTGCCCGGTTTCCAGGGAGCTTATGCTCGTTCTAATATTATCGTATTTTTTAAATTTATTACGATAAAATTAATATATGAAATACAGAAAAGAAGCAGAACACAATTTAAAAGTAATAAAATCACTGTTAAAAGTTTACCTTCCAGGAAGTGGAAAGCTTTTTACTCAACTGGAAAACTTTATCAATAGATCCAAGATTGATGAAAATGATGATGAAAGAGATTGGACCACACTGCAAAATGAACTAAAGATGATTTTAACTGTGTATAAAGATCAAAACAAGTACATAGACCAGTTAGAATCTGAAAACTTTAAATTAAAGAAAGCATTATCTGCTAAGAATAACGAACCAGAAGTTCGTTAAACAAAAAGTATTAGCTTTAGTTTTACTTTTACTCTTATTTCTTATTCTTCTTCTTATTCTTGTTCTTAAGAGAAATATTTATATATAAGAGTATATAGTCTTAAGACTCTTGGGAGAATTTGCAGTAAAACTCCTGGTTCTAGGAAAACCTCTATCAGTTCCAGGAATAAAGCTCCTGGTATCAGTTCCAGGAATACCTCTATAAGCTCCCAGGATACGCTATAATGCGATTTCTTCTGCACACCTTACTCCCTATACTAGTCATTTAAGCATTGTACTATAAAAGAGATTTTAAGTCGTTTAAAACGAGTTAGAGCATTAAACCTAAAATAACCCTTAGGAAAATTTACCTTATTTGCAGTAAGACTCTTACAGCTAGAGTATTACTGAAAATGCCTTCTAAGTCGTTTAAAACGAGTTATATAAAGTATTTACCTGTAAGACTCAAGAAAAACGTACTTTCAGCTAGGGTATTACTGAAAATGCCTTCTAAGTCGTTTAAAACGAGTTAGAGCATTAAACCTAAAATAACCCTCAGGAGAGTTGACTTCTTACAAGCTTAGTAAAATCAATACTTTAAAACTATCTGTTTAGTTAAATTATCATAGCAGAACATGTTCAGAGCATATGTTTAGTTAAAAATTGTAATCATATGAGGAGAAGAACCCATATACTTAGTTAAACTATCAAAGCGTCTGATGTGTAACGTTTAGTTAAACTATCTGTTATCAGTTTAGTTAAACTATCTGTTATCAGTTTAGTTAAACTATCTGTTATCAGTTTAGTTAAAAATTGTAATCTATAATAAGTATAAACATACAGAATTTACTTTTTCTGAGAGACATAGGGTTATATATACAGAAAATGAGGTGAAGAACCCATGCCCCGTCTTCCAGTCCCTGCGATTGCATGCAAAAGGCATGCCGAGTTGTAACTCATTGATTCTGTTCAGGATTTGGGGAGGCACAAGGCTGGAATTCCGCCAGTCTTTTATGGGAGAAAGACTCAAAAAATGACCCCAAAAATGAGCTAAGTACCTGATTTCATTGAGTATTTTGGAAAAAAATGCACTATTTGAGACATTTTGTCACTTTTGTCGCAATAGCGTGACATTTTTATCACGGTACCGTGACGTAAACGTCACACCTACCTGCTCTGGCACGATTCTTGCTTCCATGCAAGAAGCATGCCAGCGAAAGAAAAGCGAAACGCTCTGGCACGATTCTTGCTTCCATGCAAGAAGCATGCCAGCGAAAGAAAAGCGAAACGCTCTGGCACGATTCTTGCTTCCCTTGCGCTTGCCTGGCGGCGTGCTACACTGCCCAACGTCCCGAGCGCAGGCACTTGACGCGCCGGGAGAAGATGCTAGACTTCGAATTGGATGCGGGAAGCGGCGCCGCCGGAACAGTCGTGGGAGGATCGGGAGCACCAGACTAGAGTGCCAAGGGTGGCAAGCCGGTAACGTCGACTTTCAGTCGAGACCTTGACGCGCCCTACTACATAGGCTAGTCTGCCAGGATCCAAAGCTAGAGTGAGCGGGAGGGTGCTCTAGTATTCAACGTGAAAGGTGTTCAGCTTGAAATGTTTGCATGGAATTCGCCTGGAATTCTGTGCTGTCTGTAAGGAGAGTAAGGGTAAGGCTCCCCGAATCTATTCGCTGAAGGCGAAAACTCGCAAGCGCTCTACCCGAATTTTCCATACTTTCAGCCCTTATTCCAAGGTGAAGTCAAAGAAACAGTGGCCGTATGATCTAGGCCGGGGAGTTGCGCAGACTTCAGCTTTTGCTAGCCTGCGCCAGCATGGCATCCGTTGCCGCCTGGATCCTGCACGAGTTCTCGAAACTACTGGCATTGATTGTCGCCATCCTGTGAGGCAATGGCAGCCAATCATTGGGAGAGAGGATACCATCGCCAATCCCATCTAGAGGACATTTACCTTGTGGGTTTATCGAATAGAGGATCCTCTAGGGCGTGGACCGTATACTTCGGATATGCTTTGTCCTTCAGTTGAAAAGCTGAGACTGAAGCATAATTCCGATGAAAGTAGGAATAATTCCCGGCCAGGCGCACTAGACGATTTCTATCCGATAGTTGGGCTTCGACATATTTATGGTTGCCCTAGTTTATCTAAACTGAGGCGATGGTTCGGGCCCTTTATCGGGGAACTGATACTTGACGGCTTTCGTTTGGTACGATATGATGTACCTGAACAAAAGATTAGAGTTTCTAAAAGTGGAAAACAAGTAGCGTTTTTACCTCATTATGAAAAAGTCATGATAAGGTGAGGAGAATTTATTTCAATAGTTGCTCATAAACTGGAGAATTGCCCAAGAGGCTAGCATCTAATCCAGTTTATGGGATATAAGGGCCCAAGGAAGGGCAATCCGTTGCAACGGTTCCTTGGGCTCAATTTATTTCACTGAACTCTCCTGTTTCAAAGGAAAAGAATTGTATAGAGTTTACTGGAAAGATTTCTGTGGGCTGAGGTATAGAGAGTTTTCCAGCAAACTTGCAACGGCTTTGTTTTTTCAAATAATGAAAAGTCAATACTTGCAGGTTTGGATAACGGAGATTGACAATTAGGAAACTTGAGATAAACTGGAAGGTGCAAGACGTATTGAAACCTTCCGATCAAGGGAAATGTTCAAATCCTGATTGCGGATTTGACATTCTGATAGGGGACCACTATTATAGTCCCATCAGTGCAAATTCTCGCGTTAGAAACGTGAAGATTTGTTCAAAAACGTGCCTGGAGCATCTAGAAAGAATCATGAAATGACCAAAAGTGAAGAGCTTCTTGCTGAAGGTTATAAGCTTTAGATTGTAAGGTTTGTTTCCCTGAGTTTTTGAAAAAGAGTATAAGGCTATATTCATAGACCAGCGAATTGCCCAGGATCTAATCCGGTTTATGGATTTATAAGGGCCTAAGGAAGGGCAATCTGTTGCAACAGTTCCTTAGGCTCATTTGGTTTTACTGAAGGACAATATGCAGCAAAATGATTATTTTCCGATCAAGATTCTCTTGTGTAATACTGGAGAAATACTTATTTGTCGGCTTCCCGAGGATATTCCATCCGGAGAGCCGTTCAGGGTTTTAGCTTTGAATGTAACTAATGAGGAACAGTAGTGAACAAATTACTCACTAATGCTTGGAATAAAAGGAAGAAACTTATTGCCGAAGGCAAGAGACTTCGTGCCAAAGGCTATAAGCTTTATGTCGAAGGTCATGAGCTTTATGACGAAGGTTGTAAGCTAGGTTATAAGCTTATTGCCGAAGGTGATAAGCTATGCGCCGAAGGCGATGATCTTGTTACCAGAGGTAATAAGTTTGTTGATGAAGATGATAAGCTTTGTGCCGAA
>C687J35021_10000273_pt1 | contig 40497 bp, 33 predicted proteins | sample RifCSPhighO2_12_FD_35021 | JGI IMG/M metagenome (IMG submission 35021) | reverse complement strand
GCCGCATTGCCGCATTGCCGCATTGCCGCATTGCCGTCTGGAGGCGGAAAGCCTTTGCCGCTTTTGTCTTTCTCTAAGCGGATAAATTGCATAAGCCATTGAAATATATGTAAAAAAATAAAATGGCACAACGATTGCTTATGGTTTGCTACGGAAAACAGCAACGGCAACCGGCAAAGGTTTCTGACCATGAGCATCAGTTTCGATCGGGCACTCGGCATCCATCAGCAGGCACTCGGCTTTCGCTCCCAGCGTGCGGAAGTCCTGGCCAACAACATCGCCAACGCCGACACGCCGAATTACAAGGCGCGCGACCTGGAGTTCGCCACGGTGCTGGCCGAGCAGAGTGCCAAGACCCAGCGCGGTCCGGTCAACCTGAATCGTACCGATAGCCGGCATATCGCTGCCGATGGCATCCAGGTGGGGGAAGCCGAACTGGCCTACCGCACGCCGTTCCATCCATCGATTGATCAGAACACCGTCGATCTGCAGATCGAGCAATCCAACTACGCGGAAAACTCGGTGCAGTTCCAGGCCAGTTTCACCTTGCTCAACAGCAAATTCAAAGGGCTGGTCAGCGCCCTGCGCGGCGATTAACAGGAGTCCGATGCCATGTCCCTAGCCAGTGTGTTCAATATCGCCGGAACCGGCATGAGTGCCCAGAGCACTCGGCTGAATACCATTTCCAGCAACATCGCCAACGCCGAGTCGGTGTCATCGAGCATCGACCAGACCTATCGCGCCCGTCATCCGGTGTTTTCCACCGTGTTCGAGCAGGCGCAGAACGGTGATCGCGGCTCGCTGTTCGCCGATCAGGACCAGGCCGGTCGCGGTGTTCAGGTGCTGGGCATCGTCGAGGATCAGAGCAGCCTGGTGCCGCGCTACGAGCCCAATCATCCGGCTGCCGATGCAGGCGGCTATGTGTATTACCCCAACGTCAATGTGGTGGAAGAAATGGCGGACATGATTTCCGCCAGCCGGGCCTTCCAGACCAACGTTGAAATGATGAATACCGCCAAGCAGATGATGCAGCGCGTATTGACCCTGGGTCAGTAAGCCGNCGGGCACAAGGAGCGCATGAGTATGAGCACTGTAGGCGATGTCAGTGGTACGGCACTGGATCAGTACCAGATCAAGAATCAGAACACGGCCAACAAGGAGCTGGGCAAGAATGAGTTCCTCAACCTGTTGGTGGCGCAGTTGAACAACCAGAATCCGCTGGAGCCGCAGGGCAACGGCGAGTTTATTGCCCAGCTGGCGCAGTTCAGCCAGGTGGAAGGGATCGAGAAGCTGAACACCAGCATGGGCTCGCTGCTCAGCGGCTACCAGTCTTCCCAGGCCCTGCAGGCCTCTTCGCTGGTCGGTCGCAAGGTGATAGTGCCGTCGGAGACGGCGGTGGTCGACACCAGCGAGAGCTTCAAGGCCAGCCTGGTGCTGCCAACCAGCAGCAGCAACGTCTACGTCAACGTCTACGACAAGACCGGGGCGGCGGTGAGCCGCATCAATATGGGCGAGCAGGCCGCCGGCAATGTCAGCTTTATCTGGGACGGCAAGGATGCCAGCGGCAATCTATTGCCGCCCGGCACCTACAAGTTTGAAGCGCAGGCGACTTACGAGGGCGAGACCAAGGGGCTTTACACCATGCTTCCGGCCAACGTCGACAGTGTGGTCCTGGGCGGCAGCGAGTTGATGCTCAACCTGGCGGGGCTGGGCAGTGTGCCGCTGTCCCAGGTGCAGGTCATCGGTCAGTAACCAACAGCTTTGAGTGCCGGCTGTTCCGGCAAAGGAGACTTCCATGTCGTTCAATATCGGTTTGAGTGGCCTGCGCGCTGCGAGCAGTGACCTCAACGTCACCGGCAACAATATCGCCAACGCTGGTACGGCCGGCTTCAAGCAGTCCCGGGCGGAGTTCGCCGATGTCTATGCGGCCTCGGTGCTCGGCTCCGGCAAGAACGCCCAGGGCAGCGGGGTGCTGCTGAGCAACGTGTCGCAACTGTTCAATCAGGGCAATATCAACTACACACAGAATGCCCTGGACCTGGCGATCAACGGCAATGGCTTCTTCCAGACCAGCAATAACGGCGAGGTCAGCTATACCCGTGCCGGTTACTTCGGTACCGACCGTGATGGCTTTATGGTGAACAACTTCGGTTACAAGCTGCAGGGCTATCCGGTCGACGATAACGGCAACCTGCAGAATGGCGTGATCAGCGACCTGCGCATCGAAACCGCCAGTCAGGCCCCGCGGGCGACTACCGCCCTCAACCAGACCTTCAACCTGAACTCGACCAATACCGTGCCGGCAACCTGGCAGGGCGCTTATGACACCTCGATTGCCGGTGCCGTGGATCCCCTGAACCCGACTGCCGCGGAAATCGCCGCGGCCGAAGCGGTGGCCAATGCTTCCTTCGATCCGGCCGACCCGACCACCTACAACTCGTCCACCTCCACCAATGTCTACGACACCCAGGGCAATGCCCATGTGCTGACCCAGTACTTCGTCAAGACCGGGGCCAACCAGTGGCAGATGAATGTGCTGATCGACGGGCGCAATCCGGCCGACCCGACTTCGACCGTGCCNTATGCGATGGAGGTCGGCTTTACGGCCAGNGGCGAGCTGGACACCGCCAGCCTGGTCTCCAGTCCGAGCTTTACCGTCGACGCCAACGGGCGTTTCACCCTGAATGACTGGGTGCCGGCGGCCTCCGACGGCGGTACGCCGCCGGTATGGTCGGGCAATGGGGCCGATGCCAATGCCGCCGGCATCCTGGTCGATCTGCGCAGTTCCACCCAGTTCTCCAGCTCGTTCGCGGTCAACAGCGTCAGCCAGGATGGTTACACCACCGGCCAGTTGGCCGGCCTGGAGATTGACGATACCGGGGTTATCTTCGCCCGTTACACCAACGGCCAGTCCAAGGTGCAGGGTCAGGTGATTCTGGCCAACTTTGCCAATGTGCAGGGGCTGACGCCTGTGGGTAAAACCGCCTGGGTGCAATCCTTCTCCTCGGGCGAGCCGGTGGTCGGCACGCCGCGCAGCGGTACGCTGGGTGCGCTGCAGTCCGGCGCGCTGGAAGACTCCAACGTCGAGCTGTCCGACCAGCTGGTCAACCTGATCGTGGCGCAGCGCAACTACCAGGCCAACGCCAAGACCATTGAAACCGAGAGTGCCATCACCCAGACCATCATCAACCTGCGTTGATAGGCTGGCCCTGAGCCTGCCGCAGGCGGCAAGGAATCGCCGGGCGATTGTCGGAAGGGCTCCATTCGGAGCCCTTTCTATTTTTTAAAAAACCATATTTTTCAGTGTCTTATAGTTGTTATTCGGGGCTGGCATAGCTATTGCTTTATAGCTTGTACAGAGCAGCGGGCGGCAAGCCCAACTCGGAGAATGACCATGGACAAGATGCTGTACGTTTCCATGACTGGGGCCCACCAGAACAGCCTGGCCCAGCGTGCCCACGCCAACAACCTGGCGAATATCTCGACCACCGGCTTTCGCCGCGATTTCGAGCAGGCGCGGGCCATGCCGATTTTTGGTGACAGTTATCCGTCGCGGGTCTACGCCATGAGCGAGCGCCCGGGCACCGATTTCACCCCAGGTTCGCTGCAGGAAACCGGCCGTGACCTCGACGTGGCAATTGGCGGCCAGGGTTGGCTGGCCGTGCAGGCGGCTGACGGCGGCGAAGCCTATGTGCGTACCGCCAGCCTGAATGTCGATGCCCTGGGCGTGCTGCGTACCGGCAACGGCTTGCCGGTGATGGGCAATGCCGGGCCTATCGCCGTGCCGCCCGAGCAGAAGATCGAGATCGGTCAGGACGGCACCATCAGCATTCGCGCCCTCGGTGAGGCCCCCAACGTGCTGGCCGAGGTCGACCGCCTGAAGCTGGTCAATCCGGATATCAAGCAGATGGAGAAGGGCGCTGACGGCCTGATCCGTTTCAAGGGCCAGGGCCAGGTGCAAGCCGATGCGACCGTCCAGGTGACCTCGGGCTTTCTCGAGTCGAGCAACGTCAATGCCGTGGAAGAGATGACTGCGATTCTCTCCCTGTCCCGCCAATTCGAACTGCAAGTAAAGATGATGCGCACTGCCGAAGAGAATTCGACAGCCATGGCGCGCGTCTTGCAGATGACCTAATTATCAGCACGCGGCGTCGGTAAAACGACGCCCGAGGAGAATCGCTATGCTTCCGGCACTGTGGGTCAGCAAGACCGGTCTGTCCGCCCAGGACATGAACCTGACCACCATTTCCAACAACCTGGCCAACGTCTCGACCACCGGCTTCAAGCGCGATCGCGCCGAGTTCGAGGACCTGCTGTATCAGATCCGTCGCCAACCCGGCGGCCAGTCCAGCCAGGACAGCCAACTGCCTTCTGGCCTGCAACTGGGTACCGGTGTGCGGGTGGTGGGCACGCAGAAGATCTTCACCGCCGGCAGCCTGCAGACCACCGAGCAGCCGCTGGATATGGCGATCAACGGCCGCGGCTTCTTCCAGGTGTTGATGCCCGATGGCACCGTGTCCTATACCCGTGACGGCAGCTTTCATCTGAACTCCGACGGTCAGGTGGTCACCTCCAATGGCTATGCCCTGGAGCCGGCGATCGTCCTGCCCAACGAAGTGCGCACCTTTACCGTGGGTGAAGACGGCACCGTCTCGGTGACCACCTCCGGCAATCCGCAGCCACAGATCGTCGGCAACCTGCAGACCGCCGACTTTATCAACCCGGCGGGCTTGGAAGCGATCGGCAACAACCTGTTTCTGGAAACCGCCTCCAGCGGCGCGCCCCAGGTCGGTACGCCAGGCCTGAACGGACTGGGCACCACCCTGCAGAACACCTTGGAAAATTCCAACGTCAGCGTGGTTGAGGAGCTGGTCAATATGATCACTACCCAGCGCGCCTACGAGATGAACTCCAAGGTGATTTCCACCGCCGATCAGATGCTCGGCTTTATTTCGCAGAACCTTTAAGGCACCGGGCGTAGCGGCTTAAACCGCCAGGCCCAGTAGGCATGGCCCCATGGAGGGGTTCAGCCACCCTGCAACGTGCAACACCTGAGGTAGTAGATATGAACCGGCTGATGATCTTTCTCGCGCTGCTTGGCCCTCTGGCCCTGAGCGGCTGCATGGCCCCCGCGCCAAAGCCGAATGACCCCTATTACGCTCCCGTGTTGCCGCGCACGCCGCTGCCGGCTTCGCAAAATAACGGTTCGATCTATCAGGCCGGCTTCGAGAACAACCTGTTTGGCGACCGCAAGGCCTACCGCGTCGGCGACATCATCACCATCACCCTGAATGAGCGGACCCAGGCCAGCAAGAACAGCAGCAGCCAGATCAGCAAAGACAGCTCGGCCAACCTCGGCGTGCCCAACCTGTTCGGCATGGCCGTGTCTCCGAAGAACCCCCTGGCAGGGCTGAGCGCGCTAGGCATGACCAATGACACCCTGGGTCTGGATGCCAGCTTTGATGCCACCCGTTCCGCCGACGGTTCCGGCCAGGCCGGGCAGAGCAACAGCCTCACCGGCTCGATCACCGTGTCGGTGGCCGAAGTGATGCCCAACGGTATCCTGCTGGTGCGCGGCGAGAAGTGGATGACCCTCAACACTGGCGATGAGCTGGTGCGCATTGCNGGCCTGGTGCGGGCGGACGATATCGCCACCGACAACACCGTGTCNTCGACCCGNATCGCCGATGCGCGTATCACCTACTCGGGCACCGGGGCNTTTGCCGACGCGTCCCAGCCGGGNTGGATGAGCCGTTTCTTTCTTAGCCCAATGTGGCCGTTCTGAGGATGGCCACCATGACGCTTAGCAAATACCTGCTTGCCGCTGCAGCCCTGCTGCTGGCTTCCCTGGCCCAGGCCGAACGGCTCAAGGACCTGGCCAGCATCCAGGGCGTGCGCACCAACCAGTTGATCGGCTACGGCCTGGTGGTTGGCCTCAACGGCAGNGGCGACCAGACNACCCAGACGCCGTTCACCGTACAGACCTTCAACAACATGATGGCNCAGTTCGGCATCAAGGTGCCCCAGGGCGGCAATGTGCAGCTGAAGAACGTCGCCGCGGTGTCCATNCATGCCGACCTGCCGGCGTTCGCCCGGCCGGGGCAGACCATCGACATCACCGTNTCCTCCATCGGCAACGCCAAGAGCCTGCGCGGTGGCAGCCTGCTGATGACCCCGCTGAAGGGCATTGACGGCAACGTCTACGCCATCGCCCANGGCAACCTGGTGGTCGGCGGTTTCGACGCTGAAGGCGGCGACGGTTCGCGGATTACCGTCAACGTGCCGTCGGCCGGGCGTATTCCCGGTGGTGCCACGGTCGAGCGGCCGGTGCCGAGCGGTTTCGATCAGGGCAATTACCTGACCCTCAACCTCAATCGCCCGGATTTCACCACGGCGAAAAACATCGTCGACCATATCAACGAACTGCTTGGCCCTGGCGTGGCCCAGGCCCTGGATGGCGGCTCGGTGCGCGTCAGCGCGCCACTGGACCCCAACCAGCGCGTCGACTACCTGTCGATCCTGGAAAACCTCGAAGTGCAGGTGGGCCAGGCCGTGGCCAAGGTCATCATCAATTCGCGTACCGGCACCATCGTCATCGGCCAGAACGTGCGCGTGCAGCCGGCGGCGGTGACCCACGGCAGCCTGACCGTGACCATTACCGAAGACCCGATAGTCAGCCAGCCGGAGGCGCTGTCCGGTGGCCAGACCGCCGTGGTGCCGCGCTCGCGGGTGAATGTCGATGAAGCAGCCAAGCCGATGTTCAAGTTCGGCCCGGGGACCACGCTGGATGAGATCGTCCGCGCGGTGAATCAGGTGGGCGCTTCGCCTTCCGACCTTATGGCCATCCTGGAGGCGCTGAAGCAAGCCGGCGCTCTGCAGGCTGACCTGATCGTTATTTAAGGGAGCGCACGCTATGGACTCTCGTCTTTCAGCCGGTTTGCTCGGTGGCACCACCGCCCTCGACAGCGGTGCCTATAACGATCTCAATCGCCTCAACCAGTTCAAGATCGGTGGCGACAGCGAAAAGAACATCAAGAAGGTGGCTCAGGAATTCGAGTCGCTGTTTCTCAACGAGATGCTCAAGGCCATGCGCTCGGCCAACGAAGTGTTCGGTGAAGGCAACTTCATGAACAGCAACGAGAGCAAGACCTACCAGGACATGCACGACCAGCAGCTGTCGGTGACCATGTCCAATCATCAGAACGGCATCGGCCTGGCCGACGTGCTGGTGCGGCAAATGTCGCAGATCAAGGATGCCGGCAGCCGGCCCAATCCCTTCGCCCAGGTCGATGAGCCGGTGCCCAGCGCGCCGAGCAAGCCTCTGGCCAAGGTTGATAGCGCGCGTGACGACACCTCGTTGCTCAACCAGCGCCGCCTGTCGCTGCCGGGCAAGCTGACCGATCGTCTGCTGGCGGGTATCGTGCCGGCCACCGGCTCGCCGGAGGCCCAGACCCTGGCGCAGAATGACTGGATCCCGGCCAAGGCCTTCGCCGCCCCCGCTGATACGGCCTTGAGCCTGAATGGCAGCGACGCCATCACCGGTCGTCGTCTGGCCCAGCCGCCTCTGGCACCCGGCAAGGCGGCGTTTGCTTCGAAGGACGAGTTTATTGCCGCCATGCTGCCGATGGCCGAGCAGGCGGCGCAGAAGATCGGCGTCGATCCCCGCTACCTGGTGGCCCAGGCCGCGCTGGAAACCGGCTGGGGCAAGTCGATCATCCGCCAGCAGGATGGCAGCAGCAGCCACAACCTGTTCGGCATCAAGAGCCACAACAGCTGGGAGGGCGACTCGGCCCGGGTGCTGACCACCGAATACCGTGGCGGCAAGGCGGTCAAGGAAGCGGCGTCCTTCCGCGCCTATGACTCCTACGCNCACAGCTTTGACGATTATGTGAGCTTNCTGCAGGGCAATGGCCGTTACGAGAAGGCCCTGGCCAGCACCGACAAGCCCGAGCAGTTCGCCCGCGAGCTGCAGAAGGCCGGTTACGCCACCGACCCCCAGTACGCGCGCAAGATCGCCCAGATAGCGCGGCAGATGCAGACCTATCAGACAGTCGCGGCCGTCAGTACGCCGTCCACCAACGGATGATGAAACATGGCTGACCTACTCAGTATTGGCCTGTCCGGGCTGTCGGCGAACAAGACCTCGCTGGCGGTCACCGGCCACAATATAACCAACGTCAACACCCCGGGGTTCTCGCGTCAGGACACCGTGCAAACCACGCGCGTGCCGCAGTTCAGCGGGGCCGGGTTTATTGGTTCGGGCACCACCCTGGTGGATATTCGCCGCACCTACAGCGAATTCCTCAGTACCCAGGTGCGCAGCAGTACGGCGCTCAGCTCGGATGTCGAGGCCTACAAGAGTCAGATCGAGCAGCTGGATTCGCTGTTGGCCGGCACGACTACGGGCATCACGCCTTCGCTGCAGAAGTTCTTCTCGGCTCTGCAGACCGCTGCCGAAGACCCCGCCAATATCCCCGCACGGCAGTTGGTGCTGTCGGAGGCCGAGGGTTTGGCCAAGCGTTTCAATACGGTGTACGACCGTATCAGCGAGCAGAACGAATTTATTAACAAGCAGATGTCGGCGGTCACCGACCAGATCAACCGCCTGGCTGGTTCGATTGCCAGTTATAACGATGCCATCGCCATCGCGGCGGCCAACGGCAAACAGCCCAACGACCTGCTTGATGCGCGCGAAGAGGCGGTTCGGCAGCTGTCCACCTATGTCGGCGTCACCGTGGTGCCGCAGGACGACAACTCGCTGAATCTGTTTGTCGGCTCCGGCCAGCCGCTGGTGGTGGGCAGCACCACCAGCCGTCTGGAAGTGGTACCGGGGCTGGGCGATCCAACCCGCTTCGAGGTGAATTTCGTCAGCGGCGGTTCGCGTCAGGGCATTACCTCCCTGCTCACCGGTGGTGAGTTGGGTGGCTTGATCCGCTACCGCAGCGAGACCCTGGACCCGACCCTCAACTCCCTGGGGCGGCTGGCACTGGCGGTCAGCGATCAGGTCAACACCCAGCTCGGTCAGGGCCTGGATCTGAAGGGCCAGGTCGGCTCGGCGTTGTTCGGCGATTTCAACGATGCCTCCCTTACCACGCTGCGGGCACGGGCCTTTTCGACCAATACCGGCAACGTGCAGCCGGCGTTGACTATCACCGATACCAGCATCCTGACCACCAGCGACTACCGCCTGGAATACGATGGCACCCAGTACCAGGCCCGACGCCTGAGTGACGGCGCGACCCTGACGGTGAGCCCGAACCCGCCCGGCAGCTATCCCGCGAGCCTGACCTTCACCGATGCCGCTGGCCGCGATCAGGGCTTTGCCCTGGCCCTCGATGCCGCGCCGGCGGCGGCCGACAAGTTTCTTCTGCAGCCCACCCGGCGCGGTGCCACGAGCATTTCGACCGTGCTGGATCAGCCCGACCAGCTGGCGTTCGCCGCACCAGTGCGAGCCGAGGCGAACTTGCAAAATAGCGGCAACGGCAGCATTTCCCAGCCCAATCTGATCGCGGCCGGAAGTAACCCCATCGACGCGGCCGCGATTGCCGCCGCGCTGCCCGTGGGGCTGATCTATGACGGTGCCGGTGCCTTCGAGAACCCTCCGGGCACCCCGGTTGCCGGTTTGACCCGGGTACCCGCTGGGGCCTTCCAGCCTGGCCAGACCAATAACTATGAGCTCGATCTGGGCGGCGGCAATGTGGTCAGTTTCAGCGTCAGCGGCCGGCCGGAAAGTGGCGACAGTTTCAGCGTGAGCTTCAACACCAACGGCGTATCGGACAACCGCAACGCCCTGAAGCTGGTCGACCTGCAAAGCAAGCAGACCGTCGGCGTGGACCCGAGCGTGAGCACTATTGCCACGGGTGTCAGCTTTACTGATGGCTATGGCGATCTGGTCGAGCGGGTCGGCACCCTGACGGCGCAGGCCAGGCAGGACAGCGAGGCGACCGGAGCTATTCTCAAACAGGCGACCGACAATCGCGATTCGCTGTCAGCGGTCAACCTCGACGAAGAGGCGGCCAACCTGATCAAGTTCGAGCAGTACTACAACGCTTCGGCGCAGGTCATTCAAGTTGCGCGCTCTTTGTTCGATACCCTGATCAGTACATTCAGATAAAACCGCGCCGCTCGGCGGCGCGTGCAGAACAATCCCCTCTCCCTCCGGGAGACGACTGCAAGGATGCAGAAGGTAGGGCGACGCAGGACGCCAAAGCCGAGGGCTATGGTGAGGGCTGCTCGCGGCGGCCAGATCCCGGATTGCAACAAGAGGCTCAAGCATGCGCATCTCCACCATCCAGGCGTTCAACAACGGTGTTTCGGGCATTCAGCGCAATTACGCCAATGTCACCCGTACCCAGGAACAGATCAGCACTGGCAATCGTATGCTCACCCCGGCTGACGATCCGGTCGCCGCGGTGCGTCTGTTGCAACTGGAGCAACAGCAGAACGTGCTGACCCAATACAAGGATAACCTGGCGGCTGCCAATAACAGCCTGACTCAGGAAGAGGTCACCCTCAATTCGGTAAACACCGTCCTTCAGCGTGTACGTGAACTGACCGTGCAGGCTGGCAACGGGGCTCTGAGTGTGGCCGATCGGCAATCCATTGCCGCGGAGCTGGGTGAGCGCGAGGAGGAGCTGTTCTCTCTGGTGAACACCCGCAACGCTCGGGGCGAATATCTGTTTTCCGGCTTCCAGGGCAAGACCCAGGCGTTCGTGCGTGACGGCGACGGCAACTACAGCTATCAGGGTGACGAAGGCCAGCGCAAGCTGCAGATCGCCAGTTCGCTGGAGGTACCGATCAGCGATAGCGGCAAGGCCATTTTTCAGAACATCACCAATGCCGGACGCCTGGATGCGGTGATAGATCTGAGCGCGGCGGTGGGCTCGACGCTAACGGCGTCCGCCCCGCTGGTGCAGGATGAAGGTGCCTTTTCGGGCGCGCAGCCATTCCCCACCGCCGGGGTGGAAATCGTGTTCGGCAACCCCGATGCCAGCAGCTATGAGATCTTCGAGATCGGCGTACCTGCACCCGCGCCGGTACTCGCCAGCGGGGCTGTGGACACTGATCCGGATACCGGCGATCAGCTGGTCTTCCGCGGCGTCAGCATTATTTTCGATGGCACGCCCGTCGGTGGAGAGAGCTTGCAGGTAACCGCCGACCCGACCCGGCAGAAGCAGGGGATACTCGATACTATCGCCACCCTGCGCCGCGCTCTGGCGGATCCAGCCAGTAGCAATGCACAAATCCGCGATACGGTCGCCATCGGCCTGACCAATCTCGATAACGGCATGGTCAATGTCGATGGCGTACGGGGTGCCATTGGTGCTCGCTTGAATATGATCGAAACCACGCAGACCGATAACGAAGATGTGAGCCTGGTCAACAAGTCCATCCAGTCTGAACTGCGCGAGCTGGATTACCCTGAGGCGCTGTCGCGCCTGTCGTTTCAATCGATCATTCTGGAAGCATCGCAGCAGAGTTATGTGAGAATTGCGGGGCTGAATTTGTTTAATAAGCTCTGATCGTGCTGCAAGCGCCCATTTCCAATGTGCTCTTTGTGTTCTGGGAAGTGTTAATGATGGATTGCTAAAATTCCCCTTCTACCCTCAGATGGCTTGAAAATTCCTGTTTTCACGCCTTAAGGTTAATCGCCACAAGGTGTTGCCGCCTAGTGCGTGGGGCGGCTCGCTACCCTAGATTCTTCATCTTATAGGCTGTTACGATCATATCGCGGCTTGAGTTGCTCTGGGCTGTCGTCAATATGGGTCAAGCTTTCCCCGTCCGATAAATATGTGCCACCTTCTCAGGGTGGCATGTCTTTTGCGTTTCTTGCAGTAATGTCAATAATTTGTCGATTTTGGTTTGGGCTTAGGCGGGTCTATGAAAGTAGTCATTCTGGCAGGTGGGTTGGGCACGCGTATCAGCGAAGAGTCTCATCTGCGCCCCAAGCCAATGATCGAGATTGGTGGTAAGCCGATCATCTGGCACATCATGAAGATCTACTCGCATTTTGGCATCAATGATTTCGTGATTTGTCTAGGCTACAAGGGATATGTAATAAAAGAGTACTTTGCCAACTATTTTCTACACATGTCCGACGTTACCTTTGACATGGCGGAAAACCGTATGCATATCCATAATCGGCATGCTGAACCATGGCGTGTGACTTTGGTTGACACCGGGGAGATTACTGCAACGGGCGGGCGTCTGAAGCGCGTACGAGAGTATGTTGGTGATGAAACTTTCTGCCTCACATATGGTGATGGCGTTGCCGATGTCGATCTATCCAGCCTGATTAGCTTTCATCGTCAGCATAGAAAACTTGTTACTGTGACCGCAGTACAGCCACCGGGGCGATTCGGAGCACTGGATCTGCAGGGTGATAATGTGCGTGGTTTTCAAGAAAAGCCCTTGGGTGATGGGGGCTGGATTAACGGTGGCTTTTTCGTGCTTGAGCCGGGTGTATTCGACTACATAGGCGGTGACGACAATGTATGGGAGCAAGAACCCATGCGACGTCTGGCTGAAGATGGTCAGTTAATGAGCCATCTACACCGTGGTTTCTGGCAGCCGATGGATACCCTGCGTGACCGCAATTTGCTAGAGGAGCGATGGAAAAGTGGCGAGGCGGAGTGGCATCTATGGCGCGACCCGCTCCTGTAGTCTGATTGCTTCAACTATCGAATATAAGGTCTGCCCACACAATGAGAATCCTGATCACTGGAAACATGGGGTATGTGGGGTCGGAGCTGCTCAAAGTTCTTCGTAGAGAGATTGCGGGAGCTTATCTGGTCGGTTTCGATAGCGGCTTCTTTGCTCATTGCCTCACGACGGCAGCACGCGCTCCCGAGACGAATCTGGATTGCCAGTACTTCGGTGATATTCGCTCCGTACCTGATGAGCTGTTGCAAGGGGTGGATGCTGTCATTCATCTGGCGGCTGTTTCCAATGACCCGATTGGCAACAAGTTTGAGGGCGTTACCGAGGATATCAACTTTAAGGCCAGCATCGACCTGGCTCGGCGCGCGGCTGAGCTGGGTGTCGGACGGTTTGTGTTCGCCTCCAGTTGCAGCATGTATGGCTTTGCAGGCGATGAGGCTCGTAAGGAGAGCGATGAGCTCAATCCGCTGACGGCCTATGCGAGATCTAAGGCTATGACCGAGCAGGTCCTGGAAACGCTGTGTGCAGGTTGTGCCACCTGCATAACGTCCCTGCGTTTTTCAACCGCATGTGGTATGTCCGACCGTCTGCGACTGGATCTGGTGCTCAACGACTTCGTCGCGTCGGCGATCAGTACGGGCAATATCAGCGTTCTGAGCGATGGTACGCCGTGGCGCCCACTCATTGATGTCAAGGATATGGCGCGAGCAATGGTGTGGGCCCTGACACGTGATGAAGAGCAAACGGGGTGTTATGTGGCGGTAAACGTTGGCTCGGCTGAGCAGAACTATCAGGTGCGTGACCTTGCTAGTGCGGTTGCCAATGCCTTGCCGGGCACTAGCGTGAGCATTAATACCACGGCCCCGCCTGACAAACGCTCCTATCGCGTCGACTTTTCGCTTTACGAAAGTCTTGCGCCGGATCACCAGCCTCAGGTCATGCTGGAGCAGTCCATCCGGGAGTTGGTGGAGGGCATGCGTGCGCTGGATTTCAGGGACGAGCACTTCCGCTTATCCGAGTTGATGCGTCTGAATACCCTAGAGAAACACATAGCCGAGCATCGTTTGAGTCGCGAATTGCACTGGCTCTGAATAGAGTGATCAGGGCAGGTGATATTTCATAAGGTTGAGACAGCAGCGGATGAGTAACGACGAACGAGAGTTGCGCCAGCAAATCGGGGAGCTGGTGGGGCGGTATGCAGACAAATTTCTAGCTAAGGGCCCCTTCGTTCCCGGGGAGACTCCGATTCCTCCCTCGGGGAAGGTGCTTGGTCGTGGCGAGCTGCAAGCTATGACCGACGCTGTCCTGGATGGCTGGCTGACCGCCGGTCGCTTCAACGAGACCTTTGAGAAACGCCTGGCCCGCTATCTTGGTCGGCGCTGCGTGTTGACCACCAATTCAGGCTCTTCAGCCAACCTGCTGGCGTTTTCTGCACTGACTTCACCGCGTCTAGGCGAGCGGGCGATTCGCAAGGGTGACGAAGTGATTGGTGTGGCAGCCGGCTTCCCGACCACGGTCAATCCGATCCTGCAGTTCGGCGCAGTCCCTGTGTTCGTAGACGTCGAACTGGGTACCTACAACATTGATCCGGCCTTGGTTGAAGCGGCCATCAGCCCGAAGACCAAGGCCATCATGCTCGCTCATACGCTGGGTAATCCGTTCAATCTCAAGGTTGTCCGCGAACTCTGCGACCGTCATGGCCTTTGGCTGATCGAGGATTGCTGCGATGCATTGGGCTCGCTCTACGAGGGGCATCAGGTGGGTGGATTCGGCGATATCGGCACCCTGAGCTTCTATCCGGCGCACCACATCACCATGGGCGAGGGCGGGGCGGTATTCACCGACAGCCCACTGCTCAAACGTATTATCGAATCCTTCCGTGATTGGGGGCGTGACTGCTACTGCGCGGGCGGTGAAGACAACACCTGTGGCAAGCGCTTCTGCTGGCAGCTGGGTGATCTGCCGGAAGGCTACGATCACAAGTACACCTACTCGCATCTGGGCTATAACCTGAAGATCACCGATATGCAGGCCGCCTGCGCTTTGGCACAAATGGACCGGCTAGAGGGCTTCATCGTGGCGCGCAAGCGCAACTTCGCCTGGCTTAGCGAGCGCCTGGCTGGCAGTTCCGCTCAATTGATCCTGCCGCATGCGACCCCAGGTAGCGATCCATCCTGGTTCGGCTTCCCGATCACCCTGCGAGACGGCTGCGGTGTTGAACGGGTCGAGCTGCTGCGCCATCTGGATGCCCAGAAGGTCGGCACCCGGCTGTTGTTTGCCGGCAACCTGACTCGTCAGCCGTACATGCAGGGCCAGCAATATCGCGTATCCGGGGAACTGACAGTGACCGACAAGGTCATGCGCGATACCTTCTGGATTGGCCTGTGGCCCGGCCTGGACGAGGCCTATCTTGAGCATGCCGCGAGCAGCATTGAATCCTTCCTGAAGCGGAGTACAGGCGAATGAGTACTTCACCTGCATTGTTCGGTCGTCCGCTGTTCATCCTGGAAATGGCCAACAACCACATGGGCGATCTGGCGCATGGAGTCGCGCTGATCCGCGCCTTTGCCGAGGTGTGCAAGCCATTTCCATTTCAGTTCGCCTTCAAGCTGCAATACCGTGATCTGGATACCTTCATCCACCCGACCATGCAGGGCCGGGACGATCTGAAATACATCAAGCGTTTCAACGAAACACGGCTGTCGCGCGAGCAGTTTGATGCTTTGGTAGCAGAAATCCGTGCGAATGGCTTTCTCTGCCTATCCACTCCCTTCGATGAAGCCTCGGTGAACGTGATCGAGGAGCAGGAGCTGGATGCAATCAAGATTGCCAGTTGCTCGATGAGCGACTGGCCCTTGCTCGAGCGGGTGGCACAGACCAACCACCCGCTTATTGTTTCAACGGCAGGTGCCAGCCTGGAAGAAGTTGACCGGCTGGTAAGCTTTCTGACCCACCGCAACAAGAACTTCGCCATCCTACATTGCGTGGGTGAGTACCCGACGCCCGACGCACATCTGCACCTGTCGCAGATCGACTTCCTGCAGCGCCGCTACCCCGGCGTACGCGTCGGATTTTCCACCCATGAAGACCCGGACAGCACCGATATTGTCCAGATGGCCATGGCCAAGGGGGCGCGCGTGTTCGAAAAGCACGTGGGGCTGCCCACCGGACGCTATCCGCTCAATGCCTATTCGGCCAGCCCCCAGCAGGTTGCGCGCTGGCTTGCCGCTGCCCAGCGTGCGTTGCTGCTGTGTGGCGAGGGCGCACAGCGCCAGCCGGAGAACCCTGCTGAGCGAGCCAGCCTGTGCTCCCTGCAGCGTGGCGTATTCGCACGCCGGGCCATTGTCTCCGGCGAGGTAGTCCGGGCCGAGGACGTGTATTTCGCTTTTCCTCCGCAGGACGGCCAGTACACCGCCAACGGCTGGTCGAAGTACGCCATCTTCACTGCCCAGGTGGATATCGCCGCCGATGGCGCATTGGCCCCGAACAATACTAGCCTGCGCGACATGCGTGCCAAGGTATGGGAGATCGTCCAGCGTGTACGTACCCAACTTGCAAGCAGCCATGTGGTCGTGCCTGCGCGGGTGGATCTGGAAATCTCCCATCACTATGGCCTGGATCGTTTCGATGAAGTAGGCATGGCCATGCTCACCGTGGTCAATCGCAGCTACTGCAAGAAGCTGCTCATGCTGTTGCCCGGCCAGAGGCATCCTGAGCAGTACCACCAGCAGAAGGAAGAAACCTTCCATGTCCTGCACGGTGAGATGAGTCTCCAGCTCAACGGCGTGGAGCGCCTGTGCAGGCCGGGTGATGTGGTTACCGTCGAGCCTGGGGTGCGCCATGCGTTCTACAGTGCCGGCGGCGTCATCATTGAAGAGCTGTCCTCTACGCACTACAGCAAGGACTCGTTCTATACCGACGAAACGATCAACGCCAATCGGGATCGTAAAACCCTCTTGAGTTACTGGATGGACTGACGTGCCGAGCCCTTATCGTGTTGCCGACTACATCGCCGATTTCATCGCCGGGCAGGGCGTTGAGCATGTTTTCCTCCTGCCCGGTGGTGGTGCCATGCACCTCAACGACGCGGTCGGCAAACACCCGAGTCTGGAAGTGGTGGCCTGCCATCATGAGCAGGCGGCGGCGATTGCCGCCGAAGCCTACTGCCGAATCAACGAGAACCTTGGCGTGGCCATGGTCACTACCGGGCCGGGCGCTACCAACGCAGTCACCGCTGTGGCCGGTGCCTGGATCGAATCGGTGCCGCTGCTGGTGATTTCCGGGCAGGTCAAGCGGGCCGACCTGCTGCGCGGCGCACCGCTGCGGCAGAAGGGCGTGCAGGAGGTGGACATCGTCAGCGTGGTTGAACCGATCACCAAGTACGCTCTGACCATCGAGCGCCCCGAGGACATCCGCCGTGAGCTGGAGCGCGCCGTATTCCTCGCCCGCGACGGCCGTGCTGGTCCGGTGTGGCTCGACGTACCGCTGGACGTGCAGGGCGCGCCCATCGATCCGGATACCCTGAAGGGCTGGCAGCCCGACCTGGTGCCTGCAGTGGAACTCGACCCGGCTGTGCTGGCACAGGTGCGCAGCTTGCTGGAAGGTGCCCAGCGTCCGCTGCTTCTTGCCGGCCACGGTGTTCGCCTGAGCGGCGCAACAGACGCCTTCCGAGAGCTTGTCGAATCGCTTGGCGTACCGCTGGTCACCACCTGGAACGCCATGGATCTGCTGCCCTACGAGCATCCGCTCTATGTGGGGCGCCCCGGTGTGGTAGCGCTGCGCGCGCCGAACTTCGCGATCCAGAACGCCGACCTGCTGATCGCCATCGGCTGCCGCCTGGACAACATCATCACTGCCTACGCGCCGCGCGACTTCGCTCGCAATGCACGCAAGGTGGTGGTGGACGTGGATGCCAACGAGATTGCCAAGCTCGATATGAATATCGATGTGGCCATCACCAGCCATGCGGCTAGCTTCATCGCCGCGTTGGCGGGTTCGGTCGGCAACGCCGGGTTTCGCCGCCCGCAGTGGCTGGAGCGCTGTGCCAGCTTGAAGGCGCGCTATGGTGTCAACGATGGCAAACCTTTCCCCGTTAGCGGGCCGATCAGCCATTTCCAGTTTGCCGATGTGCTCTCCGATGCGGTGCCGGCCAATACCCTGGTCAGTACCGGTAGCTCCGGGCTGGCGGTGGAAGTGTTCTATACCGTTTTCCGCAATCGGCCCGGCCAGCGCATATTCCTCACCTCGGGACTGGGCGCAATGGGCTACGGCTTGCCGGCGGCCATCGGTGCCTGCTTCGCCAACGGGCGCAAGCCTATGGTGGCGGTAGAGAGCGACGGCAGTCTTCAGTTGAATCTTCAGGAGCTGGCTACCCTGCGTGGCTTCGGCCTGCCCATTTGCCTGGTGGTGATGAATAATGGCGGCTACGCCTCAATTCGCAATACCCAACGCAACTACTTCGAGGGACGCTACGTCGGTACCGGTCCCGAGGCCGGATTGTGGATGCCGGATCTGGCAGAGGTGGCGCGTGCCTACCAATTGCCGTTCAAGCGCATTCGCGATGCGGCCGAGCTGGTTCAGGGGTTGAACGACGCGATGGCTCAGCCGCGTCCGATGATCGTGGAGGTGATGCTGCTCAGCGATGAGGCGCTGAGTCCGAAGGTCGCCGCCATACCGCAGGCCGATGGCACGATGACCTCCATGCCGCTGGAGGACATGAGCCCGTTGTTGCCGCTGGAGGTACTGGAGGCAGAAATGGACGGTAGGCTATCCCTGGTGTCGCGCCAGGTAAGGCAGCAGACGGCACGATGAAGACCCATATCCTGTTCGATTTCGACGGCACCCTCGTCGACTCCGCGCCTGCCATCCTCAACTGTTTCGAACGCGTACTGCAAGCGCATGCCCTGGACGCCTGCTGCAGCATCGATGCCAGTCTGATCGGTCCGCCTCTGCGACAGACGCTGGAGGCCCTGAGTGGCCAGAGCGACCCCGCCGTGCTCGATGCGCTCGGAGCCAGTTTCAAGGATATCTACGATACCGAAGCCTGCCTGCAAACCCCGGCCTACGCCGCCTGCCGGGATGTCCTGGAGCAATTGTGCGCGCAAGGCTTCACCCTGGCCATCGCCACCAACAAACGCCTGCTACCAACCCGCCGGATCATTGCCGTCTTGGGCTGGGAGGTACTTTTTGCCGAGGTATTTGCCAGCGACTTCCCGCCGCAGCGCTACCGTGACAAAAGCGGGATGATCGCCGCCTTGCTGCACGATTTCAATATCGCGCCAGAGGCGGCGCTCTATGTCGGAGATACCGAGGCCGATGGCGGGGCCGCTGCAGCCAACGGCGTTGCGTTCTGGCCGGTGGCCTGGGGCTATGGGCGTTTTTCCGTACAGGAGCAGCCTTTGCAGACGATGCAGGAGCTGCTGGAACGCCTGGTGAACGCATGAGTGTGATGAACTCCAGTACCAGCCTCTGCCCATGCTGTCGCCACGAAGAGATGCTGCAGCCCAGTCCGGTCTATACGCTTTGCTCCTGCTGCGGGCACCGCTGGCGCTTACCGTCGGAGACGGTTTACAGCGCCGGTTACTATGAAGCACTGGTCGCGCGCAACGACCCGCAGGCACCTTGGTTCAAGCGGAAGATCAGCGACCGTGTTGCCCTGCTGTGTAGGTTGCTGGAAGAGAGCGGGGCACTGCGGATACTCGAAATCGGCTGCGCCGAAGGCGAACTCGGTGGCGCGATCAAGGCGCGCTGCGCCGTCGTTTATGACGGCGTAGAGCTGTCGCGTGACAGCGAACTGGCCGAGCAGGTCCTGGATAGGGTCTTCAAGACGCCAGCCAGCGAAGTGGATGCGTTGTTCTATGGGCTGATCGTTTCCTTCCATGTGCTGGAGCATATCGCCGAACCCGAGCAGGAGCTCACTTGCTGGTCGAGGTTGCTGGACGAGAACGGGCAACTGCTGATCGAGGTGCCCAACCAGTCAGGTCATCCCTTGCTGGCCAACGACCACAACCCGGAGCACTTGCACCAGTTCACTCCTGCATCCCTGGCCATCCTTCTTTCCCGAAGTGGTTTCGCCTGCGCTGGGTTGTCCGTTGGTCATTATGAATCACCGGTATATCCGGATTCGATTCGTGTCGTCGCCAGGCCGCAGCTGCCTGCCACGCGTCAGCGCAGCCTGCTGCTACAGCGCTTCCGTGAACGGTTCTCTGGCCCGTTCCTCGTCTATGGCATCGGTGGTGATTTCTTCAATTACCTGGCCCCTGTCGCTGAAGAATTGGAGATCCAGGCCCTGCTGGATTCATCTCCGAACAAGTGGGGGCAACGGATAGGTTCGCGCATCGTTGATAGCTACGATCCTGCCGAGCATGGGGCGTTACCCATACTAGTCTGCTCCATTCGCTTCGGGGCGAGCATCAGGCAGCACCTGCTGGCCTTGGGCATTGCGGAAGATCGCATCATCGGTCTCGAGAGCATCTATGAACACGCCTGATCCCATCCTTGCCGAAGATCTTACCGGCATCCTAGATGCGCCCCTGCCCTGGGAGACGCTGTATGGTCGCCATGTCTTGGTCACTGGTGCTTCCGGGTTTATTGGCGGACATATCGTCGAGGTCCTGGCCTGGTTCAATCGTTGCCATCCGCAAGCAAACCTGCGTATCCATGCGATGGCCAGGGATCTGGAAAAGCTGCGTCAGCGCCTGCCCTGGTTGGATCTGCCGGGCGAAGTGACTCCTCTGATTCAGGATGTCACCCAGCCCTGCCAGTTGGACACACCGCCGGACATCATCATTCATGCCGCCAGCCCGGCCAGCCCCCGGTACTACCTCGATAGGCCGGTGGATACAATCCTTGCCAACTCCCATGGCACCCAGCAGTTGCTCGAACTGGCGCGCCCTGGGCAGGCCCGATTCCTGTTCCTCAGCAGTGGTGCGGTCTATGGCGACAACACCCAGCAGATCGATGCCATCGGGGAAGGCGATTTCGGCGGCGAAGATCCCCTGACGCCACGCGCCTGCTACAGCGAGAGCAAGCGTCTGGCCGAGACCCTTTGCCATGCCCACCACGCGCAATACGGCGTCGATACTCGGGTTGCGCGCATCTCCCACTGCTACGGCCCAGGTATGCGCCTGGACGACGGCCGGGCCATCGCAGACCTACTGGCCGACGTCCTGGCAGATCGAGATATCCGGCTCGATTCGGACGGTAGCGCCTCGCGGCCCTTCTGCTACGTCTCCGATACTGTCCTGGGGCTGTTTCACATTCTCTTCCGGGGTGAGCCTGGCAATGCCTACAACCTGGGGGAAACTCAGGAGACAACCATCCTGGAGCTGGCCGAGAAGATGATTTCCGCCGCAGGCAAGCGCGGTCGTCTCAGCGTTCGGGCGCAGGCTCGGAGCGGCCTGGCACCGGCGGCGCGCAGTTCGGGGCATTTCGACATCGGCAAGATCAGGCTCCTGGGCTGGAGTCCGCGCGTTGACCTGAACACGGGATTGATGCGCATGCTCGGCAGTCACAAGGGCGATGGGCAGGAGCGAAATCCCCCTGTTTCCGATGGACAGCCCACGCAGACGGCGTTCCTGGATGGGGGTGAGCTTTCCCGCCTGGACGAGGCTGATGCTATTGCTCGGCCTGCTGCCTCGTCTGCCGGTCAGGTGTTCTGGCAGCAGGGCATGGTGGATCGCAGTGTTCGGGAAAAGTTGGCCCAGCAGAAGGGGTTGACCCTGTGGTTTACGGGCCTAAGTGCCTCGGGAAAATCCACCACCGCTTATGCGCTGGAGCGGCAACTCATCCAGGCGGGGCAGTTGTGCTGCGTGCTTGATGGCGACAACCTGCGCCACGGTATCAACCGCAACCTGGGCTTTACCCATGGGGATCGCACGGAGAATATCCGTCGGACTGCGGAAATCGCACGGCTGATGAACGATGCAGGGCTGATCGTCATTGCCTCGCTGATTTCTCCCCTGGTCACTGATCGCAGCATGGCCGAGGAGATCATCGGCGCGGACAGTTTCATCGAGATATACCTGAATACACCGCTTGAGGTCTGCGAGGCGCGTGACCCGAAGAAATTGTACAGCAAGGCCCGGCAAGGGTTGATTACGCACTTCACCGGTATCAGCGCGCCCTATGAGGCACCGCCTTTTGCGGATATCTGCATCAATACCGCGCAGTTATCGCCGATCGAGGCTGCTCAACTGATTCTCTCGAAGACAAGCCTGTACATGGACGTGCAGTTCGGAAAAGGAAATTGACGTGTCGCCGCCCATTTTTGTTCATATTGCAAAGACTGCCGGAAGTACGTTGCGTACTTTGATCACTGCTAATTACGCTCCGGAGCAGGTGATCACGCTGAATGGTGATCCCAAGGAGATTCTGAAGGCGGCTGTTCCGTATGCGGGGAAAACGGAATCCTATCGCCTCGTCTATGGGCATACGCCTTATGGAACTCATCGTTTTCTGGGGATACGCCAGCCGCGCTACTACACCTTCCTGCGCGATCCTGTGGAGCGCTTCCTTTCGGATATCGCCCATACGGTTCGCCATTCTGACCATAACTTCCATACCACGCTCTCGGAGCCTGGGCTTTCCAGAGATCAGATAATCAGCAGGGCGCTGGATATAAACTACTACCGCAACAACATGGTGCAGTTTGTGAGTGGATCATTTACCACCGAGGTAGTGTCCATGAGCCACTTGGGTGTGGCCATAGATAATCTGTGGGACAGCGAGTTCGTTGGCATTACCGAGCAGTTCAGCCCGTCCCTGTTGATCATGGCGAAGAAGCTTGGATGGAAATACATCATTCCACAGAAGGTCAATGTGCGCCCGGACGCCAAGGAGGAGATCACTCCTGAGTTGAGAGCCAGGCTCGAGCGGGCGCTCGCCTATGATTGTGCGCTCTACGCGGCGGCGCAGGAGCATCTGGCCGAAAGCCAGCGAGGATATGGCCAATTATTGGCGGAGGCGGCTTCTCAATTGGAAGAGATCATCGATATGCAGCAGGTCGATCATCCGGGTGTACAGTTTTTAACCTATCAGGTGGGGCAGGAGCGCTGCATACCTATTGATCACCACGATGCGCTGATAGGGCGCGACTTACCTTTGTCGCGTTGGATGTGTGAATAGCATGAACGAAGCTTATGAGTCGCCAGTCAGGCTTTGCGAGATATGCGGTAGTTGCACGGTTGAAGTCCTGCATCGACAGGGTTTTCTGTTTCCTGGCCTAGCCCAACCTGTGCACTACGATGTAGTGACATGCCAAGCCTGCGGTTTCTGCTATGCAAGCGATATTCCCGACCAGTCGGCACTCAACCAGTTCTACCAGGCTGCCGAGCATCATCTGCATGCCGAATTGCCGCCGGGGTTGGCGCGTATCCATGGCGATTTCTTCCGGTTCGTGCATGGCCACGCCTCATTAGCGAGCGATGCCTGCATCCTGGATATCGGCTCCGGCATGGGGCATTTTCTCCATCACTTCCAGAAAGCGGGCTTCACGGACCTGCAGGGCATGGAGCCAAGCCCGGCGGCAGCGGCACTGGCGCGCAAGACCTATGGCCTGAACGTCCATAGCGCGAGCGTCGATACCTTTGTCGTCAGCGAGCGCTTCGACCTCGTCAGTCTCTGCGGCGTACTGGAGCACATTGCCGATCTGCGCAGAAGCATGGAGAGTATTTCTGCTCTGTTGCGAGACGATGGCTATCTGTTCATCGCTGTCCCCGATGTATCCAGCTTCGGACGGGCCGTACCGACCGAGCCCTTCCTGGAGTTCGCGCTGGAGCACATTAATTTCTTCAGCGCTCCCAGTCTCGACAACCTGCTGCATGCCTGCGGTTTCGAGAAGGTGGCCGTCCTTTCCCAGCACAACGACTTCTACGACAACAGCTATCTTCTGGCCCTGTACCGGCGGGTCGCGCAGCCATCGTCGACCATTGTCCGCGATAGCGAAGCCGCCCTCAGCCTGCGCGCTTACGTTGATTTGTCGCGGCAAGGCTTGCAGCCCGTGGGGGCCGTGGCCAAGCAGCTGGTGGCGAGTCAGGAGCCTTTGCTGATCTGGGGGGCGGGTGCCTTGACCAGTCGGTTGCTGTGCGACACATGCTTGGGGCAGGCCAATATCTGTGGGGTCATCGACCGGAACAGGGGCTTGCAAGGCAAGGAGTTGCTGAACACGCTCATTACGGCTCCCGACTCCATCGGGAATTACCAGGGGGCCACGGTTTTCATCGCTAGCACCACCTACGCGGCAGAGATACGCGAAACGCTTCTACAGCAGTATGCCTGGACTGGAAGGATCATCACTCTGGCGTCGGGAGCAACGTCATGAACAGGCTTATCCAGCTCAGGCAGGCCCATGAGCAAGGGGAGATCAAGAAGCAGGACTACATCGAAGCCATCCATGCCCTGCATAGCCAGCTGTTTGCGTATCCCGAGTTTCTGCAAGCGACCGACGTGGAGGCGCTCAATATTCGGCCCGAGGGCGTCTTCGTGCGTTCGCGCTCCCAGCAGATCGAGCTGCTGCTCGATCCCGAGGACCAGCACCTGGTGCCTTGTACCCTGATGAATTTTCGCGATTACGAAACAGTAGAAACCGAGTTTCTCAAGTCGTTGATGCATGCCGGCTCCGTTGTCCTGGATATAGGTGCCAACTGCGGTTGGTACTCGCTGGCCTTGTCTCGGCATTGCCCGACGGCCCGGATCTACGCATTCGAACCCATTCCGCATACCTACGACATTCTGTTGCACAACATCCGGCATAACGGTTGCAACAACATCGAGACGTTCCAGTCGGCCTTCTCAAATGAAGACGCTGCCCTAGAGTTTCTCTATACCCCCCGTTGTTCGGGAGCTACTTCTCTGGTCGAGGCGGGGCAGCCCGTTCACCCGGAGAAGCTGAAAAAAATCATTTGCCCCAGTACGACACTGGACAGCTTCTGTGCGCAGCATGATCTGGCCCCCGACGTCATCAAGTGCGATGTGGAAGGGGCTGAGCTGATGGTTATCCAGGGGGGCGAGAGGGTTCTGGCAACTCACAAACCAGTGATCCTCATCGAGCTGCTACGCAAGTGGTCGAGGAAGTTCGGTTATCACCCCAATGATGTGGTGAAACTGCTCGGTGGATATGGCTATCGGGTCTATACGTTATCTGCGGGGGGGCTGAAGCCTTGCCCGGCCATTGATGAAGAAACCGTGGAGACGAATTTCGTCTTTCTCCATTCACAAGCACATGGGCATATTGCATGAATGTTTTTGCGCCGCCCCTTACCGTCGCTCTGTTGACCTATAACCGTAGACATTACCTGCAAGAGGCCATTGATGCCATCCTCCGGCAGAGTTACCGGGATTTCGAACTGCTGGTACTTGATAACTGCAGTACCGATGGCACCGCGGAGTATGTCCTGAGCCTCGCCGACCCGAGAATCCGTTACATCAGGAATGCCCCGAACAACTGTACCGTCACGTTCAACTGCATTTCCGCCTACCACTTGGCAATTGGTCGTAGAGTGATCGCTACCCATGATGATGACATCATGGAAAACGATATGCTCGAGCGTCAGATGCGTTTTCTCGATGAGCATCCCGGAACTGCGCTGGTGTGGTGTCGTGTCAGTGATATTGACCAGGATGGCAAGTCGATGCTCCAGGCGAGCGTGAGCGATGTTGACCGGGTCTTTGCGCCTGGCGAGTACATCACCAGCTTCCTGAAGACGAGGCTGTGGCCCATGCCCAGTGGCGTCATGCTGGATAGGGCTGCGCTGCCGAAAGGCTACAGAATCGAGCGCTATCTTCAGCCCAAGGTCACTGACGGCAATCCGATGGACACAGCAGGCATTGCGGATGTGCTATTTCCGGCCAGGGTCAACCAGAAACATGGCGTTGGGTATATCGCGCAGCCCCTGCTACGTCGCAGGGTCCATCTCAACCAGTTTTCCCATACGGTCAGTCTGTCGCGGCCGGGGGTCCCCCTGTATCGCAGGCTGGAGCGAATCGCCCGGGGCGTCAAAGGCCTGGCTCCTGACGTAGTGCATTTCCGGACCTTTGTAGATCGCTTCGATGTACAGGAGGCGATCACGACGAATGAGTCCGCCGTGGTTTCTCCGGTCATCATTCGGCGTATCAAGAGGAGTGTCGGCAAGCTCGTGGAGAATGTCGAGGCTGCACCTGGTGCATTTTTTGCTGGGTTGCCTATTTACCTGCTCAAGAATCTCATCATTCGTGGTGACGACATGTCGCCCTTGCAAGGCCTGGACCCCAGTGGCTATGACAGTGCCACGCAAAAGATGCTGCTTTGGGCGGGCAAGGTCGTGGGGGAGCCGGAATCAAGCATTCTCGAGCCCTTGGCTGGACGGCGCATCATTATCTTCGGCAGTGCATTCATCGCCGCGCTGCTGATTCTCGAAGCGCGCAGGCATGGTTTCCACGTCCTGTGCTGTGTTGATTCGAATAGCACCCGCTATGGGACAGAGTTGCTCGGCGTACCTATTCGGGCACCAGGCTGGATGCGTGAGCATGTCGGTTCCAACGACGTTATCGTCATTAGTTCCGAGCGCGATCACGAACACTATATCGAGGCGGTCATCCGACAGAACCTAGGGAGTGCGGCTAGGCTGCTTTCCTGGAAGGAGCTGACGGGGCCGCCCGTGACCGGTCTGTCTCGACCTCCCTACAGACCCGCCACTTCCTGTGCTCTTGTGGAAACGCTGTGATAGCCGGCGCACCTGTGCTGGCCATATGAAGCCGAAAGCCGAACATCTAAAGGATTCACCATGACGGACTGGACATTGATTGCGGGAGGGCGTTGTCCCGGTCAACCTTGGCGTGTAGGTATCGCAGGTTTTGCATTCAAGAATCAGCAGGTTTTTCTGCTTTCCGATGAGGATTGGGAACACCTGAGAGCGCTGGCACCTCTGGAGCCGTTGGTCGCTTATGGCAAGGGCAATGGTCTGTTGTTCGAGCGCGTCATGCCTGGGGATACGGCAAGACTTGACGGCGTACTGCTGTTTTCCCCCGGTTGGCATGGCCAACCGCTATTAAATTTGAGGGAAGGTGTTCGCCGATACATCGCACTGAGCGGAGCAAAGTTACGTGACGAACTGGCGGATGAACGTACATTCGCAAAGCTATTTCTTCCGATTGATCTGCCTCCCTATGGTGAGCGACTGATCTATCTGAATCAGCATGTGCTAAGCGATCCGGCCTGCCCGGCCGAAGAGTGGGCCGTAGAAAAGGAAGCGCATGATAAAGATCATTCAAGGCGCTATAGCCGCTCGGCTGACTTCTGGATCCTGCGGATAACGACTGCCATTGCGTTAGATGCGGCTGATCAGCGGGCTGTGAGGCCGTTGCTGAGCGTGATCATTCCGACCTACAACCACGGCTGTTTCCTTCGTCAATCCGTGCAGTCTGCGCTTGATCAGGGCGTCGACAATATCGAAGTAGTAGTGCTCGACAATGCGTCGACGGATGAAACCCCCGAGGTGATGGCTTCGCTGCTCGTAGACCAGCGTGTACGTTACATACGTAACCGTTATAACTACGGCCCAGGCTTCAACTGGGGAAATGGGCTGCAGGTCGCATCAGGATGCTATATCACTTTTCTGTCTGCCGATGATTACTTCAACCCGGGACATCTAACGCGTTTACTGTCTGTTTTGCAGGCGCGTCCAGGCATCGCAGTTGGCTACAGCGGCATTACTTGGGTGGACGGCGATGGTCAGCCAATGAACCAGCCGCGGCATCCCGGTTACTACTCCTGCGATTATGTCGGTGGGCGTAATGAAGTCGCGGATCTACTGATTCATGACAATTACATGACGCCATCCGCCGTTATTTTTGATCGCCAGGCATTGCGTTGTACCTGGACTCCAGTTAAGAACGGTGGTGCCGGGGATTGGGATATGGTCATCCAGATGGCCGAGCAATACCCTGACTTCACCTATATCGATACGCCCGGAGTCAGTTACCGCTGGCATGGCGCACAGCATTCGCAGCAACATTTTTATGCCTCGGCTGCTCCACTCGCTGACCACCTCTCTATCGTAGAAGGCGTCTTCAATCGTAACGCTCAGCACCATCTCAAGGGGCGTGAACGGGAGGTGGCAGCGCATATCGCCAGGCGCCTGGCGCAGTATCCGGACGAACTGGAGTCGTCGCTGGGCGCGCTGGCCAGGGCCCTGATGGAGCGTCTGGAAAGCCAGGCGTGCCTGCATGAAACGCCGTTGTTCAGCATTATCCTGACGACCTACAACCGACCGGCGTTACTCAAGGATGCGCTGGCCAGCCTGGCCGTCCAGACCCTGCAGGACTTTGAGGTGGTACTGGTCAACGATCATGGCGAGCCGGTGGAATCGCTTCTGCAGTCCTGGGACTTTCCGATTACCTATGTGTGCCAGGGGCGTAATCGCGGTTTGTCGGTGGCCCGCAATGCTGGGCTGAAACTGGCGCGGGGTCGCCATGTCGCCTACCTCGACGATGACGACATCTACTTGCCCGAGCATCTGGCTACGCTGGCACGAGGCTTTGCAGAGCATCCGCAGGCGGTGCTGTACAGCGGTGTCGAATATGTCAGTGAGCGCCTGGAGGATAACCAGCGTATCGAACTGGGCCGCAGTCGCCCCTTCCAGCACCAGGTGTTCGATGGCGATCGCCTGCTAGTGCAGAACTACATCCCGGTCAACACCTGGGCTCATCCGCGAGCGATGCTCGATACCGTGGGCGAGTTCGACAGCCGACTGGCGGCGTTCGAAGACTGGGACATGCTGTTGCGCCTTGCCGCGTGCTACCCCTTTGTGCACATACCGCAAGTGACCAGCGAGGTGCATGTGCGCGAGTCGGGTGGCGGTACCGAACATATGCTGGGGCGCGAGCAGAAAAACTTCCTGCCCCTGTATCAGGAAATCTATCGTCGCTATCCTGCTACAGACAATGAGGCCATGCACCAGCAGCGTCAGCAGCTTTTGCAGCGCTTAGCCGCTAGACCAGAAGCTTTTACCATGCGCGACTGGCTGGCACAGCGCTGCCCCACGGCGCAGCAGTGGCGGCTTATTGAGGAGCGTCTTTCTGGCCAGGTGGCTGTGCCAGTATTTGCCGTGCTGGTTCGCGACCTGTCGGGAGATGCCGATAAGTTGGCTTGCAGCCTGGCGTCGCTACATCGCCTGTCCGAGCAGGGGGTGGTTGTGCAGCCCATGGTGTTGAGCAGCGAAAAGCCGCTCGACGCATGCGCGCACTGGATCGAGGTGGGGCCGGATACCTGGATCGCGGCCCTCAACCAGCTGCTCGTTGAGCCCACCTTCGACTGGTTCATGCTGCTCGAGGCCGGTGACGAGCTGACCGAGAGCGGTCTGTTGATGGCCTGCTTGGAACTGCTGGAAGCCCCCGAGTGCCGGGCTATCTATGGCGATGAAATGTATCGTCAAGCCGATGGCCAGCTGGGTGCGGCGCTGCGACCGGATTTCAATCTCGATTACCTGCTTAGCTTTCCGGCGGGCATGGCGCACCATTGGCTGTTTCGTCGTGAGGTGGTGTTGCAGGCTGGTGGTTTTGCCGCGCCTTACGCCGAGGCTGCGGAATTCGAGCTGATCCTGCGCATGATCAATATCGGTGGCCTGGCTGGGCTGGGGCATGTGGCCGAGCCTTTGCTGGTGACCGATGCGCCTGTGTTGCGCAACAGCGAAGCCGAGCGCCAGGCCATCATCGAGCACTTGCATGCGCGTGGCTACGCCCAGGCGCAGGTCGTGGCGACTCATCCAGGGCGTTATTGCCTGCGTTACGGGCATGTGCAACAACCGGGCGTATCCCTGCTGATCGCAGCCGGTAGCCGCCTAGGTAGTCTGCAGCGTTGCGTGGAAACCCTGATGGAAACCACCCGTTATGCGCATTACGAGATAGTACTTGTGGAGACTGAACCGCTTGCCGTTGATGTGCGACAGTGGCTGCAGGCGCTGGATGGCTTGGGCGAGGCGCGTTTGCGTGTTGCTTGGTCTGAGGGGTCGCAGGGATTGGCTGTAGCGTTCAATCGTGCGGCGGAGCAGGCCGTTGGTGACTACCTGCTGTTGCTGGCCGCAGATACGGCGGTGATTGAGGCAGTCTGGCTGGATGAGTTGCTCAACCACGGGCAGCGGCCCGAGGTGGGCGTCGTGGGGGGCAAGCTGCTAGCGGCTGATGGCTCGGTGCGGCATGCCGGGCTGGTCCTCGGCCTGCAGGGCGTGGCGGGTCGTCCGTTTGTTGGCGAACCCATCGAGGCGGCCGGCTACATGCAGCGCCTACAAGTGGATCAGAACTACAGCGCAGTCAGCCGTGACTGCCTGCTGATTAGGCGTGAGCTGTATCAATCTTTGGCAGGCATGGCCGTGGAAGTGCCCGAAAATTATCTGGATGTCGACCTGTGCCTGAGGGTGCGCGAAGCGGGTTACCTGACTGTCTGGGCGGCGCAGGCGCGCCTCTTGCTTGATCGCGAGGCTGAACCTCAGGCGACACAGGCGGATCAGGAGGTGCTGTACGCGCGCTGGCTTCCGCTACTGGCTCGGGATCCCGTTTACAACCCCAACCTGTCCTTGCAGCGGGCCGGTGGTTTTGCCCTGGCGGACAATGCTTTGTCCTGGCGTCCTCTGCAATCCTGGAAGCCGCTGCCGGCTGTGCTGGCGCACCCCGCGGATCGTTCTGGGTGCGGGCATTACCGGGTGATCCAGCCTTTTATGGCCATGCAACAGGCCGGATGTATCGAGGGGTTGCTATCCGATGGCCTGCCGCAAGTGATCGATTTGCAGCGCTATACTCCGGACTCGATCATTCTGCAGCGGCAGATTGGCGATGAACGCCTGGAAGCCATGCGTCTTACGCGGCAGTTCTCCAGCGCCTTCAAGGTCTATGAACTGGATGATTATCTGCCCAATCTGCCGGTAAAAAGTGCCTATCGCCAGGGGATGCCCAGGGACGTGCTCAAGTCACTGCGCCGTGGGCTTGGCTATGTCGATCGCCTGGTGGTCTCGACGTCAGCCTTGGCCGATGCTTTGTCGGGGTTGCATGAGGATATCCGAGTGATTGGCAATCGCCTGCCTGTGCCTTGGTGGGCATCCATCCGGCCTGGTCTGCGGCGTGCTTCGCACAAACCACGTGTTGGTTGGGCAGGTGGTGCCGGGCATACCGGCGACCTGGAAATGATTGCCGATGTGGTGCGCGAACTGGCTGGCGAGGTGGATTGGGTGTTGATGGGTATGTGCCCGGACAAGTTGCGCCCCTATATCCATGAGTTCCACCAGGGGGTAGCCATTGAGCAGTATCCGGCGGCTTTGGCGGCGTTGAACCTCGACCTGGCGCTGGCACCGGTGGAGCAGAACCTGTTCAATGAATGCAAGAGCAACCTGCGCCTGCTGGAGTACGGTGCTTGTGGCGTGCCGGTCATTTGTAGCGATATTCGCTGCTACCGCGAGGATGCCTTGCCGGTGACACGCGTAAAGAACCGTTTTCGCGATTGGGTCGAGGCTATCCGCATGCATATTGCCGACCTCGATGCTAGTGCCCGGGCAGGCGACGCGTTGCGTGATCGAGTATTGAGTGACTGGATGCTTGATGGGGACAGCCTGCAGGGCTGGCTGCGTGCCTGGCAGCCGGATTAGCCACTTTGAGGTTGCCTGCACAACTCGATGGGTTTTTCCGGTGCCATCGATAATTCCAGTTGTTTACAGTGCTGTAGGCCTGCGTCAGGCATGCTTCGTTTGTCCACTCCTGTTCAATGGTAATTAAAGCTTTGCCCAGGACCGCCGATAGTCAGGATAGCTACCAGGGGGAAACGATCTGCTTCAGCTGCCTGCCCAGGCAAAAGAAAAAATTCTATTTCCTCCTAAAGCTTCGCCCACACAGGCCGATACAACGTATGAATGCGAACTCAATGGCTGTCTGAGAACTGCAGAGTCGGGTTTCGCAGCCTCAGGCAAACAAGCTAGGTCCGATGGAGGACACATATCATGGCTTTGACTGTAAACACTAACATTGCGTCCCTGAACACTCAGCGCAACCTGAACACCTCGTCCAAGGCGCTTGATACCTCCCTGCAGCGTTTGTCCACTGGTTCGCGTATCAACAGCGCCAAGGATGATGCCGCTGGTCTGCAGATCGCCAACCGTCTGACCAGCCAGATCAACGGTCTCAACGTTGCAGTAAAAAACTCCAACGACGGCATTTCGATGTCGCAAACCGCTGAAGGTGCCCTGCAACAGTCCACCAGCATTCTGCAGCGTATGCGTGATCTTTCTCTGCAGGCCGCCAACGGCTCCAACAGCGACAGCGAACGTACCGCCCTGAACTCGGAAGTGACCGAGCTGAAGAAAGAGCTGGATCGTATTTCCAACACCACCACTTTCGGTGGCAAGAAGTTGCTGGACGGCTCCTTCGAAACCACCACCTTCCAGGTGGGTAGTGCGGCGAACGAAACCATCAGCGTCAAGATCGACGAGATGAGCACCGACTCCCTGAAAGGTCAGTTCTATGAGTCGACAGCAACAGCTTCCACTGGTACTGCTACTGCTTCGGGTAGTGTATCTGTGGGTATCACCGTCAATGGCTCGGCCACCACGGTCAAGGCCAACATCAAGACGGGTGCCACTGGTGCCGAAGTTACCCAGGCGATTGCCACAGCGATTAACGACGCCAATAAGGGCGTGGGTGCCTTCGTCCAGGATGACGGTAGCATTAAGGTCATCTCCCAGAAGAACGCGGCGGGTGACGATAACGCCCTGGAAGCGCTGACCTTCACGGGCACTGTGGCCGGCATCACCCTGGGTTCTGCAACTGTTACCACCGGGACTCCGGCAGCAGCTGGTGAGGAACTGAAGATCGCCGATCTGGACGTCAGCACTGTGGAAGGTGCGCAAAAATCCGTACTGGCTATCGACCAGGCGATCCAGAACATCGACTCTCAGCGCGCTGATCTCGGTGCGGTGCAGAACCGCTTCGAGAACACCATCGGCAACCTGCAGAACATCGCAGAAAACGTCTCGGCAGCCCGTGGTCGTATCCAGGATACTGACTTCGCCGCAGAAACGGCTAACCTGACCAAGAACCAGATTCTGCAACAGGCAGGTACTGCGATTCTGGCCCAGGCCAACCAGTTGCCGCAGGCAGTGCTTAGCCTGCTGGGCTAAGCCGGGGGTAGTACTGATGGGAGGATGGGGTAACCCATCCTCCCATTACCTCATTGTGAGGAATAAAGTATGGACATTGGTTCGTTACGCGATTCGTCAAGATCAGGGATTACCCCTGCAGACACGGCCAGGGCCAAATCGGCTGAAGCCTCTGCGGCGGATAAAGAATCCTCTAGCGTGCTTGCGGCAGCCAGGCAGGCCAGTGAGAGCAAGGGGGTAGAGAAACCTGCGACCCGGGCCGAGCTGGAAAAGGCCATGAGCAATATCCAGGAATTTGTGCAGTCGGTGCGCCGCGACATTAACTTTTCGCTGGATGACGGTAATGGTCGTGTGGTGGTCAAGGTGACCGACGCAAACTCCGGCGACGTCATTCGTCAGATTCCCTCCGAGGAAGCACTCAAACTCGCCGAGAACCTGTCCGAAGTACGCAGCCTGTTGTTCCAGGCAGAGGCCTAAACGGCTGGCATGAAACTTGTCTACCACTCTGGTAACAGGAATAGGGTGTCAACCCTTTGGCGAGGCTAAGAACATGGCAGGTATCACGGGTATTGGTTCCGGTATCGATATCGATGCCATCGTAAAGGCGAGTGTTGCTGCCGAAAGGGCCCCCAAGGATTCGCAGCTTAATCGTCTGGAAAAAACCACCACCACCAGACTGACCGCGTTGGGGACCTTGCGCGGTGCCTTGAGCGAACTGCAGACGGCCCTCAAGGCCCTCAAGGCTCCAAGCCTCTTCGATGCGCGCAAGGCGACATCGTCCGATACCGCGCGGCTGACTGCGACCGCATCGAACACTGCCCTGGCTGGGACCTATTCCGTTGAAATCATGCAGTTGGCGAGTGCCAGCAAAATAGCCTCGGGTTCTGTTGTCGGCGACTCCACTGCAACCTTTGCCAGTGGCGGCAAATTGACCGTTTCGCTGGGCGCAGACAGCTACGATGTAGATGTCGCGGCAGGTGCAAGCCTCAAGGATGTGCGCGACGCGATCAATACCACGCTGAAGGAGCAGGGCATTAGTGCCAATATTGTCACTGATCCCGTAGCCAATACCTCGCGTCTGGTGCTCTCCTCGGATAAAAGCGGTGCTGGCAATGACTTGACTCTGGCTGCTACCGGTGCGGACCTGCAGGCGTTGGTGACGGACATGCCGGCAGCGCTCAGCGAGGCGAAAAATGCACAATTCAAAATCGATGGTTTGGCGCTGGAAAGTGCAAGCAATACGGTAAGCGGGGTTATCGAAGGGGTCTCCTTCAATCTGCTCAAGGCCGAGGAAACAAAAAGCTTTAGCCTGACGGTCGGTGAAAACACCTCGGGCGTAAAGGATAACCTCAAGAAATTTGTTGACGCTTACAACAAGCTAATTTCGACCACATCCAGCCTGACCAGTGTGGTCAAGGTCGGTGAGAGCAGCGAGTTGCTCACCGGCGGATTGGTCGGGGATGCAACCATTCGGAATCTGCTTGGCGGGGTGCGCACCGAGCTGACATCCAGTACTTCCGGCGGCCAGATAGGCTCGTTGGCCGAACTGGGCATCACCACACAAAAAGACGGCAAGCTGACAATCGACGACAGCAAGCTCGATACCGCCCTGGCGGAAAACTACGACGCTGTCGGGGCCTTTATCACCGGTGAGAATGGTTTGATGAGCCGTCTCGATGCCCGGGCCGATGGTTATAACAAGACAGGCGGCGTTCTGGAGCAGCGTATTAGTGGCTTGCAAAGAACCCGTGAAGACATCAAGGAGCAGAAGCTAGATCTGGAGACCCGTGTGGCGTCCATCCAGGCCCGTCTGTACTCCCAATACAATGCAATGGACAGTCTCGTGGGTCAGCTGAGTCGCACCAGTGACTGGTTGGCTGGGGCGCTGTCCAGCCTGCCCGGTGTCACCAGAAAGGATTAGTGATTTATGGCCAAGCCAATCGATACTTACAAGAAAGTTAAAACCAGCCAAGAGGTTTCCCAGTACCGCGCGGTATCCCTGTTGCTGGATGGTGCTATCGAGCGGGTGTTGCTGGCGCGTCAGGCGCAAACTGAAGGGAATGTTGAAGTTCGCGGGTTGGCCGTGGGTGGCACCCTCACTATCCTGGGTGTTCTGCAGGCGAGTCTGGATAAGCAACTCGGTGGTGATATCGCCGAGAATCTGGATGCGCTGTACGACTATATGACCCGTCGCCTGGCCGGGGTTGCCGTTGAGCAGGAGGCGAAAAACCTGGCTGAGGTCGAGTCGCTGCTACTGCAAATCAGGGACGCCTGGCTCGCCATCGGCCAGGAAGTAGAGCCTTCCGCCGGTTAAAATCGCTAAAGTTCTCGCAGCGTTCGCCGATACAGGAAGTATCCGCACCATAAAGAACAGCGAGAGTTAACGATGAACGCGATGGCCGCCCTCAAGCAATACCAAGCTGTGAATACCCATGTTCAGGCCGTGGATGCCAGCCCCCATCGTCTGATCCAGATGCTGATGGAAGGCGGTCTGACCCGTATCGCTCAGGCGCGTGGTGCCATGGAGCGTCAGCAGACGGCAATGAAGGGCGAGTTGATCGGCAAGGCCATCGGCATCATCGGCGGTCTGCGCGAAGGGCTGAATCTCGAGCAGGGTGGTGANGTGGCTGCCAACCTGGATCGTCTGTATGAATACATGGCNAATCGCTTGCTTGAAGCCAATGTGCAGAATGACATGGCACCGCTGGACGAAGTGGCGGGCCTGTTGCGTAATGTGAAATCCGGCTGGGATGTCATTGGCCAGTAATGACGTTTCAGGTCTGAGGAGTAGGTTCATGAGTTCATCCGTCCAGCGACTGCAAGAGACCGGTACTGCCTTGCGCACTGCACTGGCTACACAGGATTGGGCCGCCATCGGCGAGTTGGATCTGCAGTGCCGGCAGGCCGTGGATGAGGCCATGGTCGAGGCGTTAAACGATGAAGGGGCGTTGCGTGCGCGCATGCAGGAGCTGCTGGATCTTTATCGTGAACTGGTCAGCGTATGTCAGGCCGAGCAGCAGCGGCTGGCCCGTGAGCTGGTGCAGTTGAATCAGTCCCACCAGGGGGCAAAGGTTTACCAGCTGTTCGGTTAAGCGTGCGCCGGTTGCTTGAGGCGCAGCTATTCGCTGTAACAGGCACAGTTGAGCACCTGTTTTCCAGGTGGCCAGTCCTGGCTGCCTGTATCGATTGAATTCCCTTCTTTGCTAAAAGCGCCGCTTGATTATTCTTCAAGCTAAGCAAAAAAATCACGCCATAAAATTGACTAGCAACAGAAAATTGACTTAACTAGTGGCCAATTACTGGCGCTTGGCTGGGCGGCTTGAGGGTACCAGGCGCATTTTTTCACTCCAGGATTCGATAAATATTATGTGGCGTGAAACCAAGATTCTCCTGATTGACGATAACAACGAGCGCCGTCGAGACCTGACGGTGATCCTGAGTTTTCTCGGTGAAGACTATCTGGCCTGTGACAGCGCTAGCTGGCGTGAAACGGTGGCCGAGCTTGAGTCCAGCCGCAGCGTTTTGAGCGTGNTGTTGGGCGAGGTGCAGGCGAAGGGCGGCGTGCTGGAGATGCTCAAGCAGGTGGCGGCCTGGGATGAATTTCTACCGACCCTGTTGCTCAATGAGCAGGTGGCACCTGAATGGCCTGAGGAACAGCGCCGCAGCGTGCTGGCGACCCTGGATATGCCCCTGAGCTACAACAAGTTGCTCGACTCCCTGCACCGCGCCCAGGTCTACCGGGAAATGTATGACCAGGCCCGTGAACGTGGCCGCCAGCGCGAGACCAACCTGTTTCGCAGCCTGGTCGGCACCAGTCGGGCCATCCAGCAGGTGCGGCAGATGATGCAGCAGGTCGCCGATACCGAGGCCAGCGTGCTGATTCTGGGCGAGTCTGGCACTGGTAAGGAGGTGGTGGCGCGCAACCTGCACTACCACTCCAAGCGTCGCGAAGCGCCATTTGTGCCGGTCAACTGTGGCGCGATTCCGGCCGAGTTGCTGGAGAGCGAACTATTCGGTCATGAGAAGGGGGCTTTTACCGGGGCCATTACCAGCCGTGCCGGCCGTTTCGAACTGGCCAATGGCGGCACCCTGTTTCTCGACGAAATTGGCGATATGCCGCTGCCCATGCAGGTCAAGCTGCTGCGTGTGCTGCAGGAGCGCACTTTCGAACGGGTGGGCAGCAACAAGACCCAGAGCGCCGATGTGCGCATCATTGCCGCCACCCACAAGAACCTCGAGAAGATGATCGAGGACGGCACTTTCCGCGAAGACCTCTACTATCGGCTGAATGTCTTCCCGATCGAGATGGCCCCGCTGCGCGAGCGTATCGAAGATATCCCGCTGTTGATGAACGAGCTGATCTCGCGCATGGAGTTCGAGAAGCGCGGTTCGATCCGTTTCAACTCCGCCGCCATCATGTCGCTGTGTCAGCACGACTGGGCGGGCAACGTGCGCGAGCTGGCCAACCTGGTCGAGCGCATGGCGATCATGCATCCCTATGGGGTNATCGGCGTGGGCGAGTTGCCGAAGAAGTTCCGTCATGTCGATGACGAAGACGAGGGNATGGTGGCCAGTCTGCGCGACGAGCTGGATGAGCGCGCCACCCTGATGGCCGGCTTGCCGGGTGTCGATTCGGTGGCCATGCTGCCGCCCGAAGGGCTGGACCTGAAGGACTACCTGGGCAACCTGGAGCAGGGCCTGATCCAGCAGGCACTCGATGATGCCAGTGGTGTGGTGGCGCGTGCCGCCGAGCGTCTGCGCATTCGTCGCACGACCCTGGTGGAGAAAATGCGCAAGTACGGCATGAGCCGCCGCGACGAGGATGGCCTGGACGATTAAGACCCGCATGCCGGCGAAATCGTCAGTGACTTGGCGTTTGCCACCCCGATAGAGCCGAAGGTTTGACACTGCCTTCGGCTTTGTTTTTTAAGGCATTGATATATAAGGATTATTTTTTAGGCACGGGTATTGCTATCTCTCTTGCAACTGACTGTCTGATGACGGCTCGCTGCGCGAGAGAGAATGATGAACATCCACCCTAAAACTCCCGAACAATCCGAAGCGGCTCCCGCGCCGGTCGAGCAGGCCAGCCGTGAAGGGCTTGAGCAGGCCTTTGCCCTGTTCAACCAGATGTCGACCCAGCTCAGTTCTTCCTACAGCATGCTTGAAGCCCGGGTTACCGAGCTGAAGGGGCAGCTGGCCCTGGTCAGCGCCCAGCGTATGCAGGAACTGGCCGAGAAGGAGCGCCTGGCTAACCGCTTGCAAAGCCTGCTGGATCTGCTGCCGGGCGGGGTTATCGTCATCGATGGCCAGGGAGTGGTGCGGGAAGCCAATCCGGTGGCGCGCAACCTGCTCGGACAACCCCTGGTGGGCATGCTCTGGCGTCAGGTGATTGCGCGCAACTTTGCCCCACGCGAAGACGACGGCCATGAAATCTCCCTCAAGGACGGCCGGCGTCTGTCGATTGCCACCCGCTCGTTGCGCGCCGAGCCCGGGCAGCTGGTGTTGCTTACTGACCTGACGGAAACCCGCCGCCTGCAGGATCAGTTATCCCGTCATGAGCGCCTGTCCGCCCTGGGGCGCATGGTCGCCTCCCTGGCCCATCAGATCCGTACTCCGCTGTCGGCGGCGCTGATCTATGCCAGCCATTTGACTGAGCAGGTGCTGCCGGTCGAGCAGCAGCAGCGTTTTGCCGGTCGCCTGAAAGAGCGCCTGCACGAACTCGAGCACCAGGTGCGCGACATGCTGATCTTCGCCCGGGGCGAGTTGCCCCTGCCGGATCGTATTGCCCCCGGGGCGTTGTTCGAGGCGCTGCGTGCTGCAGCCGAACCCCATGTGCAGGGCATGCAAGTCCGTTGGCAGTGCGATAGCCGCGAGGGCGAGCTGCTGTGCAACCGCGACACCCTGGTCGGCAGTCTGCTCAACCTGATTGAAAATGCCATTCAGGCCGCCGGACGCGAGGCGCGGCTCAAGGTGCACCTTTACAGCCGCGGGCAAGTCCTGCGCCTGTGTATCAGCGACGATGGGCCGGGTATCGACCGCGCCACCCTGGCGCGCCTCGGCGAACCCTTCTTTACCACCAAGACCACGGGTACCGGGCTCGGCCTGGCGGTGGTCAAGGCCGTGGCGCGCGCGCACCAGGGCGATGTGCAGCTGCGCTCGCGTCCGGGACGCGGTACCTGCGCCATTCTGACGTTGCCGCTGCTTGGCGCGACGCACCCCTTGATTCAGGAGTAAACAGCCATGGCTGCCAAAGTTTTGCTGGTCGAAGACGACCGCGCCTTGCGCGAGGCGCTGGCCGATACCCTGTCGCTGGGCGGGCATGCCTTTCGTGCGGTGGACTGTGCCGAAGCAGCCCTGCTGGCGATTGCCGAGGAGCCCTTCGGCCTGGTGGTCAGCGACGTGAATATGCCGGGCATGGATGGTCATCAATTGCTTGCGCAGATCCGCCAGCGTCAACCGCAATTGCCGGTGTTGTTGATGACCGCCTATGGTGCGGTAGAGCGGGCGGTGGATGCGATGCGCCAGGGGGCGGCGGATTATCTGGTCAAGCCATTTGAGCCCAAAGCCCTGCTGACGCTGGTCGACCGACATGCGCTGGGCCGTCTGAGCGCGGCGGAGCAGGATGGCCCGGTGGCCGTTGAACCGGCCAGCGTGCAGTTGCTCGAACTGGCCAAGCGGGTGGCGCAGAGCGATTCCACTGTATTGATCAGCGGCGAGTCCGGTACCGGCAAGGAAGTGCTGGCGCGCTACCTGCACCAGCAGTCGCCGCGGGCCAGCAAGCCCTTTATCGCGATCAACTGTGCGGCGATTCCCGACAATATGCTCGAAGCCACGCTCTTCGGTCATGAAAAGGGNGCCTTTACCGGTGCCATCGCCAGTGCCCCGGGCAAGTTCGAAATGGCCGAGGGCGGCACCATTCTGCTNGATGAGATTTCCGAAATGCCCCTGGGCNTGCAGGCCAAGTTGTTGCGGGTGCTGCAGGAGCGTGAGGTGGAGCGGGTCGGCGCGCGCAAGACGATCACCCTGGATATTCGCGTGCTGGCTACCAGCAACCGCGACCTGGCCGGCGAAGTGGCGGCGGGGCGCTTCCGTGAGGACCTCTACTATCGCCTGTCGGTATTCCCCCTGGCCTGGCGACCCCTGCGCGAGCGTCCGGCGGACATCGTGCCGCTGGCCGAGCGCTTGCTGGCCAAGTACGTGAAGAAGATGAACCATTCGCCCATCCGCCTTTCGGCCCAGGCGCAGCAGAGCNTGGTCAGCCATGCCTGGCCGGGTAACGTGCGCGAGCTGGACAACGCCATTCAGCGGGCGNTGATCCTGCAGCAGGGTGGTTTGATCCAGCCTCAGGACCTGTGCCTGTCGGCTCCCATCGGTGCGGCGCTGTCGTCGGTGCCACAGCAGCCGATGCTGGCGGTGGTGCCCAGCGCAGCCGCCGCTGTGGAGCCGCCGTCGGCCGAAGCTGGTGCCCTGGGCGACGACCTGCGTCGGCATGAATTTCAGATGATCATCGACACCCTGCGGGCCGAGCGTGGCCGGCGCAAGGAAGCCGCCGAGCGCCTGGGCATCAGCCCGCGTACCCTGAGGTACAAGCTGGCGCAGATGCGTGATGCGGGAATGGATGTGGAAGGTTATCTGTTTGCCAGCTGAGCCTGCTTACTCTCGGTGATTGTGCTTGCAGGTTGTAGGAACGGGCCATGGCCGCGAAGTCGCTATCGCGGCCATG